>ENA-ORTY01001202-ORTY01001202.1-human-gut-metagenome-genome-assembly--contig:-NODE-1202-length-30017-cov-4.558341_pt1 | contig 30017 bp, 35 predicted proteins | sample MGYA00241917_ERZ509198 | MGnify/ENA primary metagenome ERZ509198 (study PRJEB26280, sample SAMEA2338857) | human gut metagenome | biome: human gut; feature: human-associated habitat; material: faeces...
AAATTTTAATTATATATATAAATAGGAAATAAAAGTGGGCATTTGGCCAGCAAGTTAAAAAAGTACCCAAAATGTAATATTTCACAGAGTTCCTTTTTTCGACGATTTGTGTTATGATATTTTTATTACCAAAATCGAAAAGGGGGGATTTACTCATGGGATTAAAAGGCATTTTTGGAATTGGTAAAAGTAAGAAATCGCACAGAAGTAAATCTAAAAGTCATAGTGGTGGTATCTTTGGAAAAACAAAACGTAAAAATAAATCAAACAAGGTAGATGTTGATGTTTGCGAAATGTTTGACGAAAGTTATGACGACGATAATGACGATGACGATTATTTTTGTAAACCTTACAGGTATGACGAAGAATATTTTGATGACGATTGCGTACGTTTCGACATTGACGAATATGACGGATATTACGAGGCAATTCAGAATAACCCATATGAGTGGGAAGAACCGCTTTATTTATGGGATGAAGAAAATCATTGCGATTATGCTTCCGATGAAGAAGGTGAATATGTGCATTGCGATTGTGGAGCAGTAATAAGGTATTCAGACGGAAGATATTTTTGTATTAACTGTGATAGGGAATATTCTCGTGAAGAATTTTTTGGAATGATAGGGGCAGAACTGCCAGGGCCTAATTGCATTATTTGTGACAATTTATATCCCGGCTGCGATAGCTGCCCGTATGGTTATGTAGAAGAAGATGACTATTTTTAATTTTATATTTTTAAGCCCGTGTCCGAGTTGATGCGGGCTTTTTTACGTCTTTTTTAAATTCGCGAAAAAAACAAGCTCTTTTATGAAGGGGAATGGAAATGTGACTTACATTTCTTTCTCTTTTTTTTTATTGGCGTTTTATATTTTAACGCTGCTTACGAAAGGGGAGTTCATTTATGAGAGAAAGCGATTTTCAAAAAGATCTCATTAAGGAAATTAAACAAAGATTTCCTGGTGCTATCGTAATGAAAAATGATGCCAGTTATATTCAAGGTATTCCTGACCTTATTATAGTATACAAAAATAAGTGGGCTACTCTTGAATGTAAAATTTCTGCGAATGCATCAAAGCGACCTAACCAAGAACATTATGTAGATAAAATGAATCAGATGTCATTTTCTAGATTTATTTATCCAGAGAACAAGGAGGAAGTGTTAAATGATCTTCAATCAGCATTCTCAACTTAAAGGTATGCATGCTTTTCTCGGCGCTAGTAAATATCACTGGATTAACTACAGCGATGACAAATTAGCAGAAAGTTACGAAAAACAAATGGCAGCTCAGAAGGGGACTGTATACCACGATTTTGCAGCTCAGTGTATTGAACTTGGGCAAAAACTTCCAAAATCGAATAAAACATTGAATCGTTATGTAAATGATGCTATCGGTTATAAAATGTCTCCAGAGCAGTTATTGTTCTATTCTGCAAATTGTTTTGGGACAGCCGACGCTATTTGTTTTAATAATGGTTTGTTAAGAATCCACGATTATAAGTCTGGTCAGATTCCGGCGCACATGGAGCAGCTTTATATTTATGCGGCTCTTTTTTGTTTGGAGTATAAAATGAAGCCTGGCGAAATTGACATGGAATTGCGAATATATCAGAATGATGATATTTTATACGCTTATCCGACCGCTGAAGAGATCGCGCCAATTATGGACAAGATTATTCGGTTTGACAAGATTATCGATAAAATGAAAGAACAGGAGGGTTAATACATGGAACATATCGCAGATGATATTTTGATGCATTATGGCGTAAAACGTCGTTCTGGTCGTTACCCTTGGGGTTCTGGCGATAATCCGTATCAGCATAGTGGCGATTTTCTGAGCAGAGTTCAAGAATTGAAAAAACAAGGTCTTGAAGATAAAGAAATTATCGAGGAGATGGGTTTGGAATCTTCTGTTCAATATAGAGCTGCAAAAGCAGTAGCGAAAAACGAAAGAAGACGCCTCGATATTGATAAAATTCATTCTTTACAAAAGGATGGGCTTAATAATTCCGAAATCGGTAGAAGAATGGGAATTTCAGAATCAACAGTCAGATCTCTATTAAATGAAGGCTCTGCAGTAAGAATGAATCAGGCAATGGTCACTGCTGATATTTTGAAAAAAGAATTGTCCAGTAAACGAATGTTGGATGTAGGTGCTGGTGTAGAACGAGAGCTTGGAATATCTAAAACAAAATTACAAGAAGCATTATTTATGTTGGAAGCTGAGGGTTATAAAGTTTACGGTGTTGGTATTCCCCAAGTTGGCAACAAGGGAAAACAAATAAACACAAAAGTGCTTTGCAGCCCAGATGTAGCATATAAAGATTTATATTCTAATATGGGTGATATTAAAAGTGTTCGAGACTACCATTCCATAGATGGAGGTAAAACTTGGGATAAAAGAGAATACCCTGCAAGCATAGACTCCAACAGAGTAATGATAAATTATGGCGATAAAGGCGGATCTATGAAAGATGGCGTTATCGAGATTCGAAGAGGAGTTAAAGACTTGGATTTAGGCAACTCCCATTATGCCCAGGTTCGAATTCTAGTTGATGGAACACATTACCTTAAAGGAATGGCAATGTATTCAGATGATATTCCAGATGGTGTTGATATTTTGTTTAACACTAACAAGAAAAGCGGAACCCCTAAAATGGATGTTTTAAAACCGATTACCGATGATCCAGACAATCCATTCGGAGCTTATATTAAAGCAAATGGTCAAAGTAAATATGATGACCCAAAAGGAAATTATATAGATCCGATTACTGGAAAGAGACAATCCTTATCTGCTATCAACAAGCTTAAGGAAGAAGGCGAATGGGATACTATGAGTAGAAACCTTTCTTCTCAGTTTCTGGTAAAGCAACCATTACCGCTTATTAAAAAGCAATTGAACCTCACATACGCAGACAGAGAAGCAGAACTAAAAGAGATTTGCTCCCTTACCAATCCGACAATTAAAAAAAAGATGTTGCTTGAATTTGCAAGTGCTTGTGATTCTGCAACAATTCATTTGAAGGCGGCTGCGTTGCCAAGACAGGAAACGAGAGTAATTTTACCGTTGACTAAAATGAAAGAGAACGAGGTTTATGCTCCGTATTTAAAAGATGGAGAGAAGGTAGTTCTTATAAGATTTCCACATGCCGGCACTTTTGAGATTCCAGAATTGACTGTTAATAACAAGAACAAATCTGCTAAAAGAATTTTAGGAGATGTTACAGATGCTATCGGCATTAACTCCAAAGTGGCAGAGCAATTATCCGGTGCAGATTTCGATGGCGATACGGTCGTTGTTATTCCTGTAAACGATAGAGTTAAGATAAAAACTGATAGACCATTGAGCGGATTGAAAAACTTTGATCCGAAGACAGAATACTCTACAGAAGGCAAAACGGGTGTTCGTTTGATGACAAAAGCCCAGACGCAAAGAGAAATGGGTATTATTTCGAATTTGATTACCGATATGACACTTCGAGGTGCTCCGGAACAGGAAGTAACCAGAGCTGTTAAACACAGTATGGTTGTTATCGATGCATATAAGCATAAATTAGATTACAAACAGTCTGAAAAAGACAATGGCATTGCTGAGTTAAAACAAAAATGGCAAGCAACTCGAGATAGCGAAGGTAATGTTGTTCGTTATGGTGGAGCATCTACTCTGGTTTCTAAAAGGAAACAGACAGTCCAGGTGCCCGAAAGAAAAGGGTCTCCTAGAATCGATCCTAAAACAGGTAAACTAATTTACAAAGAATCCGGTAGAACGTATGCCGATAAAAAAGGTAATACTGTGCTTGCTACAACATCTGTTAATAGAATTCTTTTAGAAGATGATGCGAGAGTGTTGTCTTCCGGAAATCCTAAAGAGAATGCATATGCAGATTACATCAATAAGATGAAGGCACTGGCTAATACTGCCCGTAAGGAGTCCCTAACCGTGGGCAAACTGGAGTATAACCCCTCTGCCAGGAAGGCATACCGGTGGGAGGTAGAGAGCCTCGACAATAAATTGAGGGTAGCACAAACAAATGCACCAAGAGAAAGACGTGCTCAGGCTATCGCCAATTCGAGAGTTAAAGCAAAAAAACAAGACAACCCAGGCATGGATAAGAAAGAGCTTGCTAAAATAGAAAGGTCAGCTATTACCGATGCTCGAGCACAGTTCGGCGCAAGCGGAAAAGACACAAGAATAAATATTACTGATCGAGAATGGGAAGCTATTCAAGTCGGTGCAATTTCAAACACAAAATTGGAACAAATTCTTGAATACACCGACCCTGATGCCATGAAGGCAAGAGCGTTACCAAAAACGACCAATGCTCTAAGCGGTGCTAAGCAGGCTAAATTAGCAGCTATGATAGCATCTGGTCATTATACTATAGCCGAAATGGCAGATGCGCTTGGTGTATCGACTTCGACAGTTTCTAACTATATGCGAAAATGAAAAGAGGTGAGCAAACAATAATGAGAAAATGTTTTCTGTCAACAATCGACAATCCTTTTTGTCCTTTTGAAGAATTTGATTCTTGGTATCAATTCGATTTAGATCATAAATACGATTCTTCTGGTTATCTTGCTCGTATTGCTCACACTTCTGATCAGCTTACAGAAGAAGAGAATGATGCTGAAGTCGAGAGAGCCATCGATGAGATCATCAAATATGATTTTATGAATATTTATAAAAAAGTTGTAAAAGAAGTCCAGGATAAAAACTAAAAGATTAAAAAGAAACGAATAAATGTTTTAGTGTTTCAGAGAATTAGTTTAACTTTTCTTTAAGGTTGGCTATGCAAAGAAAAAAAATGAAACCTATTTGCTTTTATTAACTTGTTAGTATGAAATTTGCTGTAAAAAGTAAAATTCATTCTATACTCTTTCTTCCTATTTATACATGTGGTGCTATAGGGGGGTCTTCAAAAATACACCCCCCTCCTGCATCGCGCCGGTCTTTGAAAATTCCCCGGAGGGATATTTTTCACAGAACAATCCATATTCTGTAGCATTCCAAAGAGCCTAATCGTCACTGTTCACGCTCTTTTTCTCCTTTCGGGTGTGAATCGGAAGCAGTGATTTTTAGACTCTTTTGAATACTACAGATACCGATTAAAAGTGCATAAAAACAAATACAATAATGCTACAAAACTACATATTTCTAATACAGAACTATTAAGAAAGGAGGCATAAAACATGGCGAAGACCAAGAAAACAGCTTCCGTTAATTCTTCTTCCTCAGTAAGTAGACCTCCATTGACACCAGAATCTAAAGAGAACCAGATGATAGCTCTTAGTATAGATCTTGCCGAGAAACAACTTAGAGAAGGAACGGCTTCTGCTCAAGTTATTACTCATTTTTTAAAACTTGCTGCTACAAAAGAAAAACGAGAAGTTGAGATGGAGATTCTTGAAAAAGAAAAAGAACTAATCACAGCGAAAACTGAGAACTTACAATCGCAACAAAGAACTGAAGAATTATATCGTGATGCTTTGGCTGCAATGAAGAAGTATAGCGGGAATGGTGACAACGATGGATATTAAGACCTATAGTGATCTAGTAAGATTAAATACCTTTGAAGAACGCTTTAATTACTTAAAACTAAATGGGGTTGTTGGAGATACTACTTTTGGTTTTGACAGATATTTAAACCAATTCTTTTACAAATCTAATAAATGGAGACGAATTAGGAATGAAGTAATTATACGAGATGGGGCTTGTGATTTAGGAATCGAGGGGAGAGATATTTATGGGAGAATCATCATTCACCACATGAATCCAATCTCTCTAAAAGATATTAACGAGGAAAGTGATTACCTGCTGAATCCAGAGTATCTTATTTGCGTAACCCATGATACACATAATGCCATTCATTACGGAGACGAAAACTTACTTACGAAAGATCCAATCATTAGAAAGCCTAACGACACATGCCTATGGAAACAATAAACAAGGAGGTTATTATGGAATCCAGCATCTTATTTTCTATTAAAAAACTGTTGGGTCTAAACGAAGAATACGAAGCGTTTGATACTGACATCATCATTCATATCAATTCAGTTTTTGGAGTATTGACACAACTTGGTGTCGGTCCTAAAGAAGGATTTTCTATAGAGGACAGTAGCGCAACGTGGGAAGAGTATGTTCAAGGTAAAAGTGAAATCAACTTTGTTAAAACATATATTTATTTAAAAGTTCGATTACTTTTCGATCCTCCACAGAATTCTGCATTAACAAAAGCAATTGAAGACTCTATCAAAGAGTATGAATGGCGTTTGAATATTGCTGTAGATCCAGAGATTAAGAAAAATTAAGGAGGAGTTGAATTACGAATGGCATTATCTAATACTGCCGTTCCCAAATATTACGGCCAGTTTAGAGATGCCGTAATTCATGGGGAGATACCAGTATGCAAAGAAATTTCTATGGAAATGAATCGTATAGACGACCTAATAAGAAATCCTGGTGTATATTATGATGAATATGCAATTGAAGGCTTTATTGCGTATTGCGAAAACGAGATGACGTTAACAGACGGTAGCGACTTAGTTCTTCTCGACTCTTTTAAGTTATGGGCAGAACAAGTTTTAGCGTGGTACTATTTTGTTGAACGGAGCGTATACGAGCCAAACCCTGATGGACATGGCGGACGGTTTGTTCGTAAAACTATAAAACGAAGACTAACAAACAAGCAGTATCTAATAGTGGCGAGAGGTGCTGCCAAATCACTTTACGAAAGCTGCTTTCAGAGCTACTTCTTGAATGTCGATACTTCTACAACGCACCAAGTTACTACAGCTCCTACCATGAAACAAGCCGATGAAGTTCTATCACCAATTCGTACAGCGATTACTCGAGCAAGAGGACCACTATTCAAGTTCTTGACAGAAGGATCCTTGCAAAACACAACGGGATCGAAAGCAAACAGAATGAAACTTTCCCCCACCAAAAAGGGCATAGAAAATTTTCTGACAGGATCTCTTTTGGAAATTAGACCTATGAGCATTGATAAACTTCAAGGACTTCGTTGTAAAGTTGCGACAGTTGATGAATGGCTTTCGGGCGACATCAGGGAAGATCCTATTGGTGCGTTAGAGCAATCCGCAGCAAAAGGGGATGCCGATTATCTGATTCTTGCCGTTAGCTCTGAAGGTACTGTCCGAAACGCTAGTGGCGACACAATCAAAATGGAATTGATGAAGATTTTAAAAGGAGAATACGTCAATCCTCATGTTTCGATTTTTTATTATAAGCTAGACTCAGTCGATGAAGTTAACAATCCTGGAATGTGGCTAAAAGCAAACCCTAATCTGGGCAAAACAGTAAGCTACGAAACGTATCAACTCGATGTCGAACGAGCTGAAAATGCTCCGGCGACTAGAAACGACATTTTGGCAAAAAGATTTGGCATTCCAATGGAAGGGTATACATATTTCTTTACTTACGAAGAAACTCTTACACACCCTAAACGAGATTATTGGGAGATGCCTTGCTCACTCGGAGCAGACCTTTCTCAGGGCGATGATTTTTGCGCATTTACGTTCTTATTTCCTTTGGGCAACGGATGCTTCGGGGTTAAAACTCGAAATTACATAACATCTATGACACTTATGAAACTTCCGGCAGCGATGCGACTGAAATACGAAGAATTCATGGATGAAGGGAGTTTGATTGTTTTAGAGGGGGCTGTTCTTGACCTGATGGATGTTTATGACGACCTAGATAGTCATATCGAAGAAGTTGGATACGATGTTCGTTGTTTTGGGTATGACCCCTATAACGCACAGTCTTTCGTGGAAAGATGGCGAAACGAAAATAGCGCATATGGAATTGAGAAAGTCATTCAAGGTTCCCGAACAGAAAGCGTTCCTCTTGGAGAATTAAAGAAGCTTTCTGAGGAAGGAATGCTGCTCTTCGATGAGCAAATGATGTCGTTTGCTATGGGTAACTGCATTACACTTGAGGATACAAACGGTAACAGGAAGTTGCTTAAAAAGCGTCATCAAGAAAAGATTGACGCTGTTGCGGCGATGATGGATGCCTATGTCGCGTATAAATTAAATAAAGATGCGTTTGAATGATTTCATCTAACGATGAAGTCTTTTTTAATACGAAAATAGATAGGAGGTAATCTTAAAATGTATACTGCCAAAAACGAACTATACCATTATGGTGTTACGGGTATGAAATGGGGCGTTAGAAGATATCAGAACGCTGATGGAACGCTTACCACAGCTGGAAAAAAGCGATACAGCAAAGACGCTTACGAAGCTAAAAAAATTAAGAAGAAAAAAACAAGTCAGATGTCGAATGAAGAGCTGAGAATCTTAAATAATAGGCAAGAACTTGAACGTAAGCATAAACAACTAAACCCAGGAACTATTCACAAAGGTATTAAATACGTTGGTACAGCATCTGCTATTTTAGCCACTGGACTTAGTTTATATAATAATTCTAACGCAGCGATTAAAGTCGGGAAACGTATGTCAGAGAATGTATGTAACGTCATTGGGGATCTTATTGTAAAAAGGCATTAACAAACATTTGCGAAAATAGATAAGGAGGCAATCTTAAAATGTATACAAGAGAATCAGAATTAACACACCACGGCATTTTAGGTATGAAATGGGGCGTTAGAAGATATCAGAACTCGGATGGTACACTTACTAAGCCTGGTAGAAAAAGGTATCAGAACGTATGACAAAGAAAAAAAGAACTCAAAACCCAGTATAAAACGAATAGAAAACGTGCAAGTTCTCGTATTGAAAGAATGCAAAAAGAAAATATGATGATGAACGATATAAACTGTACTCGAAAAATTATAAGGACAAGACAACGTATATCAGAGAGTTATGTAAAAATATGAACGACTTCAAATATTAGAGAAGTCTTTTTTTATTGTCCATAACTAGGAGGTGAAAATTCAAAATGGAGAATTCTATTGGCTCCAGATTAAAACACGCATGGAACGTGTTTACAAACAAAAATCCAACAGAGGACTTGACAAATATTGGAATGGGATATTCTTATCGTCCAGATAGACCTCGATTAACTAGAGGTAACGAACGCTCTATTATCACGTCTGTGTTTAACAGAATTGCTCTTGATGTTTCGGCCATTAAGATTCAGCATGTGCAATTGGATAAAAACGAGCGTTTTTTATATGCTCTTGACTCCGGCTTAAATAATTGTCTCACAGTAGAAGCAAATACGGATCAGACGGCACGAGCGTTTATTCATGATGCAGCATTGTCTTTATTGGATGAAGGATGTATTGCAATTGTTCCAGTAGAGATAAGTTCTGATCCAACTATTTCTGATTCCTATGAAATTGAATCGTTGAGAGTTGGGAAAATTCTGGACTGGTATCCACAGCATGTAAAAGTAAGACTTTATGATGACAGAACCGGAAAAAAGAAAGACATTATTATTCCGAAATCTATGGCAGCTATAGTTGAAAATCCCTTTTATTCAGTTATGAATGAACCGAATAGCACGATGCAAAGATTGTGCAGAAAACTCGTTTTACTCGATGCGATTGACGAGCAATCTAGTTCTGGAAAACTTGATTTAATCATTCAGCTCCCATACACAATCAAAACTGAAAAAAGACGTCAGCAAGCCGAAAACAGGCGTAAAGATATAGAAGAACAATTGGCTGGTTCCAAGTATGGTATTGCTTATACAGATGGTACAGAGCATATCACACAGTTGAATCGTCCTATTGAGAACAATCTAATGAAACAGATTGAATACCTTACGAGTATGCTATACAGCCAGTTAGGTATCACTCAGAGTATCTTAGATGGTTCTGCCGATGAAAAGACTATGTTGAACTATAACAGCCGAGTTATCGAACCTATTGTTTCTGCGCTTACTGATGAAATGAGACGAAAATTTCTAACAAAAACCGATAGCTCTCAGGTAGAGACGATTATGTTCTTTACAGATCCATTTAAGTTGGTTCCTGTTAATGAAATCGCCGAAATTGCAGATAAGTTCACACGAAATGAAATCATGACATCTAACGAACTCAGACAGACGATCGGTATGAGACCTTCTGAAGATCCTGCAGCAGACGAACTAAGAAACAAAAACCTGAGCGCACCAAAACAAGATGGGGATGCCAAAGATGCGGAAATTGCAAAGTTAAAGGAGGAAATTCAAAATGGAAAAGTATGACTTTAGTGGTTGGGCAACCCGTCATAATGTAAAATGCACAGATGGTAGAACAATTACTCCTGATGCGTTTAAGCATAATGATGGTAAAACTGTACCATTGGTTTACAACCACGACCATAACGATTTGGAAAATGTTATTGGTAATGCTGTTTTGCAGCATAGACCAGAAGGTGTGTATGCGTATTGCACTCTCAATGATAGTAAATCTGGAAAGCTGGCAAGAGTTTTAGTTGAACATGGAGATTTGACAAGTTTGTCTATCTATGCTAATAGACTGAAACAACATGGCGGCAGTGTTCTCCATGGCGAAATTAGAGAGCTTAGTCTTGTGCAAGCTGGTGCAAATCCTGAAGCATTTATTGATACTGTAGTGGCGCATGCGGATGGCACAGATGAAGAAGCGGTAATTTACATGGGAGATGAGATTGAAATGTATCATGCAGATAATGGCGGAAAAGAAACCGTAGAAGACGTAATTAACACAATGTCTGAAAAGCAGAAAAAAGCAATGCATCTTCTGATTAAAAAAGCATTGGAAGATAAAAAGAACAATGATGATGTTGAGGATTCGGGCGAAGAAAACGAAAACGACGAAGAAGAAACCGTAGAAGACGTAATTAACACAATGTCTGAAAAGCAGAAAAAAGTAATGTATCTTCTGATTGGAAATGCTTTGGAAGATAAAGAGGGCAACGATGATGAAGATTCTAAAGGAGGTAACAATCGTATGAAACACAACATTTTCGACACAGAATACAATAACGACACAGTTCTGACGCATTCCGATCAGGAAGCAATTCTGCTCAGAGCTAAATCTAATACTTGCGGTAGTCTGCAGGCGGCTTTTGAGGAATACTGTAATGGAGACGTTGCTCTGTCTCATGGCTTTGATAAAATCGAAACGCTGTTCCCTGACTATAGAGACGTGCGTCCTGGTGCACCAGAATTGATTACAAGAGATCAGGGCTGGGTCGATACAGTAATGAGTAAAGTACATAAATCTCCTATCAGCAGAATCAGAACCAGACAGGCTGATGTAACCGACAACAACCTTAGAGCTTTGGGTTATGTAAAAGGAAAAGAAAAGAAAAATGGACCCAATATTAAATTGCTGAAGAGAACGACAGATCCTCAGACAGTATACCGTAAAGACGCTTTGCATAGAGACGATATCGTTGATATTACAGACTTTGATGTTGTCGAATACCAGTATGGCGTAATGAAAATGAATTTGAATGAAGAACTGGCTCTGGCGTTTATGGTGGGTGATGGTAGAGAAGAAGGCGATGAAGCTAAAATCTCTGAAGATCACATCAGATCCATTTGGCATGATGACGAATTGTATACAATCCATACAGACGTTGATTTTGAAACAGCAAAGAACGAACTGCAGGGCACTTCCACTAATGCGCACTTTGGCGATAATTTCATTCGTGCCGAGGCTATTATTTCCGCATCTCTGTACTCCAGAGAAAAATTCAAAGGTTCCGGTACACCTGATTTCTACTGCACTCCTCATCTGCTGAATGTAATGCTGCTGGCAAGAGACAGAAACGGTAGAAGAATTTATTCTTCCAAATCCGAACTGGAAGCAGCTCTGAATGTTAATAGCATCCATACTGCAGAGCAGTTTGAAGGCAAAGTGAGAACTGATAAAGAAAACAAGAAACATAAGCTGCTGGGCATCTTCGTTAACATGGATGATTACCATGTTGGTGCTACAAAGGGTGGCGAGATTACAAGATTTAATCAGTTCGATATCGATTTCAACCAGGAGAAGTACCTGATCGAAACAAGATTGTCTGGCGCATTGACTAGAGTTCGCTCTGCAATTGCACTGGAAGAACCTGTTGCAGGTGAGAATAGCGTTCATAGCGACGGCGAAACAATCTAAGAGGGAAATTCAAAATGGCAAAATATTATGGAAAAATCGGCTATGGCGAACAGGAAGAGGTACGACCTGGTGTTTGGGAAGAAGTAATTACTGAGCGGTATTACTATGGTGATGTAAACAAAAACAACAGACGACTTCAATCCGCGAATCAACTTAATGACAACATTCGAGTATCAAATGAGATTAGCATTATAGCCGATCCATTTGCCTATCAGAATTTTCATTTGATGAAATACGTCGAGTATATGAATGCTAAATGGAAAATTGAATCCGTTGATATGCAATATCCTCGACTGGTTCTATCGATAGGTGGTGTCTACAATGAAGAATAGGGTTGAAAATATTCAAAAATTATTAGAAGGGGTTATTGGAAATAAAAATGTATATTTTCAACCCCCCTCTAATGTTTATATGCGATATCCTGCAATTGTATACTCCGTTAATATGATTAAGAATCGCCATGCTGATGATAAAGTTTACAAACGAAACGACGTATACAAAATTACAGTGATAGATAAGAACCCAGACAGTGAAATTGTCGAAAGAATGCTGGATATCCCATATTGTTCATTTGATAGAATGTTCACTTCTGATAATCTGAATCATTTTGTGTTTACGTTATACTCATAAGGGAGGAATAGATATGAGAATTAAATGGGATGAAACTGGCAAACGATTTTACGAAACTGGCATTAACCAGGGTGTATTGTATTTGCTGGCGGAAGGCGCATACGGCAAAGGTGTTGCTTGGAACGGTTTGACAAGTGTTTCTGAAAAACCAACAGGTGCAGAAGCTAGCCCTTTGTACGCAGACAACATCAAGTATCTGAACTTGATTTCTGCAGAAGATTTTGAAGCAAGCATCGAAGCATATACATATCCTGATGAATTTGCTGGTTGTGACGGCTATAAAGAGATCGCTCCTGGTGTGATGGCTACTCAGCAGAACAGAGCAATGTTCGGCATGTCCTATAAAACAATTTTGGGTAATGATACCGAGAACGAATCCTATGGTTATAAACTGCATTTGATTTATGGCGCGGTGGCATCTCCTGCAGAAAGAAACTATTCTACGGTAAACGATAGTCCCGAAGCTATGACATTGTCTTGGGAATTGAAGACTACACCAGTTTCTGTACCAGGTATGAAACCCACCGCTCGTATTATCATTGACAGTACAAAATGCGATGCGGGCAAACTGAAAGCACTGGAAGATATTCTGTATGGCACAGAAGAGAAAGAACCTCGTTTGCCTCTTCCGGATGAAGTTGCAACACTGATGAAACAGGCATAAATACACTAAAATGATGATTAGACCGTTTAGAGACTATCTCTAGCGGTCTTTTTTACAATGAAAGGAGATAATTATCATGATTAAAAGAACAATCAATTATGTTGACTACAACGGTGTCGAAAAGACAGAAGACTTCTATTTTCATATTACTTCTCGTGATGCAGATATGATTCAGGGAAGTGTAGAAGGCGGTTTTGTTAACAAAATGCAGCAGTACCTGGAAGAAGGGAAAGCATTTGCACTGCTGACTACCTTCGAAACTCTTATTCTGAAAGCATACGGTAAGAAGACTCCTGATGGCAGATTTGTTAAAAACGATGAAATCGCTATTGAATTTACACAGACAGCAGCGTATGAAAAGTTTTATAAAGAAACATTCAGTAGCGAAGAGAACCTTGTGGGCTTTTTCAACGAACTGTTTTCCACAGAAGGAGAAGCGAAATAACAAACAGAAAGGGGAGATAGAGAATGCTTTACATAACAGTGCCAGAAACAGAATTATTTGACGAACAAAGTTCAAGATTCATCAATGTTAAGCGTACAAAATTGCAACTAGAGCATTCTCTCGTCTCTCTTTCAAAATGGGAAGCTAAGTGGCAGAAAGTGTTTCTGGATAGAAAAATCGATAAGTCTCATGATGAGATTATAGATTATATTCGCTGCATGACGTTAACGCAAAACGTCGATCCAAATGTTTACAAATGTCTCACTACACAAAATATTGAAGAGATAGAAAAGTATATCGAAGAGCCGATGACCGCCACTTGGTTTTCCAAGGAAAAGACTTCGCAACCGAATAGTAAGCCCATAACTAACGAGTTAATCTATTACTGGATGTTTACTTTAAATATTCATATGGATTGTCAGAAATGGCATCTTAATAGATTATTGACACTCATACGAGTGTGTAATGAAGAAAGCAACCCGTCTAAGAAAAGATCACCCAAAGAAGTTGCGGCAGATTATGCGAGATTGAACGCTGAACGGCGAAAACAGTGGAATACAAAAGGATAAGGTAATGAATAAGAAAGATCGAAAATTATATTTGCTATGGCTTACAACTTTTAGCAAAAAAGCCGTTGCAACTATACTAATTGTTTCTGGAATAGATTTACAGCTTTCGTATGTGCTTGCTTTCATGGGAAGGGAACAAATAGCCGAATCTTTATCCAGCACAATTGTAAGCGCAGTGGTACCAGTTACTTTGGGATATTTGTTTAAGGCTCTATTCGAGACATTTTTCGAGGAACGTGAAAAGCGTTTACGGAAGGATTTTAATGAGGAGGTCGAAAATGAACGAGAATATTAAAATCACAGTTCAAAATTTGCTAACAGTCAAATCGATTGTAACTATTATGCTGACGATTGTATTTTCCTATCTTGCAGTCGTTGGCAGAATTACTGGCGATCAGTTTCTGACTATTTTCTCTATTGTTGTTGCATTTTATTTCGGAACGCAATACCAGAAGGGAAAAGAAACGCCAAGTGAATATGAATAAACAAGCGAAGGTGATTGTATGAGAGATATTACAAAATGCCATCCTAGGCTTCGACAATTGGCTAAGGAATTGGTTGTAGAATGTCAAAAGAAAGGCTTATCTATTAAATTAACAGAATGTCTCAGGACAGTCGAAGAGCAAAACGATTTATATGCGAAAGGTCGAACAAAACCAGGTAGCATTGTAACTAACGCGAAAGGCACGAGTTATAGTTCTATGCACCAATGGGGTGTTGCATTTGATATTTGTAGAAACGATGGGAAAGGTGCCTATTATGATAGTGATGGTTTTTTCACTAAGGTTGGCAAAATCGGTATGCAACTTGGTTTAGAATGGGGTGGTTCTTGGACTTCTCCAGTTGATAAGCCACACTTTCAGTTGAAGGATTGGGGTAGTACATCTTCTAAACTAAAAGCGCAGTATAAAACACCTGCTAATTTCATGAAAACATGGAAGAAAGAAGATGATGAAATGGTTGAAAATTCTAAAATTATCGTAGATGGAAAAACAATTCCGGTAAAACGTATCATGAAAGACGGTACAAATTACATTAAACTTCGCGACGTTGCAGACGCATTGGGGTACAAAATTAGCAACGCCGGGAATGTTGCAAAACTCGATAAAAAGTAAGAGGAGATTACTATGATTAGTTTCAGACAAAAGGGCGATTTTTCTAAATTAACCCGTTATCTAGAACGATTGAAAGAAACTATACATATTGGGGATCTCGACAGATATGGGCAAGCTGGGGTTAACGCCCTTGCGTCAGCAACTCCGGTAGATTCTGGTTTAACAGCTAGCTCTTGGAGATATGAAATCGAACATAACGATGGTTCTGTAAAGATTGCGTTTTTAAATTCAAACATTCAAAATGGAGTTCCAATAGCCATAATTCTACAGTATGGTCACGGGACCGGCACAGGTGGATGGGTTGAAGGAAGAGACTATATTAACCCAGCAATACAACCAGTTTTTGATGATATTGTCGAACAAGCATGGAAGGAGGTTACGAAATTATGAGCAAGACGATTGAAGAAAGAGTTGTTGAGATGCGTTTCGATAACGAACAGTTCGAGTCTAATGCTAAAACCAGTATGAACACTGTTGAAGACTTGAAAAAAAGTTTGGATTTTTCCAAAGAAACGCAAGGCTTTGATAAAATTAACGGAGCAATTCGAAATGTCGATATGTCTACACTTGGCAGCGGAGTAGAAACTGTCCGCGCAAGTTTCAGTGCCTTGCAAGTAATGGGAATAACCGCCTTAGCCAGAATTACAAACTCAGCAATTACAGCTGGGCGAAAAATTGAAAAAGCATTGGTTGGTCCTTTGGTAAATGGGGGCATTACAAGAGCACTAAATATTGAACAGGCGAAATTCCAATTAGAGGGTTTGGGGGTTGCCTGGGAAAAAGTTTCCGGTGACATTGATTACGCGGTTAAAGGTACTGCATATGGTATGGACGTAGCAGCAAAAGCGTGTTCTCAGTTGATTGCATCAAACATTCAAGCGGGCGACTCTATGAAAACTGCCTTGAGAGGTATTTCTGGTGTTGCTGCGATGACAAATAGTTCTTATGAAGACATTAGTAACGTATTTACTAGAGTAGCAGGTCAGGGCCGAGTTATGGCGGTTGATCTGCTTTCTTTGTCTAGTAGAGGTATTAACGCTGCTGCTACACTGGCAAAGCATTTGAATAAATCCGAAGCTCAAGTCAGAGACATGGTATCGAAAGGTAAAATTGACTTTGCAACCTTCGCCGAAGCTATGGATAGTGCATTTGGCGAACATGCTAAGGATGCTAATAAGACATTTACGGGCGCTTTATCAAATATGAAAGCCGCGTTATCTAGAATTGGTGCCGATATCGCATTGCCTGGGCTTAGCAACTTGAGAGATGTGTTCAATGCTATTAGAGAAGTTATCGACGATGCACATAAGTCATTAAAGCCAGTAATTGATTCAATCAATAAAATTCAAAATGGAGTTTCAAAACTCTTTGTTAGTTTTGTTGAGTTGAAGGGTCTAAATTCTATATTGGGCGGCATTACTAATTTGTTTAAAGGAATTTGGAGTGTTCTTAGCCCAATAAAAGATGCATTTGTTGAGATATTTCCACCGAAGACCGCAGAACAGTTAGCGGGTATTGCTAAAGGTTTTGAGAAATTAACATCGCATTTTAAACTGACAAATGAGCAAGGAGAAAAGGTAAAAGAGACTTTTTCAGGAATATTTACTATTCTCAAAGCTGTTACTACAGTCATTAAGAACTTTGCGAAATCTCTTGTTAATTTTGCAAATCCTCTGAAAAAAGTTACAGATGGTTTATTGTCTGTTGCTTCTGCGGTAACTACATTTGCTGGAAGCATGGCAAAATCTTTTGCGGAATTTAACTTACTTGAAAAGATAACTTCTGCATTATCGGCAGCTGTCACTGGATTATACAATGCCTTTAAATTTGTTGGGTCTAAAATTGTATCTATCGCTTCCGATCTAAACAAGGCAATTGGTGATGCTTTTGGCGGAAACCACTTGGCAGCTGGATTTTCTTTGGCAGCAGTTGTTATTTTGGTTAGGGATGCCTACATAAAATTGGATTCGATGATAGCTAAAGCTAAGCGGTGGAAGTCAATTTTTGGCGGAACATTTGGAACAATCGAGAAACTTGCGAGTTCACTTGATGCTTTGAAAAGTTGCTTATGGAACATAAACAGAGACATTAAGTACGATCAGTTGATGAAAGTTGCAAAAGCCGTGGCTCTATTAGCGGTTTCTATAGTGGCAATTTCCATGGTTGACAGCAAGAAGTTAGGGGCATCTTTCGGTGTAATGACTGCTATGTTTGCTGATCTGATGGCGGCAATGACGCTATTTGATAAGCTGATACAAACTGGCGGCTATAAAGACATGGTAAAAGCAGTTGTTTATATTGGTGTTATGAACGGTATGGCGACCGCTATTCTTATGTTGGCTGGCTCATTGGCAATGCTTTCTCGTTTGAATTGGAAAGAGCTTGCGGTTGGACTGACTGGTGTTACTGTTCTGATGGGTTCTGTCGTTGCCACAAGTGCGTTGTTGTCCAGAGTTAAAGGAACTCTCGCAAAAGGCGCAAGTAATCTTATCTTGTTCTCTTTTGCTGTTAAAGTTCTAGCTTCTGCATGTAAAGAGTTGTCTAGTTTGAATGGCGCGGAGCTAGGAAAAGGCTTGACTGCGGTCTCTGTTCTACTGGCAGAAATGTTGATATTTACTAGAACAATGAAGGGCGTTGGAAAAGGAACTATGTCTGCAGCGATGTCTTTGATTGCAGTAAGCGCTGCTTTAAAGATTATCGTATCTGCATGTAAAGATCTTGGCTCGATAGACCCTACACAATTGGGCACTGCTATATTTAGTGTGGCTATTTTATTGGGAGAACTTTCTTTATTTTCTCAATCAATGAAAGGCATGACCGATTTATTTTCAGTTGGTGCATCTTTGATACTATTGGCTACAGGCATTGATATTCTAGCTAAGGCTGTTGTGCGTATCGGTCAACTAGATCCTAAAGCTCTAGGTGTTGGTCTTTCCGGGTTTGCTACTGCTTTAACTGCTGTGACCATAGCTATGAAAAAAATGCCAGATAAATCAATTGCTGCTGGGTTAAGTATGATTGCTATAGCAGAAGCCATTTTAGTAATATCTAAAGCTGTAAATTCTATGTCCGGAATGTCTCTTGGCGAATTGGGAATTGGTCTTGCGGGTTTAGCGGGATCTCTTGGCATATTGGTTCTTGCGTTAAACAATATGAAAACAACCTTTGGTGGTGCCGCAGCATTGCTAGTTGTCTCTAGTTCGTTGATTGTCTTGGGGACTGCCATGAAGATTTTCGCATCTATGGAATGGGGCGAAATTCTAAAAAGTTTGTTATCTTTGTCTGGAATGTTCTTAACAATAGGTGCTGCTAGTGTCATTCTACAAGGAGCTATTGTTCCTATTATAGCATTATCTGGAGCAGTTGCATTATTAAGCGTAAGCATTGCTGCAATTGGGGCTGGTTTCATGATGTTTGGTGCTGGCATCGCCTCCATTGCGGCAGGTCTTAGCACAGTTACGGCTCTGGGAAGTGCATCTGTAACGATTATGGCAGATGCTTTCGAGGCTATACTGACTAAGCTAATTGGGCTTGGACCTAAGATTGCCGAATCCTTAGCGGATTCTTTTCTTGCATTTACAAGGATTATTGGTTCTCAGGCTCCGGTTATTGGTGAATCGATTGCTAGCCTTGTGTTAGGTATAACTAACAAGATTCGAGAACATCTCCCAACTTTCATTTCTACAGTGAACGAAGCAATAATTTCGGTATTGCAATCGATTAGAGAAAAAATTCCAGAACTTATAAAAGCTGGTTCTGAGTTGATTCTTGCTTTCTTGCATTCCATTACGCCATACATCAAAGATGTTGTTTCGGCAGGGATTGAAGTTGTTCTTAAATTCATAGAAGGAGTCAGTCAAAAAATCCCAGAGGTTATTCAGGCGGCTTTTGATTTAATCATCAACTTCTTAAATGGACTTGCTACGGCTATTCGAGATAATTCTGAGATTCTCGGAGCAGCAATCGCCAATGTCGTTACTGCACTGTTAGAGGGTGCTATCGGAATTATATTTGGATTTGGAACACGTTTTGTAGAAGGCGGAACTGATTCGATCTTGAAATTTATATCTGGTATCAAATCTATGTTCTCGGCTGTAAAGAATTCGGCAGTTAAAGTAATTCAGACTCTGCTGGATGGAATTAAGAATAGAGCAACTGCGCTTTTTAATGCAGGTAAAAATGCTATTCAAGGCTTTATCAACGGTGTGAAAAACGGTGCAAAGGCTATCGGTAAGCTTGGTTCGTCTATAGGTAATACGCTTCTTAATTCGACCCGAAAAAGTCTCGACGAACATTCGCCTTCCAAAGAAATGCACAAGATTGGTGAATATGCTGTTGAAGGTCTAATTGAGGGTGTTGACGAAAAAAGGACAGACCTTGCAAAAACGACAGAAGCAGCGATTACCGATGGAGTATTGGTGCCTACTCAAGAAGTCGTTGATGAAACTATCGAATCTTTGGATTACGGTGCTGGTGCTATTGCTGCTTTTACTAAGGCGTTCCAGAAGGTCGATAAAGAAATCGGAGATAATAGCGTTGTAATAAGTGCTACTGATGTGATTAAGGAATATGCAAAACAAGTTTATGAGCAGTCTCAGCAATATAAGACAGATACAAAGAATCTTGAATCCTATCATAAAAAGCTAGAAAAACTGGTTTTGAAAGAAGCAGAACTTACTAAACAGATTAACGGTCAGACGAAGGCTTATGAGAAGCAGAAAGAAGTCGCATCAAAAAGAGTTACCAAAAAGACAACTACTTCTGATAAAAAACAAATCGAAGAGGCGAAGAAGTATGTTAAAAGTGTTGATAAACTAAAAAAGGAGCTTGAATCGACTCAAAAAGCTATCTCTGATACTAAAGAGAAGATTAAGACGGCGGAAGATGATATGGTAACCCATACGAAAGAAGTATTCGAGCAGCTTAGAACTTCTCTCTCAGATACAGTTAAAGGCGCTATAGATCCTTTAAAAACTAGTCTTGACACTGGTATAAATTTGTTTAGCGAATTCGATATTGGAGAAGAATTCGAAGAAGGAGTTCTTCTTAAAAACATGAAATCTCAGCTTTCTGGAGTCCGCAAGTGGAAAGAAGAATTGAGTGAATTAGCGGAAAGAGGATTGGCGAACGGACTCATTGAAAAACTGAAAGAAATGGGACCGACAAGTGCCAAGTATGTTAAAGCTTTTGTTCATATGACAAATACAGAACTGAAAGCGGCAAACAGAGCATTTGAAGAAACTACAAAGATGTCTGCGGATAGTTTGATTGAGAACTTCAGCAAGTCTATTGAGGAAACCAAGAAATGGGTTGAAGATATTAAAACTTTAGCTACAATCGGTCTCGATCAAGGACTTATCGAAGCTCTTGGTAAAATGGGAATGTCTGGCGGGCAATATGTAAATGCTTTCTTGGCGATGTCTGCGGATGATATTTCGAAGTTCAACGAGCAATACGCTGAATATTTGAAACTTCCAGACGATGCTGCCGATAGCTTAATTGCGTCTTTTGCGTATGCTGGCTCTAACGCAGCTAAAGAATTCGCGCAGGCTTTAATCGTAGGTAGAGATGATGAGGAAGTAACAACTAATGCCATTGCGACTGGCGAAGCTGTTGCCACAGGTGTAGAAACAGGTGTAACCAATAAAGAAACAGAACTTACAAAAGAATCTACCAATGTTGCCAAAGGTGTTTATGAAGGTTTAGGGAAATACTTGTCAAGACCCAAAGGCGAATCTTTAGGGGGCGATATTTGCAATGGTATTATTGCTGGTCTGGAAAACGGTTCCAATGCTGTTACAGAAATGGCTAGACAAGTGGCAAGAGACGCATATAAAGCTGCGAAGAAAGAACTTGACATCAATTCTCCTTCTAAGAAATTTGAATGGCTTGGCGAGTGTTCTGATAAGGGGCTTGCGTTAGGTATTGGAAAATACGCAAAGCACGTTGTTTCGGCTGCTGCTGATTTGGGGAAAGACGCAGTATCTGGTTTGAAGAGTTCTATTCATCGTATCTCTGATATTCTAGAAGGATACGTCGATTACGAACCAACAATTCGCCCAGTTGTCGATTTGAGTAATGTGGAATCGGGTGCTAAACGAATCGGAGGTCTATTTGGTACAAAACAGGGTTTCAGGTTGGCAAACACCAACGATATTGCCTATGAAGCGGCAGGCAGTATGCGAAATACGAATACTCAAGTAACGCAACAACCTATCGAAAAGCAAGGTGCTGTCTTTAAATTTGAGCAGAACAATTATTCTCCCACAGCTTTGTCTAGACTGGATATTTATAGACAGACGAAGAATCAATTCGCTGCTATGAAAGGAGTGTTAGATAACGTATGATAAAATCTGTTACCGTTACAAATTTTTTGGGAGAATCTATTAAACTTGAATTGGGGTGCCCTGAGAAATCGGGGCTCCTTATCAAGTCGATTACTGGTCTAGGTCCAAGTAATGCTAATATTAACGCAAAAGAGCTTGCTACATCAGACGGAGCAGTTTACAATTCCGCAAGAGTAAATTCTCGAAACATCGTAATGACGTTAGGTTTCATGTTCAAACCCACAATCGAAGATGTAAGATTACTTACATATAGATACTTTCCGATTAAAAAAAAGTTAAAACTTCTCATTGAAACAGATAAACGAATTTGTGAAGCTTATGGATATGTTGAATCCAATGAACCGAATATTTTTTCAAAAGAAGAAGAAACTCAAATCTCTATTATTTGCCCGGATCCATATTTTTATTCAGCGGGACCAGACGGCAACACAGTAACAGTGTTCTATGGTGTCGAAGCGGCTTTCGAATTCCCGTTTTCAAATGAATCTGTTGATGAAAAATTACTTGAAATTGGGATTGCTAAATACGCAACCGAAAGAGTTATTTATTACAGCGGCGATGCTGAGATAGGAATTACAATTCGTATTTATGCTACTGGAGAAGTAAAAAACTTAACCATTTACAATGCGAGAACTAGAGAGTATATGAAAATCGACACTGATATTCTGACCGCTATGACAGGCTCGACTATTGTAAAAGGCGACGAAATCACTATTTCTACAGTTAAGGGAAACAAGTATATCGATTTATACAGAGCAGGCAAACACTATAATATTTTAAACTGTATGAAAAAAGACTCTGTTTGGTTTCAATTAGCTCATGGCGATAACATTTTCGCATATGTAGCAGACGACGGAGCTTCCAACCTGCAGTTTAGAATTGAGAACAAGACAGTATACGAGGGGGTATAATATGGAGCTTTTAGTCCTAAATGAAAACTTCGAGTCAGTATACCTCATTGATACATACGAATCTCTCATCTGGACAGAAAGATATTTTAAATGTGGAGACTTTGAGATTTATACAACAGCATCTACCGAGTTGGTAGCTTTGTTTAAGCAAGACTATTATATTTGGAGAAAAGACACGGATACAATCATGATTATCGAAGATGTCCGCATAACATCTGATGTGGAAGATGGAGACAGATTGATAGTATCAGGACGATCTCTAGAATCGTTACTAGATAGGAGAATTATATGGAAACAAACTACTTTAGAAGGCAATCTTCAAGATGGTATTCGAAAACTCTTGAACGAGAACATCATTTCTCCAGAGGACAGTGCGAGGAAGATTGAAAATTTTATTTTTGAGGCATCCGAAGATCCAACGATTACTTCACTGAAGGTGGAAGCGCAATATACTGGAGATAATCTGTATGACGCTATACAAAAACTTTGTGAGAGTAATAACATAGGCTTTAAAATCTCGTTGGTAAATCACATAACAAAATTCTCATTTGTTTTTTCTTTGTATGCTGGGCTTGACCGTTCCTATGTACAAAATGCAAATCCTTATGTTGTTTTCTCTCCTAAGTTTGATAACATCATCAACAGTAACTATTTGGAATCCAGGAAGACTCTCAAAACAGTAGCGTTAGTTGCCGGCGAAGGAGAAGGTGATGCTCGAAAAACGGTTACTGTAGAAGGAGAATCTGGTCCAGGGAAAGGCGTTAATAGAAGAGAGTTATTTGTCGATGCTCGAAGTATATCTTCCAAAGTTGACGGTAAAACATTAAGTACGTCTCAGTATAATGCGCAACTTTCTCAAAAGGGGAAAGAGGATCTTACAAAAAACAGCATAACAAAATCCTTTGAAGGCGAAGTTGAAACAACTCAATTGTTCAAATACGGAGAGGATTTTTCGAAAGGCGATATTGTACAAATTATGAACGAATACGGTGTTGAATCGCGTTCTAGGGTTATCGAAATAGTGTTGTCGGATGATGTCGATGGACTGACTATCTATCCAACATTCACTACTGTGGAATAGAAAGGAGGTAATTCAAAATGGCTTTAACTTATGGTTTTTATAACTCATTAGCAGGAGATCGTAAATATGACGCTGCTGATATGAGTAGAATTTTTGATGGTATTATCAACGATGGTGTTTTTATGTCTATTGGTACTTCCTTTATTGTTACCGCAAGCGAAGAAATGACTGTTTTAGTCGGCATCGGCAGAGCTTGGCTGAACAGCACCTGGACGCATAACGATTCTATAATGCCTATTACATTAGATGAATCTGATTTGTTAATGGATAGAATTGATGCAGTTGTAATCGAAGTGAATCGAAATGATAATGTTCGTAAAAATGATATTAAGGTTGTCAATGGAGTACCATCGCTTGAACCAGTAAGACCGACACTTCAGAAAGATACAAATGTATTCCAGTATCCGTTGGCATATATCTATGTAAAGAAAACAGCCACAACAATTACACAGGCAAACATTACAAATATGGTCGGAACATCCGAGTGCCCGTTTGTAACTGGTATTTTAGATACAATGAATATTGATGCTTTAATTGCTCAGTGGAATGCTCAATGGAGTGAATGGAAAACAGCGATTGAGAATGACAATGAACGTTGGTCGCAAACTACTAGAGATGGCTTTACAAACGAAATGACTTCTTGGATTGCCGCTTATAAGAGCGATTTGGAATTAACGCGTTCTGGGTTTGTTGATTTCAGAAGAGCAAGCGAATCTGATTTCACTCTCTGGTTTGATGCGATCAAAGGCAATTTGTCCGAAGACGCAGCTGGTAATTTACAGAATCAGGTGGATGCTGCCACAAAAGCGGCGTTTGAAAGATATTACAGTTTAGTAGATAAGACAACCAAGATCAATAAAAATTCTGATGGGAAAACGAGTTCTATTGTTGAGACATCTTCTGAAGCTGTTTCCACCACTACATTCAAAACTACAGATAACGGTAAGATTATCACAACTCAGATTGTTCCAAATAGCGGCAATTACAATTACACAAAGACCACAAAGATTGAGGCTATTGATGGTGGCAAACTGATTACCGAATCTTACGAGAAAACGGTTAAACCTACTGAGTAAAGTAATTTAAAGGAGGGAGAAATATGGGTTTTCCCGAAGCAGATTATGTGGTTGATGAACTTAAAACAGTATTAAATACTGATTCCCAAATCCCTATCAATCATATAATCTGGTTGAACGATTATAAGTTTTATGGCGAAGAGAGCTATGTTTATCAGGATAAAAACAAGCTCCATGAATTATATAAGGATGCGGCATTATGTATTCATGACAAAAGTATTTTGGAGGAAGCATCGAATTGGTGTATCGATAATGGATATGCCGGTGCCTTTCTTGCGGCAGCATACGATATGGACACAACGGCTGTGGCGGTTTTGAGACCCTTAACAGCTATGAACGCTATTGCGGCAAGCTCTACAGCTATGAACGCTATTCTGGCAAGCTCTACAGCTATGAATGCTATTGCAAAACAATATAAAAATACAGAAGGATTATTTATTATGTTGAAAACAATAAATTCTTCTCAAGATTATATCATTAAGCTGTACGACACATTAACGTCTGCACCAAGCTTATTCGAAAATAAGCAAGTCGGTAGTTATGATAGTGTCGCACAAGCAAATAGTATAGCAACAGTTGGGGCAGCACCTAACGCGTTCTTAGCTTGTGCGTGCGGATATTATAGTGGCGGCGCAACGGAAAATATATATTATGATGGTAAAGAACTTGTTAATAGCAGAGGTGAAAATGGACGAGTTCAATCTGTAACTAAATCTAATGTAAATGCATTTACTATGGCACCTTCTACATTTACCGAAAATGGAGATGGTTATCTGGCGGTACAGAAATTCACGGCTATTTAAAAAACAAGGAGGTGAGAATACAATGAAAAGTTTCCTTGACAATTTTAATAACTTCTTAAACGACACTGTAAAAGGATGCGCAGCAAGTGCCGATTTCATAGGATCGCAAGTAAAGCTTATGACATCTAGAGTATCTAGCTCAAACACTGAATATGTCACAGCATATGAATATAATGTGATTGAAGATGGCTTTTATATGTTTGAAATGCCTGTGGGCGGTAGCAGTTCATATAGAAGAGTGCTTGTAAACGATAATAAAGCTTTTGAAGATAGTTATAATAGCAGATACTCTTACAATCACAGATTCTTTCTAAATTTAAAGAAGGGACAGAATGTTAAATTCCAAGTTAAGAATGGAAGTGTATCATATATATATTACAACAAAATCCAACATGTAGTTGTATCTAAATCGCTTAGCGGGGGTAAAAATGTAACGATTACATGTGAAAGTTTTATTCCAGATAAATCGGGATATATGATGATTATCTGCTATGACTATGATAGTGCTTCTACAACGGCAAAAAGTAATGGTAACGAACTGCTTTTCAAAGAATGTAATAATGTCAAATATTCAATTATTCAAGTATATGAGGGTGTGCCAGTTACTATTTCCACAACAGGCGAGGTTTGCAACTATATTCGAGCATTTGTTGAAGAAGAATACGATAATGGACGAAAGATTGTAAAAAGCATTCAGAGAGGTCGCATTAGTGGTACGCCTGGCTATCTTAAAAATCTTAGTGTAAAGATAGGGGCAGTTAATCCTTTAAAGACAATGGTTTTTTTAGATAGTAGTATACCATCTGTATTATATGTCGATAGAGTAGAAAAAAATGAATTAGTAATCGGTTCACGCAGTACGAGTACAGATAGCACGGATAGCACTACGATACACTATCAAATCATCGAATTCTGGTAATGTGTAAAGGAGGATAGAGATGATATTTAGATATATTACTCTTAAAAAAAAAGACGATGGATTCGGGTATCCTGTTGGTGAGAGCTTTTTGTCAGAGGCTGTTTATAACGAGAATATGATTTTTGTTATGGATGATTTTACTGTCGATAACAAACGTTGGAACTATACAACTTCGGAATGGGAGGAATACGTCGCAGAACCCGCCCCCGAACCAGAAACTCCTCAGCCCACACAGCTTGATAAAATTCAGACTGCACAGCTTACCATTATGGCTGCAATGGCTGATCAGTATGAAGAATCTCTGGAAAAAGATTTGAGAAACATGGATGTGCAGGCAACTATTTATGAAGCAATCTTGGAATTGGGAGGTGCTGAATGATGGATAAGGTATATTTCGAACTGGTAATCAACAGTATGAGAACCTGCGATGAAAACAATAAAACTCTGCCTATGGTTCCTAACAGACATCTGGCAGCAGTTCTGGCTATGCTGGAAAAAGATGGACGTGACGCTAATGGTAAGAAGATTGGTTGATATTCTTACTTTTGTTATCTACATATGGAGAGGAGATATGAAAATGATTGATATGTATCTGGCACTGGTTATGAACGATATGAGAACCTGTGATGAAAATAATAAAACTTTGCCTCTGGTACCTAAAAAATACAGAGTTAAAGTAATGGAATGCCTGACTGCATTGGGTCTGGATGCAAACGGCGATCCGATCGCTTAATGCTATGACAGTAGGCGAGTTATGTATGGCTGTCGGGGTTCCATCAGCGATATTCGGTGTCTTTATATGGTACTTCAAACGCTATATCGAAAAAAGAGATAAAGTGCGTGAAGCAGAAGCTCGTAAACGTGAAGAAAAACGAGAAGCGGAAATAGAGGAACGCGAGAAGAATACCGAGCGGCTTATGATGCTTATTATGCAAGATTGTCATGCAACTTATATTTTGTCCGAAGCCACTGCAAAAGCGGTGCAGCGTATACCGGATGCAAAATGTAACGGTGACATGACATCAGCGTTGGATAAAGCTGAATCGATTCAGAAAAAAGAAACAGAATTTCTGACTGATTTGGGTATCAAACATATTTTCGGCGATTGATGGATATTGCCTAAACGAATGAATGTTCATTTGGAAACAGTTCACAAAACATTCGTTCGAGGAGATTCTGGTTGAGGAGTAAGTTTTTTGAAATTGACGTATCAACCAATTCGTGTTTAAAGGTCACTTGAGGGTTGAAAGAGGCTGAAAAGTGTGAGTCATTCATATATTATTCATACATTTCAGCCTTAAAAACCTTAATGAAACGCTGTAAAATCAACGGTTTGTGAGAAAATTCTTAAGAAAATCTTACAGTTTTTAAAATCCGTTGCAAGCGAATTACTTTTTATGATACTATAAAGTCAAGAAGGGCATATTTGCTCCATGCGAATATACTTTGCCTAGACAGGGTAAAAAACTGCATAAAGGAGGTTGAAGAAATGTTTCCATGGATTGTTGTTTTGGCGGTTCTCGGTTTAGTGATGATTTTTGCAGAGATTCTAATGCCGGGGTTTGGTCTGTTTGGCATTTTGGGTACAATCTCCCTTTTCGGTTCGCTTGCGCTGACGTTTAAGATTTACGGATTGATTCTATTTTTAATCATGCTGGTTGCAGTTGTGGTTGTATTTTTTGCAATGGTATTTCTGGCAAAGCAAAGTGGACTGTACAATAAGATTGTATTAAAGGATAAGCAGGAAGCGAAGGACTTTGATGAAAATGCTCTGCAGGGACTGCTGGGACAGACAGGTGTGACACATTCGACGCTGCGTCCCTTTGGCGTGGCAGAGATTGACGGGAAGATGATCGATGTCTGTTCGCAGGGTGATTTTATTGACAGAGACGAAAAGGTGCAGGTTGTGCAAATCACGGGGAAAACTGTGATTGTAAAGGTATGCGAAGCATAAAAGGAGGCGTATGAGATGTTTGAAATTTTTGGTTTTATTATTCCGCTGATTGTCATTCTGGTGATAGTGGGGATTTTCCTGAGCTTTGTTCCCCTGGGGTTATGGATTTCCGCGGTTTCCGCAGGTGTTAGGGTAAATATTTTTTCGCTGGTCGGGATGCGTCTGCGTCGGGTGCGTGCGGATAAGATTATTCGTCCTTTGATTAAGGCGCAGAAGGCAGGGATGAATGTTAACGCAAATCAGCTGGAATCCCATCTGCTTTCCGGCGGTCGTGTGGATAACGTTGTAGATGCTTTGATTGCGGCGCACAGAGCAAATCTGGATCTTTCCTTTGAACGTGCGGCAGCGATTGATCTGGCAGGGCGGAATGTTTTTGAAGCTGTAAAAATGAGCGTCACGCCTAAGATTATCGAAACACCTTGGATTTCTGCCGTTGCGATTGATGGCATCGAGGTGAAGGTGATTGCGAAGGTAACAGTGAGAGCGAATCTGAGCAGACTGGTCGGCGGTGCAGGCGAAGAAACGATTATTGCCAGAGTTGGCGAGGGTATTGTTACAACGGTTGGTTCTTCTCAGAGTCATAAGAGCGTATTGGAAAACCCCGATCTGATTTCCAGAACAGTTTTGTCAAAGGGTCTGGATAACGGTACTGCGTTTGAGATTCTGTCTATTGATATTGCAGATGTGGATATTGGCAGAAACATCGGCGCACACCTGCAGATTCAGCAGGCGGAAGCGGACAAGCAGATTGCACAGGCGAAGGCGGAAGAACGCCGCGCGACGGCGATTGCCAAGGAGCAGGAAATGAGAGCGGAAGTGGAACACATGAAGGCAAAGGTTGTGGAAGCAGAAGCAGAGGTTCCTCGTGCGATGGCAGAAGCACTGCGCAGCGGCAATCTGGGCGTGATGGATTATTATCGTATGCAGAATGTGCAGGCGGATACCGCGATGAAGAACAATGTCGGCAATACGGATTTGTCTAAGGTGTTCCATAAGGAGCAGTGCATCGAAACAAAAGACAATTAAAAATGAAATTCCGACAAGGAGAGGGGCAACCCTCTTTTTTGTTATATTTTGTTATATAATAAAGAAGAAACAGAGAAAAAATCCTAATAAAAGGAAAACGAATAAAATGAGAAAGACGAGACATACTATGACTGCGAGAGATGCTCGCCGAGAAAAAAGAAGGATGACAGGAGGTCATAGTCATGGACAAAAACAATAACAAAACAAACAAAACGGAAAAGAACAACCAGAAGGGCATGAACAGAACAGAATTTGCACAGGAATACAGCATTGATACCGGCAAAAACGAAAAGACAAATAAAACCAATAAAACAAACAAGACAAATAAGTGTGACTAAAAAAGGTATTATTATGAAAAAGGCAGCTTTGATTCCTAGGGAAAAAGGGCTGCCTTTTCCTTATTTTGAG
>ENA-ORTY01001207-ORTY01001207.1-human-gut-metagenome-genome-assembly--contig:-NODE-1207-length-29891-cov-7.492325_pt1 | contig 29891 bp, 25 predicted proteins | sample MGYA00241917_ERZ509198 | MGnify/ENA primary metagenome ERZ509198 (study PRJEB26280, sample SAMEA2338857) | human gut metagenome | biome: human gut; feature: human-associated habitat; material: faeces...
TCATATAATGATGAGAGTGTCAATAAGTATAAATTGCTTATTTGTGCAAGCACAAACGCAATTTATACTTTTGACACTTACATCATAATATACGAATCTGATAAAAAATACAACTTTTTTGACTTATTTTCCACTTCGTTATATAATAGGAAAAGTGACCGATGTCCCCCTTTTTACTAAATTATTTCAACCAGCAAGGACAGACATCCCGGACTTCGGTTTTCAGATTAGAGAAAAGAGGTAACATCCATGAGCAAGAGAACAGATAAGAAAAAACAGAAAAGATTTAATGAGGTACATCCGACTACCACAGCACCAGCTGCTCAGCCTGTAGTAGAGACAGCTGCACCAACAGCTGAACCTGTTCCGGAAGTGACTGTAACAGAAACAACTGCACCAGTAAATGCTGCTCCGGCATATGATCTTTTCATCCAGTATCAGAACGGCGAATATGACGCTGCTGTACTTGCAGAGAAGATTCTTGATAAATGCAAAGCTGAAGGTATGGACAGCTCCGACCTTAAGATCTATGTAAAACCTGAGGATAAAAAAGCTTACTATGCTTGTGCCGGTGGAACAGGTGCTATTGAGTTAGCTTAGACTGATAGAAAGAAAGTCTGTGAAAGAATCTATCTACTCTTAAGATTCTTTTCACAGACTTTTTATTTTGACTGTTATACCCTGATCTTTCTACTATACTCCGACCTTTTTACAAACATCTGCCAAACAGCATCTGTCGCAATACGGTTTCGTTCTCGCAGTACATATCTCTCTTCCATGATAAACAAGACGGTGGCAAAGGTCACTTCCTTCTTCTGGCGGGATAATCTTCCACAATGCCATCTCCACCTTCTTCGGCTCTTTGATTCCATCTACCAGACCGATCCGGTTTGTCAGGCGGATACAATGTGTATCTGTCACAATTGCCGGTTTTCCAAACACATCTCCCATGATCAGATTCGCGCTCTTTCTTCCGACTCCCGGAAGTTTTAACAAAGCATCAAAATCATCAGGAACCTTTCCACCATATTCATCCCGAAGCATCTTCATACAGGCACTGATATCTCTCGCCTTACTCTTTCCAAGACCACAAGGACGTACAATCTCTTCAATATCTTCCACCGGAGCTTCTGCCAGTGCTTCTACTGTTGGATATTTCTCATAAAGACCTTCCACGACTACATTTACTCTTGCATCTGTACACTGTGCTGCCAGCCTTACACTGACCAGCAGCTTCCATGCCTGATCATAATCAAGCGTGCATCCTGCATCCGGATACTCTTTCTTCAATCTTTCAATCACTTCAAGCGCACGCTGTTTCTTTGTCATTTATTTCACCTCGGCATTTTTCTTTAATTCTTCCATCGCATTCTTGAACTTGTCTGATACTGCTGTAGGGTTTCTTCTCAGCTGTCTCATAGCATTTACATAATTTCTGTCTGTACGTGAGCCTAATTTCTGTCTCTCCCTTAATATATTGGAACGCATCTGGGCAAGTTCTTTTCTCCAGTTTCCTTTCGATTCAGACTCTTGTGCTTCATTCTCCAGTCGGACAGTACGAAGCAGTGCCTCAACCTTCTCTGAAAGCTGTGTAAGCTGTTCTTTTCGTTCTCTACGCTGTTCTTCTATCTTCGCAAGATACAATTCTTTTCTTGTCTGCTTTTCCGCTGCTTTCATCTCTTTACGCTCTTCATACAACAGATAGCTGTCCTCAAGCCTCTCCTGTACCCCTTCAGATGCACGTTTCAGCCGTTCCTGAACACCTTCTGATGCATCTTTCAGTCTGTCCTGCATTTCCTCAGAAGCATCTTTCAGGCGCTCCTGCATCTTCTGGATCTGTTCTTTGCTGGCCTCAAGCTGTACAAGGATACGTTTCATATCCATAGCCTCGTTGAAGGACTGTGTGAAGTCAACTGCTGCTGCGATTGTCAGAACAAATGCAAGGATATCGGCTATTGTAACCGGAATCAACAATACTATATGTTCAAATGGAATATGTACGACCTTTACCATAAGAATGGAGAATACTCCCCAGCACAAGCTTGCCAGTGGACAAATGTATCCTCTGACATTAAATTTCAGGTTTCTATAATCCCAGTACCTTACGTGGAACAGACGCTCCATCGTAATTCCTGTAAAATACTCCAGGATTGTCGCACCGATCATTCCCATAAGAAAGACAAGCAGGATGTTATCTCTGACCGGAATCGTCACGATCAGAACAACCATTGCTCCGGAACCATAGAGCGGAAGCATCGGACCATGCATAAATCCACGGTTCACCCAACGGTGCTTTCTGACAGAAACATAACAGCTTTCCCAGATCCATCCCAGAAAACTGTAGAGAAAAAAGAATAAAACCCATTGTGATAAATCGTATTCCTGCATTTTTCTTCCCCTTTTTTAAAAGACTTCTGCGCTCTGATAAAATGTAACGCAGAAGTCTCTTTCTTGAAATCTTTTAGTTTCTCTCCTCGATCTCCATCAGCAGATCTACTCTGCGCTGATGACGGCCGCCTTCGAATTCTGTATTGATCCATGTATCAACAATCATCTTTGCAAGTTCTCCACCTACTACACGAGCTCCAAATGCAAGTACATTACAATCATTATGTGCTCTTGACATCTTCGCTGTAAATGGCTCGCTGCAGACGCATGCACGGATTCCTTTTACTTTATTCGCTGCGAGAGAGATTCCAAGTCCTGTTCCGCAGATCAAAATCCCCTTCTCTACTTCTCCTGCTACAACTGCACGGGCCACTTTCTCTCCATACACCGGATAGTCACAGCTGTCTGTTGTATATGTTCCATAATCTACAACCTCATGACCTTTCTCTTTCAGAAATTCTATAATTTCTGCTTTCAACTCCAGTGCGGAGTGATCGTTACCAATACCAATTTTCATTTTAACGTTCCATCCTTTCTAAATTTCAAAAAATATACCGTCTTTATCTTACCAAATCCAAATCTCATTGTAAACTCACATGTAATTTATTGTAAATGTATTTTTGCTCTTATATGATAATTCATTGAATTAATTGTGAAATATTTGTGAACAAATCAACACTTTGTCCTTTACTTCAAAAATTTATAGTGCTATAATTAATAAGGCTTATTATCTAAAATTAAATTAAAGGGAGGAAATAATCATGAGTAAGAGCCTGTTTAAAAGAATTGGGACCTCTGTTGTTGCTCTGTCACTTGTCATTTCAAGCCTTTCAGCTGTGACTGTTTCAGCAGAAGATAGTTCTGATTTTCATCCTTCTGTTACTTACGCAAAGGGTGATTATACTTTTGGAAAGCTCTCACATCCTGACAAGCCTGTTTCTACTCCTGACGGTATTGTTGATTACCTAGGCAGTGGAAATGTTGCCGTAACTGGCGAGAATGGTGCTACAGGTCAGGGCGATCAGGGACAAAGTTATGCTTGGTCTGCTGCTTCTTACGGTGACTGGATGTATGTAGGTACCTGCTATGCAGCAATGGGGAACACACTGGAGCTGATGGACACTATCCTTGGTGACAATTTTGATCCGGAGATCATGAGAGCTGCACTGAAAGCAATGTTCAATGGTACTTTTTTCTATGGACATGAAAAAGCGGACGGAACGCTTGATGAAGATTCCGGCGGTATTCTCGTTAAGGTAAATGTCAAAACCGGAGAGACAAAACTTTTAATGTCTGAATCTACAACTGGTCAAGGACCGCTTTTCAGAAATGCGATCCGCTTCAATGACAAACTTTATTTCTGCGGTTCTGTCCGTGCGAAAGGACAAAGGAGCGGACTTCCTAGCATCTACTGTGTCGATCCTGAAACAGATGAGATCAACTGTGTGTATACAGGAATCACTCCAGCAGAAGCCGGAGCTGCATACAAAGAAGGTATCAGCACAGGTATTCGTGGAATGGCAGTCTTCGATGGTGAATTCATCGCAAGCTGTGTTGGTGTAGATGGACCTTATATTCTGAAGTCTTCTGATCCATCAGCAGGTCAGTCTTCTTTCAAAAAGATTGCAACAAAGAGTGACTTATTCAATTATCCTGCTTATCATTATACGGATAGTATCTATGGTGGTTCTATCTGGGAGATGGTTGAATTCAACGGTAGCCTGTACGTAGCTCTTTGTACCGGAACACAGGATAACAAACCTGACGAACATACAATGCAGTCCTTTGCTATTGTCCGCGGCGACGAGAACTCTGATGGTTCCTGGACATGGACACCTGTTGTTGGTGATAAATCTGATGGTGCCAGATACACCTTCGGTATTGACCCGGAACGCACACGTGCCGGTGCATGTAATATGCTTGTTTACAACGATCATCTCTACATTGGAGAATACGAGGATATTGAAATTGCTCTTGAAGACGTTGTCTTTAATAAAAATGTAGAGTTCCTTGCTAAGAACCTTGAACAGTCTGTTAGTCTCTACCGTATGGACAAGAATGAAAATATGGAACTGGTAGTCGGAGATGCAACAGAAATGTTCCCTAATGGAGGTATTTCAGGACTTAGTTCAGGATTCGGACATCATGAGAATCAGTATATCTGGCAGTCTACTGTATATGATGGCAAGATGTACTTTGGAACTTTCGACAGCAGTAGTTTACTCGAGCCAATCGGACAGTTCACAAACGGTGATCTTCTGAATATGACTCCTGAGGAATGGAAATCCCAGATCAACTATCTCAAAGTATTTGTTGAGCTCTTATTGAACAAATATCTTCCAGAATATCCTAATCAGCCACTCACTGCTGATAACACAGATTCTGATGATACAGTTCAGCCAGATAGCAGCTCTGTTGAAGATGAAGCTGACAACGCTACAGTTGGCGGCAATGCGTCTAAAAGCAACTTGTCTTCTTATGAAATGGTACAGAATGCGATTGCATCTGCAACTAAGAGATACAGCACTGCTCAGGCTGCAACATATGCATCAGAAAAGGATGAAGACAATGCCATCACACTTTCTGATGAACAATTAGACGCTCTGATGAGCGGACTTGAAAACGGTTCGATTAAACCAAATAGTTTGACTCGTAAGCTTTCAACAGACTTAGTTGAATTGCTCCTCAACATGGATCCGTTATCTTCTTCTATAGATGAACAAGGATCACAGGACTTTGTTGATGAATATTCTGCAATATATGACTATTATACAGAATTTGATTCCGAACTTCCTGATAAATTAAAAGAACTGTTAGATATTCTGATCACAATTACAAAAAAGGATAACCTGATTGCATTTGGTAAAATTTTATGCTATCTCGGAAGTGCCGAACGTGGATTTGACCTGTATACTTCAGAAGATGGAGCATCATTCACCTCCATTACAACAAACGGATTCGGTGATCCTTATAATCACGGACTTCGTACTTTTGCAACAGGAGATGACTGGATGGTTATCGGTACTGCGAATCCTTTCTATGGAACACAGTTATGGAAAATGACTTCTCCAAGTAAAACTGTTGATCCGGTGGATCCATCTGAACCTGATAAGCCAGTCGACCCTGAAAAACCATCTAATCCTGTAAAACCGTCGGATTCTGTAAAACCAACGCCTTCGATTACACCGATCACTTCAGGAACTTCTTCAACCACTCTTACCGGAAAGAAATTCACTCCGGTTAAGACAGGAGATATGACTAACCCGATCGTACCACTCGCAATTGCCGGCGGTTCTCTTATCGTAATTATCGGTGCTGTATTTGTACTTCGTAAGAAAAAACATTAGAATAAAACATTGTATTTTAAAAGAGAAGCTGTTTTCAGCTTCTCTTTTCCTTCTGTAAACCATCACTATGATAACTTTCTTCTGTTATGCACGTAATCCATTCACTTTATATCTTAGAATAATGAATTGAAACGCTCCATTGCTTCTTTTGTCTTCTCATGTTTTCCAAAGGATGTCAGACGGAAATAATTCTTTCCATTTTCTCCGAATCCTGCTCCCGGTGTTCCGACAACCTGAGCATTTTCAAGGAGATAATCAAAGAACTCCCAGGACTCCATTCCCTTCGGGCACTCGAACCAGATGTATGGTGAGTTCACGCCGCCTGTAAATGAGATTCCTTTCTTCTCAAGTGTTTCAGCGATCATACGCGCATTTTCACGATAATATCCGATATTCTCCTGACACTCTTTCATGCCCTCTTCTGTGAATACCTTAGCTCCGGCATACTGAATGATATACGGTGTTCCGTTGAACTTTGTACACTGTCTTCTGTTCCACATATTGTGCAGGCTCAATGTTCCGCCATTTGATGTCTCAAACACAAGTTCTTCCGGAACAACTGTATAGGAGAAACGTGTACCTGTGAATCCTGCTGTCTTAGAAAGGGAACAGAACTCAATCGCACATTTCTTTGCGCCCTCGATCGCATAGATGCTTCTTGGAAGTGTAGGATCTGTGATAAATGCTTCGTATGCGGAATCATACAGGATCACCGCATCATTTTTCAGTGCATAGGCAACCCATGCCTCTAACTGCTCTTTATTATAGCATGCTCCTGTCGGGTTGTTCGGAGAACACAGGTAAATGATATCTGCCTTTACATTTTCATCCGGCATTGGAAGGAAATCGTTTTCTTTTGTTCCGTTCATATAGATAATATTCTTTCCATCCATTGTATTTGTATCTACATAAACAGGGTAAACCGGATCCGGAACGAGAACCACGTTATCCTTTGCAAAAAGCTCTGTAATATTTCCTGTATCACTCTTTGCACCATCTGAAATAAAGATATCTGTAGCTTTTACTTCTACACCATTGCGTGCGTAATAATCTGCAATTGCTTCCTGTGCAAATGCATATCCCTGCTCCGGTCCGTATCCTTTGAATGTCTCAGATACTGCCTGAGAATCTACTGCTTCATGAAGTGCCTCGATCACACTCTTTGTCAATGGCAATGTTACATCACCGATTCCGAGACGGATAATATCCGCCGCTTTCTCCGGATGTGTTTCCTCATATACTTTTACTCTTCTTGCGATCTCTGCAAAAAGATAACTGTCTTTTACATTCTGATAATTTTCATTTAACTTTGGCATCTTTGTCAAACTCCTTTCCCAGCTGCTTTCATGCTGTTCACAGTATTCTGCAACCAATAACTCTAGTATTCCTATGTGTTATATTAACAGATTTTTTTTCATTCGAAAAGAAGTTGAAAAAAAGAAACAAGATTTTGTAAAATCTTGTTTCTTTGATAATAATTTCAGCACTTTAACTGTGCAAATTGATGATGCGATAAAGAACATTTTTCTTTTTTCTTTCTTACAAAAGCCAGATGATTAGCAAAATTACCTCTACAACAAAGATCACCGGCACTGTAATCATAAATTTTGCTTTCCGTATCTTATGCCGGAAGCACATCATACCTGCGATTGCTCCTGCACTTCCACCGATCAGTGCAAGGATTAACAGCGTTTTCTCCGGAACCCTCCATGCGCCTTTCTTCGCTTTCCATTTATCAATCCCATAGGTACAAAATGCAAATAAATTGATAAATATCAGATAATACCAGAAATATTTCATAAGATGATCTCCTCCTTCAAGGCAAAGGAATAGATGATCTTCTCCTTCACCGGCTTCTCTAACAGCTGCTCCAACGCCTGGGCATAGTAATCAAGCTGTGCATGGTACAGTTCTTTCAATTGAGATGCATTTCTGACTCTATCCGTCTTATAGTCCAGTAGTACAAGCCCGTCTTCCTCCTCGAACCAGACATCAATAATTCCCTGGATGAGAATGGTCTCTTCCTTTCGATTTTCATCCGCTTCCTGACTTCTCTTCTGAATGTCCTGATAGATCTCCGGATAGATTTCTGATGCAGCTACTCCGAGAACAAATGGCTGTTCCTTCCGAAGCTTTCCATTTCCTGCTGCTTGTGTCATTCGTCTTCCACTCTCGCTATTTAAAAACGCAAGAATATCTTTCGTGCGGATACAGTCTGCCATCTCTTTTGACAGTCTCCCTGCCTGATAGAACAGTTCGATTTCTTCTTTCAGAAGTTCCTCTGTATACTCTTTTGAAAAATCATGAAGCTCAAGAAATTTATGATAAGCACTTCCCCTTGAAGCTCCTGTCAGTCCTTCTTTTTGTTCTTCCATGAAATGCGGAAGCAGTGGCACAAGCTCCGGCTCCTGAATCAATTCTTCTCCTGCTTCTTCCTGCAAAGACTCACGCTTCTTCAACTCTGAAACTGTAAATTTCAGCTTCATTTTTCCTTCTTCTTTATATGGATACAGGAAATTCATCTGTTGTTCCAGCTTTTCTTCCGCTCCTGGAAGATAAACCTTCGTTGTATCCCAGTGTTCAAGCACTTCTCTTGCGATCACTTCTGCCTGTCGCTGTGCATCTTCTGTAAAATCCATCTCTCCTGCATCAAAAATCCGGACTTTAATCGGCAATTGCTGCACCTCTTCACTTTCTGTTTTGAGAATTCCACACAAACCATCTTCTCTCTTGAGATCTTCTTCCTGAAGAAGTGCCGGAAGAATCCAGTCCAAATAACGGTTTGCGCCTTCTAACTGATAAAGGCTCAATGGAGATTCCCTGTCTGTCATATGATTCACATATGGTTCCAGGCCGTCTTCTCCTATTTTCAGACTGCCTGTCAGAATCAGCTTTTCTTTCGCTCTTGTCATTGCTACATAAAGCACACGGAGTTCTTCTGCAAGATTCTCAAGCTTTGTCTTCTCCTGGATCATTTTCTTCAAAAAAGTCGGTGCTTTTGTCCTCATCTCAAGATCTACAACGTCAATTCCAACTCCGTTTCTCGGATGGATCACAATACTTCCTTTCAGATCCTGTGTATTGAATTGCTTGCCTGTTCCGGCTACAAAAACGATTGGAAACTCCAGACCTTTACTTTTATGAATACTCATAATACGGACTGTGTCATCCTGTTCGTCTATGATACTTGCTTCGCCATAATCAACATCATATTTTTTCAGTTGCTCGATATAGCGTACGAAATTAAACAGACCTTTATAACTCGTCCCTTCAAATGCTCTTGCTTTCTCAACAAGCATTTCTACATTAGCCTGTCTCTGTGCGCCCCCTGGCATCGCACTGATAAATAACCCATAGCCGGTTTTATCAATTATTTCCGCAAGAAGGTCATGGATTGCCGTATACGGAAGAATTTCCCTGAAATGATCCAATACCACGAAAAACTTCCTCAATTTTTCCTGTACCTGCATTGCCTGCTTTTTGTCCACAGTTTCCGGAATTTCTTCCGGACTCAGGCTGCAAAATCCTTCCACTGCCTCGTAAAACAACTGATTCGGATATGCAAGACGAATCACTGACAACTCTACTGCCGTCAGACCGGCAAACGGTGAAGTCAAAACTGCTGTCAATGGCAGATCCTGTCTTGCATTATCAAGAACTTTCAGATAATCCAGAAGAACACTGACCTCATACGTCTCGAAATATCCTTCTCTGCTCACAGAGTATGCCGGAATTCCCTCCTCGGCCAGTATGGACGCAAAAACTTCTGCCCACCCCTGTAAACTTCTCGTCAGAATCACCATATCCCGATAATGAACCGGGCGGTATTCTCCTGTCTCCTTATCAAGCACAACACCCGTGTTTAGAAGTTCTTTCATTCTCTGTGCGATCATCCGCGCCTCTTCTTCTCTCGCTTCACTGCTCCGAAGCCCCGTCTGATTATAAAGAAGCAGTTCCGTCTGATCCGTAAACACATTTTCATCCGGTAATTCAGGAAAAGAGGCTCCCAAATGCAGTGCCGCCTTATCATCATAGATAATTTCCCCGAATTCCTTCCGCATCAGTTTCCTGAAAATATAATTTGTACTGTCAAGTACTTCTCCTCTGCTTCGGAAGTTCCTGTCAAGATCAATTCTCTGCCTGCTGCTCTCCTGCGTACTGTAGCTGTTATATTTTCCCATAAAGAGTTCCGGGCGCGACAGGCGGAATCGGTAAATACTCTGTTTTACATCTCCAACCATAAAAAGATTATTCTGTCCTGCCGACTCTCTTGACACACTCGTCAGAATTGTTTCCTGCACCAGGTTACTATCCTGATACTCATCGATCATAACTTCTTCAAAGCGTTCCTGATACTCCTGTGCCACTGCTGACGGAACCAGTTCTCCTTCCTTTTCTTCCGTCAGAATCCGAAGTGCAAACTGTTCCATATCACTGAAGTCCAACAGATTTCTCTGTCTCTTTTTCTCCGAAAATGCCTCTGCAAAAGCCTGTACCAGCAGAACTAACATCTTCATTGCTGTCTGTGCCTCTTGCATATCCCTGATCCACTCATCAACAGGCGCGTAGAAATAGTTTGCTTTCAGATCTTCTATCAGTTTCTTGGCCTGTTTTCTAAGCCCCTGCGCTTTCTCTTTCAGCTCCGGATCGACTGTCGGATCTTTCTTTCCTGACAAACGTTTCCATGTAAAATCACTGACGATCTGCTCTTGCTGACAAAATGTCTCTGCTCCTTCCAATTGCTCAATCTGTACCAGAGCAGAATCTAACATTTCACCATACATATACGGACCGGCCGGAAGTTCGCATACTTCTATCGCCTGTTGAACAAACCCTTTCACATCTGTAAGATTCTGCCTTACTCTTGCCTTTGCTTCCTGCACGACATCTGCTTCTTCCATCTTCTCCGGATCGATCTCATAATTATCCACACATTCCTTCAACCACTTTTCCGGCTGTGGATAACTTCTGGAATATTCATAAAGCTGGAGGATAAGTTCCTCGATCTTCTGATCATTTCTTCCTGTTCCATACTGGTCAACAAAGTTTAAAAATGCCTCGGATCCCTCTGCATAGAAATTCTCGATCAGCTCTTCTAAGACATCCTGCATCAGAAGACGCAATTCTCCTTCTTCTGCAATGCGAAAGGCCGGATCAATTCCAATCACATGAAAATGATCCCGGATCACCGACAGGCAGAAACTGTGGATTGTCATGATTGACGCATTGTGGATCAATGTGGACTGCTGCTCCAGATTCACATTTCCCGGCTGCTCTTCCAGCTTCTTTTCAATTGCTGCACCGATTCGTTCTTTCATCTCTGCCGCCGCTGCTTCCGTATAAGTCACAACCAGGAGACGGTCTACATCCGCGGGATCATTTTCATCTGTTATCCTGGAAATAATCCGTTCAACAAGTACCGCTGTCTTTCCGGAACCTGCTGCTGCAGATACGAGAATGTTGCGGTCACGCAAGTCGATTACTTTCTGTTGTTCTTCTGTCCATTTTACACTCATTCTCCTGCCTCCCCTTTCTCTTCCAAAATACCAAGACGCTCTTTCATAGAATTCAACGCTTCTTCCAAGGTATATTTTCTTAATCTTCTGTACTCACAGCCTTCAATCCTCTGGTCAAATCCGCAGATATCCCTGCACCCACAGTAATCACAGCCTGTCATCTCATCAAGTACATACGGAAGTGCCGCAACCTCTCCCTGATACATCACGTCCTTCAGCTCTTTTTCTTTCTCTTTCGTGTACGCAAGAACCGTATCAAAGTTCTCCTTTGATAAAGCTTTTGATGCCGAACCGAGCGTTCTGTTCTTATTCATCCGCAGCGGATAGAATGTTGAAGTTCCACTCAGATTCCGCTCCAGATGCTCAACTACATTTTCATCTGCATTGATCAGTCCATCCAGCTTCAGCTCTTTTAGAATACTTTGCTCAACTTCCGCTTTTGTCTCTTCTTTCTTCACAATCGGATCCTGGATCCTGTAATAAAAAATACCGGCCGGAAGTACTTCTTTCTCCGGATGTTTCTGCCGTTCGATCTCCAGTGCCGCATTCAGATAAACCGGAAGCTGCATCTGCAAACCGTGATAGAATGCTGTGATATCAAATGCTTTCCTTCCAGTTTTATAATCTGTTACCTTCACATAGACCGCATTTTCATCTTCACACGTATCAATTCTGTCAATCTTTCCGCTTCCGAACTTAAATTCACACCCGCTCGGCACAAAATCGCCTGCCGCCATCTGCTGTGTCAGTGCCCAGACGGACCGGTTGATCAATTGCTTGATTCTGTGGATCATATACTCATTACGTGCAGATGAAAATAGAACTGTATTTCCATAATCCAGAATACTTTCTTCTACACTTTCATCAATCAGCTGCTCCCGCTTCTCTTCCGGCATCGTAACCCAGTCCAGACCTTCCTCTTCTACCTTGTGTGCAAATCGCTCCAGTGCCTGATGTGCAATATTTCCCAGATCCATTGCTTCGAACCCATACTTCTCCCGTTCTGACAGACGGAGTCCGTAATTCAGGAAATGTGCATATGCGCAGGAAGCAAAACGTTCCAGTCTTGTTACGCTGACACGCTTTGGATCCAGGAAGAGTTCTTTTGCTACTCTACTTCCAAGGCTCGGCTCATCCTTCCGGTAGAAACCGGCTTCTATCATCTGCTTCAGAGTTTCCTGACTCTGTTCATCCTTTACAAACCATCTGTACAGTTCTTTCCAGGAAGCATCCAGTCCATGCTCCCTCTCTCTTAAACCTTCTGCAATCTGCAAGAGTCCGCTCTTTCTCATCATCTCATGCTCAAGCAGTCCCTTTCTGTCTTCCTCTACCGGAACAAGTACCGGGAACAGACGCATTAGATCCTGGATCAGATACGCTGGACGAAGTGCTTTTCCTTCCCCGGATACTTTCGCCCAGGACAGATACAGAAGTTCTGACGGTTTCGTCAGATTCATATAGAGATAAAATTTCTGAATATATAATTTCTCTTTTGGTCCGGGAGAAAGATTCATTTTCTTCTCCTGAAACTGTTTTCTGTCTCGCTCGGAAAGCAGACCTCTTGCCCCTGCATTTCCTGGGAGAAGCGTATCATTTGCTCCGACAAAAAATAATGCGCGGATATTTTTGATACGTGTTCTCTCCATATCTCCGATCACAACCTGATCCAGACTTGGAGGGATCACACCTACTTTCGCCTCTTCAAGTCCTGCATCTAAAAGTTCACAGTATTCCTTCAAAGGAATCTCTTCCTCCCCCAGAAGTTCAACGAATTTATCGAATAATTCCAGAACAATACGATAAATCTGTGCATATTCCTTCGCCAGTGCCAGTTCTCCATCTTCCTGGAATTTCTGCTCCAATTCTGCAAGCTGCTCCTGGATCTTCTCCTGAACCAGATATTCATAAACTGCAAGTGTGATCTCTTTTACCGTCTTTTTTCTCTTCTTCAGAACTGTATGCAGCGGTGTCAGTTTTTCCACAAAGCGCATGCGCAGATGGTTCAGTTCTTCCAGTTCTTCCTTTGTCGTCATCGGTGTCTTTCTCACCCAGACCTGATCCCATTTCTTGAATCCTTTCAGATCCAGCGCAAGACAGTAATTTTCCAGACGGTCTACTTCATCTCTTGTAAACCCACACAGGCTGGTCCGCAAATAACGAAAAACGCTTTCGTAAGTATAGTTCTGTTCAACCATCACCAGCAGACTTCTTAAATACTCTACAAAAGAATTCAACAAAATACTCTTCTTATGATCCATAAAAACCGGAATCTCATAACGTTCGCATGCCTTCTCCAACGAATCAGCATATGTATTCAGATCAGAAGCAATCACTGCGATTTCCCGATATCTGTATCCTTCTTCTCTCACCAGACGCCGGATTTCCTCTGCCACATACTGTGCCTCTTCCTGTGGTGTGTGAACTTCGTGAAGAGAGATTGACTGCATCTTTTCCCCACTGTATTTTCTTCTGGAATAACGGAATAGTTCCTCTTCCAAAAACGCCATCTCCGGATTCTCTTTGAACCGATACGGCGGATTCTTGCATAGCCAGACCGGCTCATCAATCTCCACTTTCACTTCCTGCGCCACTTCCGTCAGTGAAGTAACCATTTGCTTGCTCAGCGCAAAGAGCTGATACGGATGCTTATAGACAAACGGATCTTCCCTCCGATCAATCTCAACTGTCAGCATAATCTTGTCGCACACTTTCAGAAGTTCCCCGATTAGCCGGTTCTGCACCGGCGTAAATCCGGTAAATCCATCCATTGCAATCACACTGTCTTTAAGCATTTTCGCTTCCGCCACATTCTGACTCAACACATCAAGCAATTCTTCCTTTGTAATATATTTATCATGCAGATAATCCTCAAATCCTTCATATACTTTACGGATATCCTTTAACTTATAATACAGATAACTTTCCGAATTCAGTCCTTCCATGAAAGAATCAAGCTGTTCAAAATCAATTCCATACTGTGTGAATTCTGATATCACGGACTTCACTTCGCTGATATATCCCTGCTTCTTAAGATTGCCCTTAAGAACGGTCAGCTCATCTTCGTAATTTCCTGCAATCTTGCGGAGCACCAGATTCTTTCCCTCATCGTCAAGGATCGGCTGTCTTTCCTTTCCTGTCTCTTCAAAGACACGGTGAGCCAGACGTCCAAAACTTAAGACATCAATATTCATAATACCGCCACGCGGATGTGCCATACACAGGTCCTTCTGCGTCTGCATTGTAAACTGCTCCGGTACAAGAACAAGATAATTCTTCTCCGGATGACGGATTGACTCCTCAACTATCTGCTGATATAAATAATGGGACTTTCCGCTTCCGGAATTCCCGAAAATAAACTGCAATGACATGCTCTGACTCCTGCCTTCCCTTCATACATCTTAAACAGAAGACAGGCTGTCGTTCACAGGAATGAGCCATATTTCTCAGCCTTCTCTGTGCCCGGCAGCCCGTCTGGGTTTTTCCTTTCTTCTATTATCGCAAATTTATTTCACAAGGTCAACCAGTGCTGTCTTAGGAATCGCACCAATCTGTCTTCCGTTCTCTTCTCCTCCTTTAAATGCGATGAAAGTCGGAATGCTCATCACTCTGTATTTCTGTGCAATATCGATATTCTCATCGATGTTGATGTGGCATACCTTTACATCACTGAGTTCTTCTGAAAGAGCTTCTACGATCGGCGCCATCATTTTACACGGTCCGCACCAGTCTGCATAGAAATCAACGAGTACCGGCTGTTGCGCCTGAATCACTTCCTGCTCAAAATTGTCTGTTGTAAGTTTTACTACTGCCATCTTTGTATCCTCCTTATAAATGTTATATCTTTTGTATTTTTTATTTTTCTTTGTTACAATCTTAGTATAGCACATATTTCTTATTTTTCTGTGATAAAATCACAAAGAAACCGACAGTTTTGATTTCTCCTCCCTGCCGGTTTCATTCATTACTTCTTATATCGTTTTATCTTATTCCACCCAGGTCTGTGACCCTTTATTTACACTTCATCGATTGCCTTACCGATATCACGTCTCATATATTTATTCTTGAAGTTTACCCACTCTGTTGCTGCATATGCATTCGCACGGGCTTCTTTCAGATCTTTTCCCTTCGCTGTCACGCCAAGAACACGTCCGCCATTTGTCACGATCTGATCTCCGTCGAATTTTGTTCCTGCATGGAAACAGTAATATCCTTCGTGCTTCTTGAACTCTTCCAGTCCTGTGATTGGGAAGCCTTTCTCGTAGCTTACCGGATATCCTTCGGATGCGAGTACGACACAGACTGCTGCATTGTCTTCAAACTGAAGATCAACCTGATCCAGTGTTCCGTCGATACATGCTTCCATAACTTCAAGGATATCATTCTTCATACGAGGAAGTACAACCTGAGCTTCCGGATCTCCGAAACGAGCGTTGTATTCAAGAACCTTCGGTCCGTCTTCTGTCAGCATCAATCCAAAGAAGATAACTCCCTTGAACGGACGTCCTTCTGCTGCCATTGCGTCTACTGTTGCCTGGTAAACATATTTCTCACAGAATTCTTCTACTTCTTTTGTATAGAACGGGCTTGGAGAAAATGTTCCCATACCGCCTGTATTAAGTCCTGTATCTCCGTCTCCGGCACGCTTATGATCCTGCGCACTTGTCATTGTCTTGATTGTCTTTCCATCAACAAAAGAAAGTACGGAAACCTCGCGGCCTGTCATAAATTCCTCAATGACCATCTCATTTCCGGCTGTACCAAACTTCTTATCCAGCATGATCTCTTTCACGCCTGCTTTTGCTTCTTCCAGATCCTTACAGATCAGAACACCTTTTCCGAGTGCAAGTCCGTCTGCTTTCAAAACGATCGGGAACTTCGCTGTCTCAAGATAAGCAACTGCTGCTTTTGGATCTGTAAAGTTCTCATAAGCTGCTGTTGGAATATTATATTTCTTCATCAGGTCTTTGGAAAATGCTTTAGATCCCTCAAGAATCGCTGCATTCTTCTTCGGTCCAAATGTGCGGATTCCTGCTTCTTCAAGAACATCTACAAGACCGCCTACCAGCGGATCATCCATTCCTACGATACAAAGATCAATCGCATTCTCTTTTGCGAAATCTCTTAATTTATCAAATTCCATAGCGCCGATCGGTACACACTGCGCATACTCAGCGATTCCGGCATTTCCCGGAGCACAAAAGATTTTGTCTGCTCTTGGGCTCTTTGCCACGCTTGCTGCGATTGCATGCTCTCTTCCGCCGCTTCCTACGATCAATACGTTCATAGTCTCTGCCTCCTTACTCGGTAACGATTGTACGATGTCCTTCTACTTCAACCTTTCCGTTCGCGATCAGATCGATTGCATGTGGAAGGATCTTCCATTCAGCCTGTTCCATCACTCTGCGCTGAAGCACTTCCGGGGTATCTCCATTGTGTACTTCTACAGCCTTCTGCAAGATGATCGGGCCTGTATCAGTTCCTTCATCTACGAAATGTACTGTTGCACCAACTACTTTCACACCGCGCTCCAAAGCTGCCTCGTGCACTTTCAATCCATAATAACCTGTTCCACAGAAAGATGGAATCAGAGATGGATGAATGTTGATGATCCGATTCTTATACTTCTTGATCATCTCCGGCGGGATTACCACAAGGTAACCTGCCAGCACGATCAGATCCGGTTCATATGCATCCACAGCCTTTAAAAGTTCCTGATTGAATACTTCTCTTGACTCGTAGTCCTTCGGAGAAATGCATTTCGCATCGATTCCGTTTTCTTTGGCACGTGTCAGTGCATAGGCATTCTTATTATTGCTGATCACGCCCACAAGTTCTGTATTCGTGATCATTCCATTCTTTACGCTGTCGATGATTGCCTGAAGGTTTGTTCCGCCTCCTGACACCATACTTAAGACTCTTAACATAAAGTCACTCCCTTTTCGCCAGCCTCGATCTTGCCGACTACATATGGCTGATCTCCTGCTTCACGAATTGCATCCATTGTCTTATCAACGTCTGCCGGATCAACAGCGAGAACCATTCCAAGTCCCATATTGAATGTGTTGTACATCATCTGCTCTTCAATTTCGCCCTCTTTTGCAAGTTTTGCAAAGATTGGTGGAATCGGGTAGCTGTCTTTTTCTACAACTGCATGAGTTCCTTCTTTGAGCATACGCGGAATGTTCTCATAGAATCCGCCACCTGTGATATGGCTGCATGCTTTTACCGTAACACCTGCATTTTTGATGCTTTTAAGTGCTTTTACATAGATTCTTGTCGGAGCAAGAAGTGCCTCTCCAAGAGTAGTTCCAAGATCATCATAATAAGTATCTAAAGATTCTTTTGTAATATCAAATACTTTTCTTACAAGTGAAAATCCGTTGCTGTGAACACCTGTAGAAGCCATTCCGATCAGAACATCTCCGGCTGCAAGATTCTCTCCTGTGATCATATCTTTCTTATCGCAAACACCAACTGCGAATCCCGCAAGATCATATTCATCTTCCGGCATAAGTCCCGGATGCTCTGCTGTCTCTCCACCGATCAGAGCTGCATCGGACTGCTTACATCCTTCTGCAACACCTTTTACGATTGCAGCGATCTTCTCCGGATAATTCTTTCCACATGCAATATAATCCAGGAAGAAGAGTGGCTCTCCACCTGCACATGCAATATCATTCACACACATAGCAACAGCATCGATTCCGATTGTGTCATGTTTGTCCATTACCATAGCAAGTTTTACCTTTGTTCCGCATCCGTCTGTACCGGAAAGAAGAACAGGCTCTTCCATCTCTTTGATCTTCGCAAGAGAGAAAGCTCCTGAGAATCCGCCAAGTCCTCCGAGAACTTCTGCGCGCATTGTCTCTTTTACATATTCTTTCATTAATTCCACTGATTTGTAACCGGCCTCAATATCTACACCTGATGTCTTGTAATCCATCGTAAATCTCCTTTTCTTTCGAATCGTATTTATTTATTGTTGAGATATTCCTCATAACCAACTTCTGCAAGTCTGTCTGCTTTTGCCTGTACCGTATCTTTCATCTCTGCAGAATAAGCTTTCAGTTTCTCTAAAAGCTTCGGATCTGACATTGCAAGCATCTTTGCTGCAAGAATTGCCGCATTCATACCGCCGTCGATTGCAACTGTAGCAACCGGGATTCCAGGTGGCATCTGAACGATTGAATAAAGTGCGTCCATACCCTCCAGATTCTTTCCTGACATTGGGATACCAATTACCGGCATTGGGAAAAGTGCTGCGCACATTCCCGGCAGATGTGCTGCCATACCTGCTCCTGCAATGATTACCTTAAAGCCTTTGCTCTCCGCTGATTTGGCATATTCAAAGAATACATCCGGTTCTCTGTGTGCCGAAATGATCGTCATCTCATAATCGATCCCCAGCTTGTCAAGGATCTCCGCCGCCTTTGCCATGCGCAGCGGCTGCTCGGGCGGCGGCAGGACACCACAGCGCGCAAATACCTCCGCATATGGATAATCCTTGGGAAACACGGCATAACTCACACGGCGCTTTTGCAGGTATTTTGCTGCGCACTTGGCCGAAAGTGCAGCAAGCATTCCCTCGCCGCGCGATGCGTAGGCCGCGTCAAAGCGCACGCCGCAGAGCATGCGCGCGCCGTTTTTCTCCCCCGTGTCCCGATAGCAGACCAATCCCTGCAAAATGACCCCTCCCCGCAAAAAAGCTCCCCGCCAGTATATGGCGGGGAGCTTGTGCGTTATGCGGTTTACCAACCCTTGATATAGTCCGTGAGGTATTTGAGCGGGTTGATGATCTTTCCATTCTCGGTGATCTCAAAGTGCAGGTGCGGGCCGCTGCTCACGCCGGTCGTACCGGTGATGCCGACGACCTGACCCTGCGCGACATACGTGCCCACGCTGACCGAACGGGATGACAAATGCTGATACGTCGTCGTGTTGCCGCTGCCGTGGCTGACGACCACATAGTTGCCGCGGTACTTGTTGTAGGCCGAGATGATGACCGTGCCCGCCTTGGCGGCGACGGCCTGCGTCGTGTAGCCCACGCGGCCGATGTCAATGCCCGCGTGATTCCTCGACGCGCCCGCGATGCCCGTGTAGCGCGCGCCGAGCGGCGAGGTGACATACTTGCTCGAGCACGGCCAGATGTAGCCGCCATAGGTCACAGTGGTGTTGCCGTTCTTTTCGGCAAGCTCACGGGAAAGGCGCACGATCTCCGCCTGCTGGCGCTCCATCGCGGCGTCCTTTTCCGAAAGGACCTGCTTGTACTGCGCTTCGTTCGCCTTGAGCTCGGCAAGCACCTTTTCCGCCTCAGCGCGCTGGGTGTTCAGCTCGCTCTTTTTGGCGACGAGCGTCTCCTTGGCGCTCTGCTGCTCGGCAAGGGACGTTTCGAGCGAGGCCTTCTTCTGCTCGATCTGCTCGCGCAGGGCACGCAGATCGTCGATGACCTTCTGGTCGCTGTCCATGATCTCGCTGATGAAGTCCATGGCGCTCAGCAAGTCGGAAAAGCTCGCCGAGTCGAACAGCACCGACCAGTACGACACCGTACCGCGCTCTTCCATCGAGCGCACGCGCTCGCAGAACTTTTCGTACTGGCGTGCCTCTTCCTCTTCGTTCTCGCGGATCTCCTGCTCGGTCTGCGTGATCAGCGTCTCATACTCGCTGATGAGCGACTCAACGCCCTTGATCTCCGACTGAAGCAAGTTGATCTGCTTGTCGATATTCTCTTTCTGCGCAAGCGCCGCACTCTTGTCGTTCTGGATGGATTTTAGCTCTTTTTCCAGCTGCGATTTTTCCGAGTTCATACCGCTGAGCTCGTCCTTGAGCTTGTCGATATCCGCCTGCGTGACGGCGGAGGCGTCCTGCACCAGGGAAAGCGGCGTCAACTCCGTCAGCGTCAGCGACGCGAAGACGGCCAGCACCAGGAGGATGCGTGCGATCTTTTTTCTGCTCATCGTCCGCCTCCCTCACACGTGCAGGAACTTGCGGATAGCCGTCAGGCTGCCACCCACACCGATCAGGATACCGGCGGCGGCAAAGATCGCAGCCACGGGCCGCCAGATCGACGTAAAGTCGACGATCGTAAGAAGCTGCAGCCGGTCGGACATCGCAAGGCTCTTTGCGACCGATTCATACAGCAGCCACTGCAAGCCAAAGCCAAGCACCGCGCTGAGAAGGCCGATCATAAAGCCCTCGTACACGAACGGCCAGCGGATGAAGCCGTTCGTCGCGCCGACCATCTTCATAATGGCGATCTCGTCGCGGCGGTCGAATGTCGTGAGCTTGATGGTATTCGAGATGATGAAGACCGACACGAGCAGCAAAATGGCAATGAGCGCGATGCACACTACGCTCGCAACATTTCGCAGCGTGATAAAGCCGCCCGCGATGTCTTCGTCCACGCGGACATTGGCAACGCCTTCGACATTGTCGAGGATATCCTGCGCAGTCTTGCCGGAAATGCTCAGATTGTCAACATAGACAGCGTAGCGGTCGCGCAAAATCTCGGGGTCAAGGTTCTGGAACATGTTGTCCCCCTCGTAACGCGCCTCAAAGGACTTCATCGCCTCTTCCTTGCTGATGAAGACACATTCTTTCACATTGTCACGCTGCTCGATGGCGCGGCCCACGGCCTTGGTCTGCGCATCGTCGCAGCTCTCGTCCACGAAGGCGAGAATTTCATACTCGCTCTCGAGCTGCTGGAGCTGCACCTGCGCATTGTACGCCACGAGCGAAAATGTACCCATGACGACAAGGCAGGCGACCGTGATGCCCACGGCCGCAAAGGACATGAATCCGTGCGAGAACATGTTGCGCATGCCCTCGCCGAAAAAGTAAGAAAAATCGTGTTTGCGCATAGCTTACCTCGCATTATAGCCGACGCCGTCGCCATCGCTCGTGATGACGCCCTGTTCGAGCGTGACGACGCGTTTTTTGAACTGATTGACAAGATCTTTCTCGTGCGTGACGACGACCATCGTCGTGCCGAGCTGGTTGATGCGCTCGAGCAGGCGCATGATCTCCAGCGAGCGCGCGGGGTCCAGATTGCCCGTCGGCTCGTCGGCGATGATGGTGCTGGGGTTGTTGATGAGCGCACGCGCAATGGCCACGCGCTGCTGTTCGCCGCCGGAGAGCTCGTTGGGATAACGGTCGGTCTTTCCCTCAAGTCCGACGAGCTCAAGCACATAGGGGATGCGCTTTTTGATCTCGCGCGGCGAAGAACCGACGGCGCGCATGGCGAAGCCCAGGTTCTCGTAGACCGTTTTCTTCTCGATCAGGCGGAAGTCCTGGAAGATGACGCCGACGGAGCGGCGCAGCAGCGGGATCTGCCGCTCGGCAATGTTCGTCAGGCTGAAGCCGTTGACGGCGATCTGACCAGACGTCGGCACGATCTCGCCGGTGAGCAGCTTGATGATCGTCGACTTGCCGCTGCCGCTCGGGCCGACCAAAAAGACGAACTCCCCATCCTCGATGCGAAGCGAAATGCCCTTTAAGGCCGTCGTGCCGCTCTCGTATTCCTTTACTACATCGCTCAGGCGTATCATGCTCTTCCCTCAGTTTCCAGCAGGTTTTGACTCGATCCCGCAAATTTTCAGTCTTTATTATAGCGCGGCAAGTCCGCGATGGCAACAGGTAATTATGTAAACTTTCAACTTTTTTGCCGCAAAATGGCGAAAAAACAAGGGCTGTCTTCGGACAGCCCTTGTCAAATTCTTTTTCTTTACGCTTCGATGCCGCGGGAGGCAAGGTACTTTTTGACCATGAGCGCGACCTTGAAGGTAATGGCGTCGTCGAACTCGCGCAGGTCGAGGCCCGTGAGCTTCTTGATCTTCTCGAGACGGTAGACGAGCGTATTTCTGTGGACGAACAGCTTTCTCGCCGTTTCGGAGAGGATGAGGTTGTTCTCGAAGAACTTGTTGATCGTAAAGAGCGTCTCCTTGTCGAGCGCGTCGATGGGGTTCTTCTTGAAGACCTCCTGCAGGAACATTTCGCACAGTGTCGTCGGCAGCTGATAAATGAGGCGGCCGATGCCGAGGTTTTCATAGCTGATGATGTACTTCTCGGTGTCGAAGACCTTGCCGACCTCGATCGCCATCTGCGCTTCCTTATAGGACTTCGCGAGGTCGCGCAGGTGCGTCGCCACCGTGCCGATACCGACGACCACGGTGCTCTCACCGTTCACGCGCAGCGTCTCTTCGATCTGCGCAGCGGTCTTTTCAAGGTCGCTCATCTCCACATTGTCGCCGAGCTGCTGCACGAGCACCACATCGTCCTCGCCCATGGAAAGGACAAAGCTCGTCTGCCGGTCGGGGAAGATGTTCTGCACGGTCTCGACGGGGATAGCGTCGGCCTTTTCGTCCGTGCGGCGGACGACGAACACGCCGCGGTTGAGCTCGGCCTCGACGTGCAGCTCCTTGGCGCGGACGTAGATATCGCTTAAAAGAATGTTATCGGAGAGGATGCTCTTGACAAACGACGTCTTGTCGTGCTTTTCCTCGTAATAGCTCTTGGCGGTGTTGAGCGCGACGGTCGCCATGCTGCAGACGGTCGAGCTGAGCGCGTCCTCGCCGCGGGTGAAGGCCGCAAAGTCGAACTGACCGCCCCAGCCCTCGAGCGCCTTGAAGGTCTTGCCTTCGAGCGCAGTGCAGGCGCCCTCGGCCTCATTGATGGGCTGCACCAGATGCGGCCAGCGCTGGCCGATCTCCGGCAGGTCGGTGCAGGCGATGACCGTGCCCTCGGAGTCGATCACGCCAATGACCGTATCGGTCGTTTCCTTAAACTGTAAAACGATGTTCTGAAAAATCCTACCGGACATATTCCGTGCCTCCTTGATTTATTAGGGAGTTTGTGCATTCTGCCAACTTGATGGGACTATTATACTTTCTCCGTCTGACGATTGCAAGAACTTTTTTCTCTTTTCAACAATTTTTTTCTTCTTTTTTAGGCATTCCGTAAAGGAAGGACAAACACTTACTTGTCCGCGCCCGCTTTTCCTTGGGCAAATTGCCCACTTTCCCGCAGGTTTTTGATCTCTTCCGCCGTGAGCAGGCGGTATTCGCCCTTGGAAAGCCCCTCGTCAAGCGTGAGTGAGCCCATGCTCAGCCGCTTTAAGTAAACGACCGGCTTTCCGCGCGAAGCCAGCATCCGCTTGATCTGGTGGAACTTGCCCTCGCGGATGGTGATGAGCGCCTCGCTCTGCGCGTCGCTCTTTAAAATCTCAAGCTTTGCCGGAAGGCATTCGAGCCCGTCGCCGAGCGTGATGCCCTGCTCGAAGGCTTTACAGTCGGCGTCGTCGAGCGCGCCGTCGGTGCGGGCGAAGTAGACCTTGTCGACATGCTTTTTCGGCGCGAGCAGGTCGTGCGCGAGCGCGCCGTCGTCGGTCAGAAGCAGCAGCCCCTCCGTGTCCTTATCGAGCCGCCCGACGGGGAAAAGGCCGATCTTGCGGTACTCGGGCGCAAGCAGGTCTAGCACGGTCTCCCCGCGTCCGTCCTCGGTCGCCGAGAGCACGCCCGCAGGCTTGTGGAGCATCACATACGTGTGCTCGCGATAAAAAAGCTCTTCGCCGTTCACGCTGATGCGCGCGGTCAAGGGGTCGCACTTGTCCTCCGCGCTGGCCGCGATGCGCCCGTCGACGAGCACGCGACCCTCGCGCACGAGGGTCTTGACCTCGCGGCGCGAATAGCGCCCGGTCGAGGCGATGATCTTGTCGAGTCTCTGCTGTGCCATGGTGGTTCCCGCCTTTCTGCATTCTGAAGTATCAGTGTAGCATACTTTTTCTTTTGGTGGAATAGCTTTTATCGAAAGGGTGTGGTCGCTTCATGTTCATCATCACCGCCAAGTGCTCCAAACGCCGCGTTGTAAAAATTCTGCTCATCTTCGCGCTGCTGCTCTCGCTCTTTCTGGCGCTGCGCGCGTGCCGGCATTCGTCTCCGCCGCCCGTCATCGCCGCCGGAACAAATGAAGAGCGCATTGCGTATCTTGCCTCCCTCGGCTGGGAGGTGAACGACCAGCCGATCGAAACGCTGAGCGTCACGCTGGGCGAAATGCTCGAAGAGCCGTATTTGAGCTACAACGACCTTCAGCGCTCGCAGGGCTTTGACCTCACACGCTATTGCGGGCAGACGCTCTCGCGTTACACCTATGTTGTGACCAACTATCCTGACGCCTCGCTCCCCTGTCAGGCCGACCTGTACGTCTGCGACGGCGCGCTCGCCGCGGGCGACATCGTCTGCACTGGCGAAAACGGCTTCATGGCGGGGCTCGCTTTCCCCGCCGGTTGACAGCGCTTTCTTCTCCCTCTCACAGCCCCCGTGCGGGGGCTTTTTCTTTTTGACTATTGCGCGCGGCTGTGGTATGATTTCGGTGAATTGATATAAAGGAATCATCCCATGGAATTTTACACCCTCGCCAGTTCGAGCGCCGGCAACGCCGCGCTCGTCTGTCACAACGATACTCACCTTCTCATCGACGCGGGCATCTCCTGCCGCCGCATCACGCAGTCGCTCGCAGCACTGGACCTTACGCTTGATGATCTCGACGGCATTCTCATCACACACGAGCACATCGACCATGTCCGAGGACTTGTGACGCTCGCCAAAAAATGCCCCGCCCTACTGTACGCGACGTTCGGCACCGCGGCGGCCATCCAATACCCCGAGCCGCGCCTGCGTGCCTTTGCCGCGGGCAAAGAGTTTACGATCAAGGACCTGCACGTCCGCTCGTTCCGCACGTCGCACGACGCGAAAGAAAGCGTCGGCTACCGCATCGAGAGCGACGCCGGCTCGCTCGCCGTGCTGACGGACACGGGCTTTGTCACCGATGAGGCGCACGACGTCGCCCTCGGCGCGGACATGCTGCTGCTCGAGTCGAATCACGATGTCGTGATGCTCAAAAACGGCGGCTACCCCTATTATCTCAAGCAGCGCATCCTGAGCGAGTACGGGCACCTGTCGAACGACGCCGCGGCGGAATTCGCCATCGAATGCGTCCGCGCGGGCACGAGCGACATTCTGCTCGCGCACCTGAGCGACGAGAACAACTCCCCCGAGCTTGCCGAATACACCGTCGGCCGCGCCCTGCAATCGAGCGGACTGAGCGTCCGCCTTGCCACCGCGCCGCGCGACACCATCAGCGAGGTACACGTATGCAGAAGATCACCGTCCTTTGCGTCGGAAAACTGAAGGAGCCCTTCTACGAGCAGGCCGTCAAGGAATACGAAAAGCGCCTTTCGCGCTGCTGCAAGTTAGAGCTTTTGGAGCTGCCCGAGCAGCGCCTTGGCGACGAGCCGAGCGAGGCGGAGATCCGTCAGGCGCTCAAAAAAGAGGCCGCACTCGTCGAGCAGAGGCTGTCCAAGGGCGGCGCGCTCATCGCCATGTGCATTGAGGGGCAGGAGATGAGCAGCGTAGCACTTTCGCAGAAAATGCAGCAGCTTGCCGCGCGCGGCGCGTCGCAGCTGACGTTCCTCATCGGGTCGAGCTTTGGTCTTGACGAGGACTTAAAGAAAAAAGCCGACCTGCGGCTCTCGATGTCGCCGATGACATTTCCGCACCACTTAGCGCGCGTGATGCTGCTCGAGCAAATCTACCGCGCCTACCAGATCGAGGCTGGAACCAAATACCACAAATGACTCATCATCAATATAAAGGAGGACACCGCCCATGTTGGATGAAGTGAAGCTCACCTGGGGCAAGACAGAAAACGACCTTTTGCAGCGCTGGCCCAAATCCGCCGACGGCACGCCGGAGGAGCCCGCGCTTTTGACCGTCGCAATGGACACGAACGCCGAGACGGACATGCTCTGCGCCATGCTCCGCTCGTATGACATCCCCGTGCTGCGCAAGTACGAGGGCGAGGGCTCGTTCGGCAAGATCGTGCTCGGCACGCCCGGCAGCGGCACATGGCTCTATGTGCCGTCCTCGATGCTCGAGGACGCGAAAAATCTGATCCGCCCCATTGATGAAATTCCGGAACAGGAGGACATGCAATGAATTACCGTCAGGAATATGAAAAGTGGCTCGCCTCCCCCGCGCTGAGCGAGGACGAGAGAAACGAGCTCAAGGCCATCGCAAACGACGAAAAGGAGATTGAAAACCGCTTCTACGGTCCGCTCAAATTCGGCACGGCCGGCCTTCGCGGCACGATGTACGTTGGCCTTCACAACATGAACCGCCACGTCATCCGCTGGGCGACGCAGGGCTTTGCCAACGTCATCCGCGCTGAGGGCGAAGAGGCCATGAAAAAGGGCGTCGCCATCTGCATGGACTGCCGCAACCACTCGATGGAGTTTGCGCGCGCCGCGGCCTGCGTCATGGCGGGCAACGGCATCACCGTCAAGCTCTTTGAGTCCCTGCGCCCGACGCCTGAGCTCTCGTTCGCCGTGCGCGAATACGGCTGCGAGGCGGGCATCAACGTCACCGCGTCGCACAATCCCAAGGAGTACAACGGCTACAAGGTCTACTGGTCGGACGGCGCGCAGCTGCCGCCCCAGCACGCCGCGGCCATCGCCAGGGAGCTTGAGCACATCGACATTTTCACCGGCGTCACGTCGATGGACTTTGACGAAGCCGTCAACAAGGGTCTCATCACGATGCTCGGTGAGGACTGTGACAAGCGCTTCATGGCAAATGTCATGAGCATGGTCAACGACTATGAGACCGTCAAAAAGGTCGCCGACGACTTCAAGCTCGTCTACACGCCCTTCCATGGCTGCGGCCACAAGCTCGTGCCCGAGGCGCTGACGCGTCTTGGCATCAAGCACCTTTTATGCGTGCCCGAGCAGATGGTCATCGACGGCAATTTCCCGACCGTCGTGTCCCCGAACCCCGAGAATCCCGAGGGCTTCTACCTCGCCATCGACCTTGCCAAGAAGAACGACGTCGACTTCATCCTCGGCACCGACCCCGACAGCGACCGCGTCGGTATCATGGTGCGCAACAAGCAGGGCGAGTTCGAGCCCGTCACCGGCAACCAGACGGGCGTGCTGCTGCTCGACTATCTGATCGGTGCGATGAAGCGCGCGGGCAAGCTGCCCGCGAATGCCGCCGCGCTCAAAACTATCGTCACGACCGAGATGGCGCGCGCCGTGGCGGAGGCGAACGGTCTCGACTGCTACGACACGTTCACGGGCTTTAAGTTCATGGCCGAGAAGATGAATGAGCTTGAGGGCGCGGGCAAAAACACCGTCATCTTCTCCTACGAGGAGAGCTACGGCTACATGATCGGCCACTACGTGCGCGACAAGGACGCAGTCACGGCCTCGCTGCTGCTCACCGAAATGGCCGCGTGGTACTACTCCCAGGGCATGACGCTCTTCGACGCGCTCAACGCGCTCTTTGAAAAGTACGGCTGGTACGGTGAAAAGACGCACAACCTTGTCATGCCGGGCCTCGACGGCGCGGAGAAGATGGCAAACCTCATGAAGTTCCTGCGCGAGACGCCGCCGAGCGAGATCGGGGGCGTCAAGGTCGCGACGTACAAGGATTATTCGGATGGCACCGCGCGCGACGCCGCAAGCGGCGAGGTCACGAAGATCGCGCTCGCAGGCTCGAACGTGCTGCGCTTTGAACTCGCCGACGGCACACATATCGTCGTGCGCCCAAGCGGCACCGAGCCAAAGATCAAGGTCTACATCCTCACCAAGGGCGCAGATGCGCAGGAGCGCGACGCAAACCTCGCCAAATACTCCGCCTGGGTCAACACCCTCGCCTGATATTTCCCAATTCTACCAAAGCAGCAGAGGGCGGCGTGGATCACGCGCCGCCCTTTTTCTATCTTTGCCGCCACGCGGCGAAAGGATGGTCCCCTCTCATGGCAATGCTCGCACTCTACTGGTCCATTATGATCGCCTGCTACCTCCTGGCCTCGCGCCTGCGAAAGTACGCAGAAAAATTCAAATTCGTGGACAAGCTCATGTCGCTTTCCGTTTATGCGCTGGTGCTTTTGATGGGCCTGCGCATGGGCGCAGACGAGGAGGTCACGTCGAGCCTCGGCAGCATCGGCATTCAGGCGCTTTTTGTCACGGTGCTGACTGCTGTGGGCAGCATGCTCGGCGCGTTCGCCGTGCGAAAGCTGCTGCACATCGACCGCCACGCCCACCCCGCCGGTGCAGTCGTCAACGAAGCGGAGGCTGTGCACCAAAAGGCCGACGTCTCGGGCGCGAAAATGTCTTTTATCATCCTGCTGATGGTCGTTGTCGGGATGCTGCTCGGTGATCTTGTCATCCGCCGCGTGTGCACCGACCTACCCGCCTTTCAGTCCCGCTCGGGCGACTATCTTGTAGTCGGTCTGTGTATCATGCTGGGGCTCATCGGCTTTTCCATGGGGCTGGACGGCAGCATTGCCCGCATTCTGCGCAACGCGGGGCTCGGCGTCATTTTAGTCCCAATCTTCGCCGTGCTCGGCACGTTGCTCGGCGGCGCGGTCTATGCCGCGCTCTCACCCATGACGCTGCGCGAGGGACTGGCCATCAGCGCAGGCTTCGGCTGGTACACGATGGCCCCGAGCGTCATCGCAAGCGCGGGGCACACGATGGCGAGCGCGGTCTCGTTTCTGCACAATGTGCTGCGCGAGATGCTCGGTATCATTCTGCTGCCCGTCATCGCGGGCAAGATCGGCTATATCGAGGCCATCACCATCCCTGGCACCGCCTCGACTGACGTGTGCCTGCCGATCGTCGAGCAGGTGTGCAACTCGGAAACGGTCGCCTACTCGTTCTGTACCGGCATGCTGATGTGCATCACCTCCGCAGCGCTGGTGCCGATCATCATCGGCGCGTAAAAAATCACCCCGCAATGCACGGAAGAAATAATAAAGGGGAGTTCTCTTGTGATAGAGGGCTCCCCTTTTCGCGTCTTTACACACGGTCAAGCAAGTGCGGTATCGGACGCTCACTGCACTGCCGGGCACTGCCGGCCTTCGTGGTCGATGGTATAGTCACAGGTGAGCAAGATCTTCGAAATCGGTACGATCTTATACCCCTCGGCGAGCAGGTAGTCGAGGATATCCGGCAGCGCCTCGGGCGTATGCTCGCCCGCATTGTGGAACAACACGATCGACCCGCTCTGCACCTTGCCCGTCACACGCTTCGTGATCTCACCCGCCGAGATGCCCTTCCAGTCGAGGGAATCCCCACTGGCAGCACTTGGAAACGCCTGCGGCAGCTTGTTTTTCGATCTCTGATGTCTGTCTTTCTCCCAGCTATCATAACCCGCTGCCGGACTGGTTCAGGCCTTCCGCCCTTCAGGCTGTGCATTCACCGGACATACAATAGGAGCTGCCGCAAAACTGCATATCGGCAATAGCAAGGCTTACCAGCCCAGAACGGACATAGCAGTCAAAAGAATCGCCAGAAACGCAAAGCTGATCCCAGAAAAAAGAAAAAGGAACTGTTTTCCACCATTAGGAACATGGTGAGTATATTCCCGAAAGGTAATGAGGCTTGCCAGAGAAGCCACCAGCGTTCCTGCGCCGCCCACATTGACGCCAACCAGAAGCCCGCAGGCATCCTGCGTGAAGCGGCTGAGCAGAATGGCAGCAGGAACATTGCTGATGATCTGGCAGGTAAGCGCGGAGATCAGAATGGTTCCATGGGACAAAAGGCGAGCGAACAGTATGTGGACAGCTTCCATTCGAGCAAGGTTGC
>ENA-ORTY01001238-ORTY01001238.1-human-gut-metagenome-genome-assembly--contig:-NODE-1238-length-29472-cov-8.795186_pt1 | contig 29472 bp, 39 predicted proteins | sample MGYA00241917_ERZ509198 | MGnify/ENA primary metagenome ERZ509198 (study PRJEB26280, sample SAMEA2338857) | human gut metagenome | biome: human gut; feature: human-associated habitat; material: faeces...
AATCTCATATACCGCGCAACTCCTTTGCTAAATCATTAAAGGGACTATTAGGAAAGGTAGGTAGATCAATCTTGCCATTCAAAATAGCATCAATGGTTTTTGTCAAATCCTCTACGTTATAAGGTATTCCCTTTAATTCATAAACCTTTTCAGGAGAATCATTTGTACTAACTTTAGTAGAGATATCCACCTTACCATCTTTTAGTTCGCCGTGAGTCTGCACAGAAATTTTCTTCGCTTCATCTTTGTTAGAAATGGAATTTGTAGCAGTAATAGAGGCATTGCAAGTATCGGCCTTATTAGAAATAGAATCATTCAAGGTAACGGTTCCTACTGTACTATTGTCGCAAGTAGACTTAGAAGAATTTGTATCTAAGTAAGTTACTCCATAATAAGGAGTAGTATTGATAATACTAGGAGAAGTCCATGTCCAATAGGTATTCTTTGCATGAGCCTCTCCATCACGATAACCTTCGTTATAGGTTTCATTCAACAGCTTCTCAAGTTCGCAACGAGTAAACTCAATTTTGCCTGCTTTATTAGTTTGAAATACTTTTACACTCATTCTTAATTACTCCTTTTCTTCATAACAAATTAGTTCTTTTGCATAGGGAAGAGTTTCAATCCATTTGCAGAAAGCTCTCCATTCAGGAAGACGATGATTACGTCTTTGGCGCCAAATATTCTTTAAACAACGATAATTAGTTGTTAAACGTGCAGTTAGCATGAAACCTGCAGGATTAGAATATAGAATCTCAAGATACTTCTGAGTAATTAGTTTCTTTAGACGCTCTCTATTATATTCATCATCAGCAGGAATCTGCGACAATTCAGCCAATAATTTATTATGCTGAGCAACCTTTTCTTCCATAATTTCAATAATTCGAGGGTCAACATATTCATTATACTGATTACGTAAATCAAACTTAGTAATACGGTGCATAGTGGATTGACTAGAAACAAATTCTAAGAATCTGTAACGCTCTGCTTCTACCCAAGCCTTATTAGTAAATGTTAGGTCAAAAGAAACTCGAATACCAGTTAGAAACTAGTCATGAGCACCTTGCCAATCAGCGGCTTGAGAAAGATTTATACCACGCTTTAATTCTGACTCACGAGCTTCTTCCCATTCAGTAGAAGTTCTCATGGGGTATCCAGAAGCATGAAAACATTCATCTAAATCATAAATTCTTATGTTAGAAACTATATTATTAGAAGGTAATTTTAGTTCCATTAAATTCTCCTTTTCTCTCATTTTCTATATATATTATATCATAAATTTACTGATTTTTCAAATTTTAATCGCAGAAACATTCAGCATCATCTTCGGTATTATACTAATTACAGGCTTCTTTCATACCAGCAATATATCCTAGAGTATATTGCCTATTCAAAGCATCTTGTACATTATTCCAACAGGTTGGAAAGAAAGCAGTTAGAATAAATTCAAAACTTAGATCTGCGTCAGTGTCTCCTAAATTTTTCTTTACAGAATCTACCATTCTTTCAACATCTGAAAGCTTAATTGGCTCAATATCAATTTTTTGTTCCATTAATTCTCCTTTAAGTTGATAATATTTTGATTAGAACTTCCTCGCATTTTAAGAGTAATATCTCTTAAAGAATTAACGAAAGGACCATCAATTAAAACATCAACTTCTTTTAAAATCAAAGGTATTTTAGGATCTGATGAATTTAATAATTCTTTATAATAATAACCAGTCCAAAGATAGATTTTTACATCTGGCAATCGTTGTTTTACATACTGAATGGTCATTAAAGTTAATAAAGTATTTTGTTCACATAATGGTTCTCCACCCATGATACAAAAACTTCTTTTAATTCCATTTTTAGTAAGTCCATCAACTATGCTTTTTAATACTTCTGGGGTAAATTCCTTGCCACCATTAAAATCCCACGTTTCTGGATTATGACATCCTTCACAGTGGTGCGGGCACCCCTGTGTAAACAGAGTTACAGATATACCGGGCGCCGCGCACATATCATTATAAATTATTCCTGCATATTTCATCTATGTTTCACTCTATGTTTCACTTCATCTTGCTTGCCACGATTAAAAGCAGTAGTATAATTACCAGTTAAATATCCAGTAACTCTACGCAATTGTTGGATATGGCTACTGCCACATTCAGGACAGTGGTCATTAAATTCATCGCAGTATCCGCATTCTAAGCAAGTATCATTAGGAACATTTACTGCGAAATATGGAATGTCTTTATCCATTGCATAGTTAACTAAAGTTTCAAGAGCTTCTAAATTATTTTTAATACCGCTATCTAACTCAATATAGGTAATACAGCCAGCAGAAGAATAACCAGTTAACTGTGATTCAATATCAATCTTTTCAAAAGGACTCATTTCCTTCCAAACTGGTACGTGCATAGAATTAGTAAAGAATTCTTTATCACTTACATTTTTTATAACACCATATTTGTCTCTAAACTTCTTTAAAGCGGTGTGACATAAGTTTTCAGCTGGTGTATAATAAACACCAAAATTTAATTTATATTCTTCCTTAAATTCAGCACAACGTTTCTTAAATAAAGCTTCAATACGCTTTGCCAATTCCATTCCTTCTTGTGAAGTATGATCCTTTCCAATAAGAATTTGTAGAGCCTCGGCTAATCCTAGTTGTCCTAATGCTAATGTTCCATGCTTTAAAGCACTACGAATTCCCTCTTCTGGAATATATCCTGCCATTAAGCCATTTTCATACATAAATTTAGCAGAAGCAGGATTCTAAGAACAAATCCAGTCAAAACGCTCAATAAGCATATCTTTAGCATCATGAATGGTTTGATCCAATTTATAAATAAATCTATCAATTAAAATTTGATTGTCATTAAAAGAATGATGATTTTCCACATCTTTTTCAAAGTCAACTTTACATTCCATAGCTAAAGTGGGTAGAATAATTGTTACAGGACAAATATTCCCTCTGCCATCCTTAAGTTGGCCAAATCCATTAATATCCCAGCCATTAGCTGTTCTACACATGTTTACCCGATGTTGCCACCGGCACTGACTATATTATCATCTCACTGTAGTGAGGTTGTCTTCCGCTTCGGATATGTGCCTATCTCATATCCTACACCCTTACATTCATCAGGGTTAGTCGATACAGGTTCTTAATCTTTATCATATTTCCAAATATAACCATAAGCTGTTTTTTGTTTATTATTTAAACAATAATTTATTCCTACATTTTTAGATTCATTTCCTAAATATCTTGCTGCTTCTCTTGCGCTTTGAAATTTTTTTAATAATTTTCCTTGCTTATCATACATTAAAATATCAGCAATATATTTAGAATTTTTATTTCCTTTTCCTTTCTCTGATATTTTTTTTCTAATATCTTCAGAATGTCTATGATATTCAATTCCTCCTAAATCAGCATTATAGCCATTAGGTAAAAGAGAATTAAACTTTTTAATATATTCACATTCTAATTGACTTATATCTTCATCTTTAATATTAGTTAGCAATACTTCAAAAGAAAAATTTTCTATTCCATCTGATTGAATTGCTTTTCCAATAAAAGAAGTTGAACTTGGTCTTTTATGTTCAGCAAATCTATCTTCTGGATTTCTAATTGTAACTCCTATATAATTTTTATTATTTAGCAAATTAGTTATTTTATATAAACTATACATTTTATCACCTTCTTTTAAGATGATAAAGATTAAGCTTCCCACGGTCTCATCCAGAGCAATTTCTAGTATTGTTGGACCTAACCGTTAGCCTCTATAAGAGACACCCGCGGGCGCGGTTCAAAAGATTTTAAATGGGCTGTAGTTTACGCTTACCCATTGTTGAGAAGTAGGTGCGAGGATCGTTTCTGTCATAGCCCGCATTGCCAGACCAATCGACGTTGGCATAGTTGGGATATAGACGTTGCGCGGTTGAGCGTAACGCGAGTTTGAACAAATCATAATTTGGGTCTCCTGGTTCACGGTTAACTCCTTTCATACATTGGAAAATTCCACAAGGGAAAATAGGGGTTTTATGTAATTTACCAATGCCTTTAATAGAAATATCAAGCAAAGCTTTAGTAATCATTCTGCCTTCTGGCAAAGTACAAGTTCCATAGTTAATAGAAGTAAAAGGAAGCTGATTACCACTACGTGATTGTAGTGTGTTGAGGTTGTGGTACATAGCTTCAACTGCTTGATATACCTCTCGCTCTGTCATCTTCATAGCATAGTTATACGCAGCCTTATTTCTTGGGTCATTAGCTTCTTTATCATCAAAAGAAAGCTCTTTAGGAACATTTAGAGAATATTCTTTATTATCCAGGATAAACTCAATACCATCACGCAGATGTTTAGCAAAACTTTTTCTCACATAAGGAACCATGGTCCAGTCAATATGGCTTGCACTAACACCACCAAACTGTTGTAAACTCTGCAACTGGAAAATAACTGCGACTAGTTGAAATGCAGTAGATACAGACTGTGCGGGACGTACATCTGTCTGACGAGTATTAAATCCCTTTGCAAGCAGTTCATCAAAAGGAATGGTTAAGCAATTGTGAGAACCAACTGCGTAAGAATCCAAGTCATGAATATAAATCATATTATTCAAATGATTTTCTTTGGCCATGGGACTTACAATATAATCAAGCGCATATTTACGTGCTACTGCGCTATTCATTTCACCCATACGACCACCAAATGAGTATTCATCGACATTTGCATTTTGATTCTGAACATTCGCTGCGCTTAATTTTTCACCAATGGTATCCATCAATTCCTTGTAATTATGACGAGCCATTTCACGCTTATAACGATAGCGAATATAAGCTTTTGCTAAATCTGGTTTAGGACCATTAATTAAATTCCATTCAACTAAATCTTGAATTTCTTCGACTGTGATACATTCTACAGTATGATATTCAAAATAACTTTCAATGCTTGTTGCAACGTTTTCAGAAATATACTTGGAGCAAATATCGCCATCTACTTCAAGCAAAGCCTTATTAATTGCACAAATAATTTTATTTCTGTCATAAGGAACTTGAGTTCCATCTCTTTTTACTACAATTACGTTATTCATTAACTCCCTCCAAATGATAGCAGAATTCACATTGCCCATCTACGTAATGATGATTACATTTCTTCTGTAAAGATTCAATTTCATTATTAATTCTGACTACTTCTGGATTTAATGTAAACATACCTGGTACAGTAGCTTCTTCAAGCTACATGCGTAATTCATCAATTTTTGCTTTAATCTCTTTTGACATTTTCAACCCTCCATCTTGTTGACATAAAATTCATAAAAATCTTCAAAGAGTTCAGGTTTCTCTTCTCTGACAAAAGCAAACAGTTCTCGTATTTCTTGTCTGGTCATTGCTTTAGCATAATAGGCTGGTAAGTCATCATAAGTGGCTCGCGCGAAGTCAAATAAAGTGTCTTCTCCAATACGCTTAAAATAAGTTGATTGTGGAAGACACCGCATACTATTATGATAAAAATTGAACAAATCTAAGACCTTTTCCCATCTACTGTCGATAAAGAAATTTTCCTCATATTTAAGTGAAAAGAAAACTCTATAACTACGTGCTTTTACGACTTGATGAAAAATCTTAATAATATATTTATCAAGAAATTCCTGCTGATTAGCAGAAGAAGCGGTAATATAATAATCTAACTGTTTGTAAATAGCCTTTTCTCTTACATATCCGACAAAATCATCGAATGCATCATCATCAATTACTCCATCGTATCTGAGAGAATAAAAAGTACTGTTTGGGCGCAATGAAATCCAATTCAATAAATCTTGTCCTTGAGTAATCGTAGGAGGAAATTTCATTCCTACTCTTGTCGCCCAACCGTCAGTTCTCGCGCGAGATAATAACTTTTTAACTTCTTCGAAGCCACCTTCAATTTTACCTAAATTAAAATCATGCAACATCAAATTACGAGCAGTTTTTAGAAACTTAAATTGTCTTGGATAATCTTCCCAAATTGTCTTTCCATCTAATGACAATCGACAATGTTCGGCTTCCATCATATTTTGAAAAATTTTCTTCTGGTCGCGCCCTTTGGAAGCCATAATAGTCTTTTCCATATTTTCATATAGAGAAGTATCTGGGTGCATGATTTCTATTTCTTTTGGTAAGGGTGCATATATTCCATCGGTAAAGGCATAACCACCATACTCAAGATTGGGAATGTTTTCAAGCCCCATTATAAAGTTTCCATCATCATAGTCTTTTCTTAAAAAGAATTTCTGATGTCGCTCTGGTGTGAAGCAGGGAGATAGTACAACTACCTCCCTCTTTTTCTTGTAGTAGGCAGACAGTTTCATTAGCTCAAGGTTGACTTCAGAAAGGCACCAAAGTATATGTTGCCATGTCTTGGTCATATAATCCGATGCTCATTCTTCATCACCTCCGCCATCTGTGCTATCTCTTGTTCTAAATTAGAGTTTTTATTCCAAAGCTTAAGTTCAATGTTATTGTCTATGCAGTACGCTCTTTTTAACCGATCTCTCGCGCAATAATCTTCAGAATACCAGCTACTATCACTATTATAGTGTTGGTCGCCCTGATATTCAATTAAATACTTTAACGACCCATTATCAAAGATGGCAAAATCGAATCTTAATGTACCACCGGCCTTTGTCCGGAGATCGTTAAAGGTGTATTGGGTTTGAAAAGATAATCCATACTTACTTAATAGTTCAGCAATTTCCTTTTCTTTCCAACTTTTTACGCATCCGCAAGAGCGAGTATGTCCAGAGCGAAGGGAGTTTCCTCTTACTTGAATGATATTGCCACAATCACATTTACACTTCCACAGCGCACCGCCACCATCAATACCGCCGGCATACTCAATTACCGTGAGATTGCCATATCGGTTACCAGTTTCATCAATTAAACGATTATATTTCTCGCATCCACACGAATGGGTCTTACCACTGCGCAACTGAACACCAGCTACTTCTATAATATTTCCGCAATCGCAACGACATGTCCATAGCGCGCGACCGCCAGGACGTACTGGAGCACGTGAAAGAATGGTTAATTTGCCATATTTATCACCAATCGGCATATCTACACTATTTCCGTTCGATGCCGTCTTACGACTAAGACAACCACAAGATTTTGTATTGCCAGTTTTTAAATTGTGCCCATAAATAATTTTTGTATTTCCACAATCGCACTGACATAAATAGTATCTTCCATTTTGAGAGGGTCTTTGGTCGCGTGGAACTTCTTCAATTACGACCAAAGAGCCAAAACGCTCACCAATTTCAATTTTTCTCATTTAATCATCTCCATCACTATATATAAGTAAATAAAATCTAATTATCATACAGAAAATTAATACTGGAGAATAATCAAATTTCGCTTCTATCAAATGTTCTTATAGACCCATCTTCATAAATTTCTTCTATGGTTTCAACTAGGTGATAAGGAGTTCGTGTATATTTCTTTGCTCTGAAACTATCTCCATCGCGCACTCCACATACAATAATTTTATTACCACGAGAGAATTCGCTTTTTCGAACCACGTGTTTCTTGCCATCGGCCCCGCGCTCACTGATTTGCTTATCGTAGTTCGAAAAAATTCCACCAAAGATTTTTACAGTTACAACTCCACTTGTAGTTAAAAGCGTAACAGTTTTTTTGTTCTTGTCTTTATCTAGAATTGTACCCGCAATTCGATACAACTTAAAAATAGGGATTTGGCGCCCTTTAATTGGAATGATTCTTTCAACTACTGGTGTTTCCGGAATCTTGTCAAAATCAGTAATATCATATTTACTTGCGTTTACATGAGCCAATTCATGTTCATGAGAATAGAAAGATACAGCATCCATTTCCCACTTGCTCAAGCTACCTTGACAATATTTATTCCACATATCACTTGTCAGACGATTATTTATTTCTTCAAGCAAAGTCGCAGAATTTTCTTTTACCCAAGGGCGAATCTTATCCATATGACTCTGATAAATCTTATCCCAAGCTGTTTGCTTGATTAAAAAACCACTTTCAGACATTTCACTAGGAATTAAGTTGTCCATGTCAAAATGCTTTTCATAGAAATTAAAAGCAATATTATCAAGAGCATAATAAGTTTCCCACTTTAACTTTTTTACATACTTATTAAAGTTATAAACTCTACGCTGCATATCATACTTATCTGGAATTAAACCAAAGTCAATTAACATCTTCATATTTTGAAGAGTAATTCGCTGCTTTGTATCAGAGACACTATTGATGTACTGTCGCATGATTTGCACGCGATCTCCAAAGCTATCAAAAGCTCCAGACTTAATAAGATTAATGACTTGAGCCTTATTGATTTTGACTCTAGAGGTAAGGTCGGCCACAGAAGTGTAAGGACGTCCATCAATAATTGCCTTGACGAGGTCCTCACCAACTTTTGTAATTCCGCTAAGTCCATATCTAATTGTATTACTCTCTACATCGGGATAGAAGGTAAAACTGGACTTATTGATATCAGGTGGGGCAACATCAACTCCGCTTGACTTGATTTTACCAATAGCCGTTGCAATTTTACCATAGTTGGCTGACTTTGTCTTTTTCTTCTTTTTAGAAGCTGTTGATACTGTCTCTTCATCTTCGTCTTCGTCTTCATTGTCTTCCCCCTCTGCACCAAAATCTTCCATAGAATCATATTCAACTTCTTCATAGTATTCTTCTTGGTCAGGATCGTTGTCGTACTCATCATCGCTTTCAGCGCCACCACTATCAGAAATCAAACACGCACAATTCCAGAACATGATGGGATAATTATATGCTAAATTCATTTCCTGCAGAGCAATCAAAGAATAAGCAAGAGTGTGAGATGCATTAAAGCCATCGGTTACTCCATTATTACTAATAGTCCAGACTATATTTTAACTCACATTATTTCTAATGTGCCAATATCCGTTTCGAATGTCGTATCAATAGACATCCTACTTGAGGATTGACCCTCAATAGTCGTTACAGGCTTCGTATTGGATATGTATAATTATTATCTTTAAAAGTTATACCATTATTAATTCTACGAATGGTTTCATTACTCGCACCAGTTTCTTGAATTATTTCGATATTGGTTTTACCTTCTAACAACATCTATTTAATTCTATTGGCTCTCTGTAATGGGGCATTTACCACTCGTAAAGGATATTCAACATTATCATCATGTCTTAATGTACCATAGTTTAATTTTTTAACTGTCGAATATCCCAAATTTAATTCTTTGGCTATATCTTTCATGGTCATATTAGTATTGATTAGCAAATCTTTTGCTCGCTCGATTTCATCTTCTTTATAATATTTATATAATGGATATTTTTCACTTTCACTGTAATAATATTTACCATGATTAATATTGCTTATATGTCCAGGAGATATGCCATATATTTCAGTAATTTTTGCGTATGGCCATCCACTTTTAATAGCTTCTCGGATTGCTTCTGCTCGGTCATTATAAATCCACTAAATGTGAACTTTTCCGCCACGATTCATATTATAACCACCGTGATTATCACCACAATAAGTTTTTAATTTTTCAATCCATTTAATTTCTGCCAAATTAGTGGCTTCTTCTCCTTCTGAAATCTATTCTAAAATTTCAAAATTAAAATTTTCTTCACCGTATTCGCGTAATTTAGTATGAAATAAGTCTAAATATTGTTTACTTTTTTCATTGTTAGCACAGCTACGATGTTCTCTTCTTCTTCTTTCGACATCATTCGTCTGCCCAACGTATTGATGTCCATTAATTTTATTAGTATAACAATAAATATAATTCATCATATCCTCCTACGATTCCCACGGAATCATCCTTTATATCTATATATATAAGTGGGATTTTCCCGTTAGCTCTCAACAAAATTGAGAACCCTGGTGATAACCAGAAAGGATATTTGATAGGGCAAGCTATTCACCCTCTTGAAGTTGCAACTAGAACATTCCATACATAGTTGCATAGATTTTTACTTAAACCTTTCTTCTCTACGGTTTCAAAATATTCTTTCTGTAATTCTTCATAAGCCGCAGGATTCTTTTTAGCAATTGACTTACGTAGTTTATCTGCCCAAGTCAGGTCAAAACCACCACATTCAGGCATCTATACCAATTGCATAAACTTCTCCTGAGATTCAGAAATACCATAAGATAACTTAACAACTGGTTCAAGTAATTTCTGTTCTTCTTTAGTTAGTCCATATTCATCCATTTCGTCATACCATAGCTGAATATCATTCTTAAAACGAGCGAACTTATTCAGTGGCTGCTCAGCGCCCTTCTCCTGCGCCATCAATCGAATAACAGAATTAAGAACTGCAAGATCATCAACACTTTGAGGATGGGTTAAAGCAATACCCTGAATACCAGATTGCTTTTCCATCTGGAATAGAGATTGGATTTCATGATTCCAAACCATCTTCCACATATCCGGCGCATCGCGCTCAAGATTGTATATACCAATGACGCTTTCATAAGTGTCTTTCAGAGTTTCTTTCTTTTCAATATAATTCTGCTCACAAAGCAAATCAAGACAAATATGAATTTTATCCATTGCTTCAACAGAAAGTAAGTCATACTTAATCAAAGAGCAATCTTCGCAGTCATGCAGATCAAATTGGGTCATAATATCACCATTAGGAGCGCGCATCAAAGCAGTAGAATTTTCAAAATCTTCATCAACGAAGATAACACCACCTGCATGCTCACCTAAACGACAAACCAAACCTTCAATCTTTTTTGCAATCTGCCAAACTTCGGGATAATTTTCTGTCATCTCATATACAAATTGTTTGTTTGGTGCAAACCCATTTTCTTCATCACCATAGAATGTTTGGTCAAGAGTTCTCAGCATACCACGGTCAGAAGCAATCATGGAAGCTAGATATTGTGCAATATCAACGTCAATACCCAAGCCACGGCAAGCAGTTAAAATCGCAGACTTAGATTTTTCAGTACCAAATGTTGCAACGTTAGCAACTCTATCTTCTCCATAAACTTTTCTTAGATGGTCAAGAACCTGCTTGCGCCGGCCGCCCTCAATATCAACGTCAACGTCAAGAACAGACACACGAGCAGGATTAAGGAAACGCCAGGCAAAAGTTTTCGTTGTTTCCCATTGGGGGTTAATTTGAGTGATACCTAGAAGATATAAGAGAATAAAACCAACACCAGAACCGCGGCCACAACCTACAAGAGTTCCCGCATTCCAGCACTCCTCAACAATCTTTTGTAGATTTAGATAATATGCAGACCAATGAGTTTTATTAACCTCAGAAGAAATCCAAGTCATTTCAAGACATTCATTGATTGCATCATAAATTTTTTGAGTTTGTAACTTCTCATCTTTAGACAGAGCCAAAGAAATAGCATCACACAAATGATGGTCTCCTATATAATCAGATTCCATAAAGGTTTTCATATAAGGAATTTTATCAAACCATTTATAAGGTGCTGGCGAGCCAAAAGGTTCACTCCAAGGAAGCTGAGGAATCTTTAGAGGCTTCATTAAACTATAATCTTCACACATTTCTTTGATATGATGAATATTACTATATGCTTCATCTAATTCTTCTCTAGTTAAGTCCATAAATGACTCAAGCTCTTCAGTATTCATCATATAAGTAGTTGCATAGAAATCATCAACTTCTCGATCACCATTCTGAGAGTTCAAATAAGCTTTGTGAATAGGTTTATCTTCTTTCTTCAAATAATGACTGTCAGTTGTAATAATATAAGGAAAATGATAAGTGTTCGCAATATCAATAAGCGCTCTATTAACATAACGCTGATCACGATTCGCTGCAGGTTGAAGTTCCAAATAAAAATTACCAGGTCCGAAAATCCACTCCATCTGCTCACACCAAGCAATGATTTTTTCATACAATTCCTGACTACCAGAATTTTTATATTTCAGAAGCTGAGTGGGCAGCGCGCCACCAAGACAAGCGGTTGTTCCAATAACATGACCTCGATTTTCGCCAATGACATCAATTAAATCTTGGTAGTAAGTAGGGACTCTACGCATACCTCGCGCTATATAGCTACGATGCCAAGCTCTAGTAGAAATTTCTCGAATTTGCTTATGGCCGATGGCGTCCTTAGCCAATAAAACGAAATGCCAGTATCTATCATACTCTCGATTGAAGTTACTTGCATTTAAACCATTGCGACACAAATAAATCTCATTACCGAGAATCACTTTAAAATCAGGATGTTCTTTCTTTACCTTTTTGTAAATCTTTTCAACCTTAACAGCGTTACATACAGCCTCATGATCTGTAATTGCTACAACTTCATGACCTAATTCAATAGCATACTTAATTAAGTCATCTTCTTTGATAATACAATCGCGCAAACGTAGGTTAGAGTATTGGGTGTGATTATGCAGTGAACCAGGATAATTTGTCACTACGCATCTACCTCCTATTCATTTTATATGTATATTATACCATAAATTTATATTTTTGTCAATTCTCAAACATAGAGCATAAATCATAACGGCTAATTGTTTGTTTAATAGATGGCCTTAAAACTCTATATAATGTTTCTTCATCTATGTCTTTATCTAAAATACAGTGAGCGTAAGCTGCACCACGCTCACTTTCTCTTAAACTATTTCTAATTAAGAAATAAAACATCCTATTAGATATTATTATTGAATCCTTATGAACACATACTTTATCTACGTGCATAATTTTTATAATAAGGTCTTGCCATAGAGTCATTCTATCAGTTAAAATCAAAATCTTTATCATTTACTTTGTAACCTCGCTATTTGTTCTAAATGCCAAATTGTGTAATAATACCACAATCCATCATTATCAGCATAAAGAGGAATTATAGGATATGGGTCTACTGATCTTATTTGAGGAATATCTTGAATATTCTTAATTGCTTGCAATATGCGATAATTCATTCAAATCCTTCCTTTAAAAAGATAGTATGTCCTGTTTCTGGATTATATTCTACAACCTCTATGTTAAAATAATGAACTAAATACATATCAGCAGTATTAACACCATTTTTTGCCATATACTTATCTAAATTTTTTATAGTGTCACACCCACATAATACACCCTTATTATTTTCATATGGTGGAATATTATTTATATCTCTTGGATGGCCATCTGGATAAAACCAAGGACCGCCTCCGTCCAAATATTCATAGCGCCAAGCTGCTTTTGGCAATTTAGAATCCTAAGGCATTATCTTTCACCTCAATATCCTCAATAAAAATCTGAGGAGTTACTTTTCCACCCCATTCATTCAAATTAGCACGACCAACAACTTCTATTTTCATATCAGGGTGTTTGCTCAATTCTTCAATCAGGTCCTTTGCATGGAACTTCATATAAGCAACACCAAATTTTTCAAACTTTACAGTATCCTTATTTTTGCCCATAATTTGAACATCACTTGCAGAAATATTAATATCTGTTATATGAATCATAGGTTCGGGGTTACCCTACCCCCAAATACCACCATGTGCTCCAATATCACAAATAATATCTGCTAAATCATCATCAGCGGCAATTCTATCAAAATTTACCTCATAACAGTTTTCACCAAAGTCAATTCCAATAAGAGCCTCATTTGCCCACTTATGGAAATCACTTAAACGAGAATTAGGAATAGAACAACCAGCTGCATTATCATGACCCTGGACATATTCAAACATTCCACTTTCAGTTAGGAAATCTTTAAAAGAAACTAATTCGCTTTGATTCAATCCACGCATGGAGCCACGGTTGAAGCCTTCCTCATTTAGTCGTGCAACAATGGTAGGACGTTTGAATTTGGCGCTTAGCTTCATAGCTAATAATCCATTTAATTCAGATGGAAAAGTATCTTCTTCATCTAGACGAACAAACAAGATTCTATTTTCCAGCAAATCATACTTATGAATTTTAATTTCAGTTCTATCCATGGCAGTTTCCAAAGATTTATTCTAACGATTACGTGCATTGCTACATTCACGGGCAGCTTCTACACCGGCTCTTTCCATAGTTCCTTTGGCACCACGCTTGCCACTAGGAATCATTTTATCGCCATCTATAAATGCCTCAAACAATCGACGCTTTTCATCCATAGTACCAACACGAATCATTGCATTAACTAGGGGAACAATATAAAAAGCTACACTGATAGGATTCATGGCATCAATTAGCTGTTGTTTGCTAGGACTCATGGTACCAGTAATAGAATAAGCCTATTTCTCCATGAGCGCCCATAGTAACTTGTTATTAATATTCTTTAATCCTTCCTTTACAATATAACGATTTTCTAGTTCAAGCATGGAACCCATATCACCAATAATACCCCAGGCCGCCAAGTCCATATATTTGTCGGCATAGGATAGATTCCAGGTTTTGTCGAGATAACGGCAGAACTGATATACAACACCCGCACCGGTCAATTCCTTATTCTTGTAGCGAGGAGAAAGTTGATTGTTTACAACCACAGCGTTATCACTCAATTCAGTATCGGTCAAGTGATGGTCAAGAACTAGTATCGCGCAATTGATTTCTTTCAACTATTCATGATACACGTAGTCGTTGCTGGAAGAATCGGGAAGAATAATAAGTCCATAGTTCTTGCCCTCATCCATCAAATTATTGATGTGGTCTTGTAGACCGTGGGCCTTTCCCTCGTGAAGTAAATAATCAATTTCCAATGTGTTATCAACATCTTTGAGATAGTTATATATAATTGTTGCCGAGGTATACCCATCGTTGTCGCAATCAACAATAATAAGAATTTTTTGCCTTGATTTAATAATTTTTTTTAATAGCTTTTCTGCACGTTCAATATTTTCCAAATCAGAAGGTGTCTGTAGACACTCTTCGGTTGGTTCGATGTATTCATCAGGATCATGAATTCCACGTGCTCGTAAAAGATTCAATACATATTTTTCTTTAAAATTTGGGTTGACTAGTTTTGTCTTCATTTTATAATCCTTCCTATTAACTCTGGTGTTAAATCTTCTCTTCTACAACGTAATAGAGGAATATTTTTATTTTACAATACTGATTTTTTAACTCATCGTGATTTACCATATACTTGAATAATATGGCATGGTTTGGTCAAAACATTGCTTTCCATTAAACTTCCCATTACTTCACCTTCACCCGTTTATTCAAAAGCTTCCTAAAAATTTCTTCACCCTTATCAGTTGGAGAATCTTTTAAATCAAGCAATCCTTCTCTATCATAAATAAAAGAGAAGTTGCAATAATTTTTATATTTTTGGCAAATATTCCACAACTTATTGAAATATTTATCTTCACCTGATAATTCCTCTTTATCAAAGCATAGAATTATCTCATGTGGCGCGCAAGTTTTCATTAGAATGTTTAGCTAATATTTATTGAAATTACTTCCACACACAGCAGCAGAGCAATTTGGGTATTGAAAACCTTCCATTTGCATTACTGCCTTTTCACTTTCAAAAAGAAAACAAATGCTGTGCGCACGGATATTTTTTCTATTTAAATTTAATCCATAAAGATTCATTGAAAGTGGGTGTTTATACCAAGTATTTTCAATGCGTATTGGTGCATACTTACCAATGTTCTCTACTTCCCATTCATTTAGCGCACGCCCTCTAATTCCCACAAGACGACCATCAATATCATAATGAGGAATAATAATTTTATTTTGAGAAATAGAATAGAGGATATTAAATTTATCCATAGTCAATTTTGATATGCCATCATTTAACCATTCCGGTGAATAATATTTAATAAAACAATCTAACACATTTGGAGAGTACTCTGGAAGTTGAACTTCTTTCCGTACAACAGAATAGCGTTCTTTTAAACTTTTATAAACTGGTTTAATAAAACCTTCTTTCTGCTTAAAAGAAGAGCAATTACAAACCACTTCATAAATATCTTGATACCAGTCATATTCTATTTGCCTTTCTTCATAATAAGTACGAAGAAATTTAAAGATAGACATACTTCCGCATTCTGTATAACAAACAAACATCTTATTCTTTTTGTAAAAATATAATTTCATTGATGCTTCGCTAGATTCCAAGTTATGACAAATAGTAGGAAAAATAACAAAATCTCCCTTATCATCATACCTATCGGCGCCAAGTTCTGTCATCAAATGAATCACAGAATCAGTATCCAAATTAGATATTATCTCAGCATAATCCATTTAGCCAATCAACCTTTCTTTTAATTTCAATCAGTTCATCGCTTTCAAAATCACTGATATTGTACTCATCACCAGTATAGAAATCGTTGATAACAACTAAGCGAGAATCAGTCAGAAATAAATCCTCTCGTTTCATTGTGCCTAAATCAACAATAGACCAAATACGCACCTGTGTCCATTCACCACTTCGAACTTTAAAAATATCAGTTACCAGATTTGGCTTACCATGAACAGCAATAATTGGTTCGAGAGTTTCTAACTCTTCCTTAGTGGGACGAGCCATAATCGCGCCATTGTCTGCTTTATTGATTGTTGAACGGCCGCCAGCCAAAGAGGATTCATTTCTAATGTTTGTATTATTATCAACATTTGCATTAACCTGTGTGGAAGTAAAAATACAGACATCTAATTCAACAGCCAAATCCTTTAAAGCGGTTGCCATCATCAACAAGACTTCGTCGTTACGAACACCAAAGCCACGAAACTCATTAAGAAGCGCAGGACCAATAAAGATATAGTCATAAAACACGTAACCAATATCATGTAATAAAACCTTTTCGCGCACTTTGGTTTTTACTAAATCAATAGTTGGATTGGGAATACGAACCAGAATAAAATTATCTGAATAATCCTTCATAATCTGTTTACCTTGTGCGATTCGTTTCTTTTCTTCTTCAGTAAAATGTCCATACTTAAATTTAGATTCATTTATATCAGTTAAGTATGCCAAAATCATTTTTTTAATCTGAATATCAGTCTGCTCTGTAATAATAAATAAAACTCGTTGATTGTTACCTTTTTGTTCCCAAGAGGCAGTTGAGCTATTATATCTTATAGGAAAAGCAAGAATACAAGCATCTGCAACAGCGTTTCTTGTTTTACCAGTACCACTCGCACCAGAACGAATAGTTAAACAAGAACGTTGCGCTCCGTCAATAATCTTGTTAAAGATTGAACCTTGAATCGGAAGTCCAACACTTCCCTCCGCACCAAAAGATTCAACAAGTTCATCAATATCATCGCCAATATTCCATTCTTGAACTTCTTCAGTACCTGCATAATCAGATTCCAAAACTAACAATTTCTTTTTAACCGCAGTAATAATATCACTAACGGTCAATTCTTCAAATCGCTGGTTAATTTCCATTGCATCTGCTGCAGTTAAATCTTCTTGATAAAATTCACTTACTGGGAAATTTTGTTTCTTTAAATCTCTGAGCAAATTCAGTTTTTTCAGTTTGGTATAATAATAAGGAAAGTTCTCTACGTTAGAGAACTCCTCAATATCCTGTAAATACTCAAGACCATTCTGCTGTTCATATAGTTTCTTCGCTGCGTCATTAGCTTCAAGATAACTCTCAATATCTAAAGCCGTAATCCTCTGCGCGCCATTACGCCATAAACCATTTATAGCATTAAAAACATACTTCTCGAACTTAGTTGAAAAGTCTGAGATAGACAAGCTATACTTATCAACCTCGCTTAAAAACTGGGGATGCTTCATCAGAGAACCAAGAACCTGTTGAATGGTTCCCTTATTTGTCATTCATTATCCTCCATATCTACTTCTGCTAACATTTCTGCCGCAGTTTTTATATGTCGCTTCTTTCTCTTCATCTTTACTTCGATGATATTTTGGTTCTGAGCTTGACGAATCTGTTCTTCAATAGCGGCGACAATACCTCTATCTCTTTCTTCTCGCTCCTGCCAATATCTGCGACTATCCTCATAGATATGTGGAATTATTCCGATACCATTTTCGCTTTTTGATACATCTCCTTTTTTAATTTCATAATGATACTTCAAAGCGAAATACATACCTTTGGCGGTCATCTTATTCTTTAAAAAACTTTCCCATTGACGACGAACTTTTACAAAATTAAAGTCGTATTTTAAATCTCTGCGCAAAAAATCCCAGGCTGCCTTGAACCAAAGTTCATCAGTCATGTTTGCGTGAACATCCAGTTTGGAATTTTGATATTCATCATAACATTTCTTATGATAATACATTTTTTCACTGGGTTTCACGAAATCGACTCCCTCAATTAGGTTTGGGTCTAGTCTGTTAAACTGCTGCTTACAAATACGACATTTTACCAATATCGTTTTTGCCATTATTGCACCACCAATCTTACATTATTTTCCTATATATATTATATCACACTTTTTGTAAAAAGTCAAATTAGAAAGCCACCCTTGATTTCAAGGGTGGCGTAATTAAAAAGAATTATTTAGAGTTTTCTAACATTTCACGCATATCTAAAACTGCCAAATTGAATAGATCTACTTGATCCTCCGTAATCTCAGACAACTTCATAGGACGACCGAAAATCATTTCAACCTTTTTCAAGATAATAGGAGCATTTTCAGGGTCTTTTTCTACAAGAGCAGTCCACAATTCAGAGGCTTCTGCGCGAATTGCTTTATAATCCAATTTTTCAAATGTATCAACGGGTGCTGTATCAGTAACGACTGCGCCATTTTCCTGCTCTTTATCAATTGCCTGGCTTAGAGCCTCTAAGAACTCATTATAGCCAAATGGAATTCGAGGGGCGAGATATTTATATCTAGAACCTGCAACAATTGTAGGAGTGGAACGAGTTTGAATCCAACGATGACTTTCACCATTCTCATCCCAAGTTTGAGTGATAACACCGATAATATCGACTAGGCCATTAACAATCTTTAAACAACGATTGTTTAGGTCAGGTTTATATCCGGTAATTTCACCATTCTCATCAGAGCTTTCCTTTAAGTGGCAAGTCATAATTAGACCATAACCCATCATAGTAATCTTACGGAGTGAGCTATCAAACTCCTTAGATAGAGCCGCATAACCGCCACCATAAGGAATATCACCGATCTTTTGCACACCGTTCTGGGCACAGATAAATTGTTCACACAGGTCATAAGCAATTGCAACTGTGTCAATACAAATTGTTGAAAACTTGGCTTTTGCTTCTGGTTTTTCTAACTGACGAAGAACTAACTTGAATGTACTCCAAGTATCAATCTTCTGAATCATAGCGCCAGGTCTCGCATTAGTACCAATCTCAAATGCCAACACTAGGGCATCAGGTGCCATAGTACAAAATTCAGTTTTACCAATCTTAGGTGCGCCAGCCAGGAGCAGGTATTTCGAGCGTAAATCTCTCGAAATAACCTACGGCTGAATGGCTAAAATATCAATAGCCATTTATACTACCTCCATTAGAAGCCCAGGTCAGCCATGGACTTCTTAGCAGTAGTCTTAGGAGCAGTCTTGGATTCCTTAGCCTTCTGCTTTGCTTTTAGCTCAGCAAGACGAGCCTGACGGTCTTCCAAAGCATTATGGATTTCATCCATATCAAAAGCAAAGTCACCCTCCAAAGGAGTCTGAGAACCACCGGTAATAATCAACTCGCTGACAGAAATAGTCTTTCTCTCAATACGAGGCTCACCAAAGTCGACTTCAACTATCTTCTCCTCAGTCTTAGAGGTAAAGTTAAGCTTACCATTAATCTTAACAGTATCACCCTGCTCCCAGTAAGAAGAAACAGCGTCAATAACATTAGGACTGGTAGCGAAGAAATCAATTACGTCAACGCTGCCACCATACTGAGGCATGATGCCACGAATCTTATAACGATTGGGAATTTCCACACCGTCCTTATCGGTTTCATAACCCATGCTACCAATTGCAAAAATAGCAGAGAAAGTAGCTTCAGGAGTATACTTACTCATATCAGTAATCTTGGTTACGAAAGAAGCATTGATACGGGGGTAAGAGTTCAGATTGCCATTCTGACCGTAATATTCATTCATACGAATCTGCGCGCCAGTAATACGAATACGGTCTGCGGCATCAATACCGACAGCAGCAATACTCTTGTATTCATTCATTACGCGCTCAATAGAAGCATAAGCGGGATTAGCAGTACCCTTATTAGTCAGTTTATTGGCAAACATATATACAGGGATATCCAGTTCGACTTCCTAACCGTTCAGCATCTGAGTAACACGAACCTTAATGGAACCGCCAATCTTATCGACAGACTTACCATCCTTCATATAACTACCTGCTTCCAGGTCAATTTCGGACAGAATACCTTCAATTTTTACAGAATTTTCCTTAGATTCTAGCATTAAGTTTTTCTCCTTGTTTTGTTTAAAGTTTCATTTAAAGTTTCATTTACTGATAAAAATGTGGGGCTTAAAGCCCCACTATTAAAATCAGTCCTCAGAGGGAACAAAGGTCTTGCCGGCTTCGGTCAGAACAACATAAGTAATGTCCTTAGCATCCTCGCCTTCGCCCTTCACCTTCTCACGCATAGCCAGACCCTTCTTCTCAGAGCACAGGTCAGTAACGTTGGCATTGACAGAACGAGCAGTACGATTCAGACCAGCAGCAAGTTCCTCGATAGAAACACGGCCACCATTCTCCTTGAGGTAATTGTAGACTTCCATAGACTTTTCAGTTAGCTTCATTGTAATTTTCTCCTTGTCATTTTGACTTTTGTTTTATTTTTATTTTATTTAGAAGTGAGTTATTTCTCACTTTCTATAAATATTATATCAGAAAATCTTTTTATTTTCAAATTTTCTGAATCAATAATTTTTGAGAGAAAGGCGGTGAACCCTTAACTATTCACGCATTAAGGTGCCACAATCACAAGGAGCTTAGCACCACCTTTATTTATCTCTCAATCATTGTATATATTATATCAGAAAATTTATAGATTTTCAAATTTTAATAAAGTGAAATTCCAATAATTTTATCTGTTTCGGAAATTTTGATTGCTTTCGCGCCCTGTGTTACACGACTTAAAGTAGGTACATCATTAATAGATAGTTTAATACAAGATTTACTAGAAGCAACTAGGATTTCTGTTTCTGAACCAAGAGATACAAAATCTGCCATATGATCCTTACCAGTTAACTTATGAATCTTCGCACCCTTAGTATTTTTACCTTGTACAGTAAACTCACTAATTGGAGTTTTCTTAAACAGGCCAGATGAGGTAACGGAAATGATATACTGAGCATCAGAACCAATAGGATAAGCACAACATACAGCATCTCCATCATTTAATTTGATTCCACGGATACCCTTGGCAACACGTCCAATGGGACGAATATCTTTGGTAGTAATACGAATAAAATTACCAAGTTCTGTCATAATACCTACATCTTCATTATCAATAAATAAAATAGAAGCAATTTCATCGTTACTATCTAGGTTAATTGCTTTTAAACTACCAGAACGTTTTAAGTTATATTCAGACAATTCAGATTTCTTTACAAAACCATTTTTGGTGAAGAATATAATATTCTTTTCTGCTTTTCTCTTGTTAAAAGAAGAAATAGCAACGATTCTTTCCCCTCCAGAGAGGCCAAATAGAGATTCAATAGCAATTCTTTCTCCCACAGGTAGAGCGGCCGCAGGGTAGTGATAGAAGTCTCCACTGTGAGTAAAGAAAGCAATTTCTTCATTAGATTCAATTTGTTCTGAATGGATAACATATTCGCCAGCTTCTAGTTTTGCTTTGCTTCCAACTCCACCGCGCTTTTGCTTATAAAGAGTGGAAACCTCTGATAAGTAAAGATTATTTCGATTTGTCATAGAAATTTGGAGTGAGCAAATTTCAGTTGGCTCTTCATCTTCTTTTTCAATGTTAAGAATCTTTGTTCTACGAGCATCACCAAATTTATCAGCTACTTCGCGCAATCCTTTTTCAATCTCCTTTTTAAGAAGAGTATCATCATTAAGAATTGCCTCAATTCGATCTTTCTCTTTTATTAATATAGATTGTTCGTTTTCTAGTTTCGCTATTTCAAGATGAGCAAGTTTGGATAGCTTAATATCCAAAATTGCCTTAGCTTGGTTTTCATCAATATCCAATAGAGATTGAAGCGCTTGATTAGCAGATTTTGAATCTTGAGATTGCTTTATTGTTTGAATAACTTCGTCAATAACAGAAATTGCGCGAAGAAGCCCTTTAATAATATGAAGTCTAGCATTAATCTTTTTTAGGTCAAAATTAAAACCTCTTACATAAACAGTACGTTCGTGATCTAAGTGTGCTTGCAAAAGCTGTTTCCAATTAAATACTTTTGGATATCGGCCATTTTCAAGAATAGTAAAATTAACTCCATAATGACTTTGGAGAGATGTATTTTTAAATAAATATTTTAATACTTTGTCAGGGTTCGCGTTTTTGTTTAGATAAATTTTAATTAAAGGCTTTTCACCAGTTAAATCATTAAATCTATCAATGCCTGGATTTTCTTCTCCATTTACGATAGACTCTAATTCTTCACAGATGGTATTAGTGTAAACCATGTATGGAATTTCTGTGATTATCAAACATCTTTCTTTTGAGTCAAAAGTTACAACTGAACGTAATTTACAAGCATACCCATGTCCAGCTCTGTGGCTTTCTTTTACATCGTCTGCATTTAAAAGAATTGCTCCAGTTGCAAAGTCAGGAGCAACGTATATTTCTTCGAATGGTATATCTGGATTCCATAAAAGCTTAATTAAAGCCTCGTTTACCTCTTTTAAATTATACTGTGGTATTGATGCACTCATACCAACACCAAGGCCAAAATTACCATTTACAATAGGGAAAAAACCCTTACAGGGTAAAACCATAGGATATTTTTCAGTATCATCATAATTGTCACGCCACTCATCAATAGTATCTTTGTTTAAATCAGCAAATAAATAGTCTGCAAGCTCACTTAATCGAGAAGAGGTATATCGTGGTGCTGCGTAAGAGTTAGCTGACATTAAAGTACCATACGAACCTTCTGTTTCAACAAGAGGATATCTATATGCAAAAGGTTGCGCCGCGCGCATAATAATTCCTTCTGCTGATGAGTCACCATGAATATAAACCCTAAAAGCGCTGCCTATGGCCTTTAAGGTTTTCTTAAATGGTTTATTATGTGTAAATCCATCTGTATACATACAATAAAAAATTTGTCGTGCGGAAGGCTTCATATTATCACGTGCATCGCTTAGTGCGCGCGATTGAAGAACTGCTCCGCTAAATTGCAAAAAACTGTCTTTAATTATTGGTGTCAGATTGGACATTTATCCATTCTCCTTTCGATTTCTTATAAATTGGTAAATGGGAATACTTTGTTCCTCCTAAGATTTGTTTAAAGGAGCCAAGAGTATATAAATCTTTATAATCTTCCCAAATCTAAGAAGCACTCTCTGTTATATATCTAGTTCTTATTTTCATAACCTATTCATCTGTTAATTTAGCCAGTTTATTTCGTTCTCCCTTTTTACATTTTTGATTATATTTATTTTCATCTGTATAAACTTCAGGCATAACTTCTTTCCATCTACTACCGTCCCACACATGAGCAAAACCAGCAAAACTAATTATATCTGAATATAATTTATATACTTCTTGTCGACTTTCTCCATTGGCATATGCAGTTCGTATATTTATTACATCTTCTTTTGTTAATTTTGGATTACCATGATAAATTTCCTGTCCTCCCTTGGTTTTATTATAACCATTATAAAAACTATCAAAGACTTCGATATAATATCTTTCTCTTAAAGTTAACTCTTCTTTTGAACATTCCTCAAGAATCTCAAAATTAAAATTTTCTACTCCACGTTCTTTAATTAGAATATCAATATACTAGGAAGGATTTTTATTCCATTCAAAATGCTCTCTTTTTCTTCTTTCTATATTACTACTTTGACCAATATACACTTTGTTATTAGTCAAATCGGTTATTTTATATATGCCTATCATTATTACTACCTCCAAGTATAACCCTTTTCTACTCACAAGTAGAAAAGGAGTTACCTCGATATATAATTTTACTCCATAATTTGAGAAAAATCAATATTTTCAAAGATAAAATTATATTTTGGTGTAGAATCTTTACCCATTAACTGATTCAATAGTTCTAATGTTGAATCATCTGGAATTAATTGCTCAAAACGCTGATACTCTGAAGTAAACATGGAAGTTCTTGCCTGTTCTGGCGAAAGTGCGCCAAGACCCTTGGCACGAGTTACTTCCCCTTTAATTCTACCTCTTGCTGCATTAAATTCTTCATCTGTATAAAAATAAGATTCATTTTTCCCATTTTTAATAATATATAAAGGAGAACGCATCCAATAAAGTCTTCCCTCTGTAATGAATTGCGGAGCAACCTTATATAATGCACACATAATGAGTAAGCCAATTGCATAGCCATCAGCATCAGCGTCAGACAATATTCCTATTTTTCCATATCGCAACTTTTTGGAATCATATTTACCAGGTACAATATTCATTGCGCTTAGCAGCAATTTAATTTCTTCATTTTGATAAAACTTTTCATCATCATTGGAAAAGGCATTAATTGGTTTACCTCGCAAAGCCAAAATACCAAACTTCTTTTCGTCCCGCGCCATAGCGACAGATGACGCAGCAGATAGACCTTCAACCAAAAGTAGAGTAGAGTTTTCACCAAGGAACTCTGCATCCTTCAGTTTGTCAGACGCAAAAACCTTTTTCTTTTGATTCTTCTCAACGTCCTTAACTGCTTCCAGAACTTGTTTGCGTGCACGCTCTGCCGCCGCTTCTGCCTTCAACTCTTTGGTTAGTAGTTCAAGAATCTTTTGGAATTCATCACCATGACGATATTCAAATTCTTCCAGCATTTGAGTGGTAGCGCGCTGGCAAAGTCCTCTCAATTCGGGATTGTTAATCTTAGTCTTAGTCTGGTTTGCAAAAGAAGGATTGGGAACCTTGCAGCTTACGGCATAAAATAAACCTTTACGCAAAACATCGGGACTTCCATCACCCTTTAGCTTCTTTTTAAAGAAGTTAGTTAGTGCAGTTTTGATACCTGTCAAACTAGTGCCGCCCTCAGAGTTTTCCAAACCATTAGTAAAGACGTGCCAAGTTTCAGAACGACTGTTAGTCCATTCCATAACGATTTCAGCTTCAATACCATTCTCAGACAATGTAATATGGAGAGGAGTCTTATGAAGAGCTTTATCAGCGTTTTCTTTCATAAAGTCCAGCATACCATTGTTAGATAGATAAGTCACACTTTCTCCAGTAGTATGGTCTGTTAAAATAAAACTAATACCCTTAGACAAATAAGACCAGTCACGGCACATTTTCTTGACCTCTTCAAAATTAATTCTGATAGGTTCAAGATTATAAACTTCCTGTGAAGGTACAAATTCAACAATTGTACCAGTAATATTATTTGCCTGTTTGGGCTGGTCTTCTACAAAAAATTCAGTTTTTAAACCACCTTTTAATTTTAATACCGCTCGTTTACCTTCTCGAAAGCTAGTTACAATAAAATCATCAGAAGATAATGCAACGCCTTTCGCGCCAATACCATTCATACCAGCAACATTCTGGAATACCTTGTCATTAAACTTGGCACCAGAGTGTGCCATAGTATAAATAGCTTCAAGAGCTTCGGTACCATCTTCACGTTTACCAAAGGGACAGCCGCGGCCTTCATCCATAATACGCACACGGTTGTTTTTAAATAATTCTACTGTAATTTTCTTACCAAAACCCATTGTAGCTTCATCAATAGAGTTGGTAATAATTTCTCTCAAACACTGGAGAACGCCCATATTATCGGCGCTACCCATATACATTGCGACGCGAGTACGAATCGCATCACGGAATGAGAGAGTTTCAATTGATTGAGCATTATATTCTACCATTTCTTTTCTCCTTTATATTTCATCCCAACTTGAAGCGTGTTCAACTCCGGGACCATCTGGAAATTCTTTTTTGCTAGGAACATATTCAAAACCCCAATCTTTAAAATCAAGGTTACTATCATTTAGATTTCGCCCAAAGTAGCACGGACGAGAGATTTTAAAACCATTGATATCACGCTTCATAGAAATAATATCTTCTTCAATTTCATCAAAATATGGCATAGAGTCTTTTGCTAGTTCATTTATTGCCTATTGCACAGAAAAAAGAAAGCGAGACTTTGGGTTAATTAAATCATAAAGCTTAGCAATATCTTCATCAGTTGGCAATAAATACATCTAGACACTCCTTTCATTTTTCTTTTATTATAACATAAATTTTGAGGATTGTCAAATTAGACAATCCTCAATTTCATAATTAGGTGGAACAAAATTTTTAGCGTCACGCCATCTCCATCTATGATTCTCCCAAATCAGAAAGAATGTAACACCATAAACGTCATCTACCATTGTATCTAGTACTTGGAATATTTCTTTAGTTTTAATATTTTTTACTCGAAACATTTGTTTACCTCATAAGGTGGAGCGATTGGGAACTTTTCAATAAAGTCTTTTGAAGTTAATTCATCAACTTTACAAATATATTGCCCATCGCGATGCTTCTGAATTTTTAGTGTATTAATATTCAATTCATTTTGAAACTCAAGAATAAAAAGTAAAGAATATTTATCAATACAAACTGTACCGCCGCGCATTATACATTGAAAATTATCAGCAAAGCTCATTTAACCACCCCAATATTCAGTTTTAGGTTTACGAGTGTTGGTTTTATATGCCCAAACAAGCAGCTTTCTTGCACGGGTTGCCGCAACATAATTAACACATTTTTCTTCTATATCTCTGTACCTTGCGCCAATAACAACGACATTATCTGCTTCAAGTCCTTTTGCTGTATGAATGGTTAAAACTTTAACAGTATTCTCACGCATTTTTTCTTTTAATCCCTTATTATCAAGCTGTGCGCGCTTAAATGTATCGGCAGGAATTTTATGACGATTTAATACTTGCATGATTGCATCTAATTCGGCATTGGTTCGAGTTAAAATAAACCAATCTTTATAATCACAATCACCACGATTAACATAACGCTCAATTGTAGTCACAATACCCTCGCCAGAGTAAGGAACATCAATAACTCTTCCGTGGAATTTACTCATAGGAATTGAATAATCTTCATAATCCTTACCTAATGTGCGAATACCATTTTTAGCATACTGTAAAATTTCAGGAGCATTGCGATAATTCTAGGTTAACTCATAGGTAGTAACTTCTGGACTTTCCATCAAATTCAGAATATACTCTGGAGTCGCGCCATTAAATCTATAAATAGACTGACGATGGTCACCCATCAGCATATAATTATCAGGAGCAATCATATCTAGCAAAAATTCAAACTGATGAGGATTAGAATCTTGTGCCTCATCTACAATCAAATGAGTTACATGTTGAATACATTCAGGATTCTTTTTGATAAGCTTAAATAGGTCATCAAATTTTTCATCATTCAAAATTTTAGAGGTATCAACGCCACCAATTCTCAGATAAGTATTTGCCAGAGAATGAATAGTACCAATAAATACACCCTTGGGATTGCCTAATCTTTCAGAAATCTCTTCAGCAGCTGCGTTGGTAAAAGTGATAGTAACAATTTCTTCTCCAGGAACACCCTGTTTAAGAAGCCATCTTACTCGTTCTGTAATACATCTTGTTTTACCAGCAGCAGCAGTAGCAACAACAACAATTCTAGGTTCAGTTGCTTCAACGATTGCGCGCTGCTGCTCAGTTAATTCAACCATTTCGCTCATTCAATCCAGTCTCCTTCGTTATTTTTAAAATTTCATTTATTAAGAAATCTGAGTTATAATTTTCTTTATTTAGTATTATTAATGGTATTTGATGAGTTTTACAATAGTTTTTCTTTTTTATATCGCTTACTTCTCTTTGAAATTTGCCAAATTCACCTTTATCTATATAATGTTGAATTCCATTATATTCTATTAAACAGATAAGATTATCTTCTTGAAAAATTGCAAAATCAAATTTTAATGGTTTAGATATACCAATTAAATCTACAAAAGTATACTAAGTTTTATAGCTAATCTTATTTTTATCTAATTCTTTTTTAATCTCATTTTCATAAAAAGAATTTAAGCATCCGCAAGATTTTGTATCCCCATTTGTGAGTTTACCAGTGGCAACTTTATGATAATTGCCACATTCACAGAGGCATAAATAGATTTTTTCTCCATGAGGATTAATTTGTCCAGTAAATTTCTAAACCTATAATCTTCCGAAGATTTGTCCAACTAAATCTTTTGAATTGCTATTAGATACTTGCTTTTTTTGAAAACATCCGCAACTTTTAGTTTTATTATATATTAAATTTGACTTTAAGACAACAACTTTATTTCCACATTCACACTAACAAAGCCAAGTTACTAAATGTGGCTTCTTATTATCGTTTTTTAATATAACTGGAAATTTTGCTGTTAAATATCCAAATTGCTTATTTGTTAAGTCACTCATGTTAGTTTTTAATTTGGTTCTTATCCATTCTTTACCTTTACAATCTATTCCTTTATCCTCTTCGTTCATTCAAACCTACCTTCTTAGATTGATAGAAGTCTATGTAAAAAGACTCCCTTTCAGATAATTGTTCTTTTGGAACTTGTTCAACAAGTTCAAAAGTAAAATTTTCAATTCCATACTATTTCATTTTTGTATGTAGTAGAGAATGTGCAATAGTGCCACAATTAAAGGCTGATTTACAATGTTGCTACCATCTTGATTTTATATCAACAGATTTACCAATGTAAATTTCATCAGTTTTTATGCAAGTGATTTTATAGATGCCAGAACAAGTGGTATTCTATAACACCCTTTTTATCATTTCTAAAACTGGTTTTGCTATATAATTATCATATATTATTTTATCAATAATTTCTGGTTTTTTCAAATTTCGTCTTGCTTCTTTTAGTATTTCAACATCGTTTGCAGCCTCTGGACCAAGACAAACACGATAAAAATCTTGTTGTTCTTCAAGGGCGCGCTGGCGCAAAATTGCTTCGTTTATAGCTGTCTACTTTGCGCTATATTCAGCAATCTCTTTTGTTAGAATTTCAATCTGTGCACGAGCCGCCTCTGCTTGGACATCCATTTCTGCCATTGCTTTTTCAAAAGACTCCTGAGCTGCCTTCTACATTTTTTCTTGCTCAGCTTCGACTTTGTCTTTTGCTATATTCATGAGTGTTTCTTCATATCGTTTTGCATTTGTTAGAGCTATATCACGTAATTGTTCCTCATATGTTTTTACTTTTGAAGAGATTTCTTGGAGAGCTGTCTGTTTTCCAGTTATTTCTGCATTTATCTAATCGCGCTAGTCTTCTAACCTCTTTAAGTCATAGCGGATTTCAAAATCCAATTTTTCTTTATTTTCCTAAATATATTTATTAATACCATTCTATTTATAATTTTCAATTAGCTAATCAAATTCTTTTTCTTGCTATGCTGATTTTTTTTGATTTAAAAATATAATAAAT
>ENA-ORTY01001245-ORTY01001245.1-human-gut-metagenome-genome-assembly--contig:-NODE-1245-length-29355-cov-4.082730_pt1 | contig 29355 bp, 26 predicted proteins | sample MGYA00241917_ERZ509198 | MGnify/ENA primary metagenome ERZ509198 (study PRJEB26280, sample SAMEA2338857) | human gut metagenome | biome: human gut; feature: human-associated habitat; material: faeces...
CAGCGGAGGAATGTTCAAAAAAGACGCACTGACCGAGTTCTTCGACGAAGTGCGTCAGAAATGTACCTTCCAGTACTGCTTCTTCGGCCACTATCACAGCAATATGGTGATCGAGAAAAGATATGCCATGCTATATGAGCAGATCATAAGACTGAAGTAAGACAAAGGGCTGTGCTGACGCACGGCCCTTTTTTCGCCTCTGTTTGCACACGGCTTTGTCAGTATGTCATATGAGGGTTCGGAAATGGCTTAAAAAAGCGCAGAAAAACAAAAACACAAGTTGCGAAAAACCCTGAATCCATTGAGCCGCAAGGCTTTCCAGGCTTTATCTTTTTCGGCAACAAAAGACATCGGCGAGTTCTTTTGAACTCGCCGTTTTTGTTTTTTCGGCAGGTCTCACCAAATTTTACTATAAAAAACCTCTCCCGTCCAGTTGGCCGGGAGAGGTTTTTTATGGACTTTTTTATTCCATCTCTTCATGCTCGCTGCCGTCTTTCAGGCTCATGCCGGTTTTATGATAAACCCGCCGAATCAGGAATAGACTGGTGGCCAGTGAAACTACTTCCGCAATGGGCCACGCCCACCAAATAGCGGACAGCTCGCCAGTCAGGCTGAGCAGGTAGGCGCAGGGCAGCAGCACCACCAACTGACGGGCAATGGAAATCAGCAGGCTATACACCGCATAGCCAAATGCCTGGCACACAGAGCCGGCCACAATGCACACCCCGGCAAACAAAAAGGACAGGCTCATGGTGCGCAGCGCTTTGATACCAATGCTCATCATATTCTCCGAGGCATTGAACATCTGCAGCAGCTGACGGGGGAACATGGTAAACACCACAAGACCAATCAGCATGATCCCCACTGCATACCCCATGGCAAGACGCACCGTCTGATGGATTCGATCCCGATCTCGGGCGCCATAGTTATAAGCAATGATGGGAACCATACCATTGTTCAAGCCAAAGATCGGCATGAACACAAAGCTTTGCAGTTTGAAGAACACACCATAAACTGCCACAGCCGTGGAGGAAAATCCATACAGAATGATGTTCAGGAAGAAGGTCAGCACCGAGCCGATGGAGGACATCAGAATGGAAGGCACACTGATACTCAAGATCTCACGGATCTTCCGTAGATCCGGCCGCAGCAGAGACGGACGCAGATTGATATCGTGGTTTTTCCACAGGTTGAAAATCAGCCCCATCAAACCGCCCAGGATCTGCCCAATCACTGTGGCCAGTGCAGCGCCAGCCACGCCCATTTTCGGTGCACCGAACAGGCCAAAAATCAGAATGGGGTCCAGAATGATGTTCGTGATCGCGCCGATCATCTGGATCAGCATGGTGTAAATCGTACGGCCGGTAGCGCTCAGCAGCTTTTCCGCCACCAACTGGAACATCAATCCAAAGGATAGGATACAGCAGATTTTCAGATAGGTCACGCACCCATCGATGATGATCTGCGCATTCTCCAGACTGGTGTCTACCTGACTGGTCACATACAGCGGCAGGCAAAACAGACCAATCAGCAGAAAAATCAGATAAGATACTCCCGAAAGGAAAATTCCCCGCATTGCCACCTGGTCCGCCTGTTCCCGATCCCCCTGCCCCAGAGCACGGGAGACCAATGCACTGACACCAACGCCGATGCCAACGCCTACCGAGATCATGATATTTTGCAGCGGAAATGCCAAAGACACCGCCGTCAGTGCATCCTCGCTCAGTCGGGCCACAAAGATGCTGTCCACCACATTGTACAGCGCTGTGGTCAGCATGGACAGCATCATCGGCACCGCCATAGACAACAAAAGTTTATGGACAGGCATACTGCCCATTCGATCGGCGTTTGCCGCCAGATTATTCTTTGCCATTGCGTTTCTTCTCCGTAATCCTTTCTAAAAAATTTCCTGGTCGGGAACCGTTTCGGTCTCACCGGTCTTTTCTCAAACCGCACTGTCCCTGCGCAGCGCCCAACCTTCGATGGCCAGTCCTACGCCATCATGGTCACAATCCTCTGTGACCGCCTGCGCCCAAATACGAACCTTTGTCGGGGCGTTTTTCATGGCCACAGCAAACCCGGCTTTGGTCAACGCCGGAATATCATTGTCACTGTCGCCAATCATCATTGTCCGTTCCATAGGAATTCCCAGATAAGCACACAACGCCGTCAGCGCCGTCCCTTTATCGGCCCCCCGCCGGCTGATCTCCACGCAGGGGTCGGCCGGAAAACTGAGATGGACAGGCATTCCTGTGAGCTTTTCACGGAACAGGTTCAGCAGTGCCCGCTCTCGGACATACAGCGCAATGGCCTCCACCGGTTTGGGATCTGCCTCGTACCAGGCATAGATATCCTCCACCGCCAGAGAAAAATGGGTCATTTCATAAATATACCCTTCTAAACCATACGCTTCCGCTTCCTGCTCTACGGCTGCCGGATGCACCGCCTGCCCTTCCACCGAGAGGAACGGCATACAGTCCACTTCCCGCGCCATGCGCAGAATCTCCAAAACCATTTCCGGCTCCAGCTGTCTGGAAAACAGTTTCTTCCAATCGGAGACATCATAGATCACCGCGCCGCCAGAGGCAATGGCATAGCGCATCTGTGGAAACGCCGTCAGATACTGCTGAAACTGGGACTGGCTGCGTCCGGTACAGAACACCACCTGGATTCCCTGTTCCAGCGCCTGATTCACTGCCCATCGCGTCCGGTCACCGATGGTCTTGCTCCCAGTGAGCGTCGTGCCATCCAGATCTATGGCAATCAGTTCGTAAGGATGCTCATTCATAGACACAAAATGCATTGAAACAGGGCTTTCCGTTATCGTGGATTCCCTGCACTGTATAGGCTCCGTCCCGTTCCACGGCACCCAGGCTGATATGCTCCCCGGGCATACATTCCTTCACATAGTCGATCTGCATCTGTCGAACCATCCGATAAGGGCCATCCCAATACCCCGTCTCCCGGCAGACCAGGTCTGCATAGTTATGAGACGCAAAGTGATTGGCGTTTTCATCGCAGTCCTGAACCGTGATGTTCTTCTCGTGCTCATAAGGGAAATCTGCCACCATTCCCAATCTGGGGAAGACGTCGAGCTCATTGGCGGCCGTCGTTCGATACAGACACTCCACTTCTGCCGGTTTCAGTTTCTGCCGCTGTGCCAGATTCACCGGCACCATTGCCAGATCACACTGTGCCACCAAGGCTCCCTCTCTCCGGAATTCCCCCCGAATCAGAATCTCATTGTCCAGCATCGTCCGGCTATATCCAAATCCGGTCAGCTGATCGCCTACCCGCACAGGCAGTTCCTGCCGCATCAAGATCCGGCGGAACATCCACACTGCGCCAAACTTCTCCCGCAAGGGCCCTTTCCCGCCGCCTTCCAGGCGGTTTCGTTCCATCCCTGCCAGCACCAACAGCTGAATCATGCGCCGCGGCGAGACCGTGCCGGTCTGATCTACATCCCCGGCAGTAATCTCTACATGGGTCGTCTCTTGTTTATCCAAAAAGGATTCCCCCTCTTTCGTTTGCTGATTTCTCTCATTTCAAGCAATAATCTAAAGAGATATTGTATCAAATTTAGTCTGTTTCTGCAATAAAAAATACCGCCGAAAAGAGAAAAATGGGGCGCTCTCCCTGTGGAGAGCGCCCCATTGACAACATATTTTTTACATCTTGGTGCCGCCCATAATCATGTTATAGGTCGTGCCGGGTTTCATGATATTGAATCGATCGTACTCATAAGTCTCGGGATCCATCTGCGTGGCAATGCCCTTATCCAGCAGCTCTTTGATCTTCTCGTCGCTGTAGCCGATCTTCTTCAGTTCGTCCACAGTGTGATCGCCGGGATAGTTCATGTGGATCTCTGCGGTGCCGGCATTCCGGAACTGTGCCGGTGCCACGGGGATACCGGTATCGTAGCCTTCCACATCGCTCTTGACCAGCAATCCGGCCTCCCAAGCCTGAGGATCCTTCTGGATATCGGTAAAGTCTGCGATCACATCGAAGGGGATCTTGGTCGTGGACAGCTTTTCGATCCAGTAATCTCTGGGATGCTTTGCAAATTCTTCGTCCATAATCCGGGTGATTTCCTCTTTGTCCTTGCTGGCTGCAAAGTAGTTCGGCCAACGGGTCTTGGCATCGGCGGGCATATCCATAATGTCGCACAGGCCGATGATGGCGCTTTCCCAAACGTTGCCCATCAGATACAGCCACTTGCCGTCACTGCACTTGAAGGGTTTCGCGGTGGGCAGCTGAACCTCTCTGGGAGTGGGATACGGATCGCCGTAGGGTGCCGTCATGACAGGCACACCGGCAGTGTAAATTGCGCAGCCATACAGGGAAGAGACCACATCTTCGCCTTCGCCTGTCCGCAGTTTCTTGATGTATGCTGCCAGGATAGCCGTTGCCAGGTATGTGCCAGAGGTCACATCGCCCATGCCGTAGTAGGGAACAAAGGGTTCTCCACTGGGAGAAAGGCCGGAAATCATGCCGCTGCGTGCTGCAAATGCCACTGCGTCAAATCCGCCGCGGTCTGCATCGGGACCTTTGGTGCCGTAGCCACTGGTGCTGGCCACAATAATGCCCGGGTTCTTCTTGGACAGAGAATCATAATCCACGCCCAGTTTCTTGGCATCTCTGGGACGCAGGTGGCTGATGACCACATCTGCGCTCAGGCACAGGTCGATCATAGCCTGCGCGCCTTCCGGCGTACGCGTATCCAAGCAAACGCTCTTCTTATTGCCGTTGACGAACTGCCACACGCAGGGGTCGCCATTGACAATGGCTCTGGCCATGCCCGCGCCGCGAATCATGTCACCGTCACCTTCAGAAGGATTCATTGTGAACTTCAGTGCCGGCTCCACCTTGATGACTTCAGCACCCCACTCTGCCAGAACTCTTCCGGCAATGGGTCCCATCATGAAACTGGCCAATTCTACAACACGCATTCCTTCCAGCAAGTTGATCATAGTAAATCCTCCTTTATTTTCTTTGCAGCCCTGCTGCACCTCTTTATGATTGTTATTGTAATAAATTTAACATATTTCCGCAATCAGCAATTCCAAACAGTTTGGTGTATCTTCAACATTTATATGTCAACTTGTTGGTTATAAATCACTTTCTCAAAATTTGACACTGCCAATTCCAGCAAAAAAGACATTTTTCTTTTTTCATACCGATCTTTTTTTGTGTATTTCACAAATAGACCCCCTCCCTTTCCCCATTTTTCCCAGAAAACAGAAAACCGCCTGTGTGTTCCACAGACGGTTTTGCATTTCTTATTTCATTTGCAGGCTTTCCTGGTCTTTCAGACGAACGGTTTCCTCCGGCTCCAGCTCCACACTGGCTGCAAAGGACTGCCGTCCGTTCCCGTGGATTCCGGTCACATAATGTACGCCATCCCGGACACCATGGTACAACTGCAGCGTATCCCCGGGCAGACATTCACTTCGATAATCCACCTGCATCCGGCGAATCTGGTGCATATGCTCTCCCCAGTATCCCACCAGTTCGCAAACCAGTTCCACATAACGGAATGCCGTCATATGCCTGTTGGCATCACAGTCCCGATACCGAACCACATAGGTCTCCGCAAGTTCCAGATCCTTCGGCAGTTGAATGAACTCGATCGGCTCGCCGCAGGGAGACGCCGGGATCTTCCAAAAAGGCGCCAACGCCTCGGCAGGCACCACTTTTCTTTCCTGAAAGTATACGGTCAGAATCTTCGTACTGGCCCGCATCAATTCAACGCCATTATGGCTGATGGAACTGCGATAGACCGAGGCCACACCAAACTCTTCATGCGGCAAGGTCTGTACCTCCACTTCCATTCCCATCATGGCAGGTGCAAGAAATTCCAGAACCACTTGTCCCATCATTCGAGTCGCACCAATGGCGGGCATCAGGCGGCGGAAATCCACCCCCTCCAGTTCCCCCTCTTTTGCAACGCTGTTGCAGGTCTCCCGCAACAGCTGGGCAGGACTGGCATAGCCAAAATAGTCCATCATATCGCTACGGATCTTCAAAGTTTCTTTCATGTTCTCACTCCGTGATCAAATATGCCTTAAAAGCATCCCGTCCGTCCGCATGTGCGCCCCGGACATAGATTCCACCCGCGTCCTCTCCCCGATACAGGTACAGGCTTGTGCCGACTTTGCATTCTCCTAAATACTCAATATAGAGATGCCGCGCCTTTTTTCTCTTCCGTCCGGACCAATACCCGGCCACATCGCAAACAAAATCCGTGTATTCCACAGCACGCAGGTGCTGATTGTGGTCACAATCAGAGTATCGGACAGAGATTACATCCGCCAATTTCATATCTTCCGGCAGGATGATGCGCGCCATTGCTCCCGCGCCCTGCTCATAAGGAAGATGGAAATGATCCAGAATTTCGGTGGGACGAATCACTTTCCGGGTCTTATAATTGACCGCCATGGTGTTCACATCGCACCGGGCAATCAGTTTTCGATCCCGGAACATCCGCACTTCCACAGTCAAAAGTACACCATTGATCTTCAGCGGCCCTCCATAAACCTGAATGTTTCCCACGGAATAAATATCTTCACAGATCTCCAGATGAGCAGAGGCGGTCATCCAAGTGGATTCCATCTCATCAATCATCCGCTGCACTTCCAGTCCTGCCCCTTCGATCACCGCAAAACTGGCAGATTCAGCGATTTTCAGGTAACTGGTAGGGGAAACGTAACGGAAAAAATCCGTGTCGTGTCCACTGATGTAATAGTCAAATAATTTAATCATATCGTATCTTCCCGCCAATCATTCTTCAGGTGTTTGGATTCGCATCAGCGCTTTGAACGAAGTCTTTCCGTTGGTTTTCACGCCCTTGACATAGGTTCCTTCCTGGGTTTCCTTCCGGTAAATGGACAAAACCTCCCCCGGACGGCACTCAGAATCGAATTCGATTCGAAGCTGATCTGCCTTGACATGCTGCCCATAATCCCAATATCCGGCAGCCTGGCAAATGTAATCGGCATACCGGTATGCGTTGAGGTGCTGGTTCCGGTCGCAGTCGTAATAGCGGATAGGATTGTCAAAAACAAACTCCATGTCTTCCGGCAGCTGCAGCCGGGTGGGAGCCGGGAGAACGATCTCATTGTCCGGTTTTCCCAGTTTTTCCACGACTTCATCTGTGTGCATGGTACGCCGTTTCACAAAGTCCACCACCATCACGCACACATCTGTCCAGGACAAAACCTGCTTGTCCAGAATAGCCAGAATCCGCAGCATAAAGTTGGCCGGGGTACGGTGCAAGGGGGAAGCATACAGCTCCAGTTGTGCTGCACGGTTGCTGGTGGATACATCTTTCATCACATGCATGTCCACCATCCCCATCATCCAGGTGGCTCCCAGCTGCTGGTGCAGATCTGCATAGTTGTATCCATAATCACGCAGTGCAGCAAAGGATGCCGTTGCTGTCAGCCGCATCAGATTTGCCGGCGGCAGATACTGATAATAATCCATCTCATAGGCCTGGATCGATTGGTCAAACAGTTTCAGAAGTTCCATAAAGCTTTGAATACACCTCTTTATAGTTTCAGGATTCTTTCCATTTCAGACAGGATTTAAAGGAAATCGCTCCGTCCTGTTTCACGCCTTTAACATAGATACCTTCTTCCGTAGGACAAGTATACATCGTCAGCTGATCCCCAGGCAAACACTCCGCATTATACTCCATGCGCAGGCGCTCGGGGCTGACATGATGTCCCTGCTCCCAGTATCCCGCGGCCTCACAGACGAAATCCACATACCGATGTGCCCGCACATGGCCGTTCCGGTCACAATCGAAATGGCGGATTGGAAGGCTGAAGGACGGTTCCATCTCCTCCGGCAATGTAATCCGGGGCGGGACCCCCTCCATCAATTCCACTTCCGGTGCACCAAGGGCCTCAGCCACCGTCTGGGTCGGAATCACTTTCCGCTGCTGGACGGAAACAGCCATCACTGCCACGCTGAGTTTTGCCACCGGGTCACCGCCCATTGCGGCGATCACTTCCGTCATAAACACAGCTTTCGTGCGGCGCAGGGGGGCGGCAAACAGCTCCACCCAGGCATCATATCCTTCCACCTGCACATCTCTGAAAAAATGGGCATCGCTCGTCCCGGTCATCCAGGTGGCGCCCAAATTCTTCTGCAGTGCAGGGAATGGGTATCCATTGGCTTTCAGGGCCACATAGATCTCGTTGGACAGCATCCGGAGCATTCGATCCGGCGGATAGTGCCGGTACAGGTCCATTTCATAGCTCTGGATCATTTTCTGGTTGATTTTACGGAATGACATGGATACAGGACTCCTCTCTACGGAAAAAACGGGAGCACCAAGTGCTCCCGTTTCTCATTCTGTGATCAATAATAACGCTTTTTCTTGTTCTTACGAGCAGCCTCGGATTTTTTGCGGCGTTTGACGCTGGGGCTCTGATAGTACTCTTTCTTTCTCAGATCCTGCTGAATGCCGGCTTTGGCACAATCACGCTTAAATCTCTTAAGAGCGTTATCCAGAGATTCGTTCTCTCTGACAATAATTTCTGACAAGTTATTTCCCTCCCTCCAAAATCACTTTTCAGTGTTTCAAGGGCCATAAACGTTTCTATGGCGTTAACATTGCTATTATAATGAAAATCATGTCCCTTGTCAAGTTGAAACTTATTTTTCCGGTTTCAAAATCAAATTGACCAATTTGTTCTTAATGACGATGCTCTTCACCAGCTGCATTCCCTGCATCTGTTTCTGGATTTTTTCATCAGCACAAGCAGCGGCGATCACATCTTCATCCGGACTGTCCGCAGCCACTTTAACGGTGCTGCGCAGCTTTCCGTTGACCTGAACGGCAATCTCCTTTTCGTGCTCCACCATCTTGCTCTCGTCGTAGGCAGGCCAATTTGCCTGGCAGGCCATCTTCCCCTCTGCTGCGGCAAATCCCAACAGCTCCCACATCTCCTCGGCAATGTGCGGTGCAAAGGGACTGAGCAGCTCCAGCGTGACCTTCAGATCGCCCTTAGAGCAGCCGTTGGTGTAGAACGCATTGACCATGCTCATCATGGCGGCGATAGCCGTGTTCATTTTGAGCTGATCGATATCCTCCGTGACCTTTTTGATGGTCCGGTGGATTACTGCCTCATTGGCCGGGGTCAGTTCCAGAGAGTCGGTGCACTTCTCCATCAGATTCCAAACACGATCCAGGAACCGCTTAGAGCCTTTGACAGCCTCGTTCGACCAGGAAACGGCCTTCTCGAAGTCACCGATGAACATAATGTGCAGACGCATGGTATCCGCACCGTACTGGTCCACAATATCGTTGGGGTTGACCACATTTCCTCTGGACTTGGACATTTTTTCGCCGCCCTCGCCCAAGATCATACCGTGGCTGGTCCGTTTGTAATAGGGCTCTGCCGTGGGAACCACGCCGATATCATACAGGAATTTGTGCCAGAACCGGCTGTACAGCAGATGCAGAGTGGTATGCTCCATACCGCCGTTGTACCAGTCCACCTGGTTCCAGTATTTCACAGCCTCGGGACTGACCAGTGCCTCATCGTTGTGGGGGTCCATATAGCGCAGGAAATACCAGCTGGAACCGGCCCACTGGGGCATGGTATCCGTTTCCCGCTCGGCAGGACCGCCGCAGTGGGGGCAGGTGGTCTCCACCCAACTGCGCATTTTTGCCAGGGGAGATTCGCCGTTGTCCGTCGGCTCATAGTTCTCCACATCCGGCAGCAGCAGCGGCAGTTCAGATTCCGGCAGGGGAACCCAGCCGCACTTGGGGCAGTGGACCATGGGAATCGGCTCACCCCAATACCGCTGACGGGAGAACACCCAGTCACGCAGTTTGTAATTGACCTTTTCCTCGCCGATCTGGTTCTCCTGGACCCATTTCGTCATGGCAGGGATGGCCTCTTTTACGGTCATGCCGTTGAGGAATCCGGAATTGACCATGATCCCGGTATCATCTTTCAGAATGAAAGCTGCCTTGCTCACATCGCCGCCCTGAACCACTTCAATAATGGGCAGGCCGAATTTGGTGGCAAAGTCCCAGTCGCGCTGATCATGACCGGGAACACCCATCACAGCGCCGGTGCCGTAAGTTGCCAGAACATAGTCCGAGATGAAAATGGGCACTTCCGCGCCATTGGCCGGGTTCACTGCCGTCACGCCCTGGAGGCGCACGCCGGTTTTTTCCTTATCCCCGCTGAGCTCGGTGCGCTCAAACTCCGACTTCTGGGCAGCCTGTGCAACATAAGCCTCCACCTCATCGTAGTTGGAAATGAGGTCTTTCCACTTCTTCACATAGGCATGCTCCGGAGACAGAACCATGTAGCTGCAGCCAAACAGGGTATCCGGACGGGTAGTAAACACCGTGATCACATCTCCGGCAGAACTCTGGAAACGGATCTCCGCGCCGGTGGAACGGCCGATCCAGTTGCGCTGCTGGATCTTCACCCGCTCGATATAGTCCACCTGATCCAGATCGTCAATCAGTCTCTGGGCATAGGCGGTGATCTTCAGCATCCACTGGCTTTTCTCTTTCTGCACCACAGGGCTGCCGCAGCGCTCGCACACGCCCTCCACCACTTCTTCATTTGCCAACACGCACTTGCAGGAAGTGCACCAGTTGACAGGCATGGTGGTCTTATAGGCCAGACCGTGCTTATACAGCTGCAGGAAAATCCACTGGGTCCACTTGTAGTAGCTGGGGTCGGTGGTATCCACCACCCGATCCCAATCAAAGGAATAGCCCAGCATCTGGAGCTGATTGGTAAAGTTCTGGATGTTCTGCTGCGTCACAATCCGGGGATGGATGTGGTTCTTGATGGCATAGTTCTCCGTGGGCAAGCCAAAGGCGTCAAAGCCAATGGGGAACAGCACATTATATCCCTGCATCCGTTTCTTCCGGCAAATGATATCCATAGCCGTGAACGGACGGGGATGTCCCACATGCAGACCCTGTCCGGAGGGATAGGGGAACTCGATCAGACCGTAAAACTTCGGTCTGGTGGTATCTCCGGTCACAGCAGCGAAGGGTTTTTCCTCCATCCAGCGTTTCTGCCATTTCTTCTCAATGGCTGTAAAATCGTAATTCATCTCTTACTCACGCTCTCTTTTTTATCAGTTTCAAGACAAAGTCTCGATATCGATCTTCTCGGCATCTGCCCACAGCCGCTCCAGATCATAGAACTGGCGGGCCTCTTCCATAAACACATGGACCACCACACAGCCGAAATCAATGAGCACCCAGCCGCTGGACCGTTCTCCCTCCCGTCTTCTGGGCGGTTCTCCGACCTCCGTGAGCACATACTCCACTGCATCGGAAATGCTCTTAACATGGGTGGTGGAAGATGCGGTGCAGATTACAAAGTAATCCGCCAGCACCGTCACATCCGTGGTGCGCATCAAAGTAATCTCTTTTGCCTTTTTCTCTTCCATGGCCTCTACGACCAATTTGGCCAATTCTGCAGGTGTTTTCATTGCAATCATCCTTTTCTGTATTGAATCACTTACTGGTTGGCCCCAGCTGTGTAATAATAATTACCGTTGCTGTAAGTTTTGATGCTGACATTCTCTTCTGTCACATCCACCTTGAAGGGGTTGATGTATTCATTGACCATGGCCAGCCACTCTTCCACATTGACGATCACATAGCTGCCGCCATTGATGCTGGCATTGGTGTTGCCCGGCAGGGTCATGAACTGGATATTGTCCATGTCCAGTTTCAGGAACTCGCTGACATAGAAGGCCACATTGCCGGTACTCAAGTTGGTGGTCACGCGGTCCTCATAGATCTGAACCGCTTTGTTCAGGTTGGGAATATTTCCCAGGCTCAGCATCTGCTTGGCCAGTGCCTTCAGGAAGTCCTGCTGCACGCCGATGCGCTGAATATCGCCGCCGGCATAGGTGCCGCGGAACCGGAGAACCTTCACCGCATCTTCCCCGCTCAAAGTCTGCAATCCCTTGTCAATATGGATGCTCAGTCCCTGGTAGGGGTCATCATAGTACATATTCACCGGCACATCGAATTCCACACCGCCAATGGCATCCACCAGTTCCGCAACAGCCTGCGTATCCACAATGGCATAACTGTCGATGTCAAAGCCCAGCAGTTTCTTCAGTTCCTTCAAAATGCCGTCCACGCCGTTGCCGCCGTTATTCTTGCTGGCTGCGTAGGCGCTGTTGATTTTCTGGGCGCCGCCCTTATTGATCAGTGTATCACGGGGAATGCTAATCACATTCAGGGTACCATTCACCGTATCCAGCCGGCCCACCATAATGGTGTCCGTGCTGCCGCTATATACATCTTCCCCGACTACGGCGAAGGTGTAGCAGCCGTCTTTCCGGTTACTGGTATGGGTCTCCTCGGGTTCTTCCGTGCCAGGATCTGTTTCATCCACCTGGGCAGAGGGTGTGGGCGTGGGCATAGGGTCATCCAGTGAAGGAGGCGTGATCCACATTTTCAGCACAAACATTGTTGCCAGTACGATCAGCAGCACGACACCGAAAATACTGCCGGCAATGATCCCGGCTTTCTTCCCTGTGCTCATTTTTGACTGCTGCACAGGTTTTTCAGGGGGCATCGGCGGCTGCCCGCCCCGCTCAGAACCAGTCTCCGGTTTCCGGGGCGCTCTGTTCTCTTTTTCCTTGGATTCCTGCGGTTTCTCTTCCGCCAATCCTACAGCCTCCACGATGGAGCTGATGAATCCGTCCTCTTCTTCTGAATTGGGCGCGGGAGACTGTCCGCTGTGAGGCGGCTCTACCGGCGGCTGCGTGGGACTCTGTTTCTCCGGCTCTTCCGATTTCAGCGAAGCGGTGTCAAAATACACCGTTTCGTCCAAACCGCGCTCCGGTGGCTGAAAAGAGTGTTCTCCCTCTCCGTTCCCGGTGTGTCTTCCGTTTTTGTTCCCGCCAAAAAGTTTCAAGCTTATCCTTCCCTTCGATTTTTGAACCAGGCGTATGCCTGTGCGGACACTTCCAGGATCGGCGCGCCCCTGGACTGCAATTCTTCCATACTCATCTGCAGTCCCAGTTCCATAGCTCCGTCCAAATCCTCATAACTCAGTTTCCGCAGGGGCTCCACCCCATCGAAACTGCGCGTAGGCTCAATATAGTCCGCCAGGTAAATGATTTTTTCTAATTGCGTCATATCCGGCCTTCCTGTGGTGTGCCACCGGATGGCATCTCTGACTGCGGGGCTGACGCCGTATTCGTAATACGCCACCGCTGCTCCCGTGATCTGGTGCATTGCTTTTTCTGCTGCCGCCACAGGCGTATCGACCATGATACCATATTTCTCACACAATAGCAACTGCTCTGCCAAGGTGCATTTTTTGGTGATATCATGCAAAATTCCGGCGGCCTCCGCCTCATAAGGGTCTTCTCCCCAGCGCTGTGCCAGGCGCACTGCCTCTTCCGCACACCCCATCACATGGGGCACCCGTTTGGGCAGCAGCATAGCCTTCGCCTGCTCCCGGAGCCAGTCCAGGTCCGCTTTCACCTCGTACTCCCGCATTTTTACGATACGGGCATACACCGGTTCCGGCAGCAGGTTCCGCCCGCCGCCCTGTTTCAGCCGCTCCCGGATATCCGTTGAGGCGGCGGGGCAGACGGGGGCAGAGAGAATCTGGATTCTGGCATGGTAAGTCTCCCGCAGATAGGCGGCATGCGCCGCCACCTGCCCGTCCTCCGGATCACCCCGGAGCAGCACCGCCAGTGTGGCGTTGGCCATCACCGTTTCCGGCTCGTGCCAGGTTTCCAGGGACAAAATCATATCTGTGCCCATCACAAATGTGATCTCGTCCTCCGGATAAAGTGCTTTCAGCTCCAGAAGTGTGTCGGATGTATAGCTCTTACCCTGACGGCGGATCTCCAGTTCAGAAATCTCCACGCCAGGCAAGTCCCCAAATGCCAGACGGCACAGCTCGAGCCGTTCCTCCGGACTGGGTGTATCCGGGCTCATCTCCTTGTGCGGAGCCAGACAGGTCGGCATGACCAGGATCTTATCCGGATGCAGACAGTCGATCACCGACCGCACAGCCTGTACATGCCCCAGATGGGGCGGGTTGAAGGTCCCTCCATATACTGCGATCCTCATTCTCTCATCTCCCACCGTCTCAACACATTACGATTTTTTCTTGGACGCTTTCACCAATTCGATCTTCGGGTGCTGCTCGTTCCGCTTATACAGCACAAATTTGCTGCCGATCACCTGAACCTGCTCTGCCTTGCAGGCCTCGGCCAACTGATCGCAGGCCTCCCGGGCGGTAAGCATGGAATTTTCCAGCACCCTTCCTTTCACCAGTTCTCTGGCTGCCAGTGCATTCCGCATCTGGGTGATCACATTTTCAGTGATCCCGTCTTTTCCGATTTGGAGGATGGTGTCCTCCGCTGCGGCCAATCCCCGCAGCTGTGCCCGCTGTTTACTTGTCAGCATTCAAATACTTCCTCAATTCTTCATAAAATTTCGTCAGAGACTTTCCTCTGTGAGAGATTGCGTTTTTCTGTTCCGGGGTCAGTTCCGCCATGGAACAGTCATAACCCTCCGGGCGGAAAATAGGATCATATCCGAACCCGTTTTCCCCGGTAGGCGCCATCTGGATGGTACCTTCGCACTCACCCCGGGTGTCGATTCGATCCCCGTTAGGGAATGTGCAGCTGATGCATGAGACGAAACGAGCCGTTCTTTGTTCCGTATCTCCCAAATTTTTCAGCACCAGATTCAGTCGGTCCACATCCGTATCCTCGTGATTGCCGGTATACCGGGCGCTGTAGATGCCCGGTGCGCCGCCCAAAGCGTCCACAGCCAGACCGGAATCATCCGCCACGGCAGGCAGTCCGGTGGCCCGGGTCACTGCCTCAGCTTTCAGCCAAGCATTTTCCTCAAAGGTCGTTCCGGTTTCCTCTACCTCGAAATGGCAGCCGGCATCGGATTGTGAAATGATCTCCAGTCCCAGAGGAGACAGAATCTCCCGGAACTCCCGGAGTTTATGGGCATTATTGGATGCCAGAATCAATTTCATTTCAGCAGCGCCTCCACAAATTCCGCAGGATCAAAGGGCATCAGGTCATCGACGCCTTCGCCCACACCGATGTATTTCACCGGCAGTCCCATCTCGCCAGCAATGGCAAATACGATACCGCCCTTGGCCGTACCATCCAGTTTCGTCAGCACGATGCCCGTCAGGCCTGCGCTTTCCGCAAACTGTTTTGCCTGAATCAACCCGTTCTGTCCGGTGGTGGCATCCAGAACCATGAGTGTTTCCACATCCGCCTCCGGCAGTTCCCGGCTGATGACCCGGCTGATCTTCCCCAATTCGTTCATCAGGTTCGCCTTGTTGTGCAGCCGTCCGGCAGTATCGATGATTACCAGATCCACATTTCGCGCCCGGGCAGCCACGCACCCGTCGTACACGACGGCCGCAGGGTCCGACCCCTCTTCATGGCGGATGATGCCGCATCCGGCCCGCTCAGACCAGATGGACAGCTGATCGGCTGCCGCAGCACGGAATGTATCCCCCGCCACCAACAGCACCTTTTTCCCCTGCTGTGTGTAAGACGCAGCAAGTTTGCCAATAGTTGTGGTTTTTCCCACACCGTTGACACCGACCATCAAAATCACACTGGGTTTGGTGTTCAGATGCATCTCCAGCTCTCCTGCCGTCAGCACCTGGGTGAGCAGAGAAGTCAGGCCGTTCTTCACTTCCACATTGGTTTTCAGATGCTCCGCCTTCACTTTTTTCCGCAGGTCGCTGACCACTTTCGTGGCCGTTTCCATGCCCACATCGCCCAGGATCAGACATTCTTCCAGTTCCTCGTAAAAGTCATCGTCCGCTTTGGTAAAATCCGCGAACAGACCGTCCAGCTGGACGGTGTTTTTCGTTTTTCTCAGTCCTCCGAGAATTTTATCAAAAAAGCCCATGGCTCAGCCCTCCTCTGCGGCGATCTGCCGCTCTGCTTCCTCAATATCCATTTCAATGATCTGTGAGATTCCCTTCTCCTGCATCGTCACTCCGTACAGCCGATTGGCTTCCTCCATCGTACCACGACGGTGGGTAATGACAATAAACTGGGTGGTATCACACATTTTTCTCAAATATTCTGCAAATCGGATCACATTTGCCTCGTCCAGTGCCGCCTCGATCTCGTCCATGACGCAGAATGGCGTGGGCCGCACTTTCATGATGGCAAAATACAGCGCAATGGCCACAAAGGCCATCTCGCCACCGGACAGCAGATTGATGCTGCTGACCGCTTTTCCCGGCGGCTGTACCCGAATATCAATGCCGCAGCCCAGTACATCTTCTTCATCCTGCAGCACCAGTGCCGCCTTTCCGCCGCCGAACAGTTCCAAAAAGGTCTGCCGGAAACAGTCGTTGATGACCTGGAACTGGGTCTGGAACACCTCCTGCATCTGCTCCGTCACTTCCCGGATGATCTGTTGAATCTCCCGTTTGGAACGCTCCACATCATCCCGCTGACTGGTCAGGAACTCGTATCGTTCGCTGACACGCGCATATTCATCGATGGCGCCGAAATTCGGCGTTCCCAACTCTGAAATGGCTTTATGCAATTCCGCAATCCGCCGGGCAGATGCTCCGGGCCGTTCCACCGGCTGCCGCATCGTCTGCGCTGCCGAATGACTCAGTCCGTAAGTGTCCCACAGCCGGTCGAGAATCTGTTTCTCCTCCATTTCAGAGGCCAGTTTCTTCTGCTCGAATTTTGCGCTCAGCCGCTCCATTTCCAGCAGCTGCCGGTTGCACTCCTGTGCCTGTTTATCCGTGCGGGTCCGGGCGCCCTCCAGTTCCATGCGCTGACGGTCGATTTCTTCGGCTTTGCTGCGCAGCAGCTGCGTCTGACGAACATTTTCCGCCAGTGCCTCCTCTTTCCGGGTGATTTCCAGCTGATACCGTTCCGCCTGTTCTTTCGCAGTCTGCGCCCGGGTCTCCCGGTCCTGCCGATCTTCCGCCACTGTCTGGCGCAATGCGGCGACCTGCAGTTTGGCCTGCTCCACCGTGCGATTCTCCGCGCGGAGAGAGGCCTCCCGCGCCTTCACCTCTGTCAGCTGCTGTGACAATTCCTGTCGTACGCGCTCAGATTCCGTCTGTCCGGCAGACATTTCCGAAATCTGTCCCCGCAGCGTGATAAGCTCCTGTTCCAGTTCCTCCGCCTGCCGCTCTGCTGCTTTCCGCCGCTGCTGCGACTCTCCAATCTGCTCCTGCAGTTCCTGCAATTCTTTCTTCAAACTCTCTGCCGTATCCGTTACGGAAGAAAGCAGCATCCCACAGCGCTGCTCGTCCAGCTGTCGCTGCTGTGCCGTCTCCTCCGCTGCATGAACCCGGCTCTGGGAAGTCTGCACAGCAAGGATGCGGTCATCCAGTTCTGCTTTCCCCTGGGAAACTTCTTTTTGCAGCCGTACCAGTTGGGCGTCCAGTTCCTCCCGACGGCCTTTCAGCCGATTCAGTTCATTCGCACGGGACAAAATCCCCGTATTTTTGGCAAGGCTGCCGCCGGTCATCGAACCGCCGGCGTTGATCATCTGGCCGTCCAGCGTTACCATACGAATCCGCCCCGCACCGGGTTCCCGGGAAATACGGATGGCATCCTCCATGGTTTTGACCACCATCGTCCGCCCCAGGAGACTGGACAAGATTTCCCGATATTCCCGGGCGCACTCCACCAGTTCGTCTGCCACACCCACAAAGCCGGGATCTCTTTCCGGCACAAAGCCGGGTTTCTGGCCACGGATCACATTCATGGGCAGGAAAGTACACCGGCCCATATCCCGGCGCTTGAGCAGCCGGATGGCCTGCGCTCCATCTTCCTGGGTTTCCACCACGATATTCTGCGCGGCGGCCCCCAGTGCCGTTTCGATGGCCACGGCATAGGCGTCAGCCGTCTGGATCAGCTCGCCCACAGCCCCCCGGATTCCGGACAAACCGCCATGTTCTTTCTCTTTCAGAACAAATCGAACTGCACGGTTGAATCCCTCATGCTCCCGTTCCATTTCTTCCAACAGGTCGATGCGGGACCCCACCACTTTCCAGTCCGAACGCAGGCCGCTCTCCTCATCCTGCAGCTGCCGAAGGCGTTTTTCGCCCTCATCCACCGCCTGTTTTCGGGTCTGCAGAGCCGTCTGCGCCTGATGGAGCCCTTCGTCTGCCTTCCGGCGTTCCGACCGGGCGGTTTCCAGCTGCCGCTGTGTATCTGTCAGCTTTTCATTGGCGGAAAGCAAACTGCCTTGCAGCGCAGCCTCCCGCTCCCGGTCTTCCTGTACCCGTTCAGCCAGCATATGCATCTGGGTCCTGCACTGGGTCAGTTCTCCACTGCCGGTGCTTTCCCGCTCCACCAGTTCGCTGTATTCTTTCCGCGCCGCCCGGTCCACTTCTGCATTTTCCGAAACACTGCGCAGAATCTCACGACTCTGCGCTGCCACCTGTTCCAATTCCTCGGCAATGGCTGCCATTCGCGCATCGTGGGCAGCGATCTGACGATCCATCGCCTCAGCCCGGCCGGCATGCTCTTCCAATTCCATCTGCATCCGCAGGATCTGCTCCTGGGCATTGCGCAGGTCGGAGCGCAGCACCGCCTCGTCAGACCGGAGCGCAGCGCCCTCGTTTTCTCTCTGGGTAAGATAGGTCCGCAGCCGTTCCGATTCCAGGGTCTTTTCCTGCATCTGCCCGGTCAGCCTTTCCCCGGCGGCATACAGCCGGGCAAGCTCCGCATGGGTTCGATCCAGATCCCGCTTGGCCGTTTCATAGTCATTCCGAACTGCCTCTGCCTGGGAATGGAGTCTGTCCAAATCGTTCATCCAGACGGAAACTTCCAGTTCTTTCAGCTCCGCCTGGTATCCCAGACATTTCTGCGCCACTTCCGCCTGCCGTTTCAGAGGCGTGACCTGCAGTTCCAATTCGGCAATCCTGTCATGAATCCGCACCAGATTTTCCTGGGTGCGCTCCAGTTTCCGTTCCGCCTCTTCTTTCCGATAGCGATAACGGGAAATCCCCGCCGCCTCTTCCAGTACATTGCGCCGTTCCTGTCCGTTTCCGGACACGATCTCGCTGATTCGCCCCTGGCCGATACTGGAATATCCGTCCCGGCCCAAACCGGTGTCCATCAGCAGCTCGTTCACATCTTTGAGCCGAACCTGCTCATGGTTGATAAAATATTCACTCTCCCCGGTACGGTAATAGGCACGGGTCAAGACCACCTCACTGGCGTCCATATCAAAAAAACGGGTGGAATTATCAAAAATCAGAGATACGCGGGCGTATCCCAATTTCCCCCGTTTTTCCGTGCCACCGAAAATGACATCCTCCATTTTCTCGCCCCGGAGCTGTTTGGTGCGCTGTTCGCCCATGACCCAGCGGATGGCGTCGGAAATATTGGACTTTCCCGAACCGTTCGGCCCCACGATGGCCGTGATATTCTTTTCAAAGTTCAGCCGGGTCTTGTCGGGAAACGACTTGAATCCCTGCAGTTCCACCGCTTTCAGGTACATGCAAATTCCTCAATTTCAAATGATTCCACGATCATAGGAATGATCGAATGTATTTTATGCTATTTCCCCTGCTTTTGCAACGAAAATCCGGAAGTTTTCTCCCGTTTCCTTGAAATTTTCCCGCACTTTCAGACGGTGCAGGTGAAATTCCTCCATCAGCGCCTGTACATTGCACCGATGCTGCCCGATCATCTGGGAGAGTTTGCCTCGAGGCACCTCCAAAACCACATCAGCCCCGGCGGGAGTGCCGGAAAGAAGTGTTCTCGCCCGGTGCAGCATGATTCGGGAACGCACCAATTCCCCCAGTGCCGGGTGATAGGCCCCGGCCACCGCCCCTCCACCGGACAATTCCTCCGTGGGATTCAGTCCCAGCCGGATAATCGGGATGCCCGCCGTTTCGAAAATCGGCACGATCCGGGCGCAGACTTCCACCGCCTGCTCCAGGGTATGCTCCGGGTACTGTCCCGCCTGCCAGAGATCGAACAGCGGCGTGTCCCGTACAATCACCGTCGGGTAAATCCGCACCCCCGCCGGTTTCAGTGCCGCCAATTCCCGGGCCGTATACACCGAGGCCTGGCCATCTGCATCTCCGGGCAAGCCTGTCATCATCTGCAAAATCAGCTGGAATCCGGCCTCTTTCACCAGTTCTGCCGCCCGGCGCACTGCCTGGGCAGTATGTCCCCGGACGGAAAGGGCAAGTACCCGGTCATCCATAGACTGGGCGCCTAATTCAATGGTTTGCACCCCATGCTCTGCCAGCCAGGAAAGATGCCCCTTCTCGATGGCATCCGGTCTGGTGGACAAACGGATGCCACTGAGGGTACCGTCTGCCAGGAACGGCTGCGCCGCCTCCAGGAGTGCCTGCTGCGCCGACTTGGGAATCGCCGTGAAACTTCCCCCGTAAAACGCGAGTTGCCGCTGGACCCCGGAGGGGGTCATAGCGGCTCCTTGCTCAATGGCCCGGACCACCTGGGCAGGGGTGACAGGCTGTACCCTGCCCGTGATCCGGCGCTGATTGCAAAACACACAATCGGCCCGGCACCCAAGATGGGGCACGAACACCGGAATGATGGTCTGTTTCGCACTCATTTCAGTTTTTCCAGAGCATTCCCGGCGGCGGCCTGCTCTGCCTCTTTTTTCGTCCATCCTTTTCCGGAACCCACGGCCTCACCGTTCAGGAACACGCTGACCGTGAACTCCTTCCGGTGATCCGGTCCGGATTCTCCCGTCACCCGATAGGACAGGGTCTGCCCCGGGGTGAGCTGAACCAGTTCCTGCAGTTTGGTCTTGTTATCGGTATCCCGGACAGGCATTCCCTTGTCCAGTGCAGACAGCACCCGCTCCAAAATAAACCGCTCAGCCGGCTCGATACCGCCGTCCAGAAACATGGCCGCGATGACAGATTCCACAGCATCCGCCAAAATAGAGGGGCGCGTCCGTCCACCGGAGTGTTCCTCCCCCCTGCCCAGACGGATATGGCTGCCCAGCTCCAATTCCTGTGCCACGGCATGGAGGGCATGTTCACACACCAGTTCTGCCCGCAGTTTGGTCATGTTGCCCTCGGGCATCTCCGGAAAATGCTGATACAGGTACTTCGCCGTCACAAATCCCAGCACGGAGTCCCCCAGAAATTCCAGGCGTTCATTGCTGGTGATGGCCGGGTCCCGACTCTCATTGGCAAACGAACTGTGCCGCAGGGCATTTTCCAGCAGCGCTTTGTCCCGGAATGTATAATGGAGTTTTTCTTCCAGTGCGACCATAACTCAGCCTTCCAGCGTATCCTGCACGTAGTCTACCAAATCGCCGATGGTCGTGATCTTGGTCAGCACATCCTCCGGCACTTCCGGCAGGTCAAATTCGTCCTCAATGTCAATGGTCAGTTCCACCTGATCCAGAGAGTCTGCACTCAGGTCAGTCACAAACTCCGTATCTCTGGACAGTTCCTCCACCGGCTTATTAAAGCGGTCTGCAATCATCTCCATGATTTTCGATTCGATATTCATATAAAATTCTCCTTTTCGTTTCAGTGAACTTCGTTTTCCGTGGTTTCTATCTGCATCCGGTCAATATTTTCCGTAATGGTCTGGATAAAGCCGGAGGCCGCAAATTCACCGGCCTGCCGGATGGCATGGAACATAGCCTCTGCCTCGGAAGAGCCGTGAGCTTTGATCACCGGCCGGCTGATTCCCAACAGGGCGGTGCCACCCACACGGTTGGGATCCATCATGTCTTTCAGCGCCCCCACATCCTTACGGATCATCAGCGCCGCCAGTTTGTTTTTCAGGCCCGATGTGAGCACCTCTTTGATGCTCTTGAGCAGGAATTTCGCCGTCCCCTCAACGCATTTGAGCAGGATATTGCCGGAAAATCCGTCTGCAACGATCACATCCACATCGCCGAACAGCACCTGGGACGCCTCCACATTGCCCACAAAATTCAGCTCTGCCTTTTTCAGCAGCTGATAAGTCTCCTGCTGCAGGGGCGTGCCTTTATGTTCTTCCGTACCGTTATTCAGCAGCGCCACCCGAGGGGATTCCACATGGAGCATCCGTTTGGCATACAGCTCACCCATATAAGCAAACTGCACCAACTGCTCACTGGTACATTCCGTATTGGCGCCGCAGTCAATCAGCAGCGCACCGGCGCCCTTGTTGGGCAGTGCCGGAGCCAGGGCCGCCCGGCGGATACCTTTAATCCGACGGACAATCAGAGTGGCGCCGGTAAGCAGGGCGCCGGTACTGCCGGCGGAGACCACTGCCTCCCCTTCGCCGTCCCGGAGCATCTGCAGAGCCACCACCATGGAAGAGTCTTTCTTATGGCGGATGGCAGCGGTGGGATCATCGTTCATGTCGATGACTTCCTCTGCATTCCGAACGGTAATGCCTTCCGGCAGTTCTCCCTCCAAAACGCCCAGGCACCGGCGGATTTCCTGTTCCCGTCCCACCAGGATCATTTCATATCCCAGACGCTCCCGCGCCAGGAGCGCGCCTTTTACAATCTCTTCCGGGGCGTTGTCGCCGCCCATTGCATCTATGATGATTCTCAAAGCGTGAAAATCTCCTTTTTCATCAGTTCGTCCAGGATCTCCAGGCTTCTCTTGGAGATCTCGGCGTTCTTATTCCGTTTGCCCCGCACTTTGTACCCCAAAGGCGAGATGATGCCGAAATTGATGTTCATCGGCTGGAAGTCCCCGGTGCTGCCGCCGGAAATGTAGTGTGCCAATGCGCCGATGGCCGTTTCCTGGGGGAAATCCACTGCAGGCAGACCCAGCAGCCGTGCTGCGGTTTCAATGCCCACCAACATACCCGAGGCTGTGGACTCCACATACCCCTCCACACCGGTCATCTGTCCGGCAAAGCTGATGCGGGGCTGCGTCCGCAGACGATAGTAACGATCCAACAGCTGCGGGGAATTCAGATACGTATTCCGGTGCATCACACCATAGCGGACAAACTCCGCATTCCGCAGCGCCGGAATCATGGTGAACACCCGTTTCTGCTCGCCCCAGGTCAGGTGCGTCTGAAATCCCACCATATTGTACAGCGTGCCGTCTGCATTGTCCTGCCGCAGCTGCACCACAGCGTAAGCCTCCCGACCGGTGTGCGGATCTACCAATCCCACCGGTTTCATGGGGCCGTAGCGCAGGGTATCTTCTCCCCGGCGGGCCATCACTTCCACTGGCATACAGCCTTCGAACACCCCGGCATCGTCGAATCCGTGAATCTCTGCCTCTTTGGCATCGATCAGTTCCCGGACAAAGGCGGTATATTCTTCCTGATTCATGGGGCAGTTGATATAGTCCGCCGTGCCCTTGTCATACCGGGAGCCAAACCAGGCATTTTCCATGTCCACGCTCTCCAATGTCACAATGGGGGCCACTGCGTCATAGAAATGCAGGTTGCTCTCGTCCCACAGCTCGTTCAGGGAATCTGCCAAGGCATCACTGGTCAGCGGGCCGGAGGCCACGACCACCTCTCCCGTTTCCGGCAGACCGGTAGCCTCCCGCTCCACCACCGTGATGTTGGGGTGACTGCGGATTTTTTCCGTAATATAGGAAGAAAATCCATACCGGTCCACAGCCAGCGCACCGCCAGCCGCCACCCGGTTCAGCTCCGCAGACTCCATAATCAGGGAGTCCATCCGGCGCATCTCCTCTTTCAGCAGACCCACTGCATTGGTCAGCTCGTCGCTGCGCAGGGAGTTGGAACACACCAGTTCCGCAAAATTGGGAGACATATGGGCCGGCGTCATCTGATTGGGTTTCATCTCCATCAGTCGAACCTGAACGCCCCGGCGCGCCAGCTGCCAGGCACATTCACATCCCGCCAGTCCCGCTCCGATTACCAATACTTCTTCCATGTCTGCTCCTTCATCTTTTGTCATTTCGTTTTATTCTTCTGCCGGTTTCTCCGCTTTCTTGCGGGTAGTCTTTTTTGCTGCCGGCTTTTTCGCCCCGGTCTTTTCGGCGTCCGTTTCCGTCTTGGCCGTCTTTTTCCGGGTGGTTTTCTTCGGTTTTTCCTCTGCTGCCGGCTCCGCGGCGGCGGTCTCCTCCGTGGGAGCCGTTTCCGTTTCCGGGTCGGCCGCAGGCGTTTTCTTCTTGTAGCCCCGTTTATCCTCAGGCACAAAAGCCGGGCAGGCCTCATTGATGCAATAGGGCTTATTTCTGCCCTTACCAGACCGCTTGAACAGCGTCTTGCCGCATTCCGGGCAATAGTCCTTCGTGGGCACATCCCAGGTCATGAATCCGCACTCGACGCCCCGCTCGCAGGCATAGAATGTATATCCCTTCCGAGAGGTGCGTTTCAAGATGCGGCTGCCGCATTTGGGACATTTGCCGGGCATCTCGATGACCAGAGGTTTGGTAAAGGTACATTCCGGATAGTTGGGGCAAGCCAGGAATCGGCCGAACCGGCCGGATTTGACCACCATGAACGCACCGCAAACATCACATTTCTCCTCCGTCACTTCGGCAGGAATCTTGATGCGCTCTCCTTCCAGAGCAACCTCTGCATCTGTCAGTTCCTGGTTGAAGTTCGTGTAGAATGCATCCAGAACTTCCTTCCAGTCCCGGCTGCCCTCTTCCACTTCATCCAGCTGGCTTTCCATATTGGCGGTAAAGCTCATGTCTACAATATCCGGGAACCGCTCTTTCATCAGGTTGGTGATGACCACCCCCAGAATCGTGGGTTTGAGGTACTTTCCCTCTTTGACCACATACTCCCGGCTGATGATGGTGGTAATGGTGGGCGCATAAGTGGAAGGACGGCCAATGCCTTTCTCTTCCATCGCACGAATCAGCGTGGCCTCTGTATAACGACTGGGAGGCTGGGTAAAGCGCTGTTCCTGCTGGGTCTTTGTCAGATATACCTGCTCCCCTTCCTTCAAGTCGGGCAGAGGTTTGGTGACCTCATCGGACTCCTCGTCCTTGGCCTCCTCATACAGCGCGGTATATCCGTTGAATTTCTGTTCGGAGTAATTGGCGCGGAACACATATCCCGCAGACTCCGTATCCATGACCACATTGTCATAGACGGCATTCGCCATCTGAGAGGCCGTGAACCGTCCCCAGATCAGGCGGTACAGTCGATACTGTTCCTGGGTCAGGGAATGGCGGATAGACTCCGGTGTCAGCGCCACAGAAGTGGGCCGAATGGCCTCATGGGCGTCCTGGGCATTTCCCTTGGTTTTGAATTTCCGGGGTGTTTCCGGGCAATATGCCTCGCCGTACCGCTCCTTGATAAAGTCCCGCACCGCAGCAATGGCCTCATCGGAGATTCGCAGAGAGTCTGTTCTCATGTAGGTAATCAAACCGATGGTACCCTGTCCCTCGATCTCCACGCCCTCATACAGCTGCTGGGCAATGGACATGGTCCGCCGGGGCGTCAATCCCAACCGGCGGGACGCCTCCTGCTGGAGGGTCGATGTGATAAACGGGGGCGACGGACTGCGCTGTTTCTGTCCCCGTTTGACACTTTTGATTCGGAACGGCTGCTCCTGAATAGCGGTGACCACTTCGTTGACCTCTGCCTCGCTGTGCAGCTCTCCTTTTTTTTCTCCCTTACCGTGATACCGGGCAGTGAAGTTGCTGTCCGGTGTGCCGCAGTTGAGCAGCACATCCAACAGCCAGTATTCCTCCGGCTGGAAGGCCGTGATCTCGTCCTCCCGGTCGGTGACCATCCGGGTGGCCACGGACTGGACTCGCCCGGCAGACAGACCCCGTTTCACTTTTTTCCACAGCAGCGGAGACAGTTTGTATCCCACAATCCGGTCCAAAATCCGGCGGGCCTGCTGGGCATTGACCAAATCCTCATCGATGTCACGGGGATGCTGAATACTGTCTGTAACCACACTTTTGGTGATCTCATTGAAAGTCACACGCTTGGCTTTTTCATCCGGCAGGGACAGCAGCTCTTTCAAATGCCAGGAAATGGCCTCTCCTTCCCGGTCAGGGTCCGTTGCCAGATAGACGGTGCCGGCGGCTTTCGCTTTCTTTTGCAAATCCTCAATCACATCTTCCCGACCCTTTACCGGCCGGTATTCCGGGACGAATCCGCCCTCGATATCCACCCCAAGGGTGCTTTTGGGCAAATCCCGCAGGTGACCCATGGAGGCCACCACCGTATAGTTTCCACCCAGATATTTTTCAATCGTTTTGGCTTTCGCGGGTGATTCCACGATCACCAAGTCTTTTTTTGCTCTCGCCACGTCGTCAACCTCTTGTTATTTTTAATGTAAAGCGTTTGCCGGGTTCCTGCTCCACCAGACCTTCCAGCTGCAGCATGGTCAATTCCGCCAGTGCAGTCTGGGCATCCAGTCCCGTCTGCTCGATCAGCTCATCGATTTGCAGAGGGCAGACCGCCAAGGCAGTCAGGATCGCCCGCTGATTCTCGCTCAACGTTTCTTGCTCTTTCATCAAGTCAATATATTCCATGGGCTTTTGCTTGTCAATCACTTTTTTTGCGGATGGCTCCCGGACCTTCACAAAATTCTGGCAGCTTTTCGGCAGAGGTTCCTCCGTTTCCTGGGGAATCTCCAAAGCCTTCGCCCCGGGATCTCGCACCTTTTCCGGATACAGTCCCAGAAACTCTTCCATTACCTCCCAACCGCTGGTTACGGCCTTTGCACCGTCTCGAATCAACCCGTTAGTGCCCACGGAATTGGGTGCATCAGCATTACCAGGCACCGCAAAAATTTCTTTTCCCTGCTCCAATGCCTCATCGGCAAACAGCAGCGCTCCGCTTTTGGCAGGTGCCTCGACCACGACCACGCCTTCGCTCAGTCCTGCAGTGATCCGATTCCGCAGACGGAAATTCTGTTTCTGAGGCGGCAGTCCCGGCGGATACTCCGTCACCAATGCGCCCACTGTCGCCACATCGTCATATAGTCCGCCCCGGGCCTGATCCAGGCCGGTTCCCAACACACCGATCACCCGTCCACCGGCCCGCAGTGCGCCCTCCGCGCCCATGCGGTCAATGCCTCTGGTGAGACCGGAGACCACCAGTCCGCCGCATCGGGTAATCTCATATCCCATGTGTCGCGCCATTTTCAGACCGTAAGGCGTGGCCTCCCGGGTACCCACGATGGCCACTGCCAGTTCCTCGTCAATGGCCGGCATGCGGCCCTTTCCATACAATACCACCGGTGGGTCATAAATATTCTTCAGTCGTTTGGGGTAGGCGGCATCCTGATAGGTCACAATGGAAATTCCCTCCTGCTCACAGGTACCCAAGATTTCCAGAGCCGTATCCAGTTCCCGCCGTCCCATGCGCTCCAGATCTTCCGGACGCAATCCTTCAATGGCCTGCAGCGCCTTGTCTGTGGCATAGTACAGTTCCATGGGGTCCTGGGCAAAGTGATCCAACATCAGCTGCTTTGCCCGGGGCCGCAGGCGAAGTGCCGACAGCCACACCCAATATTTGATTGTGGACATCGCACATCCCTCCTCCGATTATCTGGACAGTTCCCACATTAAAATTCCCGCAGCCACACCGGCATTCAGGGATTCACTGCCGGGCTGCATGGGGATAATGACTTCTCCGTCGCAGGCATCCAGCAGTCGACGGCTCAGTCCCTGCCCTTCACTGCCCACAGCAACGGCTGCTCCGTGCAAATCCGTTTCCCGCACATCTGCGGCCCGTTCCGACAGAGCCGCGCCATAGAGTTTCAGTCCCCTGCTGCGCAGCAGTTCCAACATCTCGTCCACATCCAATTCCAGAACACACTGCCGGAACAGCGCCCCCATGGCGGCTCTTGCCGTTTTGGCTCCATAGACCGAGGCGCAGCTGCCTGCCAAAATCACAGCATCCATGCCCAGGGCGTTCGCCGTACGAATCACCGTCCCCACATTGCCGGGGTCCTGCACATTTTCCAGAACGATGACCTTTTCCATCCGCTCCGGCACAGGGCGCTCCGGAATTTTCACCGTGAACACCGGCCCCGGGGAATTTTTCAGAGGAGAGGCATACTCCACCAGATCTTTCGGCGCTGTATAGACCGCCGCACCGGGAACCGCCGTTTCCGGTTCTCCTGCCCACAACACCCGGGTGATCACTCCGCCGCAGTCCAAGGCCTCCCGCAGAAGTTTTCCGCCGTCCAGGACATATTCGCCCTGCTCCCTCCGGTAGTCATGGTCCGCAGCCAATTTCCGCAGATGCTGCACCACCGGATTTTTCCTGGATGTGAGTTTTTCCATATTGCACCTCTGTTTTCTTCTGTTTGCTTTTATATAATATAAGTTGTCCTGCAACACAAGTCAATGCCTTTTGCATTTTCCGACGTTTCCCCCCGAAATCGAACATAGAAACCACCCGACCTTTGGGTCGGGTGGTTTCTATGTTTAGCGTCAATCATTTCTGTACATTTGCAGGTGATATCCTGATGATACCGTCTTTACAAGCAGAGTCACATTTCGTTTCTACTCAATATGCGTCTTTCATCACGCGATTTTTCAGATACTGACTGAATGTATCAAACAGTTCTTGAGTCACTTTTTTGGGTGATGTCATAATGACCAGATGATGTCCCTCATTTTCTTGGTGATACGGCGGATGGATATGAGGAAAAGAATTCTCTACAAAACCGCATCGTTCGTAAAACCCTTTCCTGCGTATGGAAATTTCATCCACAGGCGGATCAATCTCAAGAATCAGCGGTTTCCCCTGATTCATCAGCAAGGATAAAGTTTTCTGACCATACTGTCTGTTCCGCATTTCCGGAAGAACACAGAAATGTTCAATATAGATAAATTCTTCCGGTTCCCAATATAAAATCAAGCCTACGAAATTTTCTTTATCATAAATCAGGCTGAAATGGTACTCATCATCCCGTAAAATTCTATGTTGAGATTGTTCTTCTCTCTGTTCATGATATGGAAAGCTACTTTTATATAACTCTATCGCCTGATGAAACATAGGATGTGCTGTATTCCTGACACGTTCTAACTCCACGCTCTTTCCTCCTTACCTTCCATTTTCTGTTTCATTTCTCTTAAAAATGGGCAATCCCGAACGGGATTGCCCATCAATGCTTGTTAATTAGTACAGCTTTGCGCCTGCGGGGATATGGGGATCGACCATCAGCAGATGCAGTCTTTCCTCATCATTTTCATGGTGAACCGCGGAAATCAGCATACCGCAGGAATCGATGCCCATCATCGGTCTGGGAGGCAGGTTTGTAATGGCGATGCAGGTTTTGCCCACCAGTTCTTCCGGCTCGTAATACTCATGAATTCCGCTCAGAATCACCCGATCCGTGCCCGTTCCGTCGTCCAGAACGAACTTCAGGAGCTTTTTGGACTTCTTCACAGCCTCGCACTCCTTGACCTTCACAGCGCGGAAATCGCTCTTGGAGAA
>ENA-ORTY01001254-ORTY01001254.1-human-gut-metagenome-genome-assembly--contig:-NODE-1254-length-29072-cov-3.247303_pt1 | contig 29072 bp, 24 predicted proteins | sample MGYA00241917_ERZ509198 | MGnify/ENA primary metagenome ERZ509198 (study PRJEB26280, sample SAMEA2338857) | human gut metagenome | biome: human gut; feature: human-associated habitat; material: faeces...
CCGTTTCCGTTGTGCCGCTGCCGAACGATGAGATGAAGGGCCGCATCATCGGCCGTGAGGGCCGCAACATTCGCACGCTGGAAACTCTTACCGGCGTGGATCTTATCATCGACGACACGCCCGAGGCCATCACCCTGTCCTCGTTCGATCCGGTTCGCCGTGAGATCGCACGTCTGGCCCTCGAAAAGCTGATCGTTGACGGTCGTATTCATCCGGCCCGCATTGAGGAAATGGTTGACAAGGCTCGCCGTGAGGTTGAGCAGATCATCAAGAGCGAAGGCGAGCGTGCTACCTTCGAGACCGGCATCCACGGCATTCATCCGGAGCTGGTCAAGATTCTCGGCCGCCTGCGCTACCGCACCAGTTATGGTCAGAACGTCCTGCAGCACTCCATCGAGGTGGCACACATTGCCGGCATGATGGCCAGCGAACTCGGCCTCGATCCGGTTCCGGCACGCCGTGCAGGTCTGCTGCATGATATCGGCAAGGCCATCGACCACGAGGTTGAAGGCAGCCACGTTCAGATTGGCGTAGACCTTGCCAAGAAGTACAAGGAATCCCAGCCGATCATCCATGCCATCGAGGCACACCACGGCGATGTAGAGGCTAAGACCATCGTTGCATGTCTGGTTCAGGCAGCCGATGCCATCTCCGCTGCACGTCCGGGCGCTCGCCGCGAGAACCTGGAGAACTATATCAAGCGTCTGGAGAAGCTCGAGAGCATCGCCAACGAGACGCCCGGTGTTTCCGGTTCGTTTGCCATTCAGGCAGGCCGCGAGATTCGCATTATCGTCAATCCGGAGAAGGTTTCGGACGACAAGATGGTGCTTCTCGCCCGCGAAATCGCCAAGAAGATCGAGAACGAGTTGGATTATCCCGGCCAGATCAAGGTCAACATGGTACGCGAAACGCGTGCGATCGACTACGCAAAGTAAAAGCATACCCCGCAAGAGAATCTCTTGCGGGGTATTTTTATGCCCTTTTTTCGGCTTTTAATCTTTATTGCAGACGATGAACCGCACGCCGCCCTTTATATTTTCCGCCTTGCATGTCAGGCCGTGCAGCGCGAGTATTTTTTGCAGGATGGCCAGTCCCAGTCCGTGTCCGCCTGCGCGGTCGCGCGCCTTATCGCCGCGATAGAACATCTCGAACAGGCGCGGCAGCTCGGTTTCCGGAATGGGTTCGCAGTCGTTCTCGACGGTCAGCAGGTGATTGCGGCTGTTCGTCAGCCGAACGGACACACGCCCGTTTTCCGGCGAATACTTGGCGGCATTCTCGAGCAGGCAGCCGACGGCACGCCGCAGCAGCGTTTCGTCGCCGCGGATACGCACGCCGTCCGCAATATCAGCGGTCAGGCGGCGTTTTTCGAACAGCGGCGCATACTCGGTCAGCACATCGCGGACGAGTGCGGTCAGATTGAGCGTTTTGCGGTTTTTCAGCTCGTCCGTGCGGTCCAGACGGGTGTAATCCAGCATTTCGCGCACCAGACCGTTCATCCGGTCGGTTTCCTGCTCGATAGCGGCGAGATACCGCGCGTTTTCCTCGGGCGAAATGTCCTGCGCGATGGCCTCGGCGTAACCGCCGATGAGCGCAAGCGGCGTTTTCAGGTCGTGGCTTGCCGCCGAGACAAACTGCTGGCGTTTGTCCTCGAGGTCGCGTTCGCTGTCCCAGCGGGTGTGCAGAGTAGCCGCCATTTCGCTCAGCGCACGGTTGAGTTCGCCGATTTCGTCTCCGCGGTTCAGGTCAGGTTTGAATTCGTCGAATGCGAGAATGGATACCCTATTGGCTTCTCTTGCCGTATCAACCAGTGGGTCGGACACCATTCGACGCACAATTTTATAAAAGAGGAACAGGAAAATCAAGTACAGCGCAATCGTGATAGGCAGCATAAGGCGAAAACAAGTACCGTATGCGTTTTCTCGATTGACCAGCGCCGCCGTAGCAAGAAGCACCTCGTCATCATACGGCATCCCCTGAAACGTGCCGACATATCGTTGCGATGCCCGTACCTCCGCCCACTCCTCGTCCGGTATGTTTTCGCCGTCTATTGCCCGCAGTTCGGTATCCAGATAGCGCAATGCGTCAAAGTAGCCCTCCATCACTTCGTCCGTGCGAAACGGCCATACCCCCTGTATATAGTCGCCTTCGTCGGAGCGGAACTGATTGGTTTCCTCAACCGGCGTCTGTGCCGTCCATTCCCCATCACCAATACCAATTTGAAGCCGATTCGGGAAAAAGATAAATCCTGTATCTGTCTTAATCTGTTGGCCATAGACTGTAATTAAACGATCTTGCGCGTGCTCGTGACCGAGTATCTCGTTCATTTCGCGCAGCGATTGCTCGGAGAAATCACTTAAATCAATGCCATAGCAGCAGCCTGTTGCCGGATGATAGTACAGCATCAGCGGCGATCTGATTAGAACCCGCTTATGATTTTCATCATAATACCGTATGATATAGGGCGTATCCACACCATCTCTACACAGGTTGGCACGCAGTAAATCATATTCCGCTGTGTCTTCCGCCGGGTAGTGCGCTGCATCACCTTTCAGGATTTTAAGGTCACTCATCAGCAATCCCGTACTCGCTCTCATGCTGGCATTAGCTTCCTCTCGAGCTTTATCCTGCGCAAGCTTTGCCACTTGCCACACCCACGGCACCAGAAACACCGCCAGAATCACCGCCACAACCGCGGTCAGCCTGGCCGCGATGCCGATTTTACGAAACCGCTTTGTCATGTCGATCCCCCCAATCGGTAGCCCTTGCCGTACACCGCACGGATATGCTGCGACGCTGTACCGAGCGCTTTACGCAGGCTGGCAATGTGCCGGTCGATCATGCGCTCGTCCCCGTCGAAATCCGTGCCCCATACCCGCTCGATGAGCAAATCGCGCGACACCGTGCGTCCCTGCTCACGCAGCAGCAGTTCGAGTATCTTCGCCTCCTTGGGACGCAGATTCACCGGATTTCCGTCCACCGTTACCGCACCGGACGCCGTGTCCATCAGGATATTCGCGTAGCCGAGCTCACTCGCGCCCAGCCGCAGCCCGCGGGCCCGCCGCATGAGCGCCTGCGCTTTCGCCACCAGCACCGGAAACGAAAACGGTTTCGTGATGTAATCGTCCGCGCCCGCGCGGAACCCTGCCAGCGTGTCGCCCTCCTGCCCAAGTGCCGTGACGAAAATGACCGGTACGTCGCTCTCCTGCCGCACCGCTTCGCAGACCTCCAGCCCGTTCAGATGCGGCATCATAACGTCCAGCACCAGCAGGTCGAACGGCTGTGCCTGTGCCAGCACGAGCGCCTGTTCGCCGTCATACGCCGGTGTTACCGTCACGCCTGCTGCCCGAAAGAAATCCTGCATCAGCGCGGATAACGCCTTATCGTCCTCTGCTAAAAGAATGTGTCCTGCCATGGGAATGCCCCCTCTCTATCTGTCATTGGTCTATCCTTTTCCTGTATTTAGTATAGCATAGAATTGTCCATTCTTTATCCAATGAAAAAAGCCTTTCCGAAATTTTTTCGGAAAGGCTTTTGTGTAGTTCGATTTAGACGGCTTCTTTACGCCTGCGGCGGGATACAGCCGACACCATCCAGAATAAAGTGCGGACGGTATGCGTAATTTTCCACATCCTTGCGGGTAGTGCAGCCGGAGAGCACCAGAACGGTGTCCAGACCGGTTTCGATGCCGGCAACGATGTCGGTGTCCATGCGGTCGCCGATCATAGCCGCTTCGTGCGAGTGCACGCCAAGCAGACGCAGACCGGTACGCATCATCAGCGGGTTCGGCTTGCCGACATAGTATGCGGTCTTGCCGGTAGCCAGCTCAATCGGAGAAACCAGTGCGCGGCACGCTGGAATAATTCCCTGCTCGGACGGGCCGGTCAGGTCGGAGTTGGTCGCGATCAGGCGCGCGCCCTTGTTGATCAGATCGACCGCCTTGAGAATGGTCTGATAGTTGTAGGTGTTGGTTTCACCCGCGATAACATAATCCGGGTCAACATCGTTCATCACGATGCCTGCCTCGTACAGCGCACCGACCAGACCGGGCGCACCGATAACATACGCGGATGCGTGCGGCTTCTGGCTGGCGATGAACTTTGCCGTAGCCAGCGCGGAAGTGTAGAAATGCTCCTCACCGATCTCCAGACCCATGCGGGCCAGCTTCTGCTGCAACTCAAGCGGCGAACGCTCGGAGGAGTTGGTCAGGAAAAGGAAGCTCTTGTTTTCACGCTGCAGCCAGTCTACAAATTCAGGTACACCGGGCAGCAGACGGTTGCCGTGATAGATAACACCGTCCATATCGCAAATGAAGCCCTTCTTGTCGCGAAGCAGCTCTAATTCTTCGTTCATTGTGCTGATCTCCTTTCGGTAACGACCCATGCTGAAACAGCATAGCCGGAAATCTTTTTGTCCATTCTTATTATGCGTAAAATTTCAGCCAACGTCAAGAGATATCGTAAGGAAAACTGTAAATTCCTCGTAAAGAGTGAGGAGAAAAGAGGAGCCCCCCGCTCTCTGTCCATGCACCAAGGGACAGGCGGCCACGCCGCCGCGTCCCGCAACCGCGAACGGAGTTCGCGGCATAAAATAAGCGGTTTGCCCCGCAAACCGCATCCACAGGACAGCCGCCTGACGGCGGCGAGTCCTCCGCGGGCGCCCACATCCCCGCCAACCCATAAAATCCCGCAGGGATTTCTGCACCCATCCACCCCATCACGCCGCGGAGCGCGTAAAATGGAGCGCCTCCGGCGCGACAAAAAAGTCAGGACATGCGCCTGACTTTTTTAACAAACACGAAAACACCCCGAAAACCGGAAAGTTTTCAGGGTGTTTTCGTGCAATAGGTGTTCTCGCCCTGCCCGCAAAGCGGGCGCGCGCGGCGACACCGTCCCTCGTACCAAAGGCCGCAAAGCGGCCTTTGGTACGAAGCGAGAGCCTTTACGGCTCGAGGCGGTTCATATCACGCGGGAACATAGAAGCCTCGCGGATGTTGTTCAGCCCCAGCAGCTGCATGGTCAGGCGCTCCAGACCGATGCCCAGACCGCCGTGCGGCGGCATACCGTACTTGTGCAGCATGGTGAAGGACTCAAACAGCTCGGCGTTCATCTTGCGGGCCGCCAGCTTGTCCATCTGCTCCTGATAATCGTGGATACGCTGACCGCCGGTAGTGATCTCCAGGCCGCGGAACAGCAGGTCGAACGACAGCGCCAGCTTCGGATCCTCCGGATCATCCTTCGCGTAGAACGGGCGCTTTGCAGACGGGAAGTGAGTTACAAATACGAAATCAGAGTCGTGCTCCTCCTTTGCCCACTGGCACAGCAGCACTTCTTCGTCCGGGTTGAGGTCGTAACGGTTCTTGGACTTATGACCGAACTTCTCCTCCATGATCTGCTTGGCCTCGTGGAAGCGGATGGTCGGGATCTCCTTGATCTCCGGAACCTCGGCGTTCAGCATCGCGAGCTCCTCAGCGCAGTGCTCCTTGACATACGCCATAACACTCTTGAGCATACCGGTTTCCATTGCCATAACATCGTACATGGAATCGATATAGGCCATCTCAAAGTCCAGACCCATGTACTCGTTCAGATGGCGGGAAGTGTTGTGGCGCTCTGCACGGTAGACCGAACCGATCTCATATACACGGCCGAATGCACCGGCGAGGTACTGCTTGTGGAACTGCGGGGACTGTGCCAGAAAAGCCGGCGTGCCGAAGTAGTCCAGCTTGAACAGGTTCGCGCCGCCCTCAGCGCCTGCAACGACGATCTTCGGGGTGTGGATGTGGGTGAAGCCCTGTGACTGCATATACTGTGCAAAGCCGTCAGCGATCGCGCCCTGTACGCGGAAGATCGCCTGCTTGCGCGGATGGCGCAGCGTGATCGGGCGCAGCGGCAGGTCAACATCGAGGGACAGACCCATATACTTCTTGCCGAGCGGTACCGGCAGCTGGTCGTACGGCTTGCCGAGGATGGACAGTGCGCTCAGAACGACCTCAACGCCGTGCTCTGCACGCGGCTCCTCACGAACGGTACCGGTAACCTCGAGTACCATTGCGTCCTTAATGTCCGAACGCTTGATGCCGCCGATCTCGTCACCCTGGAAGGTGCACTGGATCAAACCGCGCTCAACGCGCATTACAACAAAAGAAAAGTCAGACATATCGCGTACACGGTGAACCGTGCCGCGGAACGTGACCTCGCTGCCGACTGCTTCGCAGACGCGCTTTACGGTGTCAACGTACTGACCCGCTTCATGAATCATTTCCATAATATTACGCCTCTCTGTTTACAATTTTCAGATAGAGTTATTGTAGCATGGATTTACTGCCGTGACAAGGTTTTACCAGTGAAATCCACGCTGTTTTGACAATTTTTCTTATCGTTTCAGCCTGTGGAGCACCGCCTGTACTTCCTCGCGGCCCTCACCGCTGACGATAATGCACACCGCATAAACACCTGCACCGACCACGACAGCCGCGCCAAGGCGAATGAGATTGCCGACCGGCAGCAGCGTGCACGCAAAGGCCGCCGCGCCGCACAGCAGCGCCGAAACGATGATGCGCACCAGACTGATCGGTGCCACACGGAACAGGAATCGGCTGCGCACGCGCACACAGGTAATGATAAAGTAGGACGCAAATGCGACCACCGAACCGAGCGCACCGCCCGTAAATCCGAGGGTTTTGAGCAGAATGACACTCGAAACCACCTTGATAACTGCTGCGATCGCGCTGTTCTGCAGAACGTGTACGGTGGACTGCTCCAGCTCATACGCCTTGTTGGCGTACTCGGTCAGGCCCATGAACAGCATGGCAAGCGCAGTATACGCAATGACCGGCGCACCGGCGGCATACTTCGCGGGGAACAGAAACCGGCTGAGCGGCAGCGCCACCGCAGTCAGACCCGCAACAGCAGGCACAGCAATCAGCAGATACAGCCGCACGCCCTGATCGAGCAGCGGCTTTGCCGCGGCTTTGCCGCCCTCGCGCCAGCCGCGCAGCACGGCAGGATACACGCCGCGCATAATACCGACCGAGATCATCGTGAACAGACCGCTCGCGATCGAGTTGTTATTCGAGTAGTATGCGTACAGAATGTTGCCGTAAAAACCGACAACGAGGTATTTGTCGATCTGGTTGAGCAGCGCCACCGAGATGGAAACGCCCATCAACGGTACGCCGTATTTGAGGAACCTGTTCAGCAGCGGCTTGGAGAAATACTTCAGCCGCACAACAACCGGCAGGCTGAGTGCAAACACCGCACCGATGGCAGCTACACCATCCGCAATGGTATTAGCAAAGATAGCCGGGAACGGCGACGGATAATTCGACTTGCCGCCGACAAGCGCGAATGCAACCGCGAGCTTGAGCACCGCCGAGGTCAGCGACCACAGGATGGATGCTTTGACGCGGCCGAGCTGAATCAGCGCCGCATTAAGCACCTGAAACGCCGTGTAGGTGCAGAACATCAGCGCACCGCCCAGATAAACCGGGCTTTGCGTCACAGCTGCCGTAATGCAGCAGCCGATGGCAACGAGCACGCACAATCCCACATAGATGGTAGAAACCGTGGAGAACAGGCCGCGTCCTTCATCGGCGCGGTACTCCTCACCGACATAGCGGGTGGCGGAATTCGCCATCCAGCCCGCAAGGATGAGGTACAGCAGCTGTATCGTGGTGTTGGTCAGGTTGAATGCACTGACCGCACCCTCCACAAAGATGTGGGAATACAGCGAGGAACACCCGATGACGAGCAGTCCCTCGACCACCTTGGCCGGCAGGAACAGCATCGCATCGCGTGTCATGGTATTTTTAGAGGACAAAAGAAAAACCCTCGCTTTCCGTCAAATAGATAGGCAAGACCGCATAATTGAACAAAAGCGCAAAATTTCCGTAAAGCGCCGCGGCAGCGCGACCGGAGCCTGCGCAAGGAGCCGCGGCAGCGCGACCGGAGCCTGCGCAAGGAGCCGCAGCTTCAATTGTGCGGTGTTGCCTTAAGTATACCATGAAAGCGGTGGAAACACAAACTTCGTTTGCCGAAAAATCGCCGAAAAAGCCGCATTTTCCTGTCTCACGGTTTTGCAATCCCCCTGTTTTCATGGTATACTGATTATACTTGTCAAGTGGAGGTATTTGACTTTGCGAATCATGCATGTAATGGGCGGCGGCGATGTAGGCGGCGCCAAGACCCAGATTATGAATACCGTGACCGGACTCAACCGCAATAACGATGTAATGCTCATCTCGTTCCGCGCAGGTCCGTTTGCAGATGAAGCGCGCGAGCGCGGCATTGATGTGCGCGTGATCGAGCGGCACAATCCGTTCCGCGCGGCACGGACCATGCGCGACCTGGTAGATGCGTTCAAGCCCGACATTATTCACTGCCACGGCGGCCGTGCCAACCTGATGGGAGCCATGGTGCGCCGCAGCCGTCAGGTGCCGATCGTCACGACCGTGCACTCAGATTACCGGCTGGACTACCTCGGCAGTCCGCTCAAGCAGTACACGCTCGGCACGGCGAATGCCATCGCGCTGCGCTTTCTCGACTTCTATCAGCCGGTCGCAGACCGTATGGCGCGCACGCTCATCGAGCGCGGCTTTGACCCGGAGCGCATTGTAAAAATCTACAACGGTATGGATTTTGATCGTCCGGAGGGTGAATTTGACCGTGTGGCCTATCTGCGGGACACCTACGGTGCTAAGATCGAGGACGGCGACGTGCTGTGCGGCATTGCCGCGCGTCTGACCGCCGTCAAGGATATTGCGACCACCATCCGCGGCTTTGCCGAGGCGCTAAAATCCGCGCCGCAGCTGCGCCTGTTCATCGCCGGCGACGGCGAGGACGAGGACATGCTCAAAAAGCTGTGCGACCAGCTCGGCATGCACGAGCGCGTGACATTCTGCGGCTGGGTATCGCCGGTCATGCCGTTCTTCCGCGCGATGGATATCAACCTGCTGTCCTCGGTGTCCGAAACCTTCCCGTATTCCATTCTGGAGGGCGTTTGTGCCGGCTGTGCGACCATCTGCTCGGATGTCGGCGGCATGCCCGAACTCATCGACACCGGTGAAAACGGCTATATCTTCCCGGTCGGGGACGATAAGCGGCTGGCGGAATATCTGATCCGTCTGGGCAACGATGCCGCGCTGCGGCAGAAATTCGCGGATGCGCTGTACGAAAAAGCCTCCCGCGATTTCTCGCGCGACAAGATGTGCGAACGCCAGATGGAAAACTACCGTCATCTGCTGGCACGGTTCCATCGTCCGAAAAACGAGCGTGAGAGCATTGTCATCTGCGGCGCGTACGGACGCGGCAACGCCGGTGACGATGCCATCCTCGAGGCCATTGTGCAGGAGATGCGCCAGCTCGATCCCGAACGCACCATCTGCGTGATGTCGCGCAGACCGAAGGAAACGCGCCTGATCTACCGCACGAACGCCATCTATACCTTTAATGTGTTCTCCGTCCTGCGCAAGTTCCGCCATGCCGCGTTGTATATCAACGGCGGCGGCTCGCTCATGCAGGATGTCACGTCCACCCGCTCGATCTGGTACTACTGCTACACGTTGTACGCCGCCAAAAAGCGCGGCTGCAAGGTAATGATGTACGGCTGCGGCATCGGTCCGATCAACCGTCCGGGCAACCGCCGGATGGCCGCCAGAACCATTGACGCATCGGTTGACCGCATCACGCTGCGCGATGACAATTCCCGCGCACTGCTTGCCGAAATGGGCGTTACCCGACCGGATATCCGTGTTTCCGCCGACCCGACCATCATTCTGACGCCGGCGCCGCGTGAAATCGTCAATATCGCCCTCGAGCAGAGCGGCATTGACCCGAACGGAAAGTATATCGGCTTCGGTCTGCGCAACTGGAAGGGTCTGGACACGGCTCTGCCCGAAATCGCGGCTGCAGCCAACTACGCCTACGAAAAGCACGGCCTGACGCCGGTTTTCGTACCCATCGAGTTTCCGAGCGACCTCATGCCCGCAGAACGTGTCGGCGCACTGCTGCACTGTCCGTGGCACGCCGTGCGTACCCGACAGCCCATCGAAGTCACCATCGGCATCCTCTCCCGCATGAAAACCGTGGTTGGCATCCGACTGCATTCGCTGATGTTCTCCGCCGGTCAGGGCGTTCCGGTCGTCGGCATGAGCTACGATATCAAGGTGGACGGCTTTCTGAAATATATCGGCAGCCGCACCTGCCTGCAGCTTTCGTCCGTCAAGGCGGAGCCGCTGTGCCGCCTCATTGACGAGTGCGTCTCCGGTGCGCTCGATAACGAGGTGCACCGCACTGCGGAAATGCTGCGAGAAAGAGAGTCCGAGAATGTGAAGGGTGCAGCGAAGCTGCTGAACATTTTCAAAAACTAAACCGTAGGGCAGCCCGCCCTACGATACATGATAAAACAATCCACTAAAGGGGTTATATAGATATGAAGAACCACATCGTCTGTCTTTCGACAACGAACTACCATCCTCTGCCAACGCGCAAGCAGAACGTGATGAGCCGTCTGCGCAACAGCGAAATCCTGTATTTTGATCCTCCGGTGTCCATGATCGCACCGCTCAAGGACAAAAAAGCCTCCGCATATATCGAAAAATACAAGCAGCCCGGCGAAAAAGTCGAGGGACACGAAAACATCACCGTGTACGCACTGCCGCCGGTACTGCCGTTTTTCAACAAATTCCGCTGGATCAACAAAATTAACCAGAAGCGGCAGGCGGCGTTCATCCGCGAAAAGATGCGCGAGCACGGCTTCGGCGACGAGACCGTGCTGTGGTGCTACTCGCCGTCCTCGTGCGACATTGTGGAGCACCTGCCGCACGCCAAGCTGGTATACGACTGTGTAGACCGTCATTCCGCGTACAAGGGTCACATCAATCCCAAGGTTGTGGACAAGATGGAGCACGATCTGGCCAAGCCTGCCGATCAGGTATTCGCAACTGCGGTCGGTCTGGCAGAGACACTGGAAAAGATCAACCCGACCACCCAGATGATCCCGAACGGCGCGGCTTACGAGATCTTCTCGCGCGTACAGACCGAGAAGGACACCCTTCCCTGCCCGGAGGACATGAAGGATCTGCCGCATCCGATCTACGGCTTTGTCGGCATGCTTCAGGAGTGCATCGACTATGCACTGATCGAAAAGCTGGCGAAAAGCCGTCCGAACGCGACGATTTTCCTGATCGGACGCACGCTGCCGGGTGTTGACCTGACAAATCTCAAGCAGTACCCGAACATCGTATTCCACGGTCTGGTGCCGCAACCCGAGCTGCCCGCATATCTGGCGCAGATGGACGTCTGCCTGAACGTATTCCGTGCCGGTGCGCTCTCCAAGGACGTTTCGCCGCTCAAGTTCTACGAATATCTGGCAACCGGCAAGCCGATCGTTTCCACGCGCGAGCCGCTGCAGGTCGAGGATTTCAAGGATGTGGTCTACATTGCCCGCAATCCAGAGATGTTCCTGCCGCTGTGCGATGCCGCTGCCAAGGAAAACCGTCCGGCATGGACGGAAAAACGCCTTGCCTACGGCGCGCAGTGCTCGTGGACCGAGCGCGTGCACCAGATGGAAGAGGTGCTTTACAAAAAGGGCGTTCTGCACGAAAGTGCAGAGGAGTAAAATTTATCTTTGGGCATTTACACGAATCCCGAAAAAAGCGGGTAAAATACTTGCATTAACAAGTTAAATTGGCTAAAATAAATATGTATCGTCACCGTTGGTTTTAAGAAAGAGGTGTACTCATGACCGGCAGCGTATTTTTGAACCAGACTGTAGCTGAACAGTTTTTTGTTCTCGGGCATTCGTGCATTCTCTCGGGCATCGGTGCACATAAATGAGCGATTATAGGGCACGGGTATACCCGTGCCCTCATTTGTTTTTGTAGGAGGAATAACAAATGAAAAAAGTTCTCGTTGTCATGGGATCCGACAGTGATCTCAAGGTAATGGAAAAGTGTGTTGACCGTCTGAAATCGTTCGATATTCCGACTGAGGTCCGCATCTGCTCCGCGCACCGCACCCCGGCAGCTGCCGAGCAGCTGGCGAAGAACGCGGCAGCCGAAGGCTTCGGCGTTATCATCGCGGCAGCAGGCAAGGCCGCACATCTCGGCGGTGTACTGGCGGCTTACACCACGCTTCCGGTAATCGGCGTGCCGATGGCCACCAGCGTCATGGGCGGCATGGACAGCCTGCTCTCCATCGTGCAGATGCCCAAGGGCATTCCGGTGGCAACCGTTGCGATTGACGGCGCAGACAACGCCGCTATCCTCGCAGCACAGATGATCGCCCTGTCGAATGACGCGCTGGCACAGAAGCTCGCGCAGTTCAAGGCCGATATGGCAGCGGAAGTTACCGCAAAGGACGAAAAGGTTCGCGCTCAGTTCGCGTAATCTATATAGGTATCTCTGATACCGCATCCCCGCAAGGTAAAGGCATTGGTGCCGCTCCCATTGGCAGCTAAAATGTACAACCTGCAAACACTTAGCAGCACTAAAACTCCCGCGCCGCAGCGCGCATTAAATCCAACCGCAGGTTCGTAAAAACCGGGAGTATGTATCACGGTTTTTACACAAGTGCGTGCAAAAGTTTCAACCACCGGGCGGAACTTTTGGTAGCTTAGGGCATATCCGAACACTGTTCGGTATGTCCCCTCGATTGAAAGCGTGCTTTCAATCGAAAAGTCGTTTCAAATTAACACTACTTATACAAATGGAGGAATTGGACATGGAAAAGAAAGAACAGCTGTACGAAGGCAAGGCTAAGAAGGTATTTGCTACCGACGACGCAAATCTCGTAATCGTTGACTACAAGGACGATGCAACCGCATTCAACGGTGAGAAGAAGGGCACCATCACCGGCAAGGGCGTGATCAACAACGTAATGAGCAATCACATGTTCCAGCTGCTCGAGCAGCAGGGCGTGCCGACCCATTTTGTTGAGCAGCTCTCCGAGCGCGAGACCCTGGTAAAGAAGGTCTCCATTGTTCCGCTGGAGGTCATCATCCGCAACATTTCCGCCGGTTCCTTTGCAAAGCGTTTCGGCGTGGAAGAGGGCATCGTATTCGACGAGCCGACCATCGAGTTCTCCTACAAAAACGATGAGCTTGGCGACCCGCTCATGAACGCTTACCACGCTATCGCACTGAAGGCTGCTACCCGTGAGGAAATCGAGACCATCAAGGCAATGGCCTTCAAGGTAAACGAGGTTATGAAGCAGTACTTCGATACCCTGAACGTCATCCTCGTTGACTTTAAGCTCGAGTTCGGCAAGACTGCGGACGGCAAGATCGTTCTCGCAGACGAAATCTCTCCGGATACCTGCCGCCTGTGGGACAAGACCACCAAGGAGAAGCTGGACAAGGACCGCTTCCGTCGTGACATGGGCGGTGTCGAGGAGGCATATCAGGAGATCATGAAGCGCGTTATGGGCAAGTAAGCCCATCCGCAAGGCAAGATTCGGACAAGAAAAGGCTGAAGAATGAAATATCGTATTTTAAGAAAAAGCAGCACTCCGTTTGACAAGGTGCATGAGGAGTGCGGTGTATTCGGTATCGCAGCGCCGGAAGGCAAGGAGATTTCCGCCGCGCACGACGCGTATACTGCACTGTTTGCTCTCCAGCACCGCGGTCAGGAGGCTGCCGGTATCGCCGTAAACAAAAACGGCGTGATCCACTGCCACAAGGATGTCGGTCTGGTCAGCGCTGTGTTCAATCAGGACATTCTGGACAACATGCCCGGCTCGATGGCTATCGGTCATGTGCGCTACTCCACCACCGGCGATACCCGCCGCGAGAATGCGCAGCCGATCTCCATCACCCATGTAAAGGGCAATCTTGCGGTTGCGCACAACGGCAACCTCGTAAACGCAGGCGAGCTGCGCCGCGAGATTGAGCTGGACGGCGGCATTTTCCGTTCCTCGAACGACACCGAGGTACTGGTATACACCATTGTTAAGGAACGCCTCAAGTGTGGCTCTATTGAAGAAGCCGTTATGAACACCATGCACCGCATCGAGGGTGCCTACTCTCTGGTTGTTATGTCTCCGCGCAAGCTGATCGCGGCACGCGACCCGCACGGCTTCCGTCCGCTGTGTATCGGCCTGCTGGACAACGACTGCTACATTTTCGCTTCCGAGACCTGCGCTCTGGACGCGCTCGGTGCAAAGTTCATCCGCGATGTAGAACCCGGTGAGGTCTGCGTTGTCGAAAACGGTGAGCTGCGCTCCATGCACTGCGGTATCGAGTGCAAGTCCTCCGCGTGCGTATTCGAGTACATTTACTTTGCCCGTCCGGACTCCATCATCGACGGTGCATCGGTTGAGCTGGCCCGTCAGGAGGCCGGCAAGTATCTGTCCATCGAGCATCCGGTCGGCGCTGACGTGGTTATCGGCGTACCGGATTCCGGTATCCCGGCAGCCATCGGCTACGCGAAGTTCTCCGGCATTCCGTACGGCGTGGGTCTCATCAAGAACCGCTATATCGCCCGCACCTTTATCCAGCCGGGTCAGGACAAGCGCGAGCGCTCCGTGCGTCTCAAGCTGAATGCCCTGCGCACCGCTATTGAGGGCAAGCGCGTCATCATGGTCGATGACTCCATCGTCCGCGGTACGACCTGCGGCCGTCTGGTAAAGCTGCTGCGCGACGCAGGCGCGGCTGAGGTTCACATGAGAATTTCGGCTCCTCCGTTCCGTCATCCCTGCTTCTTCGGCACGGATATTCCGGAGCGCAACCAGCTGCTCGCACACAACCGCACGGTTGAGGAAATGCGCGAGATCATCGGCGTGGATTCGCTCGGCTTCCTGTCGCTCGAGGCCTGCCGCAAGATTGCAGTCGGCTGCAAGCTGGGCTTCTGCGATGCATGCTTCTCCGGTGAGTACCCGATTCCGGTACCCGAGCAGGTGGATAAGAACATGTTCGAGACCGAGATTCCGCTCCCCTCTAACAAAGACTAACTTTTGAATTGAGAATGGAAAATGGAGAATGGAGAATGACGGTTACGCGCATAGCGCGTCAATTTAATCCGGCGCTCTGCGCCGAACCACAATTCTCAATTCTCCATTATCAATTTTCCATTTTTCTCGTTCATACGATAAATGAAAGTGAGATGTAAAACATGAGTGTAAGCCGTTCTGAAAGCTACAAGGCTGCCGGCGTTGACGTTACCGCAGGCTACGAAGCGGTCAAGCTGATGAAGCCGATGGTAGAAAGCACCTTTACCAAGGGCGTTATGGGTACGCTCGGCGGCTTCGGCGGCCTGTTCCGTCCGGATTTCAATGGCATGAAGGATCCGATCCTCGTTTCCGGTACGGATGGCGTCGGCACCAAGCTCAAGCTGGCGTTCCTGATGGACAAGCACGACACCGTTGGCATCGACTGCGTTGCCATGTGCGTAAACGATATCGCCTGCTGCGGTGCACAGCCGCTGTTCTTCCTTGACTATGTTGCAGTCGGCAAGAACCACCCGGAGAAGATCGCACAGATGGTTTCCGGTATCGCAGAGGGCTGCCGTCAGGCAGGCTGCGCGCTGATCGGCGGCGAGACCGCTGAAATGCCGGGCTTCTATCCGGAAAACGAGTACGATATGGCCGGCTTCTCTGTCGGCATGGTCGATAAGGAAAAGATGATCGACGGCACCGGCATCAAGGCCGGCGACGCGCTGATCGGTGTTGCCTCCTCCGGCGTACACTCCAACGGCTATTCTCTGGTTCGCAAGACGCTCGGCATCAACGAGAAGTCTGTCCGCCGCTACATCGACGAATTCGGCAAGACCCTCGGCGAAGAGCTGCTGACCCCGACCAAGATCTACGTTAAGGCAATCCAGTCACTGATGGGCAAGGTTGAGGTCAAGGGCATCAGCCACATCACCGGCGGCGGCTTCTATGAAAACGTACCGCGCATGCTGCCGGCAGGCATCGTTGCCAAGATTGAGAAGGCTGCTATGCCGGTTCCGCCGGTATTCGACCTGATCGCCAAGACCGGCAAGATTCCGGAGCGCGACATGTACAATACCTTCAACATGGGCGCCGGTCTGATTCTGGCCGTTGCCGCTGAGGACGCTTCCCGCGCGGTTGCAGCAATTTCCGCAGCAGGCGAGCAGGCTTATGTGATCGGCGAGTGCGTAAACGGCGCTGAAAAGGGCGTAGAACTCGTTTAATGAAATTGAAAATGGAGAATGGAGGATGAAGGTATCGTGCTTTGCACGATAATTAAATACGGTGCTTCGCACCGTACCGGCGCAGCGCGGACGGAACTCGCGCAAGGATAGCGCCATTCTCAATTATCCATTCTCAATTCTCCATTTCATTTGTTTTTTGGAGAAAAATAAATGACAAAAATTGCAGTTTTGGTTTCGGGCGGCGGCACGAACCTGCAGGCGCTCATTGACGCACAGCAGGCGGGCAAGATCGAAAACGGACAGATTTCGCTCGTTATTTCGTCCAACCCGAAGGCGTATGCACTCGAGCGTGCCGCAAAAGCGGCTATTCCCTCCGAGGTGCTGCGCCGCAGGGACTTTTCCGACGCGGAAGAGTACGGCAAGGCGCTTACCGCTCTGCTGGAGAACGCAGACATCGGTCTGATCGTGCTCGCAGGCTTTATGACCGTCCTGCCGGACAGCTTCTGCCGCCATTTTGAAAACCGCATTATCAACGTACATCCCTCGCTCATCCCCTCCTTCTGTGGAGAGGGCTTCTACGGTCTGCGCGTGCATGAAGCCGCGCTGGCAAAAGGGGTAAAGGTTACCGGTGCGACCGTACATTTTGTATCCGAAGTGGTAGACGGCGGCGCAATTATCGCGCAGAAGGCCGTTGAAGTAGAGGATGGCGACACACCAGAGACCTTGCAGAAGCGCGTCATGCAGAACGCGGAATGGATTCTTCTGCCGCAGGCAGTATCCGACTTCTGCGCAGGCAGACTGCGCGTGGACGGCGCTATCGTCCATAAAAACTGAACAGGAGTAACAGCATTATGAGCAAGAATGTTTTTGACATCAGCCAGGAGCTGATGAGCAACGCATATCCCGGCCGCGGCATCATTCTCGGCCGCACCCCGGATAATAAAAAGAATGTTATCGCCTACTTCATCATGGGCCGCTCGGAGAACAGCCGCAACCGCGTGTTCACCGAAACCGAGGACGGTATCCGCACCGAGGCATTTGACCCGTCCAAGATGGTCGATCCCTCGCTGATCATCTATCATCCGGTGCGCCTGTACAACGGCACGCTGGTCGTTACCAACGGCGACCAGACCGATACCATCGTGGACTATCTCAAGCAGGGCAAAAGCTACTTCGAAGCGCTCCGTACCCGCGAGTTTGAGCCGGACGCGCCCAACTATACCTCCCGCATTTCGGGCGTTGTCAATCCGGACGGCTCCTACAGCCTGTCCATCCTCAAGAACTTCACCTCGGACCGCACCGCCAACAAGCGTTTCTTCTATGAGTACGATAAGCCGGTTGCCGGTCTGGGACACTTCATCCATACCTACCAGTGCGACGGCGATCCGCTGCCTCCGTTCCGCGGCGAGCCGAAGTGCATCCGTATCGAGCTGCCCATCCGCGAGTTCACCAACCTGCTCTGGAACAGCCTGAACGAGCAGAACAAGGTTTCGCTGTTCGTGCGCTACGTCGATCTGGAGACCGGCGAAGTTGAGCAGGAAATCCGCAACAAGAACGCAGAATAACTGCGACCCGATGAGCAGAAAGGACTATTTATGAAAGAATTAGCCTTAAAGTACGGCTGCAACCCCAACCAGAAGCCGGCCCGCATTTTTATGACCGAGGGCGAGCTTCCGATCGAGGTACTCAACGGCAAGCCGGGTTATATCAACTTCTGTGACGCATTCAACTCTTGGCAGCTCGTCCGTGCGCTGAAAAAGGCGACCGGTCTGCCCGCAGCTGCGTCCTTCAAGCACGTTTCTCCGGCCGGTGCCGCTCTCGGCAAGCCGCTGACCGATATTGAGAAGCAGATGTACTTTGTTGACACCGACAAGGAGCTGTCTCCCATCGCATGTGCGTACATCCGCGCACGCGGCGCGGACCGTCTGTGCTCCTACGGCGACTGGGCGGCTCTGTCCGACACCTGCGACGCAGACACCGCTTCCTACCTCGCACACGAGGTTTCCGACGGCATCATCGCGCCGGACTTCACCGCTGAGGCCCTCGAGATCCTCAAGACCAAGCGCAAGGGCGGCTACAACGTTGTCAAGATCGACCCGAACTATGAGCCGAAGCCGATCGAGCAGCGCGACATTTTCGGCATCCGCTTCGAGCAGGGTTACAACAACTACGAGATCAATGAGAGCCTGCTCACCAACATCGTCACCGAGAACAAGAATCTGCCGGAGAGCGCAAAGCACGACATGATCCTTGCGCTCATCACGCTCAAGTACACGCAGTCCAACTCGGTCTGCTATGTCAAGGACGGCATGACCATCGGTGTCGGCGCGGGTCAGCAGAGCCGCATCCACTGCACGCGCCTCGCGGGCAACAAGGCCGACAACTGGTTCGTTCGTCAGCATCCGAAGGTTCTCGGTCTGCAGTTTGTTGACGGCATCCGCCGCCCGGACCGCGACAACGCGATCGACGTTTACACCTCGGACGAGTATGAGGACGTACTGGCTGAAGGCGTATGGCAGAAGACCTTCAAGGTAAAGCCGGAGGTGCTCACCGCTGAGGAAAAGAAGGCGTGGATTGCAAAGAATACCGGCGTAACCGTTGGTTCGGACGCATTCTTCCCGTTCGGCGACAACGTAGAGCGCGCGCGCAAGTCCGGCGTGGAGTACATCGTACAGCCGGGCGGCTCCATCCGCGATGACAATGTTATCGAGACCGCGAACAAGTACGGCATCACGATGGCGTTCACCGGCATGCGTCTGTTCCATCACTAATGAAACTGCTCAAAGGGTATTATGCCTATTTAGCTGTGGCAGGCGGATTCCTGCTCAGCTTTGCCGCAAAGGACAACTGGGCGCTGCAAATGCTGGCATACGGGCTCATTTCGGCCGGTGCGCTGTCGCTGCAAGGCGTGTCGCGCTGGTATATGCGCGCGAGCGTTGCCGCCGATGTCAAGATGGTGTTCTCGCTCGTGCTCGGCCCGGCCGTCATCCCGCCGGGACTGCTTCGCATCGTGCTGTATTACATCGGCCTTGTGCCGCTGCTGCTCACCGGCTGCATGCTGCTGATGGGTGTCAAAGACCAGATGCACAAGATCGACCGCAGCACCCTGCCCGAATGGGCACTGCTGGCAGTCTGGAGCGCAGGCTACATCCTCGTGCTCGTGAGCGCACCCGGCTGGCTGAACGACTATCTGTTCAACACCGTCTGGACACTGGCGAACAGCCTCATCTCCATCGGCGGTGTGGCACTCATCGTTGAAATGTTCCGCGCACAGCGCATATACCTACAAACGGAGGAACAATAAATGAAAGTTTTGGTTATCGGCGGCGGCGGCCGTGAGCACGCCATCGTCCATACATTAAAGAAGAGCCCCAAGGTGGACCACATCTGGTGTGCGCCGGGCAACGGCGGCATTGCCGCTGAGGCAGAGTGCGTTGCCATCAAGGCAACCGACATCGACGGCATGGTTGCTTTCGCCAAGGAGCACAAGCCGGATCTCGTTATGGTAGCACCGGACGACCCGCTTGCACTCGGCATGGTAGACGCACTCGAGGCCGCAGGTATCCGTGCCTTCGGTCCGCGCAAGAACGCTGCCATCATCGAGGGCAGCAAGTCCTTTGCGAAGGATTTAATGCAGAAATACAACATCCCGACCGCGGGCTACGCTGTTTTTGAGAACTCCGCAGACGCGATCGAGTACATCAAGAAGAACGGTGCGCCGATTGTTGTCAAGGCGGACGGTCTTGCGCTCGGCAAGGGCGTTACCGTTGCTATGACCGAGGAAGAAGCCATCGAGGCAGTCAAGGACGCGATCGACGGCGGTGCATTCGGCGGTGCCGGTGCGCGTGTCGTTATCGAGGAGTTCCTGACCGGTCCGGAGGTTTCCGTGCTCGCCTTCGTAGACGGCAAACATCTCAAGACCATGCCGTCCGCACAGGATCACAAGCGTGCCTACGACCATGACGAAGGCCCGAACACCGGCGGTATGGGCGCATTCTCGCCGTCCCGCTTCTATACCGACGACATTGCAGCCGAGTGCATGGAAACCATCTTCAAGCCGACCGTCGCGGCCATGGAGAAGGAAGGCCGTCCGTTCAAGGGCGTGCTGTATTTCGGCCTGATGCTGACCCCGAAGGGCCCGCGCGTTATCGAGTACAACGCTCGTTTCGGCGACCCGGAGACGCAGGCTGTCCTGTCCCGACTGGACACCGACCTGTTCGACATCTTCAATGCCGTTATCGACGAAAAGCTCGAGGATATCGACATCAAGTGGGCGGACAATGCCGCCTGCTGCGTCTGCATGGCGTCCGGCGGCTATCCGAAGGCCTACGAAAAGGGCAAGGAGATCACCGGTCTGGACGATGTGACCGACTCGTTCGTATTCCACGCCGGCACCGCCGTCAAGGACGGCAAGCTGGTAACGAACGGCGGCCGCGTACTCGGCGTAACGGCTACCGCACCGACCCTTGACGAAGCCATCCAGAAGGCTTATGCCGATGTGAAGAAAATTCACTTCGATAAGGCGCATTACCGCACTGATATCGGCGTAAAGTAAAAAATTGAAAATGTAAAATGGAGAATGGAGAATGGCGGTATCCGGCTGTGCCGGATTATTCAATACGCGCAATGCGCGTTCCGCAATTTTCCATTTTCCATTCTCAATTCTCAATTATTCATGAAAGAGTGAGGAAAAGAAAGAATGAAAATCGAACAGCAAAATCAGATTTTAGGCTGCATGAACGATGTTCTCAACCAGAACGGCTTCCGTGCGGAGATCATGCAGAAGGACGGCGCACCGACCATTCTGCGCTGCGAGGCGATGCGTCAGGGCAAGGTTGCCAAGGACGTTGTGATTGAAGCCTGCTTCATCCCGATGCAGCTGCCCGCAGAGGACATGGGTCTGCTGCAGTTCTTCGTCACTCTGTTTCAGGGTGCACCGGAAAACAACAAGGTGCAGCTCCGCCATGCGTGCGACTACTGCAACAACTTCTGTGCGCTCGGCTCGTTCGGCTTCTTTGAGGAGGCCGGTCAGATTTACCTCAAGCACAACACATTGGTAGACGGCTCTCTCGAGCTCGAGAAAATCATTCCGTTTGTGGCGGACAACATTTCCGTGCTCATCGCGGCAGTCTCCCGCTTCATCGACGGTCTGGCGCAGATTGCCTACGCAGGCATGACGCTCGACGCTGTTATTGAGCAGGATTTGTTCCCGAAGCTCGGCTAATTACAAACAAGAAAACACCGCAGAGCCTTGCTCTGCGGTGTTTTCTTTTGCCGAGAAAGCGGTTAAGAATCTCTTCACTCTTCTTCCGAATCAGTGCCGATATCCAGAACCTTCTGCGTTTCGCTCTCGCTGAGCTCGGTAACGCCCTTCAGCTTGCGGCGGATAGCGCGCGTGCGCGTACCGACCAGCTTATCCAGTTCACGGCTCGCCTGATCGAGTCGGTTCTGCGTCTGCGTCAGGCAGGCTTCAAACTTATCAAACTCGGTCTTGACCGCGCCGAGCACGCTCCAGACCTCACCCGAGCGCTTCTGAATCGCAATCGTGCGGAACGACATCTGCAGACTGTTCAGCAGCGCCGCCATCGTACTCGGACCTGCCAGATTAACATGATAGTCCCGCTGCAGAATCTCCACCATGCCGCGGCTGACGGCTTCGGCATACAGTCCCTCAAACGGCAGGAACATGATGCCGAACTCGGTCGTATGCGGCGGCGCAAGGTACTTATCGTGAATGTCCTTCGCCTCGGATTTGAGGGTGGCGATCAGCTGCTTGACGCATGCGTCAATCTGCTCGCGCGAGCCTTCCTCGTACGCGTCACGGAGCGCCCCGTAGGTGTCTCCCGGGAACTTGGAGTCAATCGGCAGCCAGACAAAGCTGCCGTCCTCAACGGGCAGCTTGACCGCGTACTCGACTACATTGCGGCTGTTCGGCACGGTCGCCACGTTGGTCTCGTACTGCTCGGGCGCGAGGATGTCCTCCAGTATCGCGCCGAGCTGAATCTCGCCCACGATGCCGCGGGTCTTGACATTGGTGAGCACCTTCTTCAAATCACCGACACCCTGTGCCAGCGTCTGCATCTCACCGAGACCCTTGTAAACCTGCTCCAAACGCTCGTTGACCAGCTTAAACGACTCATTCATGCGCTCAGACAGTGTTTTCTGCAGCTTTTCGTCTACAATCTGGCGCATATCGTCCAGCTTTTTGTTGTTGTCTTCCTGCATGGCACGCAGATTTTTATCTACTGTAACGCGAATGTTTTCCAAATCCTGCTTGGTCTCACCCGTGAAGGTGTGCAGATTCTTGTCCATCGTGCTGCGGATAGTTTCCAGATTCTGTTTTGTCTCACCCGTGAAGGTGTGCAGGTTTTTATCCACGGTTTCGCGGATATTAGTCAGATTCTGCGTTGTTTCCGCCGTAAAACCCTGCAGACGCGTCTCAAACCGGCCGAGCTGATCGGTCAGACCGCTCATTTTGTCTCCAAGGCTCTTGTCCATCGCGGAAAGCTGATTGCTCTGCGCTTCCCGGCCTTCGCGCAGGTTTTGCGTCACGAGCGTGCCGAGCGCAGTAATGGATGCGGTTGGGTCAATCTGCTGCGGAAGCTCCGGCTTTTCAGGCTTGCGGGTCAGCAGAACAATGACCAGTCCCAGCAGGATTACCACCAGAACCAGGGTTATAATGGGCATGTATTGCATAATTTCTCCTTTTACAGCACTTTCAGTTCTTTTGCGATGCGCTGCATCTCCTGATCGGTCTCCGCAATAACATCCGCACACTTCTTCAAATCATCGGACACATGCTCCGGAATCTCCACATCGGATTTATAGCGCAGCTGGTGCTCCAGGCTGGCCCAGAAATCCATCGCCATCGTGCGAATCTGCAGCTCGATGCGTACCGGCTGCGTGCGTTCCGCGAGGAAAATCGGCACCTCGAGGATCAGATGCAGGCTGCGGTAGCCGTTCGGCTTGGGATTGGCAATGTAGTCCTTCTTCTCGATCAGCGTCAAGTCGTCCTGCCGCATGAGCATGTCCGCTACCGTGTAAATATCCTCGATAAACGGACAGATTACACGGATACCGCCAATATCGTTCAGATTATCTATCATGGACTGCAGCGTGATCGGAAATCCGCGCCGCTTGAGCTTGCCGATAATGCTGCGCGGACTTTTGATGCGGCTCTTGATGGCATCGATCGGGCTTGGCTTGCCCGAAATACGCGACTCATCGCTCAGAATATCCAGCTTGGTCTTGATCTCGCGGATGCCGGATTCGTACAGCATCATCATCTGCTGCATTTGCATCGCGGATTCGATCAGCAGTTCCTCGTCGTGCTGCGACAGCCGGTCAATCGCGAAAAAGTCAGCCAGTTCCATAGTCTTTACCCTCCTTACGTTTCTCTTTTCTTTATTTAGTATACCACATTCGGCGATTGGGTACAATCCGCAGACGTCCCCCCTTTTGTGGGCTATCCGGCATCTGCCGATGAAGTGTCCGCTGTGCCGCAAATTTTCGGCGGCGCGTATATTTTCCGCAGCAGCCGACCATACTGTCAGCAACGGAGGTAAAGGGACATGAAGCAATATCAATCCAAACACACCGCGGCGCTCTCTACCCGCGGATTCTACACCATTCTTTCGCTGTGTGCGCTCATCATCGCCGCATCCGCATGGGTGATCTGGGGCAATGCACACCGGCAGAACGCGGTCGAGCCGGACACCGGCATGCCTATCATCGCACCGACCGACTCGACCGCCGAAGCACCGACCGAACCGGCCACCGTTCCGCAGCAAGAGCAGGAACCCGAGTCAGTGATCGAGGAACAGCCGGTCGCGGCGGCAGAGCCGGAACCGGCGGTGACGGTCAGCGCACCCGTGTATGTGCGGCCGGTGTCCGGAGCCGTGCTGACGCCGTTTTCGGGTGACACGCTGCTGTTCCAGCCGACCATGGGTGACTGGCGTGTTCATGCCGGCACAGACTTCTCTGCCGAAGCCGGCGAAACTGTGCTCGCACTGACCGACGGCACTGTACAGCAGATTGCCGAGGACGGTCTGTACGGCACCTGCGTGACACTGACGCACAATAACGGCCTGACCTCGTCGTACTGCGGCATGGACGATGTACGCGTGCAGGAAGGGCAGGTTGTCTCCGCCGGTGAGGCGCTCGGCGTGTGCGCGGACAGCATTCCCGCAGAATCCGCACTCGGCACCCATGTGCATGTGCAGGTGACGCAGAATGACGCGCCGATTGATGTACTCACGCTGCTCGATGAGGATGAGCCGGAGTAAATTGACACAGACTGTGCGTTCTCTGCTCCTTCACAAATATTTAAGGCAACACCGCATAATTGAACAAGAGCGATTTGCGAGCAAATTTTGCGTGCTGACAAGGCGCGGTTTTGCGGTAATACTTGATGTATTACCGTGAAATCGCAACAAAGTCAGGACATAAAATTTCCGCAAAGCGCCGCAGCTTTAATTGTGCGGTGTTGCCTTAGCCTTCCGCTACCTCGGACGGATACGCGCCGGACTGCACGCAGTATGCGCGGATCTTGCAGCCGGTCTCCGGCGTCAGCACAGTGCCGGCAACGTAATCCTTCGCGGAATCCGAGTAGCGCGGATCCGAGCCGTCCAGGGTGTAGCGCACCTTACCGAACGCGGTAATCTTGCCCTGACTGATGGTCGGTGCGCTCGAGCGGCAGTCCTCATCGACCAGTGCATACACGCCGCCGCACTTTGCGCCGAGCACATATGCGTCGTAGTAGTGACGGCCCTCGATCAGTGCACCGGACACGCCGACCGGGTCCTCATGCACCTTGGCATCCGCAATCTTGTACGGCATGAGCACGGCATCCTTGTGTGCAACGAGGAAGTACACGTCCTCCGGCAGATAGCTCTTGGGAACACGGACGACATTCATGCCGAATACCTCGCCGCACACGCCCTTGGCGATGGACTGACGCGCCAGCACGTCTACACCGGCAAACTCGTCCGAGGTGCACACCAGCTTGTACATTTCGCTGGTCAGGTACAGATAGCGGTTGTCGTCCGGCACAAGCGCATCGTCAAGTGCCTGCGATGCATCCGCAATCTTGCTGATGATATTCGCCTTGGTCGGCTTTGCACTTTCCACAATGCTGCCCGCCATGGTGACGAAGCGCTTGAATGCATACTTGTCCGCCGCCGGTGTGGACTTTTCGTTCAGCTGCAGGCGCAGCATGTCGGCGGCATTCTTGACCAGATTCTGATCGAGGTTGTTGCCCTTGTCGATGGTCAGGGTAAACGCCTTGTCCTGCGTCATGGTCAGTTCCTGCACCACATCCTGCATCTCGGTCACATCGCCGTAGCGCTTCAGACCGCCGTCACGGTCGTAATCGACCTCTTCGACGGTGATCGGGGTGTAAACCTTGAGCGTTTTCACGCCGGTCAGGTCATACGTCTCGGCAGTCTTGCCCTTGATGAAGGACGCACGGGTGAATACCTCTGCAATCTGGTCGGAATATTTGCTTGCGAGATTGATAGCCATAAAATTTACCTCCTATATAAATGTTCAATCGTGTAGTAATGGAAAATTGATAATTGATAATGGAGAATGAACGCGGTAATTTTCCATTTTCCATTTTCAATTCAGCAAAAGTTACTTGCCGAGCAAAGCGAGCGTAACCGGGTCTACCCCCACGGGTTCCCCGTCCGACTGCGCCGGACCGACCGCCGCACGGCGGTTCTTCTGATTCATCTCGAGCGCTGCCAGTTCGTCTCTCAGTTCGGCAATCTCCCACTTGCGGTACGCGGACACGAGCGAGCCTTCCTGCTGCGCCCACTCCCATACCTGCTGCGGAATGTCCTCGGGACGGACATCGGGATATTCTTCGACGAAAGCGGCGTAGATCTGGCCGTTCGGCATCGCGTTTGCCGCGCGGTTGCGGCGGATGTAGGCGTTGCGCTTGGAAAGTCCCTGCGCTGCGGCTTCGAGCAGCTCGTCCATCGTCAGCTCGACCACCTCGCCGTCCACCTCGACCGGATAGGTCTGCGCATTTTCCTGCGGCTGGATTTCCGCCGCCTGCTCCTGTGCGAACGGATTGACCGTCATTTCCTGCTCAGGATTGGGATTCACTGTGGTTTTCTGCATTACTGTTTGCCTCCTTTTGCTGCTGTCGCTGTACGCGAAGTGCGTGCAGCAGATCGTGTTTGCCGCGTACCTGATAATCCGGTACGTTTTCCAGATATACGAGCGGGTCGGAAATAACGCCGCTCTCCAGCAGATGATCGTTTGTCATCGTCTGCATGGTTTCGGACCAGTAGCTTGCCGCGCCGACATCCACCTGCAGGCGCATGTCCTGTCCGGCGAGTGCGGAGAAGTCGAACGTGCATGTTTCGGGTTCGCCGCCGTCCTCGTTCGGCAGAACGAGCGTGCGCACGCCGTAGTGCGCGCCCATCAGATCGAGAAACACGCGCGCCCAGTCTTCGGTAAAGCGGTAGAACTCCATTTTGGTCAGCTCGAGCGGCGCTGCCGTTGCGTTCTGCACCGCGATAATCGCCGAGGTGTTGTCCGGATTGACCGTGCCGAGTGCGGCCTCGCTTGCGCCCATGAGCTCCGCGGTATCGGTCATCATTTGCTTGAGCAGCTGCAGCACCTGTGCCGAGATATCCGGTGCGCGGAATGCGGCAGCGATCGCTTCATTCGGGTTGCCGCGCATGCCAATCGCCTTGCCGACGTCGTTCGACCAGCCGTTCGGGAACCGCGTCATGTCGTACACGATCTTAGGGAACGCCACCTGCTTGATGCACTGGACGTACATTGAGTACAGCTTGTTGATGGCAATCTGGTTCGGAATCGCCTCGGTCAGCGGACTTTCGCCGTGGCATGAGCCGCGCACGCGGTTCCAGCAAAGGTGCGTCACCGGATACAGCCGATAGGGAAGCACCTTTTCGCGCATTACGACCGCGTTTCGCGTGGTCTTGCAGAAGGCAATGCCGTTCTCGGTCCTGCGCATGTGCAGCAGCACGGTCACGCGGTCGCTGTCGCTCGAGGTGCGGTAACGATGGTATTCGCCGCTGTCATCCGGCCGAATGGCTTCCGCGTCGCTCGCAGGGATGCCGTTGGCGCGCGCTTCCTGCCGCACCTCATCTGCGTCGCGCCGCATGGCAATGATAATGTACGGCTGGCGCTGTACCTCATCGCAGGCGGCGTTGCCGAAGCAGATGTTCGTGGAATCAATCAGCTCCACCGCAATATCGCCCTTAACCGCCTGACCGGTCTCAAGCGCCGGATCAAAGTGCATGTAGAAGCATGCATCGCCGTCCACACAGGCGTTTTTCAGCAGTGGGCGGCCGAGTGCCTTGACACCCGAACGCTCGATCGCGGATGCAAACGCACGCTCGAGCACATGCGCGGTCTGCCGACCGTTCTTGTCCATGTCGAACGGCTGGGCGCGTACCGCCACATCGTCGGAGACCAGCATGGACACAAACAGGTTGACACAGCGGCGCAGCACGTTAAAGATCAGTGGGTCGAGGGACTGCACGCGCAGTCCCTCCCACTGCCTGCCGAGGTAAAACGCCTCGTTGCGTCGAACACGGTCGTATAAACCGATTGAGCGCTTGTAGTCGCGGTCGCGCTCATATTTCTTCCAGATTGCCGTCGGTGACGGATCAAATTTCATCGTTGTCCTCCTCTCGTCCGTAGTTCATCAGCGCCGCCAGATTGCGGCTGAGCGTATCCTCCGGCGTAGATTCTGCCGTGTGCTCCTTCGGCAAACGCCGCGGCAGAACCACACCGCCGGAGATGACTGCACCGGTCAAAACCAGCACCGCCGCAGACAGCGCGTAACATAAAATTTCCATAATGCCTCCTTTCAGTCAAAACCTGAGAAATTCTCCTACTTCGCAGTCATACGCCGACTGCGGCATAGCCTTAACCGGCTCATAAACGGTCGCGGCGTACCCGCGGAGCGCATCCGGCGCATGGGTCAGCTCGTGCGGCGTGTTCGCTGTGTCGGACGGATTGCGCTTGTCGTGCTGCAGTGCAGGCAGCGTGCGGATCAGATTGTGGCAGGTGTCGAAAATTGTCAGCCTGGGACGAACGGCGCCGTCCGTATCCTTGCGCGGCTGCAGCAGCTCATGCAGCGCCAGCCATCCGGCGACACGTTCATTGCTGCTTTTGACAAAATCCAGTCCGCTGTCCGCGAACAGTTCTACCGCGCTTCTGCCGGTTTCCTGCCGTCGGTTCCACAGATCGGGCGGCGCGAGACGGCAGTCGATGTGTTCTCCCGCCGTCTCACAGGCAAGCATCTGCGCCGCTGCTTCCGAAATGATGAGTCCCGGACGGTAGAGTTCGCGGTAGACCACGCTGTGCCCGTCCGGACTTTGCGCGATCCAAAGCGCTGCCAGCATATCCAGACCGTAGTCGATGGTCAGGCAGCGCCGCCAGTCGTGCGGGATGGCATACGGCTTTACAACATGCAGGTCGCGTGAGAATTCGCTGAAATACTGTCCCTCGTTCAGTTCCCACACGCCGTCGAGCAGTGCTTTCCGGTCGGTGGGAGAGAGCAGCTTCAGGCGTTTCTCGTAGCCTGCATCCGCCTTGCGGAGAAACGGGTTGTCGCCTAGTCTTGCGGGCAGGAACAGCCGCGTGCCGCCGTCGAACTCGCGCACGGTGTCCGGCGGCATGGAGTCGATAAACCGGCTCTTGACCCACTGGTGACCGACACCGCCGGGATTGGTCGTCGCCTTGATCTGCTTGGGGAATCCGTTCGTGCCGCGGATACGCGACAGCAGATAGGTGAACTGGCTTTCGGTGAAATGTGTCAGCTCATCGAACCGGATGACATCGTATTCCGCGCTCTGGTATCTGGTCACATCGCTTTCCGCATCGCAGTACCCGAATTCCAGCGCCGAACCGTTTGCAAAATCCCACCGGTGCTCACTCACCTTGTATTTGGCAATGCACTGCGGATACAGCCGCAAAG
>ENA-ORTY01001263-ORTY01001263.1-human-gut-metagenome-genome-assembly--contig:-NODE-1263-length-28978-cov-8.416105_pt1 | contig 28978 bp, 24 predicted proteins | sample MGYA00241917_ERZ509198 | MGnify/ENA primary metagenome ERZ509198 (study PRJEB26280, sample SAMEA2338857) | human gut metagenome | biome: human gut; feature: human-associated habitat; material: faeces...
TTAACGGAGGATTCAACAATCTGGAATTTACAAAAGCTGGCACAAATAAAGCCTCTGGACTTAAGCTCCTTGCAGAGTATCTTGGAATGACTATGGATGAAGTTATGGCAGTTGGAGACAGTGAAAATGATATTGAGATGTTAAGAGAAGCAGGACTTGGAATTGCCATGGGGAATGCAACTGATGACGTGAAAAGCGTAGCAGATGATATAACACTGGATAATGGGCATGAAGGTGTTGCAGCTGCGATTGAAAAATATATATTATAGTATCGAAAAAGGGAATATAAAATAATAAGGTATTAAAAAGCCTGTTGTTGCAATAATGCCGAGGCATTCTTGAATTATATACATAAATGGAAATAAAACGGAATGATATTGAAACTGTATTGAATTAATATGGAAAATATGATAATATAATGGAAAGAATAAGATGTTATATCAGCTGGGAGTCAATCTCCCAGCTGATATAGCCTCCGGCAGGATTGCAGAGGTGCGCAGTAGAAGTATGTCATGCAATTGCATGACGCGCACCTCGCAGCAAGAATGCCGAGGCATTCTTGAATTATGGACGACGGCAGAATTATAGAGGAAGGAACTCCAGAGGAGATTTTTTCAAATCCTCAAAATGAAAGAACCAAAAGATTTCTAGAGAGATTCCAGACATTTTGAGAAAGTGAATTTAGCGAAGAATAGTTACAAAAAGGACAGAAAATAAAACCTTCTGTCCTTTTGCCTGTCAATCAAATTTGCATATTATAGTAAATGAATCAATTTACTGAGCGATTGCTTCACGGAGTGCTTTGGCAAGCTGATCCGGGCAGGAAGTCGCTTTGGAACCGCATTTGATTCCGGCAAGTCTTTCGATAGCGTCTTCTACTTTCATTCCTTTTACAAGGCTTGAGATTCCCTGAAGATTACCGTTGCAGCCACCTACAAAATTTACGTCTTTAATTTTATCGCCGTCCAGCTCTACGTGAATCATGCTGGAACAGACACCATGTGTTTTATAATCCATGTTTAAAACCCTCCTAAGTGTTATACCAGATATATGAATATCAGAAGCCATTTTAACAGAGAAGAATCTGCTTGTAAAGAAAAATTAAGATTTCCAATAATATAAAAAAATAAGATTACCAATAATATGATTGCGGGAATTGCATAGCAATAGAGCGGTATCAATGCTTGACATTTGTGCATGGGGTAGGGGATAATGTACAGGATAACAGGAAATGTTTGTAATGATAGCGAAAAAGGCAGTCAGATAAAGGAAATGTGCGGGAATCGCACAGTAAAAATGCATAGCAGGAGGAAAATCGGATGATAGGTATTATTGGAGCAATGGAAGAGGAAGTTGCAGCTCTGAAAAGTGAGATGGCAGATGCTAAAGTGACAGAGTTTGCTTCCATGACATTTTATAAAGGAACTCTTTGTGGGAAGGACGCGGTTGTCGTAAGAAGTGGAATCGGTAAAGTTAATGCGGCAATCTGCGCGCAGATCCTGGTGGATAAATTTGGCGTAGATACGCTGATCAATACAGGTATTGCAGGATCCCTGGATGCAAGAATTGACATTGGTGATATGGTGATTTCTACAGACGCGGTACATCATGATATGGACGCAACTATATTTGGAGATGCAATCGGCCAGGTGCCAAGAATGGATACACGCACATTCCCGGCAGATCCGCATCTGGTAGAGCTTGCAGTGAAGGCAAATGAAAAAGCAAATCCACAGATCCATACATTTACAGGAAGGGTCGCAAGTGGAGATCAGTTCATTTCTTCCGGAGAAGTGAAAGCACGTATCGTGGAGAATTTTCAGGCTCTCTGTACAGAGATGGAGGGTGCGGGAATCGCGCACGCGGCTTACCTTAACAAAGTTTCGTATGTCATCATTCGAGCAATTTCTGACAAAGCTGACAACAGTGCAACGATGGACTATCCAGAGTTTGAAAAACAGGCAATTGCCCACAGTGTGGCACTTGTAAAGGAATTGCTCCCGATGATTTAAAATCGAAGGATAAATGATTCGATAAAATATAAGAAAAAACAACATAATCTGCGGTGTACAGATGTCGCTTTATGGGGAACGGTTTTTCGCCCTTCTTTTGGAAAATCCATTATAATTGGTGCCAAAAGGAGGGCTTTTATCATGTTAGAATTAATGTTAGACAGACATGTGATCTATGTGCTGATGGGAATGAGCACATTTGCCGGAGTTGTGTCAAAGGTGGTCGTTGGAAGAACACTTAGGAAGCTGGTGGCAGCAGCGGAAAGTATGGGGAAGAGTAATCATCCGTTGATGCGGCTTGTGCGGGCGAAATTCGAGCACACCTGTATGATCAGTGAAAAGGTGGAAAACGTAGGCGTATTTGTGGACAAGTATCTCTATGAATACCGGGTTGGTGGAGTTAGGCTCCATGCATGGCGGCGGTTACAGATGGCGGGTGCCGGACTTTGTCTGATTCTTGGCGGAGTCGGTGCAATCATAAGTTATCGGATTAAAGGGGCGACAGAGCAGACAGCTATGATCGGCGGAACCGGCGTGGCGCTGGCGTTAATCGTATTCTTGGTACATATGCTGACGGATGAGGAGTACCGGCTGGAGGCAGTACGAAATTATATGGTAGATTATCTGGAAAATATTTATCAGCATCGCTATGAAAAAACATACAAGAAAGAAGTTCTGGCAGAAGAGGCAAGATCAGCAGAAGCGAGAATAGAGGAGAGTGCCAGAACACAAGAAAATGCAGGAATGACGAAGAATACCAGAATGCCAGAAGAAGAGAGAATGGGTGAGAATACCAGAATGCCAGAAGAAGAGAGAATGGGTGAGAATACCAGAATGCAAGAAAATACAGGAATTGTGAAGAATGCCAGAATGCCAGAAAATGCAGGAAGGGCAGAGGGTGATAACTTGCCAGGTGAATCTGTGAATCAGAAGAAGCAAAAACCAAAGCAGGAACCAAAGCAGGAATTTCCGGGATCTATGGACAGTCTGCTTTGGGCAATGTATAAGACAGAGCCGCTGCAGGTGGAAGATGACCGGAAGGTCAAGAAGACAGCTATATCGCAAAAAACAGGTAAAACAGAAAAAATAGAAAAAACAATAGAATCTGAAGAGACAAAGGCGCAGGACGAGGCGAACAGAAATCAGCGGATCCGAGAAATCCTGGAGGAGTTTATGGCTTGATAATAAGAGACTGATTTGTTAAAATATAGATAACGGCTTAAAGTTAGTTTTGTGAAACAAGGACTGTCTGTGAGCTGTCACATTTATAAGAAGAAAATGATACAGATTTCTTCGAGACAAGAACTAGAACGTAACGGGTAGCATAAGGAGGACGAATCCAATGGGAAGTAAAGTAACATTTGATTATTCAAAGGCAGATGCGTTTATCAGCGCACATGAGATGGAATCTATGAAGAAGATTACCGAGGCTGCAAAAGCTGAACTCCTGGGAAGGGAGGGAGCAGGAAATGATTTCCTTGGCTGGATCGATCTTCCGGTTGATTATGATAAAGAGGAGTTCGAGAGAATCAAGAAAGCCGCTGCAAAGATCCAGTCAGATTCAGAGGTGCTGGTAGTAATCGGTATCGGAGGATCTTATCTTGGCGCAAGAGCAGCAATCGAATTTCTTGGACACAGCTTTTATAATGTAGTGTCAAAAGAGATCCGCAAAGCTCCGGAGATTTATTTTGCCGGTAACAGCATCAGCAGTACATATCTGAAACACCTGATCGAAGTGATCGGAGACAGAGATTTTTCAGTTAATATCATTTCCAAATCCGGAACAACAACAGAGCCTGCAATCGCATTCCGTATTTTCAAGGAGATGCTGGAGAAGAAGTATGGCAAAGCTGAGGCTGCTAAGAGAATCTATGCAACAACAGACAAAGCTCGTGGAGCTCTGAAAGGACTTGCTGATGAGGAAGGATACGAAGAGTTCGTAGTACCGGATGATGTTGGAGGACGTTTCTCTGTACTGACAGCTGTTGGACTTCTTCCGATCGCAGTCAGCGGAGCTGATATTGACAAGCTGATGGAAGGTGCAGCAGAAGGAAGAAAATTCGCACTTGAGAATCCATTTGAGGAAAATGACGCAATGCTCTATGCAGCAACACGTAACATTCTGCTCCGTAAGGGAAAAGCGGTTGAGATCATGGCAAATTATGAGCCAAGCCTGCATTATGTATCTGAGTGGTGGAAACAGCTCTTCGGAGAGAGTGAAGGCAAGGATAAGAAAGGAATCTTCCCTGCATCTGTAGACCTTACAACAGATCTTCACTCTATGGGACAGTTCATTCAGGATGGAAGCAGAATCATGTTCGAGACAGTTATGGAAGTGAAGGAGCCGACAGAGCAGATCACAATCGGTGAGGAGCCAGTGGATCTGGACGGACTGAACTACCTTGCAGGCAAGACAATGGATTTTGTAAATAAGAGTGCTATGAATGGTACGATTCTTGCACATACAGACGGACAGGTTCCGAATCTGAAAGTGACCATTCCGGCGCAGGACGAGAAATCACTTGGACAGTTATTCTATATGTACGAGTTCGCATGCGGTGTCAGCGGATATATTCTTGGAGTAAATCCATTTAATCAGCCGGGTGTTGAGAGCTACAAGAAGAACATGTTCGCACTTCTTGGAAAACCAGGATACGAAAAAGAAAGAGAAGAACTTCTTAAGAGATTATAAGAATGGCAACGATATACGAAAAATTAAAAGCGTATAGCGATTCTGACTATTATGGATTTCACATGCCGGGACATAAGCGTAAGATGCATATGTCCTGGGATGCGGATCCTTATACTGTAGATATTACAGAGATTGAAGGATTTGATGATCTTCACCATGCAGAAGGAATCCTGAAAGAGGCTCAGGAACGGGCAGCCAGAATCTATCATGCAGATGAGACACATTTTCTGGTAAATGGAAGTACAGTTGGAATTCTGAGTGCTATCGCGGGTGTGACGAATAAAGGAGATCAGATTCTTGTGGCGCGCAATTGTCACAAATCGGTCTATCATGCAATCTACATGAATGAGTTGAATCCGGTGTATCTCTATCCCCGGTTTGATTCAGAGTTACAGTTGAATATTGAGATATCCGCAGAGGATGTGAGGAGGGCCCTTAATCGGTATCCACAGATCCGAGCAGTCATGATTGTATCTCCGACTTACGATGGAATTGTGTCGGATGTGGCCGAGATAGCAAAGGCCGCACATGAAAAAGGACTGCCGCTGATCGTGGATGAAGCACACGGGGCTCATTTTGGTTTTCATCCCTATTTTCCGGAAAATGCAAATCAAAAAGGCGCAGACATTGTGATCCACAGTGTTCACAAGACACTTCCGGCATTTACCCAGACAGCGCTTCTCCACATGAATGGAAATCTGGTAAACCGGGAAAAGGTGAGACGATATCTGCATATGTTACAGAGCAGCAGTCCGTCTTATATTCTGATGGCGGGAATCGATCAGTGCATGGAGATGCTGGATTATCATTGTGAGGAAGTTTTTGACCCGTATGTGGAGCGTTTGAAGAGATGTAGAGAAGAACTTGGAAAATGTGAACATATCCGGCTGGCAGAGACCAAACATTATGATAAGTCAAAGCTTGTATTATCAGTAGCAGGACTTACGAAAGGACTTGCGGATACATATGGTGCAGAAGCAACAGGTATTCAATTGCAGGAAGATTTATTAAATCAGTACCACCTGCAAATGGAGATGGCCGCGGGGACTTATGTGATTGCCATGACTTCGGTCGGGGATACCGATGAAGGAATGAAACGGCTTATAAAAGCAATTTATGAGTTGGATAAGAAATATAAACCTTTACAGGGGGCTTATAACACTGTAGATTCAGACATAGTGCCGGAAGAAATCAAAAAGTCGCAAAAGAAAGAAAAAAATTACGATATAGAACCGGGACATCTGCCACAGGCGGAAGTAATCTATTCACCGGCGCAGGTCATCAGCATGAAAGACGCAGGAGCAGATGGGTTTCAGTTTGTGCCATTGACACAGAGCGAAGGATACATTTCCGCGGAGTACGCGTATCTCTATCCGCCTGGGATCCCGATGCTGGTGCCGGGGGAACGGATCACAGCGCAGATCCGGGAACATTTTCAATGGTATATGGAAAGAACATATGAGATACAGGGAGTAGAAAAAGAAGGATACATAGAGGTATGGACGCATGGGTAAGATATATTATATAATGGGCAAGAGTTCATCTGGAAAAGATACATTATTCCGGAAGATCAAGCAAGAGCTGCCGATGCTTCAGACAGTGACGCTTTACACGACCAGACCGAAGCGGGAAGGTGAAAGAGAAGGCGTCGAATACCATTTTGTGACAGATGAACAGATGCATATTTTCGAGAGACAGGGAAAGGTTGTTGAACTTCGTACTTATAATACTGTTCACGGAGCATGGAAATATGCTACAATAGAAGATGGACAGGTCAATCTGGCAGAATCCGACTATCTGATGATCGGAACGCTGGAGTCCTATGGAAAGTTAAAGAAATATTACGGAGCGGCGTATCTTGTTCCGGTGTACATCGAAGTAGAGGACGGCGAGCGGCTGAACCGTGCACTTACGAGAGAGCGGCAGCAGGAAGTGCCACGTTACGCGGAGATGTGCAGAAGATTTCTCGCAGATACGGAAGATTTTTCCGAGGAGCATCTGAGAGCTGCGGGAATAAAGAAGCGTTATTACAATGATGACCAAAAAAGATGCTTAGATGAAATTATAGAGGACATACGATATGGGAAGTTTTAAAGATGTAGTAGGACACAGAGATGTAATTCAATATTTGCAGAATGCAATTGCCGAGAATCGGGTATCACAGGCGTACATTGTGAATGGCGAGCGCGGAACCGGAAAGAAGATGCTGGCAAAGTTATTTGCCATGGCACTTTTATGTGAAGAACATGGACCGGAACCATGTAATAAATGTCATTCCTGTGTACAGGCAGAATCGAATAACCATCCGGATATTATCTGGGTGACACATGAGAAGCCGGGATCCATCGGAGTCGATGATGTGCGCACACAGATCAATAATACAGTTGCGATCAAGCCATATCAGGGCCCATATAAAGTTTATATTATTCCGGAAGCTGATATTATGACGGTACAGGCACAGAATGCGTTATTAAAGACGATTGAAGAACCGCCACAGTATGCAGTATTTATTCTGCTGACGGAAAATGCAGACGTATTGCTTCCGACAATTAATTCCAGATGTGTCATGTTAAAACTTCGCTACATCAAAGATGCACTGATTAAAAAATATCTCATGGAGAGAATGGAAGTACCAGATTACAAGGCTGAAGTCTGCGCTGCATTTGCACAGGGAAACCTTGGGAAAGCTATCAAACTGGCAGGTTCCGAGCATTTTAATGAGCTCAAGGACGAAGTCCTGAATCTGATGCGCCATATAAATGAGATGGATATCAGTGAGCTTGTGGAGGCAGTGAAACGCTGCACTCTTTATAAAGTTGAAATCAACGACTATCTTGACCTGATTATGGTATGGTACAGAGATGTCTTGTTATATAAAGCGACAAGGGAAATAGATAAGGTTGTATTCAAAGATCAGATCGACTGCATGCGTGAGCAGGCAAGACGCAGTTCTTATGAAGGAATTGAGACGATTCTGGACAGCCTTGACAAAGCAAAATCCAGATTAAAAGCAAATGTTAACTTTGATCTGGTCATGGAGCTTTTGTTCCTGACGATAAAGGAGAACTAGATTTATGACAAAAGTAATCGGAGTAAGATTCCGCCAGGCGGGAAAGATCTACTTTTTCTCACCGGGAAAATTAGAGATTAAAACCCAAGACCGTGTCATCGTAGAGACGGCTCGCGGTGTTGAGTTCGGAAAGGTTGTGACAGGTCCGAAAGAAGTAGAAGACGACAAGATCACACAGCCTTTAAAATCTGTGATTCGAATTGCAAACGAAGAGGATTACAAAAAAGAAGAGAAAAACAGAGAAAAAGAAAAAGAAGCATTTAACATCTGCTTAGAGAAGATCCGTAAACACGGTCTGGAAATGAAGCTTATAGATGCGGAGTATACATTTGATAATAATAAAGTGTTATTTTACTTTACCGCAGATGGAAGAATTGATTTCCGTGAGCTGGTAAAAGATCTGGCAAGCGTGTTCCGTACACGTATCGAGCTTCGTCAGATTGGTGTCCGTGATGAGACGAAGATTCGAGGAGGCATTGGTATCTGTGGAAGACCACTTTGCTGTCACACGTATCTGTCTGAGTTTGCACCGGTATCGATCAAGATGGCGAAAGAGCAGAACCTGTCTCTGAATCCGACAAAGATATCCGGAGTTTGTGGCAGACTGATGTGCTGTCTGACTAACGAAGAAGAGACATATGAAGAGCTGAACCGTCAACTCCCGGGAGTTGGAGATCATGTGACGACGCCGGAAGGACTTCATGGTGAAGTTCAGGCCGTTCATGTACTGCGTCAGATTGTAAAGGTTATTGTGACGCTGGATAACGATGAAAAAGAAATTCGTGAATATCCGGCAGGTGAGTTGAGATTCAAATCAAGAAAGAAGAAAAAAGATGCAAAGCTTTCGAAAGAGGAGTTTGCACAGTTAAAAGCTCTGGAGGAGAAAAATGGTGCCTCCAAGTTAAATGATGACTAATAAGAAGCCCGATGAACGCCTGGATGATCTCCAGGTGAAGGGCTATGAGATTATACAGAAGCCCGGTCGGTTCTGCTTTGGCATGGACGCCGTGCTTCTGTCTTCCTATGCAAAAGTAAAACGTGGGGAACGTGCACTGGATCTTGGGACCGGAACAGGAATCCTTCCGATTTTACTGGAAGCAAAGAATCCGGGACTTCATTATACAGGTCTGGAAGTTCAGGAAGAAAGTGCTGATATGGCAAGAAGAAGCGTGGCACACAACGGGCTGGAGAACAAGATCGATATCGTTACCGGTGATATCAAAGAGGCGAGCCGCATATTTGGAAATGATTCGTATGAAGTCATTGTATCCAACCCACCGTATATGATTGGGGAACACGGCCTGAAAAATGATAATGAGGCTTTGTATATCGCAAGACATGAAGCGTTATGCACATTAGATGATCTTTTGCGAGAAAGTGCAAAAGTACTGAAAATGAAAGGACGTTTCTACATGGTGCACCGTCCTTTCCGCCTGCCGGAAATCTTTACGAAAATGTGCAATTACGGAATCGAGCCGAAACGCATGCGTCTTGTCCATCCATATGCAGACAAAGAACCAAACATGGTTCTTATCGAAGGACTAAAGGGTGGAAAACCACGCCTTACTGTTGAACCTCCATTAATTGTATATGAGAAAAATGGCAGTTATACGGAGGAACTATTGACATTATATGGAATGGAAAAGGATAGTCAATCTGTATAGAATGGCTGTGAAGATATAAAAAAGGAGAAGGATATGTCAGGAACATTATATCTGTGTGCAACTCCGATCGGCAACCTGGAGGACATGACATTTCGCTGTGTCCGTATTTTAAAAGAAGTTGATCTGATCGCAGCAGAGGATACCCGCAATAGCATTAAGCTTTTGAATCATTTTGATATTCACACACCGATGACCAGTTATCATGAATATAATAAGATCGCAAAAGCGCATACGTTGATTGAGCACTTGGAAAATGGTGAAGATATTGCACTGATCACGGATGCGGGAACACCGGGAATCTCCGATCCGGGTGAGGAGCTGGTGGCAATGTGTCAGGAAGCAGGAATCACTGTGACAGCAGTTCCGGGGGCAGCAGCTTGCATCACAGCGTTGACCATTTCCGGATTGTCCACAAGAAGATTCGCGTTTGAAGCATTTCTTCCGACAGATAAAAAAGAACGACAGGCAGTGCTGAACGAACTGACGGAAGAGACAAGAACTATGATTATCTACGAAGCACCGCACAGACTGGTCCGGACATTAGAGCTTCTGCTTGCGACCTTGGGTGACAGAAGAATCCGCATTTGCCGGGAGCTTACGAAAAAGCATGAGACAGTCTTTGCAACAACGATCAGTGCGGCAGTGGAATATTATAAAGAGCAGGAACCCAAAGGGGAATGCGTGCTTGTCATTGAGGGTAAGAGCCGTCAGGAACAGATAGAAGAAGAACGCCAGAAATGGGAAGAAATGTCCATTCAGGAACATATGGATTATTATATGGATCAGGGGATTCAGAAAAAAGAAGCAATGAAAATGGTCGCGAAAGACCGGGGAGTCGGAAAGAGAGACATTTACCAGGCGTTGTTGTAAAAAAGTAATGATGGATAAAAAGCCTGAATTGCAGTAGTCAGGGGAAGACAAAGAAAGGGGCTGATCAGATGGCAAGTCTGACATTAAAACATGTAGATCGCGCATTTCCGAATGGATATGAGGCAGTAAAGGATTTAAATTTCCAGATTGAAGACGGAGAATTTGTAATATTGACTGGCCCATCCGGGAGTGGAAAAAGTGCTGTTATGCGCATGATTGCAGGTCTTGATGAAGTGAAAAACGGAGAGATATGGATTGGAGACAAGTTGGTCAACAGTCTTCCACCGGAGGAGCGTGGAATTGCTATGATTTTTCAGAATTATACTGTGTATCCACGAATGACAGTTCTGGAAAATGTAGAACTGGGCTTAAGACTTCGCGGCATAGATGAAAAAGAAATAGGAAAACGGACACTGGAAGTTCTGGAACTTCTAGATCTTGTAGAAGTCCGATTTGCAAAAGTAAAAAACTTGTCAGATCTGTGGAAACACCGGACCGCGCTGGCGCGTGCCATGATTTTGGAGCCAGATGTAATCCTCATGGATGAGCCGCTTCGCAATGTAAGTCCCAAATTTCATAATCAGTTGACTCAGGAGCTGGTGGAATTACAGGAGAGAACCGGAGTTACGATACTGTATGCTACAAAAAATGTGGAAGAAATGGCACTATTAGGGAAACGGAAAGTGATGGTGTAAAATAAAAGAAATATATTATTAAAAAGGGTTGGAATCTAGGTTTCAACCTTTTTCTATGTAATGCTTTACTTCTAGAGAAGAGTATGCTATGATATGTCCAATTCAGGAGGAAGTCTAGTCTCCGAATATTCAAGCCGTAAGGTGTTCATTTCGGCGTTTCGAATTCTGAAACAATTACCCGATATGAAAAATGTAACTTGTAAACGTAGGAAGTTCTATTGAAAACAGGTACCAAAAAAATTATAATGAGAGGAGAATTAGATGGACAAAAGAAAAATCATAGAATGGCACCCGGCATTTGAAGCATCTATTCAGATTGAATTTGAAAATGAAATTGAAAAAATGACATTTGAACCGGAACATTTATTATCGAAACAGCCAATGCGGATTGATGAATTGGTGATTAAAATTCGTGGTGAAGAAAAGATTCAAAAGAACATAGGACGGATATTCCGAAAGCACAATATTATTGAATATAAAAGCCCGGACGATTATCTGACAATCAATGATTTCTATAAAGTATATGGTTATTGTTGCTTTTATCAGTCGGATACAGAGCATGTGTGTGAAATTAAACCGGAAGAATTAACGATTACTTTTATTTGTAATCATTATCCTGTGAAAATGCTCCGGCATTTACAAGAGTTTCGCAAACTGCAAATAGAATGTGTTGAATCTGGAATCTATTATATAACAGGAGACGCATTTCCCATACAGTTACTCATTACAAAAGAGCTGGATAAAGAGGAAAACCGCTGGCTCTGTAGTCTGAGGAATGACATCACAGATAGAATGGAAATTGAAAATCTAGTGAGACAATATGAAGAAAAGAAAAACTCTAAATTATACCAGGCGGCAATGGAAGTTATCACGCGAGCAAACTGGAAGGCAATGAAGGAGGTAAAATCGAGTATGTGTGAAGCATTGAAAGAATTGATGGCAGAAGAATTTCAAGAAGTAAGAGATCAGGTAACAGAAGAAGTGACAGAACAACTCATTTGTAATGCGTATAAAAATATCGGTGATTTGGAAAAGGTTTCTGAGATACTAGGAGTACCTGTGGAAACTGTTAAGAAAGCAGTTGAAAAAGAAAAGTAAGAAAAGGTCTGACTTTTAAAAAGATTTAAGTAACAAAAGGGGAAGATTTCATAAGAAGGATTTGTGGAATCTTCCTCTTTAGGGTATTTGGTTAATATTTATAAAATAATATTTTGTGTTTTTAGTAGCTAAAATGTAAGGCGTTTTGACATTTTAAATTTGAGACAGTAATTAATTAAAGGTAAAGCTTTCGTTATGAAAATTAGATATTCCAGTCGATGAAAAAATCAGGGAGGAGTTGAATGATATGTGTAATTTATCAGAAGGTATTGAAGAAAAGGGAATAGAGACGGGACGATTAGAAACAATTGCGGAATGCCTGCGAAATGGAACGATGAATGATGCAAAAAGGCTGCTGAAAGCGACAGGAGAAGAGATTGAAAAAGCAACAGAGTTATTCTTGAAAAAGGGTGAATAAATGGTTGGACATATGTCATGCGATGTGATAATATATACATGTATACAATCTGGGAATAAAGGTAATTATTCAGAAGAATATAATTACAGGTAATCAGGAGGACTAGACATGTTGAAATTATATGACGGCGGTGCGTATCTGGTAAATGGTACCGAGATCATTACGGACGAAGCAGAAGTAAAGGCAAAGACAGGCCGTGAGGTATCCAGGGAGGAAGCCAGAACGCAGACAATGGCTTACGGAATTTTAGAGGCTCATAATATATCAGGCAATATGGAGAGACTGCAGATCAAATTTGATAAGCTGACATCTCATGACATTACATTTGTCGGAATTATTCAGACAGCGAGAGCTTCAGGACTGGAGAAGTTTCCAATTCCATATGTATTGACGAACTGTCACAACTCACTCTGCGCGGTCGGCGGAACGATTAATGAAGATGACCACATGTTTGGACTGACTTGTGCGAAGAAATATGGCGGTGTCTATGTACCGCCGCATCAGGCAGTTATTCACCAGTTTGCCCGCGAGATGCTGGCAGGCGGCGGCAAGATGATCCTTGGATCCGACAGCCATACCCGCTATGGAGCACTTGGAACGATGGCTATGGGTGAAGGCGGACCGGAACTTGTAAAGCAGCTCCTGAATAAGACATATGATATTAAGATGCCAGGTGTGATTGGAATTTATCTGGACGGAGAGCCGGTCAAAGGCGTCGGACCACAGGACGTGGCACTGGCAATTATAGGTGCAACATTTGCAAATGGTTATGTAAACAATAAAGTTATGGAATTTGTCGGACCAGGTGTGGAGAAGTTGAGTGCTGATTTCCGTATCGGAATCGATGTTATGACAACGGAGACAACATGTCTGTCTTCTATCTGGAAAACAGATGATAAGATTAAGGAGTTCTATGAGATCCACGGCAGAAGTGAAGATTACAAAGAACTGAATCCTGGTGCAGTTACATATTATGATGGTATGGTCTATGTGAACTTAAGCGAGATACGTCCGATGATCGCAATGCCGTTCCATCCGTCAAATGTATATACGATTGACGAAGTGCGTAAGAATCTGAAAGACGTGCTTCACGATGTAGAGCAGAAAGCACTGGTGAGCCTGGATGGTGCTGTGGATTATTCACTTCAGGATAAAGTGATTGATGGAAAACTTTATGTGGATCAGGGAATCATCGCAGGATGTGCCGGTGGTGGATTTGAAAATATCTGCGCAGCAGCAGACATCATAAAAGGTCATTACATTGGCTCAGATGAATTTACATTTAGTGTATATCCGGCAAGTACACCAATCTATATGGAACTTGTGAAAAACGGTGCAGTTGCGGATCTTATGGAAGCAGGAACAATTGTAAAAACAGCATTCTGCGGACCATGCTTTGGAGCTGGAGATACACCGGCAAATAATGCATTTTCTATTCGCCACTCTACAAGAAACTTCCCGAACCGTGAAGGTTCCAAGCTTCAGAGTGGACAGATTGCATCCGTTGCACTTATGGATGCCCGTTCAATTGCAGCAACAGCAGCAAATAAAGGCTTCCTGACACCTGCAACAGATATGGACGTAGAATACAAGGGACAGAAATACCACTTTGACCAGAAGATTTATGCAAATCGTGTATTTGACAGTCATGGTGTGGCTGATCCGGATACAAAGATCAAGTTCGGACCGAATATCAAAGACTGGCCGGCAATGTCAGCACTTCCGGAGAATCTGGTATTGAAAGTTGTATCAGAGATTCACGATCCGGTTACAACAACAGATGAGCTGATCCCATCTGGAGAAACATCTTCTTACAGATCCAATCCACTTGGACTGGCAGAGTTTGCACTTTCCAGAAAAGATCCTGCATATGTAGGACGTGCAAAGGAAGTACAGAAAGCACAGAAAGCAATCGAAGCAGGCGAATGTCCGTTAGAGGTATTGGAAGAATTAAAACCGGTTATGGCAAAGATCCAGGAGAAATATCCGGAAGCAGGAAAAGGAAATATCGGAGTCGGAAGTACGATCTTTGCAGTAAAACCAGGTGACGGTTCAGCAAGAGAGCAGGCAGCTTCCTGTCAGAAGGTGCTCGGTGGCTGGGCGAATATTGCAAATGAATATGCGACAAAAAGATATCGCTCCAATCTGATCAACTGGGGAATGCTTCCATTTATCACAAAAGAAGACGACAAGAAATTAAGCTTCAAAAATGGCGATTATATCTTTGTACCGGAAATCAGAAAAGCAGTGGAAAACAAAGATGCAGGGATCAAAGCTTATGTAGTCGGAGATACATTGAAAGAAGTCACATTTACACTTGGAGATATGACAGACGCAGAAAGAGAGATTATTCTCAAAGGTTGTCTGATTAATTATTATAAGGGCTAAATAATCCGATAGGTAAAATTCACGTTCTATGTTCCGTTGCACTGGGAATTACGCTGAATTTTATCTTGCGCAGTATTTTCGGCGGTAATATAATTGAATAAACGAATGTAAATAAAAGGCGGCACTTATGAAAAAAAGTGACGCCTTTTTGTAACACTTGAGATATTTTGGGACTCTTATATGTAGAAGAAGTAATAATACTTTTTACACTGGGTATTGGGGAACGGCAATTGGATAAGTCAATGGAGGAGTGTGGAGAACTTCTTGAGAAAAACAAATTGAGGAGGAAAAAGAATGAAATGTGATGCAAAAGCATTTTCAAAGCTATATGAGCAGGTCTATCAAGACCTCTATCGCTACGCGCTTTGTCTGATGCGTGATCCGCATGAGGCAGAAGACGCGGTGAGTGCGGCAGTGTTATCTGCTTATGAACATATACATAAACTTCGAAAAGAAGAAGCTTTCAAGAGCTGGATTTTTACAATTTTGTCAAATATATGTAAGAAAAGATTGAAACAGGTGGCGAAAGAAGGAATACAGCAGACAGAAGATTTTTTCCCGGAAGGACAGGTGGAAGGAATTCATGAAGAAGATGTGGGACTTGCGATGGATGTGAGAAATGCATTTTTTATTCTTTCAGAAGAAGAGCAAATGATAGTCGGACTGTCAGTGTTTGGCGGTTATAACAGCACAGAAATCGGGAAGCTCCTAAGCCTGAAGCCGGGAACTGTCCGGGTAAAACGAAGCCGGGCGCTGGAGAAGATGCAGTGTGTGTTGGATGGGAGGACATTTTATGAATAAGAATGAGCAGGATATGATTCGGAAAATAAAGGAAAAGTCAGAACAGGTTCCGGTGCCGAAAGCGCTTGAACCGAGACAGATTGAAGCAAAGCTTGCAGGAAAGAAGAAAAAAGTGTGGACTCCGGCGAGAATTAGTGGGCTGGCAGCCGCATGCCTGGTGCTGATCGTGGGAGTGATGGTATACCAGAATTATTTTAAAATGGAAGACGCGGCTCGAGATGATAAGATAGCAGGCAGTGATGTGACAATCAGTGACAGTACGAAAGTAGAAAGTGCGGCGGAATATAAGGATGTCTATGCATATTTGGAAAAATATAAGAAAGATCAGGAAAGAGACAGTGCATACACTTCAAGCTGGGCAAGGTCATTGAATGATATAAGAGTCGATGAATCAGCTGACAGTAAGGCAAGTGGAGACGCAGCACAGAATATGGAAGAAAGCAGTACTGCAGCAGCGGACAACGGAATGGCAAGCGGTTCTTATTCTGAGACAAATGTACGTCAGGAAGGTGTGGACGAGGGGGATACAGCTAAAACAGATGGAACATACCTTTACGTGTTAAAAGATAAGAGCGATCAGATTGCCATTATAGATACCCGCGATAATCGGATGAAGCAAACGGCTACTATAACAGTGGAAGATGTTTCTGAAATCCAGGAAATGTATCTGGACATTGAGAGAAATCAATTAATCGCAGTGTGTGACGGTTATGTGGGCGGCAAATGGAATGATGATGATTATGGATATGGTCAGAAGGTTAATACGACCGCAGTAACTTATGACATTTCAGATCGGGCAGATCCAAAAGAAGTTGGAAGGGTCAGTCAGAGTGGATATTACAATTCTTCAAGAATTGCAGATGGATACTTATACTTATTCAGTGATTATTATGTAACACTTGATGGTATAACGGCGAAGAATCCGAAGTCCTATATACCACTTGTAAACGATAATTTGATCAAAGAAACAGATATCTGTCTTCCGTCCATTTCAAAGGCAGATATGTATTCGATTATCACATCAGTTTCTCTGGAAAATCCAGATGAGACAGCGCACAGTAAGGCATTTTTGGCAGACGGTGGCAATTTATATGTGAGCAACGATAATATTTATTTTTATGAAAATGTGTGGCAATATTCCGGAAAAGATGTGACGACAATCCGAAAAGTTTCTTATGAAAGTGGAAAATTGACGGCTGGGGCACAGTGCAAAATAGACGGTTATATTAATGATTCATTTTCTATTGATGAATATGATGGATATCTGAGAGTTGTAGTGACCGATGGCGACACAAACAGTGTTTATGTTTTGGATCAAGAACTGAAAGAAACCGGCTCCATCAAAGGTCCGGCAGAAGATGAGAGAGTGTACTCCGCAAGATTTATGGGAAAGACAGGATACTTTGTAACATTTAAAGAGACGGATCCATTATTTTCTGTTGATCTGTCGGATCCGAAAAATCCAAAGATCATAGGAGCGTTGAAGATACCTGGATTTTCAGATTATCTGCATCCGTATGGGAAAAATAAGCTTCTGGGTATTGGGATGAATGTTGATGAAAAGACTATGTCAACAGATGGCGTGAAATTGACGATGTTCGATATTTCTGATCCGGAAAATGTGAAAGAGGAGCAGACCTATGTCATTGAAAATGTGTACTATACAGATGTTTCTTATGATTATAAGGCAGCTTTAGTAGATGCAGAGAAAAATCTGATTGGTTTTGCTGCAGACAGCGAAGGCGGCCGGGAGTACTATACATTTTCTTACGACGAAAAACAAGGATTTACATGTACGATGCATGAGGAAATCAATGGAAATAATATGAGGATCACAAGAGGTATTTATATAGAAGATATGCTTTATGTTATCCAGGGAAATATTATAGAAGCGTATAGCCTGAAAGATTTCAAAAAAGTGGACGATATCATTTTGTAACATTTTTGTAACAAAATCTCGTATGTTTTTGACAATAAGACTAGTGTATGATAAACTTGTATCTGTAGAATTGTCAAAAAATTTGAGGTGAGAATATTGGATAAATATGAATATCGGGTAAAAACCGAGCAGATGCTCGAACATTACGAAAAGAAACAATTTAGAAAAGCAATGGAAATTGCCGATACAATAGACTGGAGAAGGGTGAAGAGCCCGGCAATGTTAAATACAGTAAGCGAAATCTACGAGAATAACGGGGAGTTTCAGAAGAGCCGAGATACGCTTATGATCGCATTTGACAGAGCACCGTCTAGCAGAAAGGTTGTGTATCGTCTGGCAGTACTTGCCTTGAAACTGAATGATCTGAATGAGGCTTCGGACTGTTATGAGGAATTTGTAAAACTGGCACCAAGAGATCCGAATCAGTTCATTTTGAAATATCGGATTTTGAAAGCACAAGGGTCCGATCTGTCAGAACAGATTTCGGCACTGGAAGAATTTAAAAAGGCAGAATATATTGAAAAATGGGCGTATGAGCTCGCAAAGCTATATCATGAAGCAGGCATGACCTCAAAGTGTCTGGAAGAATGTGACGATTTGATCTTGTGGTTCAGCGAAGGAAAATATGTATATCAGGCAATGGAATTGAAGATGAAGTACAAACCACTGACACCACTCCAACAGGAAAAGTACGATGAGTATAAAGGTGTACCGAAAAAAGAGCCTAAGAAAGCAGTGGATAAAAAGCCTGAGCGAGCTTCGCTTAAGGATGTAAAGAGTATTCCACAGGATACTGTATCAATTCCAAAAGAACAGATCAAAGCAGCGCAGGAAGCAGCAGACGCTGCGGAGGCAGAACAGCAGGAGTCAGGAGCCAATACAACAGAAACTATGGATGGTCTGGATGCAACGAGAAGAATTCCGACAGCAGAGCTTGGAGAAGCATTGAAGGCGATGGAAGAAAATGCCAAGGCAGCTGAAGAAGTTCCGATGGAAGAGCCGGTTTTAGAAGAACCAGTTTCAGAAGAACCAGTTTCAGAAGAGCCGGAAGCACCAGCTGAGGAACCAGTCCCGGAGCCGGAAGAAGCTGTTTCAGAAGAACCAAAAGTTGTGGAAACGGAAGCACCAGTCATTGAACCAATCGGAGCGGAAACTCCGGAAGAAGCTCGGAATGTCAGAGAGTTAGAAGGAATTCTTCAGCATGCCACAGAAGGTCCGAAAAAGTCTATTACGACAGTTGTGAAGGGGGCAACACTTCAAGAAGCACTGGCTAATGGCGTGGCTATGGCGAGTGGAATTAATCCGGAAGACCAGAAGAAGATGGAGGAACGAGAAGAAGAACTCCGCATTGAAGGTCAGATGAAGATTGAAGACATCTTGATGGAATGGGAAGCTAAGCAGAAGGTAAATGCTGAGGCGATCGCAAAGCAAAAAGCATCCGATGAAGAACGACTTAGAAAAGAGAGAGAAGCACTGGAAGCCCGTCGTGAGGCAGAAAGACTTGAGGCAGAGAGACGCGAGGCAGAAGAAGTAGCAAGACGGAAAGCAGAAGAAAAGGCCCGTCAGGAAGCAGAAGAGAAAGCCCGCCGTGAAGCGGAAGAGAAAGCTCGTCGTGAAGCGGAGGAGAAGGCTCGTCGTGAAGCGGAGGAGAAGGCTCGTCGTGAAGCGGAAGAGAAGGCTCGTCTTGAGGCAGAGGAAGCAAGAAGAAAGGCATTGCTTTCTGATGATATCAGACAGCTTGTGGAAGAGCTGGAAGATCGTGTGACAGCACAGGAGAAAGAAGAGGAAAATTTTGATATAGAAGAGGAACTGGAGCTTGCAAAAGCAGAAGGGGAATCTGTTGAAGAAGAAATTGTAGATCAGTTTATTTCAGAAGAAGAGCTGGACGATATTGTGGAAGAACCTGAAGAAGAGATTGTTGAAGCAGTTTCGGAAGAAGAGGAGACGGAGGACGAGGATTCTGAGGATGAAGATGATTTCGAAGAGGAAGAGTTTGAAGACGAAGACTTTGAGGGTGAGGACGAAGAGTTTGAAGCAGAAGATGAAGTCGACGCTGTAGAAGAAATCGAAGAAGTACAAGAAGATGAAGAAATTCCGGAAACAGAAAACCAGGATGATTCGGAAGACAATTCCGAAGACGAGGATGATTTAGAAGACGAGGAATCCGAAGACGATGATTTTGAAGAGGAAGATGGATTCGACGAAGACGATTTTGACGAAGATGGTTTTGCAGATGAATTCCCGGAGGAAGATGAGGAAGAAGTAGAGGAATTCGATGCAGAGTGGAATGAATTCCCGGAAGATGAATCCGAGGAAGAAGACGATTTCGAGGAAGAGGATGATTTCGAGGAAGAGGACGACTCCGAGGAAGAGGACGACTTCGAGGAAGAGGATGACTTCGAGGAAGAGGACGACTTCGAGGAAGAGGACGACTTCGAGGAAGAGGATGATTTCGAGGAAGAGGACGACTTTGAGGAAGAGGATGACTTTGAGGAAGAAGACGACTTTGAGGAAGACGATGACTTCTATGAAGATGATTATGTAGAAGACGACGATTACGAAGAGGATGACTTTGAGGAAGAGGACGACTTCGAGGAAGACGATTTTGAGGAAGAGGACGACTTCGAGGAAGAGGATGATTTTGAGGAAGATGATTTCGAGGAAGACGACTTTGAAGATGAGCTTCCTGAGATTCCGGATCCGGAAGACCTTGAAGGAGACTTGGAAATTGAAGAACCATCTGAGGAAGAGATTCAGCGCAGAATTAAGAAGTCAAAAGGAAGCGGAGTTCCATTTGATACCGGATTTGTTGTAACAGGAAGATATGACTTAAGTGCAACCAGTGAGATTGGACTGAAAGCCGGACTGACAGAGGAGCAGAAAAAATTATTCTCTTACTTCGTACCGGTCAGAGGAATGAGTGAACAGATTGTTGCAGTACTTGATAATGACAGACGTGCCCAGAGAGAGGGAACTTCAAGAACCGGTAACTTAATGATCATTGGCCGTAAGGGATCTGGAAAAACAGTACTTGCAGTAGATATTGTAAAAGCAATCCAGAAACAGAGAAATCTGAAACAGGGTAAAGTTGCTATTGTTACAGGTGAGTCGCTGAATAAGAAGGAACTTGGCAATATTATCCAGAAGCTTCGCGGTGGAGCAATCATCATCGAAAAGGCTGGTAAGTTGAATTCCAGAACGATCAAGGAACTGAATGCATTGATGTCAAGAAAGACCGGAGAGCTTCTCTTTGTTCTTGAAGATCAGAGAAAACCTTTGGAGAGAATTATGACAGCTAATCCGGATTTCAAAAAGAAATTCACTTCTAAGCTAGAACTTCCGGTATTCATCAATGATGAGTTAGTAACATTTGGTCAGACATATGCGAAGGAAAATGGATATAAGCTTGATGAAATGGGAATTCTGGCACTTTACAGCCGAATTGATGTAATGCAGCGTGAAGATCATGCGGTTACAGTTGCGGAAGTAAAAGAAATCATGGATGAAGCAATTAAACATTCACAGAAAGCAAATGTAAAGCATCTTGCAAGACGTGTATTTGGAAAATCTACAGATTCGTCAGATCGCATTATTCTGAAGGAAGAAGATTTTAAAATTTAATAATATAGTGAATGTAAGTGATGAAACAGGGATACAATTGTAGAAAATTGTATCCCTGTTTTTTGTCCGGAATCGAGTGACATAGATTGAATTTTGTGTTCCGCTAAGGTATACTTAAGATATTGAAATCCGGATGAAATGTGAGGGAAGTTTATGGAGAAAGAATGGAAAGCTTATGAAATCGGAGAATTAGATCAGTACCTTTTCGGACAGGGAAATCACTACGAAATTTATAAGAAGCTGGGTGCACATATGGTGGATGACGAAGGGCAGGAAGGAGTTTATTTTGCTGTCTGGGCACCGAATGCAAAATCAGTGTCTGTAGTGGGGGAATTCAATGACTGGGATCGCACAAGAAACCCTATGACAAGGGCAGAATATATCGGAATTTACACATGCTTTGTACCGGGAGTAAAAGAAGGCATGATGTATAAGTTCTGCATTGAGACGATTACGGGGGAGTATCATATGAAGGCGGATCCGTATGCCAATTATGCAGAACTTCGTCCGGGTACAGCGTCAAGAATAACGAATATTGAAAATTTGAAATGGACCGATAGTTCCTGGATGGCTGCACGTGAAAAATGGAATCACAAAAAAGAACCAATGTCTGTATATGAGGTTCATATGGGTTCCTGGAAGAGACACCCAGGCACAGAGGACGAGGGATTCTATACTTATCGTGAGTTCGCAAAAGAAATCACAAAGTATATGAAAGATATGGGATATACGCATGTGGAGATCATGGGAATCGCAGAACACCCATTTGATGGATCATGGGGATATCAGGTGACAGGATATTATGCGCCGACAAGCCGTTATGGAACACCGGAAGATTTTGCGTGGATGATTAATTATCTGCATAGAAATGGAATCGGTGTCATTATGGACTGGGTTCCGGCACATTTTCCAAAGGACGAGCATGGACTTGCCGAGTTTGACGGAACAGCAACTTACGAGTATGCAGATCCAAGAAAAGGGGAGCATCCGGACTGGGGGACGAAGATATTTGATCTTGGCAAGAATGAGGTAAGGAACTTCCTGATTGCCAATGCACTTTTCTGGGTGGAGCACTTCCATATTGATGGACTTCGCGTTGATGCAGTTGCTTCTATGCTGTACCTGGATTATGGAAAGAAAGACGGAGAATGGGTTCCGAACCAGTATGGAGGTAATGAGAACCTGGAGGCAGTAGATTTCTTCAAGCATCTGAACACAGTTGTACTTGGAAGAAATCCGGGGGCACTTATGATAGCGGAAGAGTCTACGGCATGGCCGAAGGTAACCGGAGATGTAGAAGACGGAGGTCTTGGATTTAGCCTTAAGTGGAATATGGGGTGGATGCACGATTTTACGGAATATATGAAGCTGGATCCGTATTTCAGAAAAGACAATCATCATATGATGACATTTGCCATGAGTTATGCGTACAGCGAAGATTACATTCTCGTACTGTCGCATGATGAGGTTGTCCATTTGAAATGTTCCATGATCAATAAGATGCCGGGACTTGGATTTGATAAATATGCGAACCTGAAAGCAGGATATGCATTTATGATGGGACACGCCGGAAAGAAATTGTTGTTCATGGGACAGGATTTTGCACAGCTTCGCGAGTGGTCCGAGGAACGTGAACTTGACTGGTATCTTTTGGAGGAGCCAGAGCATCAGGCAATTCAGTCATGGATGCGTGATTTACTTCACATGTATAAAAAGAAACAGGCGCTTTATGAACTGGATCAGTCATGGGAAGGATTCGAGTGGGTCAATGCAGATGATGCATACAGAAGCATTTACAGCTTTATCCGCCATTCTAAAGATGGAAAGCATAACCTTCTGTTCGTGATCAACTTCACACCGATGGAAAGAGAAGACTACCGTGTAGGCGTTCCTAGAAAGAAGCAGTATAAGCTGATTCTGAACAGTGACGATGTGAAATATGGCGGAAATGGCGAGAAGAGACAGAACATTTATCATGCCGTGAAGAAAGAATGTGATGGAAGACCATATTCATTTGGATACAAATTGCCGCCGTATGGGGTAGCAGTTTTTGAATTTTAAAATATATAATAAGAGAGGTCAGCTCGAAAATATAACGAGAATCACTCAATGATTTTATCACCGCCTGGTGCCACTTTTATTATGTGATTTACGCCGGGAGGTGTGGAAGAGAAACAGGGAGATGGAATTTGAGTATTCCATCTCCCTGCTAAAGTTATGAATTAATTTTATTCTGCGTTTGTAGAAGTATCGTTATCAGCATTGTTGTCGGTGCTGCCTGTATCGGTGTTGTTGTCCGTATTTTCTTCGACTGCGTCAGTGCTATCTGTATTATCGGAGTTGCCTGTATCATCGCCTCCGAACAGATCCTTGAAAAATCCTACGATTTTATCCCAGAAACCTTCGTCTTTTGCCTGATTTACGGCATCGTTTGCTTTGCTTTTTACGGCATCTAATGTGCTGTCGATGATTGCATCATTTCCGAGTGCTGCATCATCCGTATTGTTAATAATTCCACCGCCAGAACTATCTCCGCCAAAGAAGCCTTTGATGGAGGACCACAGGTTGCTGAAGAATCCTCCGGATTTCCCGTCCAGGTTGTCGAGAGTCTTTTTCAGTGCTTTGACATCGTAGTCGTACTGGGAAATAGATTCCATCAGACTTGTGATTTTCGCAAGCTGGTCATCGGTCAGTGTAATTCCCTGCTTATCGGCTGCGTCAGAAATCGCGTCCTGAATATCGGACGGATCAGTCAGTTTGTCTTCAATAACGGATTCTTTGACATCGTTGATCAGATCAGATGCTGTATCCTGACCGAGATCCTTGGCGAGGTCACCGGTTGTTACCAGCTCTTCTGTTGCAGTTGCTTTCTGGTCTTCGGAAAGTTCTTTTCCACTGGCTTTTTCGTAAGCCATCATAATACCTGTCAGTGCACCGGTTCCGGATACTTCAATTGGAGATCCGGCAACAACGTTACAGTTCTCAACGCCGGAAGTCAAAAGTGTACTGGCAATCATAGAACTTGTTACAAATGTCAGGTTTGCGACTTTTACCTGAATTCCGCCGCTGTCTGTCGGCTCAACATAAGAACAGCTATATGTTCTTGTACCAATCTGGGATTCGGTCGCGATCCCTTCCATATATTTTCTTTCGTCTGTGTTCGTGACTTCGATCGTGTCTACCTGATCGGCGGAAGTACCGAAGTATTTGTACATAGAAGCTTTCTGCTCGTCGGATAAGTTTGCTCCGAGAGTGACTACTTTTGCGCTGTCAGCCAGGGCAGTTACCGGCAGGCTTACAGATGCCAGAATTATTGCCAGGCTAAACGGCAGAACCCTTTTTAATTTTTTCATACTCATAATTATCCTGTGGTGTCAGACGCCACATCTCCTTTCTGTACCCCCAATAATAGCATACTTGTGTAAAAGTAAAAAGTAAAAAATTCTTAACTATTTCGAAAGATTTTGTTACGGCTTGTGTACATCTGTGGACTAAGACAGGATTTCCAGCATTCTGGATTCAAATGTGTGTTCATCCACCATTCCCCCCATGACACCGACTGACTTTTTATCTTTGAAGAGAACAAATGTCGGGACGATTTCCGGGGCGTATTCTGCGGCGAGTACTGCAGATTCTTCAATTTCGACTTCGCAGAACTTGATCTTTCCGGCGTATTTCTTTTCGATATCCTCCACGACCGGCTTCATCATGGCACATTTCCCGCACCAGATAGCGTAGAACATAACGACGACCGGGAGAGAGGTATCTTTTACTTCTATTTGAAAATTTTTTGCAGTTAAATGTAACATCAAATCAACCTTTCTGATCAGTGCCTTCGGCAGTCAGAACCGTGGTTCAGAATATCATATACTTCTTTCAGGGATTTTCTGAAACAACCGATCCACCTGTGCAGACACCGATTTCGATAAGTGTATTCAAAAAACTTTTGTCGGAAGTTTTTTTTGTTATGACAATTTCGGCTCATGGCGAACAGACTCCGAAGGCTTTCTCATTAATAATATATGCGCTGTAGCGCTAAGAAAGTCACAGCAGACATCTTCTTTTAGCAATGAGCTTGCAAATCGGGTGATCCATGGATGAAAATTTCTCTTCATATTCTGTCATAATATTTCCAACGTTCATAATTTCATCATGGTGCAGGTCATAAGTACATTCGGAAATGCCCCATGTTTCGGATTCCCCTAAAGACTCAACAGAAAAATCAAAAAGATCACGGTTATCTGTCTTGAATTCGACCTGTCCGTCCTGGACAAGCACCTTGTCGTAACGTGCAAAAAAATCCGGTGATGTGAGGCGCCTTCTTGCATGGCGGGCTTTCGGCCATGGGTCGGAGAAGTTCAGATAGATTCGGTCAACTTCATTTTCAGCGAACACATTTGCTATGTCCTGTGCGTCCATACAAATGAAGCGAATGTTTGGCAGAGTGCTTTCGTTTTCTTCTATATATATGTTTAACTTTTCCACAGCACGGAGAAGGACGCTTGTGTAGCGCTCGATTCCGATGTAGTTGATCTGTGGATTTTTCTGAGCCAGTGCCATGAGAAAACGGCCTTTTCCCATGCCGATTTCCATGTGGACCGGGTAGTCATTCTGGAATACATCAGATGCCCAGTGACCACGGAATTCTTCCGGAGTCTCGATAACCTGACTGCACTCTTTTAACACGCCTTCGGCGCGGGGTATATTTCTAAGTCGCATATATGATCTCCTTATTTGTTGTATTTCTTTATTTGCAAACTTCCCAAATCCGGGAGATTCTTGCCTTGCCTTAGTTTACAGGCTTTGGCAAAAAAAGTCAAACTCAATGGTGTATAGCGGCCATATCTATATCATATTGCCGAAAGGAATATGCGTAACGACTAAAATTTTTCCGAAAAACACAAATAATTTGTGCAAATTTTCGACATATTAAGGAGAAGGTATATAAAAACGGGAGGAAAGTGACTAAATTTTGGACAAATGAAAAAACTCAAATAAGAGAATATGCTTAAAAAATTGTCAAATAAAGTAATTGTTAAGAAAAAAAGAAATGATTGACATTTAAAAAACAGGAGAGTAAAGTAATCACGAAATTTGGAGAAGAAAGGGAGGGAGTCATACGGAGAAATTAACAGAGAGTCTGTTGGAAGAGCTGAATTGTGATACAGCATTTACTATTCCGTTATTCGGGGGAATTAAGATTAGTGAGTCCGTGGCGGTCACATGGATCATTATGGCTGTAGTTGTACTGCTGTGTGTCATATTCGTAAGGAATCTCAGTGTAGAGAATCCGGGGAAAGCTCAGCTTTTATTGGAATCCGCAATCGGAAAAGGAGTGGACTTCTTTGAAGATGTTATGGGCAAAGAAAACCGAAGATATATCCCATATCTTATCACGGTGCTGATCTATATCGGAATTGCCAATATCATTGGATTGTTTGGGTTTAAACCGCCGACAAAGGATCTGAATGTCACAATAGCGCTGGCTGTTATGAGTATGTGTCTGATCGAGTATTCCGGAATACATAAAAACGGATTAAAACACTGGGTCAAACATTTTGCAAAGCCGGTTCCGTTCGTCGCACCGATCATGGTACTGGAGATTGTAATCCGTCCATTGTCCTTGTGCATGCGACTGTTCGGTAATGTACTGGGAGCATTTGTAATCATGGAGCTTTTAAAAATAGTAGCTCCGGCGATTATACCAATCCCGTTTAGTTTTTATTTTGATATATTTGATGGATTCTTACAGGCTTATGTATTTGTATTTCTGACGGCGCTGTTCATGAATGAGGAACAGGAGTAAAGCCGGAAGATAAGAAGAACAGACTTAAAAGGGATTTAAGAAAACATTTTTAGACAAGAAGAAAAGGAGATTAAGATTATGTTAGTAGCAATTGGAGCAGGTATCGCAGTTTTAACAGGTTTAGGAGCAGGTATTGGTATTGGTCTTGCAACAAGCAAGGCAGTAGACGCTATCGCAAGACAGCCAGAGGCTGAGTCAAAGATCAGCAAGAACCTGATTCTTGGTTGTGCCCTTGCAGAGGCAACAGCTATTTATGGATTTATCATCGGTCTTCTGATTATCCTGATGCTGAAATAATTAGCAGTTCGTAAAGAAGCAGGAGAAAAGAAGAAAGGCAGGTGGGAAAAGGTGATAAAAGTAGATTTGAGCCTTCTCTGGACCATAATAAACCTTGTAGTCTTTTATCTATTACTGAAGAAATTCCTGTTCAAACCAGTTATGGGGATCATGGAAAAGCGTGAGCAGATGATTGCCGACGGATTGAAAAATGCAAGTGACAGACAGGAAGAGGCAGAGACTCTGAAAAAAGAGTATGAGTCAGCTCTTTCCGGTGCAAAAGAGGAATCGGTTAAAATCGTTGAAAATGCCCGTGTAGAGGCTAAGAGACAGTCAGATGAGATTCTTGCAGATGCGGACAGAAGAGCAGATGCCACGATCGAACGTGCCAGAAAGACCATCGAGACTGAGCGAAAGCAGGCATTGGATGGCGTTGAGACACAGATTGCAGGACTTGCAATGCAGGCAGCCAGAAAGATTGTAGATGAAGAGACAAGAAAACAAGGAAATCAGGCGATTTATGATCAGTTTTTGGAAAGCGTAGGTGACGCTCATGACGGTAAAGACGAGTAATACAGTAAAGTTCGTTCAGCCGGCAGCAAAGCGCTATGCAAGAGTTCTGTACGAACTGGAAATTCCGAAAGCAGATATTGAGAAAACAAAAGAAATCTTCTGTCAGGTACCGGAAGTATATGAAGTACTGTTAAATCCGGTAATTACGGCAAAGAACAAATACAGTGTTATCGAACAGATATTTCCAAAGTCTATTTGTAATTTCCTGAAGGTAACATGCGAGAACCAGAGAATGGGCATGCTTTGGGACATTTTCGAAAGCTATGATAAATATTGTGAGGAGCAGCAGCAAGTTATGACTGCGACTTTAATATGTGTAGACGAGCCAGACGAAGAGCAGGCTGAGAAGATGAAAACATTTATTATGGATAAATATCATAAATCGAAGGTAAATCTGGAGGTCGAAAAAGACCCGTCACTGCTTGGAGGATTTATCCTGAGAGCGGGCAGTGATGAATATGACTGGAGCATTCGTGGAAGAATGAACCGGTTAGAACAAAAATTGACCTGGAGGTGAACGTAAGTGAGTTCAATCAATTCAGATGAAATTATTTCAATTCTGAAAAGTGAAATAGAGAATTTTGATGAGATCAGTAAAGACAGCGAAGTCGGAACTGTTGTAACAGTCGGAGATGGAATCGCTACCATTTACGGAATCGATCATGCAATGTACGGCGAGATCGTTACCTTCGAAAATGGTCTGAAGGGTATGGTACAGGATATCCAGAAAGACGAGATCGGATGTATCTTATTTGGATCAGATACAGGAATCAAAGAAGGAACAAAGGTTGCACGTACAAAGAAAAAAGCCGGAATCCCGGTAGGAGATAAATTTATCGGAAGAGTTATCAATGCCCTTGGTGCACCAATCGACGGTGCCGGAGAGATTGAGGCAGATGATTATCGCCCGATTGAAAATGAAGCACCTGGAATCATTGACAGAAAATCCGTCAGCGTTCCTATGGAGACAGGAATCCTTTCTATTGATTCCATGTTCCCGATCGGACGTGGACAGAGAGAGCTGATCATCGGTGACAGACAGACTGGTAAGACAT
>ENA-ORTY01001265-ORTY01001265.1-human-gut-metagenome-genome-assembly--contig:-NODE-1265-length-28927-cov-4.555278_pt1 | contig 28927 bp, 27 predicted proteins | sample MGYA00241917_ERZ509198 | MGnify/ENA primary metagenome ERZ509198 (study PRJEB26280, sample SAMEA2338857) | human gut metagenome | biome: human gut; feature: human-associated habitat; material: faeces...
CGAATAATTTATAAACAGCCTCACGGTCTGTGATGCTCTCTTTTACAAAACGGAAATTCGGATTGTCCATCACTGGTGCAAGTGTAGATAAGTTACCTGCATATGTCAGGCAGTCCAGACAAACGATACGATAATCCGGATATTTGTCTAACATGTGAAAAATAAAGTTACTTCCGATAAATCCAGCTCCGCCGGTTACGATAATTGTCATAATTAAAAATCTCCTTTGATATTACTTAGTCAAAATTTATAAAAATTCTTCGTTTTTTATTCTTATATCTTAGTACAAATCCTCGCGGTATTTTCCGTCTAAGACATCTTTCAGATATTGACCATACTGGTTCTTTTTCAATACCTCGTAAACTTCCAGAACTTCTTCCTTTGAAATCCAGCCATTTAAGTATGCAATCTCTTCCAGACATGCAATCTTACGATGCTGATGTGTCTCAACTGTCTTTACAAAGTTTGTAGCATCTACAAGGCTCTCATGTGTACCAGTATCCAGCCATGTGAATCCCTGTCCGAGAAGTTCTACATTCAGGTTGCCCTTCTCAAGATATACACGGTTCAGGTCTGTGATTTCCAATTCTCCACGGGCACTTGGTTTCAGGCTCTTTGCATACTCTACAACTTTATTGTCATAGAAGTAAAGTCCTGTTACACAGTAGTTGCTCTTTGGATGCTCCGGTTTCTCCTCGATGGAAATTGCTTTTCCTTCGTGGTCGAACTCAACAATACCGAAACGTTCCGGATCATCTACATAGTAACCAAATACTGTAGCACCTTTGCCTGTCTCAGCATTTTCTACTGCTGCCTTCAGACGCTTGTTCAGTCCATGACCTGCGAAAATGTTATCTCCAAGAACCATAGCAACCGTATCATCACCGATGAACTCCTCGCCAATGATAAATGCCTGGGCAAGTCCGTCTGGGCTTGGCTGTACTGCATAAGAAAGATGTACACCAAACTGATGTCCGTCCCCTAACAGTTCTTTGAATCTTGGTGTATCCTGTGGTGTAGAGATGATCAAGATATCACGGATCCCTGCATTCATCAGCACAGACATCGGATAATAAATCATCGGTTTATCATAAATAGGTAATAACTGTTTTGATGTTACCATAGTCAGAGGATAAAGACGTGTTCCAGATCCTCCTGCTAAAATAATTCCTTTCATATAGGAACCTCCTTGTAATAAATACAATACATAGTTTCACCATATCTTCTAAAGTTATGGCATGTTCATGATTGCATTATAAAAGGTGACCCTAGGTCACCTTCAAGTACTTTTTACAAAAAATGTAACTTTTTTGTAATATTTAAGAAAATCTTCAGGAATTCGTGGTTCTAAATACGCTCTTCCATCTTTTCAGTAGCATATTGCAATTTTGCTCCATACTTATCCTGAAACTTCCTGACCGTATTAGATTTCAATTCATGTGTTCGCATTTTTTTAGCTATAATTCTATAAAACATTGCATATCCTTTTAATTCTGCTCTGAATCTTCTTTCCGTAACCTCTAATTGTGAAACAGCCGTCCTAATATCACTACCTTTAAGTTCTATAAAATACGCTGACTTAGCCGAATCATTCAAAACCAAATAATCGCAACACGTCTCATCAACTACCAATTTCCCATCCAATTGATATTGACGCACATCCGACTGTCCTTTATCATTAATTGCCCGATGTTGGCAACTGCTTCCTTTATCACGAGACACGATAATTTTCTGATTCTTTTCACATTCCGACTTTTCTGCCGTAAGTAACATATTGCCTCCTTATCTTTCTGTGCTTAACCTTTCAACTCTAACATCTTATCATAATCTTCGTTAATCTGTTCTGAAGCCCCGTCAATCACTTCATTTTCAATAGACTTGAACTCTTCATCAAGACAGGATTTTATTTTTCCATTCTGCACAAATAATGCATTTACTTTATCATAATTAAGCCATTTATTTTTACTAATAATTCGACTTAATTGGCTCTCATCTACATCTTTTGAAACCTTATCTGCATATAACAAATTATTAATTGTTCCTAATATATACGGGCTATGCGTTGTCAAAAATAGTTGATTACCATTACCATTGCACACTAGAGCAATAAATTCCATTACCAGTTTCTGTGAATTTGGAAATAAATGTGATTCCGGTTCTTCAATAATGAAATAAGTGCTCTCTCCATTTAGCAAATAGTAGAATAAAGCATTTAATATCCACACAACTTCCTGTTGACCAGAAGACGCATAGTTCAACTTCACATATCGATTATTGGATACCTGCAATCGTTCCTCTCCGTCTTTGTTAATATATTCTCCCTGTAGCAATTGTTTCATCAAAGAAATAGATTCTTTCGCTCTTTCCTCATCAATTTTTATATATGTCATTGCTATTACATCATTCAGCATCTCAACCGGACTGATTGTAAATACTGATTTCATCTGCAATATCTTTTCCAGATAACTTCTTGTGCAATAATCCATATTGCGTTTTTGAATATCATCCATGGAACTGTAAATATAATTCATCTGATTACTCAAAAGTGTAATCATACTTCTTCCAGCCGGGATATAAACAACATCCGTCTTATCATTAAAAAATTCTTTGATTTCACGTTCTGTTAATTCTAATATCGGATCTGGGTGATTGTGAATTTCTTTACTTCGATTTTCAAGCATTTCAAATAACTCATTAAAATCTTTGCTAAAATCCACTTTAACTTCATACAATCCTTCTTTGTTCTTTTCAAGAAAAACTTTCAATATCTTCTTTTCCGTATATTGATATTGTAAAAACATATCTCCATCCAAGCTTCCTGTTATTCCAAAAATCTGCAAGAAATTAGCCCGGACTTCTTTCATAAAACGTTGCTTAACCGTTACATTTCTTGACTCTGCTACGTGTCTGTTCAACAAATATTTCTTCTTATACTCCACAAACAAAATATTCTTTATATTTTTGAAAAAGAAAATACTTTTGGCAATTGTACTTTTGCCAGATGCCTGCGGACCTGTGCACACCATAAATTCATCAATATTAATTTCACATTCCTCTATCGGTCCTAGATGTTTTATATATAATTTCTGCATTCACATAATCCTTTCGCACTGCAAATATTAAAATAGTTGATATATATATTATGATTATATATCAACTACTCTTACTTCTCAACATATTTCCGCTACAAACACCCCTGCGTCTTTTGTTATCCGGAAGCCTTTTTCCGTCTTTTTCCGCACATAAGTCTGGAATTCTTTATACCGATCCAGTATATACTGGCTTTGATTTCCATGACAGGACAATATATACGATATCAACGGCTCTGGATTCGGAATTACAAGTTCATCTTCGTATGTTCTCCAATGAACATCCGTAAAATATTGCTCTAGTATCTCAGACCCATTCTCTCTTCCAAATCTTTCATACAGTTTTTCTGCTGAAAGTACGATCCGATCATCAAAGCTCTGTACCAATTCACTGACTTCTTTCATATGCTCGCCGCCATAAGTACTGCACACAAATCTTCCACCTGGTTTCAACACCCGTCTTACTTCCCGGCAAGCCTGTGGTATATCCTCACAGTAAAACAATACATGTCCGGCAACTACCAGATCAAAGCTCTGATCCTCATATGGAATCCTGTGACAGTCAAAATGCCGGAACCGGAACCTGTGGTCTCCAATCCCTACATTACGTCTCGCATCCCTTAACATTCCTTCTGATGTATCAGACAAGGTAATCTCTATATTCTCCGGAAGTTTTTCTTTATTCTCCTTCCAGAGCGTTCCATCACCGCAGCCAATTTCCAACACCTTTATCCCCTCATTCACACAAAGCTGCTCATAAATCCACGGGAACCACCCCTCTTTATTCACGGAATAAAGGCTGTGAAGATTAATTCTGGCCGATATATTGGACGCATCCTGATACTGATTTTTCATGCTCTTCTCCATACCCGTCAGATGGATCAGATTCAGCATCTGGCTCCAGTCAATAGTATGTTCTTTCTGAATAAGTTCCGATGTATCCTGTATTGCTTTTTCTACAAGCTGCATCTGCTCAATCTTATCTCTCACAAGCTTCAATTGAATATTCAAAGAATTCAGCATAAAATGATAATCCGCATCATCAATCGTCATCTCTCTGATATCATCCAGCGTAAATCCCAGATACTTCAGAAGAAGAATCTGCTGCAGTCTGGCAAAATCTTCATCTGTATAGAATCTTGCCCCTGAATCCGACACATACGATGGTTTTAAAATATTCTGTTTGTCATAATACCTGATTGTCCGAAGTGTCACATGCGCCATCCGCGCAAACTCTCCGGACGAATAATAACCTGGCTTTTTCATTCTACCTCTGTTACACCTTTATTCTTCACATCTGCCAATCAGACAACTCTTCCGATAAAATACCGCGCCATACTTTAGCACTTTTTGATACCCCTGAGCATAAATGCTGTCTGCATAACGCATCTCCTCTATCTGATTCAATGCCCTTTCGCCAGCTTTCTTCATATTTTCCAAGCTGTCAGCAATCTTCATTTCCATAATAACCGCCCGACGCTTTTTCTTATCCTTTATTACAAGATCTGGTCTTCCCAGTCCACTTTCATAATTAGACTCCACAATATAACCTGCATTTGCAAATAATCCTGCTAAAAATGCATGGTAAAAACTCTCCGCATAATCATGGTAACTGATAGTCTCAAACAATAACTCCGATATCAAATCTGACAATCTGCCAGTATCTGCATTCCACAAAGCCTCGAACAACTTGCTTCTGTCACGAACAGCTATTTTCTCATCAAACCAGCGCACTACACTTTTTCTGAAAATATCCATAATCTCTGCGTTTGGGATTTTCAAAAAAGCTTTCGTCTTTCCAGACACCGGATTTTTAATATCCTTGGTCAGATATCCGGTCAGATACAACACGCTCCACAGATTTTCTTCTGAATCTGTCAGATTCTCATACGTCAGGTTTTCTGTAATGTTGACCTCTATTGTATCGCCTGCCAGAAGTCTCTCGAAAGAATCCGTCACATCCATGCCTTCACATGATAAAAATGTACGAATAATATCATTATGACTAGTATTTTCCCAGAAATTCTCCGGTTCACTTCCTGATTCGAATGCCAGTTTATTTAAATAGCATAATACATCCCATGGGCAATAAATCTCCGTCTTTCCAAAACAGTATCCATCATACCACTTTTTGATCCGATCGAAATATTCAAGATTACCAGTATTCTCTAAAAGTATTCGTACTTCCTCATCCGTAAAGCCAAAAAATTTACTAAATCTCTCATCTGCAATGGTATCTGCCACAAAATTGTTAGTACCTGTAAAAATACTCTCTTTCGAAATACGCAGTCAGCCTGCGATTACTGAAAATTTAAGTGATGTATTATCCTTTAACGCCTGACTCATCATTGTACCGATTACATCCAGCATCTCGTTATAATATGCCCTGGCTCCTGCCTTTGCCATCGGCACATCATATTCATCAATCAGCAGGATCACCTGTTTTCCATAGTATATCTGCATCATACGCATTAATATTCTAAGTGAAATCTGCACATCCGTTTTATTTCCCTGACGACGCTTCAGTCTGGTAAAAATTTCTTTATATGATTCATCAATTTCAGTACATTTTTCTAAATATGCATGTTCTACATATAGCTGTGAAATAATGGATTGCAATAACCCATATGCATCTTCAAAGGTTTCCCCACCTGCATCTTTAAAGCTAAGAAAAATCACAGGCCATTGGTTCATCCACAATTCACACAGTTTCTGATCTTCAGCAATCTTCAAACCTTCAAACAAGGCTTTGCTATCTCTGCGAATATCAAAGAAAGAAGCCAGCATACTCATCACAAGCGTCTTTCCAAATCTGCGAGGTCTTGTAAAAAGTGTAATCTCCGCAGGCCCTGTCTTCACCAAAGTCTGAATCAGTTCCGTCTTATCCACATAGTAATAATCATTTTTCCTAATCTTCTCAAATTCAGAAATACCAATTGGGATATTATATCGAATCACTTTTCCACCTCCATGCCAAATATATTTTTATTATAAAGCAACTCCCGGCTTTCCACAACGGGAAACCGGGAATTCATATTTTTACCATGTTTTTATATATTCTTATTCAAAACGATTCATATATCTAGGATATTCCGCATGTCCTGACTCTAAAGTATTTCCTTCCACCGTAATCTTAATCTTCTCACAACCATATGCATCTAAAAATGTATTTACAACACTTCCAATTGTATAATACTCGCCAGTTGTTCCCATACTGCAAACATATGCACCAAATGCTTCATTGAAATCAACATCCAGACTTTCCACACCATCTATGGTCTGTTTATCACACTTTAACACTTGAATATCTGATGGTAATACAGATTTCTGAACTAATGCATTCACGATATTCTCTGGTGTCAGTTCATCAATCTTTACACTCTCAGATACAAACTCCGTCGCATCATCATTACTTACATAAAGCTGAATTTCAACAGACTTGTCCTCATTTGAAACGGTATCCTCTGCTTTTTTTTCACAATCTGCCTCTGATAGATCAGCCTTATTTTCATCCGACTGATCAACTTTATCCTTATCATCTTCTTGATGCTCTGTCTTCTGATTGTCAGATTGAGAGGAATCTGTACCTTTAGAACTACTACAAGCTGAAATCGACAATAAAACTCCTGTTAATAAAATAATTATTACTTTTCTCTTCATATTATTTTTTTCCTCCTTCTTTCAATATCACTTTACAAATCTTTTCCACTTCCTCTAACGTTAAATCTGCATACAGTGGTAACGTCAACACATGCTTTGATATATCCAAGGCTACCGGAGTATCTTTAACATCATATTGACTTCGATAACATTCGAATTCATTTGTTAACGGATAAAAATATTTTCTTGAATAGATTCCATTCTCTTTTAATCGATCATATAACTGATTTCTTGACTCGCCATACTTTTCTTCATCAATTATTATCGGAAAATATGAATAATTTTGCTTAACATCTTTCTGCTGTAAATTTGTCTGTATTCCCGAAACCTCTCCTATTCTTTCCATATACATATCTACAACTTTTTTTCTCTTAGCAATTTCATTGTCAATGTGTTTTAAATTACATAAGCCCATTGCCGCACAAAATTCGTTCATTTTAGCGTTCGCTCCAACACCGTCTACGCATTCAGGTCCTCTTATTCCAAAATTTTTAAGTCGATATAAATCTAATCCAAATTGTTCATCTTTAAAACATACAGCTCCACCTTCTATTGTGTTAAATACCTTTGTAGCATGAAAACTAAAACATGAAACATCTCCAAACTCACCTACACCATGTTCTTTATAAGTTTCTCCAAAAGCATGTGCTGCATCATATATAACTTTTAATCCATACGCGCTAGCAATTTGTTCTATAGTTTCTACATCACAAATATTTCCATATACATGTACTGGCATAATTGCCGATGTTTTCTTTGTTATCAACTTTTCAATTTTACTCACGTCTATTGTATAATCTTTAGAATTAATATCGCAAAAAACAGGAACCAGACCATTCCGTACAATTGCATGTGTTGTTGAAGCAAATGTGAACGGCGTTGTAATCACCTCGCTACCTCTTGGCAAATTCAACGCCTGTAACGACAATTCTAATGCCATATGTCCGTTTGTTAGCAAATCGATATTTGCTACGTTTAAATATTCTTGTAATTCTTTTTGCAAACGTTTATGTTTTTCTCCCATATTCGTTAACCAATGTGTGTCCCAAATATCTTTTATTTCCTCTACATATTCTTCTAATGCTGGCATTGAAGATCGTGTCACTAATATTTTATCTTCCACTTTATATTTCCTCTCTTAAGATAGCATACATTTTCATATCCACGAATTTTCCGTTTTTATATTTAGCTTTTCTTTTTCTCCCTTCGTACTTAAATCCACACTTCTCGTAGAGATGTATTGCACGTACATTATCCTCTAAGACAGTAAGTTCAATTCGATGCAAATTCAAATTATAAAATGCGTGATTTATCATCTCTTTTACTGCAAATGTTCCAATCCCTTTTCCTTGATTCTCACAATCCCCAATCATAATATGTAGCTCTCCCGATTGGTTTAAATTATTAATTGAAACAATACTTATTAATCCTAATATCTTGTCATTCATATCATCAACAATAGCGCATCTTATACTTTCATTTCTACTCTTCATATAATGTTCAAACCATCGAACATCCACTTCATAATTTATAAACCGATATGGTGCTCCTAACAAATCAATAAGTTCTTTATTATTTCTCCATTTATTAATTGTATCTAAATCTTTTTGTTCCAATTCTCTTAACTTATACACTTTTCAAGCTCCCTTACTAAATCTCTCATATCGCTCTTATTATACCGTTGGTCTACAGGTAATGGCAAAATATTTTGTGCCATTTTCCATTCTTTCCATGTCTCTGGAACTTCCTGTAAAACATTTGGCCATAACGTTGGAATATATATTCCTTGTTTTTGGAGTTTTTTTCTTATTAATGCAGCGTTATCAATCATGAAAGGATACATAAATGTATTAACTTCTATATTTCTTTGTAAGTTCAACTGGTTTATTTCTCCTAATTTACTATCCAAAATAGAAAAATTACTTTTTCTTCTGTCTTCTACAAAACTATAATCTATTGCATGCAATAAATTGTTCGTTAAATGAGACATCTTTTTTATAGGTTCATTGGAAAATCTCTTATTATTTTCTACAGATGCCGCATAAAATTCTGATGCTGTTCGTTCGTATCGCCCCAAAATATGTCTCATATGCTCAAAAGACTCATCATATTCCAATTCTCGTTCTATTCTTGTACTTGTGTACAAAAAAGCTCCATCTGGAACTCCAAAATACTTTCTACAAGTATATAAAGTATTTACATCTTTAATCGGTTGTGCGAAATAATTCTGTGCATTATCCAGAATAATATTTTTATATCTACTTTTGTATTCTAATATCACTTGGTCATTCAATTGTCCATAATAATTTACTAGATAAATCCAGTCTTCTTTTTCATGCTCGATTTCAGCTGGCAAAAAACTATATGTAATATGATATTGTTTGATCTGTACATCATATTTTCTACAAACACTCTTTACTGAATCACACAAGAAATAAGGTAACCATATTTTCTTTATATTATTAGCTTCTATAAGATACGCTAATGCATTTCTTCCACAGTTCAATGCTATAGCGTCTTCATGAAACATAGGTAAGCGGAAATGCTCCAGTTCTATATATCCTCCAATTTCTTTCATCATTAATTTCCTTACTTTAATTGCACCTGAATTTTTTCATTAATACTTTTAAGCACATTATTCATAATTTCTTCACTTTCAAAACGCATAAAGATGATTCCCAAGCACTTTGACGCATTATCAAATCTTTCAACTTTATCTCCGTCTCTTTTATATAAACATTTTCTTACAACATATTTTTTTATATCTTCGGATACTATAACCCCTTTATACTGTCCATCCAACTCACTATGTATATTATATGTTGCATAACAATACTGTGATTTTTGTGGTAATATATCTATTTCTTCTCCTAGCGCAGCTTTTATTGATATTTCAGCTATATCAATATTATATATATATCCTAATAAGTCTGGAATCATATTTCCACCACTTCGCGGTCCGACATCTATCAACCATACACGATTGCTTTCATCTATAATAGCTTCAATATTCATTGCACCAGTTCTAATATGTAACTTGTTTACTAGTGATTGTAATACAACTTTTATCTTTTTTTGATCCGAATCGCTAATCTGTAATGGATAACTTTTCCCTGCTGGGACAAGCGGATTTACATTACTATCTCTATGACAATTTAGCAATCCCCATACTACAATTTTCCCTTCATTGACAAATATATCTCCCCCTACTAAATATCGATGCTTCTTTTCTATATATTTTTCAATAATTATTTTATGACATCTTGAAAATGAAAAAGCTAGCTCTGCCGCCTTTTCAATTTCTTCATCAGATTTAAGAACCATAGCCCCTTTACTTCCAGATGAATCAACTGGTTTCACTATCACCGGAAAATCTATTTTTCCATTTTTACAATCCTCTAAAATATGCCCCACATCTGTATAATCATTTGCTTCTGGAGAATTAAATCCATTTTCTTTTAAAAATCTTCTAAATTTTTCTTTATTGCATAATATTTCTATAGATGCATATGGATTTCCTGACAAATTCAACCTTTCCGCAATATATGCTGCTGTCGGTGCCGCTGGATCTGAGGCATATGCCAGTACAGCATCTATTTTTTCCTTCTCTGCCACTTCCAATACTTTTTCTTTTTCAGTTGTACTTACTAAATAAAATTTATCTGCAACATATTGGCCTGGATTATCTAACAAATAATCACACACAATTGTGTAACATCCCATCTCTTTAGCTTTTTTTATTATACCAACCTGTTGAGCTGATCCTCCCAGCAATAATATTCTTTTCATTTTCTTTTCGTTCCTATCTATTTAATAGTTTGTGAAGAATTTTTATAGAGAAATGATCTTTATATTCATTTAACACCTTTTCTATGTTTTTCTTTTCCTGTAGTAATTCTTGTTTTTCTTGATGTAATTCTTGTTTTTCTTTTATTATATCATCAATATATCTCCTCACTTCATGTGCTTCAATTATTTCTGTTTGTAAAGTAATGTTCAATGTTCCTTCGCCAACTGTAATTTCATATTGTGGATCATCCGTATAAAAATAATCGTATTCTTCTTCTGAAATTCCATTTATAGGTTTTGCATTAATACTTTCTTCCTGCCAATATGCTTCAATAATTTTACATTTTCTGTAAGTACCTTCATCAAAATCGAATCTTATAGCTCTTATCTTCTCATTTTTTTCTTCTTTTGTGACATCAAATCTTATATGCACAATTTGGGTTGATGGAATATACACAATCTGCTTAATTGCCGTTTCTTCATTAAACCCATTACCATAATCCACATATAATGTAGTTTTCAAAAAACAATCTTTAGATAACATTCCAAATATATCATATTTTTGTTTATCTATATTGAACTCCTTCGTTCCATAATTGTAAATTTTCTTTATTTTTTCCCATTTTTCTTTATTTTGACATATCTTATAAATTTCATTGATTCCTAATAAATGTTTGGATTCTCTATCTCCTTCCAAAAATATCTTTGCTATGGCAAAAGATATTTCACATTTTCCATCAATCACATATCTCTCAGCCTCTGGAAATATTTGTAACAAATCGTTTATATTGGTTATATTAAAATAATTCTGATACACTAAATATTCCTCTACAAACAATCTTTTTTGTTTTTCTGCAGTATCCCCACTTGCATTTTTTTCACTGTCATGCACTCTAAAACAAGTAAGTTTTTCAGGAATAATATAAATGTCTCGGTTCATACATATTTTTATCCATTTATCAAAATCTGGCAAGCTGTTCAAGCCCTCTGACAATAGATTATACTTAAAATAAGCCTGTTTTCTAATAAGTAAACTTGGATGGCACAAACAATTTCCATTATCAAAAAAATATCTTAACCATTGATATCTTGTTCGATTTTTCTCTTGAAACACTCTTTTATAAGCATGGTTTCCTTCATATTTATTTCCGTTCTCGTCTATAACACTTACTCCAGTAAAGCAAGCTTCTACTTCTGCATGTTCATCTAAATATTTCACTTGTTTTTCAAGTTTTGTATCTTTCCATTTATCATCTCCATGCAGAATCGCAATATATTCTCCCCGCAAATGTTCTATTTCCCATTTCAATCCACTTTCTCCGATATTTTTTTCATGAAAAATAGTTTTGATTCGTTTATTCGTTTTCTGATATTTTTCAATTATTGCTTTACTATCATCCGTAGAGCAATCATCCACTATATAAAGTTCATAATCTCTATATGTTTGATTTAACACACTTTCAATACTCTCTCTTAAATGTATTCCATGATTGTACGAAGTTAACCATACTGTTACTTTTGCCATCTGTATTTCCTCCACACTTTAATACTTTTTATTATACTTTATATTTTTCAAAAAGTCGAATAATACTCTTCGTATTATCCGACTTTTTCGAGAAGGCAAGCAAACTGGCTAACCATAATATTTTAATTTTTTGTTCTTCCACCAGTAAGTATTTTTAATACACTTGGTGAAATGCGATTTAATACATAATAAATTATACATGCAATGCATAAATAAATCCCTAATATCATCACTTTACTTAAAACATTCACGATACAAGCATAATGAAATACTGGTTGCAATAAACTATAAACCTTACCTTTTAAATCATACATTAATGGTTGATGAATTGCATAAATTAAAAATGAAAATTTAAAAATTTTTAAGTTTCCTGGTATCATTTTTATTGGCAAAAGATATAACATCATAATTGGCAGCACTCGAATAATAGTTCTTAAAAAAAGTCCAGAATATGCCACATCTATTATTAATGTCACCATAAATAATACTACTATGTATTTTAATCCTTCTGCTCCTTCTATTTGTTCCGAGTAGTAACCATAATAACTGCCAATTAAGTACGACTGAAAATAACCTAATATATTTCCGACATATCCATATGCTACAATCTTACTCAAAAATAGATTATCAGATATTCCAACTATATATACCGCAATACATAAACCAATAACCATCGTCCAACCAATATTTCGGTTAGAAAATAAAGCTAAAAATACAGGTGAAATAACTGCAAGCCAAAACACTACATAAACATACCACAATGCTCCATCAGGTGGCCAGGCTCCAAAGAAAAAATATTAGAAATAATATTTTGAAAATTTAATTCATCACCTTGAATCAATTGCTTTACAACTGTTATCATTTGCCATGAAATATATGGTATTAAAAATACAATTAATTCATCGAACCACTTTAAATTTATATGTAATTTTATTTAAATTACGAAAAAGTAAAAAACCACTAACTGTAAAAAACCAACTCATCGCTAATCCTGCTAATACATCATTTACTTGTGCAATCATCACATTTAATTTTAAATCATATTCATTCACAAAAAATCCGGTTTACCAGTATGATACATTACAATCACACATGTCATCAAAAATCCTATTACTTTAATTCTTTTGCTTATTTCTTCTGTCATATTTTTCTAATACCCTTTTGTTCAATTTCCCATATCAATTATTTAAACACTTTACTAAGCCAACTTATAAAGCCAACAACATAAATCAAAAATATTGCGGTTACAAAAAATGTTTCAAAATCAAAACGATGATTAACAACTCTCAAAACCATTGTTGAATCTACTTTGTTTTCATTAACTTTTAAAGTTTTATCATTATCAACTTCTGGAGTAGCATATATAACAATTTGCTCTGTTGGCTCACATTCTTCTACACTAATTACAAATGTATATTCTTTTCCTTTACAATTCTCTACTGGATCAAATCTCATATAGAAAAATTTTCCTGACTTTAACTTTTCAAGTGTCGCTTCTCCTGACGCAACTGTTTTTCCATTTTCGTCATTCAATTTATACGCTATTTTTTTATTATTTTGATTTCCTACGACCCCCATCTTCACATTTATTCCATTAATTTTATCCTCTGGTGATATAAAAGTCTGTGATATTTCATTTTCTGCTGATATTGGATACGAAACATAATTAGTTGTATCTATTTTTTTATCATATATACTTATATTTTTATTTACAACAGCATAAATTCCTGAAAATGCTATTATAATAATACCTACTATAATCCAATATAAATTTTTTTTCATCTTTATTTGCTCCAATCTTAATATGACTCTTTGTATATCTCCGCAATTTCTTTGCATTCTCCAAACATTCGAACATTACCTTTTTCCAGCCATACAACTTTATTACATAATTTTTCTACCTGTTCAATACTATGAGATACAAAAAGTAATGTAGTTCCCTTATCTAACATTTCTTGAATACGTACCTGACATTTTTCTTGAAATCTAAAATCTCCAACTGACAATACCTCATCACAAATAAGAATATCTGGAGTTCCTATAGTCGCAATTGCAAATGCTAATCTTGAAACCATACCTGAAGAAAAATTCTTCACTGGAACATCTACAAAATCCTTTAATTCAGCAAATTCTATAATTTCATCGTAATGTGCCTCCATTACTTCATGTGATCTTCCCATTAAAGACCCATTTAAAAAAATATTTTCCCCTGCTGTTAAGTCAAAATCAAAACCTGCTCCAAGTTCAATCAATGGTGCTACTTCTCCTTGAACTGCAACCGAGCCTTTCGTAGGTTTTAATACACCAGCTATTATTTTTAGCATTGTACTTTTTCCGCTACCATTTAAACCGATAAGTCCCAGTGCTTCTCCCTTTTTCACATTAAACGACACATCTTTCAAAGCCCAAAACTCATTAGTGGATATCTGACTTTTTAATGTTTTTATAAAATACTCCTTTAAACTGTCCACTTTTTCAGATGCTAAGCTAAATCGCATTGATACATGATCTACACTTATAATATCTGTACTATTCATTTTTCTTCTTGTATGATAATTAGGAAGTTAATTATCACACGTTTCCTTTCTTTTAATATCGTGGTTCAATAAATTCAGATACTGTGGACTTTTGATTTTGCCCTGTAGCTTTGACTACTCGAAGGAGTGTATTGCCGCTACCTTTATCTGAATTGTTTATAGCTGGATGTTGCCGGAGTAATCCGAGTACTTATTTCCATCAAGTCTACGATGATAATCGCTGGTGGATATCACGGTATCAGACTTTAGAAAGGGAGGTACAACCTCATGATTTACGTAGGCATTGACATTGCCAAACCCAATCATTTTGCCTCAGCCATATCTTCTGATGGTGAAGAACTAATCAAGCCGTTCAAATTTACAAATGACAATGATGGCTTCCAACTGCTGATTTCCAAGCTAGATCCTCTAGACAAGGACAGCCTCACCATTGGTCTTGAATCGACGGCACACTACGGCGACAACCTTGTTCGATATCTTGTTGCTAAGAATTACAAAGTGTGTGTGTTGAACCCCATCAAGACTTCTACTATGCGTATGAACAACATTCGCAAAACGAAGACTGACAAAGTCGACCCATACATCATTTGCAAAACTCTCATGATGCAGGAATCTCTCAGATTTGTGACCTTCTATGATCTTGATCTGATGGACTTAAAAGCCCTTGGACGATTCCGTCAGGAAACCATTAAGCAGCGAACCCGTCTAAAGATTCAGCTGACTTCTTACGTGGATGAGATATTCCCTGAATTGCAGTATTTCTTCAAATCAGGTCTGCATCAAAAATCTGTCTATGCGCTTCTATGCATATGACTCATCTGGCTCATCTTCTCAAAGTGAACTCGCATGGACGCTTTAACAAAGAGATGGCTCAGCAGTTAAGAATTCTCGCACAGAAGTCTGTCGGTGCCAGCGACAGTTCTCTATCTATCCAGGTAACTCACACAATTCAACAAATAGAGTTACTCGATAGCCAATTAGAAAGAGTTGAAGCTGAAATGACGGAAATCATGAAATTCAATGATTCTGTCATTATGACCATTCCTGGTATCGGATATATCAATGGAGGAATGATACTTGGCGAAATCGGTGATATCCACCGTTTCTCCAGCCCCAACAAGCCGCTTGCATATGCCGGTTTAGATCCTATTGTAATATTTAGATTTTCATATTCTAAATATCTAATATAAATGTATCTTGCCGTTTATAAAATACATATAATCCAATCCCCATAACTAGCGCACATTCAATTGTTGCCAACACAATTGCTGAAATTGCTGGTAACGTATTATTTATCATTACACCTCTGAACATATTTAAAATATTTGTAAGTGGATTAAGCAATACAATTTTTTTTAACCAAGCTGGTAAAATAGACATTGGATAAATCACAGGGGTTAAATACATCAACGCTGTCACAAAGACCGAATAAAGATGCATGATATCCCTAAATTTTACCGTAATAGCTGATAACAGCAAACCAACTCCCATTGAAAAACAAATAATAAAAAACAATGGAATCGGTGCAAGCAATACCGTATAGTGTAGTTCCACTCTCATAGCAAGCATTACAAAAATCATAGCTGTAAATGAGGCCAATAAATTAATAGTACTGGAAAATATTCTTGAAAGTACAAACATGTATTTAGGAACATATACCTTCTTTATTAATGCACCATTTGCCAAAATTGCTCCCATCGCATTCGTTGTTGCCTCATTATAGAAATTAAATATAAGTTGTCCACTTAACAAATAAACTGGAAAATATTCTATATCAAATTTAAATAAATTTGAAAACACTACTGATAATACAATCATCATAAAAAGTGGGTTAAGAATCGTCCAAAACACACCTAATATAGATTTTCTATATTTTGTCTTAATATCTCTGGTAATCAATTCGTTTAATAACGGTTGAAACTTTTTAAAATTCTGTATATAAGTTAACACTTTTATCCTCCAAATAAACATTTATATTTTATTATACAAAATTGCCAAACCTCTGTCAATGTTACAAAGGGACTACTCAATCCCCCGATTTTGTAGTCCCCTATCTGCTATATATCGTTATCTTATCTCTTCTGCTAAACTAAAATCATTTCTTGCCAATGTCAAATTAGGATTATAATATGGATCTCCTGCTTTTAAAAATGTTTTCCATCTTTTCTGAAATAATGCAATTTCGGAATTAAATCTACGTATTTTTTCTTCTGTATCCTCATAACCTCTTGATTTTGATTCATAATGATTTAATTCTACATATGGGTCATATACAATCAAATAACCAGCCCGACGAATCTTAAGGCACAAATCCACATCATTAAAAGCAACTGCATATTCCTCATCAAAGCCTTTTACTTCTTCGTAAACCTTCCTTTTAACCATAATACATGCTGCGGTGACCGCACTATAATCCTGAAGAAGTTTTATTCTTCCGAAATATCCTGATGCATCATGATCATATCCCAGGAATGCATGTCCGGCAACTCCACCAACTCCTACGATTACTCCTGCATGCTGTATTGTTCCATCTTCATAATATAGCCTTGCACCAACTGCACCCACTTCTTTTCTTTGGCATTGACTCACTAATTCTTCTATACAATCTGCATTCCTAATTTCCGTATCATTATTTAAAAATAACAAATAATCTCCCTTAGATGACTTTACACCCAAATTGTTAATAGATGGATAATTAAAACCTTTTTCCTTCCAATAAACAATTTTGACTTTTGAATTTTCTTTTTCAATTTTTTTATAATATTCAAAAGTTTCTTCTTTTTCACTATTGTTCTCTACGATAATATATTCTATATTATCATAAGTATTAATTTCTTCTAGTGATTTTAAACACTTGTCTAAGTCATCTATATGATCTTTTGTAGGGATAATAACTGAAACTAAAGGTTCTTCTTTTAATTTGTACTTTACTCGATATGACCCTTTCATTTCTAAAGAAAAAACTTCGCCTTCAATTCCCATTCTCTTCAGATGTGCAGCAATTGCCATTCTTCCTGCTTCAAACGCGTAATTTTTACTTTCTGGATTTTCTGCTGTGGAATCCTTATGTGCTCTCCAATGATATAGAATTTTCGGTATATGAACAATATTCTTTGTTTTTTCTATACATCTGAAAACAAAATCATAATCCTGTGCCCCATCAAACTCTGGATTAAGTTTTCCCACTTTCTCATATAAAGACTTTTTCACTACACACAAATGGCAAATATAATTTACACTTCTTAAAAGATCCAAGTTAAAATCAGTTTTGAAATGTGGCATAAAATGTTGTTTTCCATCCATAGTAATTTTATCTTCATCTGTATAAATCATTTCTACTTCTGGATTTTTATTAATTGTCTTAACACATTCATAAAATGCGTTCGGAGCTAATAAGTCATCATGATCTGCAAAAGCAATATAGTCTCCTGTTGCAATTTCTAATGCTGCATTTGTATTTCTTGAAATCTGTAACGGTTCTTTATTATATACAACCTTAATTCGCTTATCCTTTTTTTCATATTCTTTTAAAACTCCAGCAATCGGCGAATTATTCCCACTTCCATCTGATAAACACAATTCCCAATTAGAATACGTTTGTTGCATTACAGATTTGATAAATTCCTTTAAATACTTTTTCGGTGTTTTATACATTGGTACTACAAGTGAAATTTTAGGCCTATTCTCAAACACATGTTGCTTTTGCTTTTGCAATTCAGAATTATTTGGCATATGAATTTTCATCCAACTTTCATACGTTGGAATATCTTTTTTTAATAATTTATTACGAATTTTCTCAATTGTTCTTCTTGTTCCATATTGATGAAACGAATCATTGGCTTTATCCATTAGCTGACCCATTTTATCCATTTTACTAAACAATGAGTGCTCATCCAAATATACTTTCGTACTACTTTCTTTTAGATCCGATTTATATCGTATTTTTATAACTTTAATACTGTCAGGTTTTACAATTGCCTCAAAACCAACAACATCCTCTTCATTACACTCTTCATATGCTTCTAAAACATCTGCTCTATAAACTTCATTTAGTTTTAAATTTAACGATTTATTATTACATTCAAAATTTTGCACCGTATTTCCTGTATTTATATACCAACCTCTAATTTTAGTCTTGCCTTCTTTTTTAGTTATTAAATCAACACTATTAGGAATTTCTCCGCTCATTTTTTAATTTCTTTACGGATATTTTTTTTACTATGATTTCTTCTTTCCCATTACTTTGTAAAATGCATAACATTTTTCTATTTTCCCAATCATTTGGAAGCGTCACCCATAAGTGATATTGTTTAGTAAGCAAATCTTGTCCCAATGTATGTGGAATATTAACCTCATATTCCTTTATAGATACATCAAGGTTTTCTCCATTCAATGTAATAATAATTTTTTCATCATACATATTATTATTTCTAAATGTCCCAGCTATAAATAATATGTTTTTATCATACACATGAAATCTACATCCCGTAACATAAAATATATTTTCAATCATTTTTTTCTTCCTTATGTTTATTATTTATTTTTATACCATATATGATAGTCATTAATTGATGTATAATAAATATATCCGTCTTCTTCTAAAATATCTTTACACGCATAATTTTGTACAACTATACAATTTACTGGCAAATCTTTTATTTCTTCTTTAAAATCATTATACGTCTCTTTACCTGGTGCTGAAACAAATCCATCATATTTCTGCTGAGTATACGTTGAAAATTTTTCATTATCTGAACTGCCAAACCGTTCTAATGCAGATAAAGATACAATATCAGGTGCAAATGTCCTAATAGTCACTGCCGGAAAATGAAGTGCATCATTATCGTAAATTGCTTTCGGCATAATTACATACATTTTTTTGTCTTCCTTTCTCGCTAATTCTTCCAATTTACTCCCTAAATTGATTGTAGAATCCGGGACAAAATATATATTATGTCTCATAACACTCAAGCACTTTCTCACTCCAGCCTCTCTATGCTCGTTCTGAGGAAGTATTTCCCCTCCACATAACTTAAATCCTACAGTCGAAATCATAAAACAAGCAATTCCGATTAGTATTCCCATCTCATAAACAATCGTTTTTTTTATTTTTATTCTGTCTAGCAAAACAAATAAATATATCATGTTCAAAATAAGGAAATAATATGCTACTGCAGTCCATGCTCTACCTGCAACAAATTCATACACTGAAAAATTTTCAAACCAGTCATTCACCTGAGGAATTAACACTAACATTGTCATCAAAAATATTTGTGTATTAATTTTATAAATTATTTTTTCTTTCAATAAGAAACTACATATAAATATAACTATACATGGCCAAATCACAATAGAATCGGCTGTACGCAAAAATTCCCCTTGAGTTGCAGTTGCAATTCCACTTTTATTAGGCAATAAGATTCCAATAGCAATATATATTATTAACAAGCAATAACTTAATCTTCTCCCTCTATTTTCCCATTTATCCCAGAAATATAGAATAGTACACGCCATCATTACTATTAAAATTATAGGTAAAGCAATTGTAGACTTCGACATTAAGACAACACTATAAACTATCCAACTGCCAAAAAGTCTTAAATAATCTTTTTCTTCCTGAAATTTTAAATATAAAATTACAAATCCAGCCACACCAAATAACTTCACCATAGTAGCTCCAAGAAACATTCCTGTATTCAATTGAAACATATCACGTAAATTTAATATTTTATAATCTGACAGTGCTATATAATATGCTGATATCAAAACTGTAATTACAGTCGGATATTGTAAATATTTAGCATTTACTTTCCAATGTAATTTCTGTGTAATTTTTTCTGCAAGCAACTTTATTAAATTCAAATATAAAAAATAATAAAATACAGATTGAAACAGTCTTAAAAATAAAGTTGGAACCACTCCTAATATTTTTACATATACCGAAGCCTCCAATTCCCAAGTATTAACTATATACGCATTGAACCCTTTACCATTTATGCCTACAGTGTAATTATAATTTCCTCCTATCTGAGAATATGGCAATGTGGCAACTTTAGTAATATAATATCCATCGTCTTGATGATTTCCCAGCCAAAATCCAGCATAATAAAAACACATCATAAATACAAGGATAATACATACACCATAAATAACCCAATTCTCAGATATATATTTTTTTAAATCAATATCAAAATACTTTACTTTTTTTCTGTTATATATTATATAAAATATTATTGACAACCAAATTATTCCCATATATATTTCAAATAATATCCAGGGAGCGTTAAGAAGTTGCAATATTATCCCCCCCACTGCAACCCCAAAACTATATAACACGTATCCGCATATTAAGTTTTCTGAAATATTTTCTTCTTTCTCCACTGCCCTTCCAAGCATATATAATAGCATCGTTAGACAAAGGAAGAAAACACTACATACTAAATAATCTATCATTCTTTCACTCAATACTCCTAACAGCTAAAATGTTAGAACCCTTTCTTTTCAATAAAGTCCGAAGCAAACCTAATTATATTTTATCTTATAAAATCAAACACCTTACAACTAGTCCCTATTATTTGCTCTTCTCGTCTAAATCTTTTTTTCGATCAATTGCTATCTGTTGTGTCAGACTGTCAATTTTATTTTCTAATTTTGAAATCTGAATAGTAGTAAAAAAAACTTTTATTATTAATCCTAATATAATAGCCAAATAAATCATATTAATCGGTGATTGAAAACCAATTAAATTAGAAAGCCAATAAAACATTTTCGGAAATAATCCCATAATAACTAATATAAAAGAGAAGAATAGCCAAAAAATAATATACTCTATTTTTAACTTAGCTTGTCTTATCTTCTTCAACATAAAAAACATTAGCAAAAATGCACCTATAATTAATAATATTCTCAATAAATATGGCATTTCTTATCCCCTCTTTCTAACGTTCTGAATCAATACAATCGATACAATCATCTTTACCATATATTTTATAGAATTAATCATATTCAAATAGCTTTCTCCAAACTGTCTTTCATCCATCTCTGCCTGAACTTCTGCTATCTTAGCTCCATTCTTTAATAAGTATGATATTGTATCTGGTTCCGGTCCATAATTAAGATTTTGGGCAAATTCCTTAATCATGTCAGAAGCAAACATCCTCATCCCAGAAGTTGGATCAGAAACTCTTACCCCTGTTGTAATCTTTATTGCTAGCGTTAACATACGGCTCCCAAACATTCTAAGTGATTTATCTTTTCTTTCTTTTACAAATCTAGAACCTATAACTATGTCATATCCTTCTTTCATCTTCATCAACATTGGTTCTATATATTCTGGTCGATGCTGACCATCTGCATCAAATTGAATTGCATAAGAATATCCTTTTGCATATGCATATTTAAGTCCTGCCTGAAACGCTCCTGCTAATCCTAAATTAATTGGCAAGTCTAATAATTCAAATCCATTTTCTCGACATATATCAGCCGTCCTATCTTTTGATCCATCATTTACGACAATATAATCAAATTGACCATAATTGTTTATAATGTTCTTAACTACTCTTTCAATATTTTCTTCTTCATTATACGCTGGTATAATAATTAGCAATTCCTTCTTCATCTATATTTGCTCCTCACATATTGTTTCCACATTTTTAGCAACAATGTCCCATGTGAATTTTTGTTTTATTCTCTGATATGTAAGCTCTATCCCTTTTTTACGTTTATCAGGATCATCAATAACCTCAACTAAAGCATCATATAATATATTTTCTTGATTATTCGGTATGATGCAGCCATATTCATCATTTATTAAAAGTTCTTTTGCACCACCCCTGGCCGTTGTTAAAATATAGCAACCACACGCTGCTGCTTCTAATATTGAAGTTGAAAATCCTTCTGAAAAAGAAGGCAGACAAAAAATATCAGATTCTGTCAACAGTGTTACGATATGTTCAAAATCAATTCTTCCGACTGGAATTATATGCTTATTTTTCCTGTCATACACTTCTTTTTCCATATCCCCATCCCCTGCAATGAACAGATAGACATCCTCCCTCTTTTTATTTATTCTATCCATTACATTCAACAGACTTGGTAACCCCTTTTCTTTCAGTAATCGTCCTGTAAATGTTACAATTATAGCATCTGTCGGAATTTTATACTTTTCTCTATAAGACTCCCTTATATTTACCTGTGTATTTTTAACCTCTTCTAAGTCAATCGAATTATATAATATTCCTTTAGCTTTGATATGAAAATGTGCCAACCATTCATTGCATGCCCCAGAAACACCATAATAATCCTTGCAAAAAATTTGATCAATCTTTGTCAACGAGTGTTCAAAAATCGCTCCAAAGAAATCCAATATTTTATTATGCACCGATAAATGACTTGTCCCATGATCAAGTGTAATACATTTTGCTTTTATCTTCTTAGCAAACATCATTCCATATAAAGAATGTGGATAAAATCTCGTATTCACAATCACCATATCAAAATTCTTTTTCTTGAGAGCTTTATTAATTTTCCAAAATCTTGCATTCATTTTCAGCACCGGATATCTTCCAGCTAATAAATTCCAACCAGGGACACGATAAACCGGAATTCCACTTACTCGTTCATATTCCGGTAATTTATATACATTTGAAGTTACGATAACAACTTCATTTCCATCTTCAATTAATTTTTTGGCTAAATTATATGTATATCGCTCAACACCCCCTAAATGTGGAAAATATTGAGCTGCGAATATACAATATCTTTTCCTATTCATTATTTTTTTCCTTCTTTAAACATATTATAAAAATTAAAAGAGTAACAATAAAGAAAACTATCATACTCGCTGCATACGCTAACGCTGCACCCATAAGATTCCATTCATCAACTAATGCAGATACTGTAAATTGCACATATACCCACGAAACAACATATGAACATACTAACAAATATTGTTTTCGTATAACAATAAGTGCATTGTCCAGCACATACGAAAAAGTGCAAAAACAGCCTCCTAATATTATTACTAATAATTCCATCTTATATTTTTCCAAATTCAATCCGTAAAGAAGCGATAAAAATGGAATTCCTAGTAAAGCGCTTCCTCCAAGTAAAAAAATTGCCATAATAACTAAGCAAAGAAAAATCATACCTATTATTTTCAAAAAATCTTTTTTTCGACCATCTGTCCAAGCAATTGCCATTTTGGTTAATAATGGTCGAAACACTATATAAGCAAGCGTTAAAACAGATGCCGGCATAAATAAAATATTAAACACCGTCTGCATTCCATCAACTAATTGTCCACTACTAATAGCCGAATCAATTTTTATTCTTGGGGCATTTGTAATGGAAGTCATCAAAAAAGCATTAATAAAAATCGGGGCTCCTTCTCTGATAAGTTTCCAAATCCACTTAAAATTTCTTTCCCAATCTTTTTCTAATTTAAAACATTTCACTCTCACTAAATATCGAATATTAAATATGAAAAAGCAACTTATATAGCTAAACAGTAATACAAGCGAAGAAATAAGCAAATTCCTAAATAGTAATAAACTTATTGCAAAAAGAGCAATTGCAATTACGATTCTATATGTTACTGCCTTTCCAGCTAAATCCAGCCTTTCTTTTTGCTGAAAATATCCTTCATAAACATCAGCTAGTGCATCAACGGCCCTGAAAAGACAAATAATCAGCACAATGATTGCTTTATATAAATCAAACTGCTTTATCAGAATATAACCAATACTACTTACAATCATAATTATAACGCACAGTACTCTGAACAATAGATATTGGTTGAATTTAAAATATTCTTTAACATCTGTTGCCTGGTATGTACGAATTTGAAATGTTGCAATTGTAGCCATCATTTGGCTAATTGACCAAGCAAGACTAAATATATCCGTTTCTCCGCTATTAAGCATTCTTGTAACCAACATTAATGTTATTACTGATAAAACAGAGTTTGCCATACTCCCCAATATATTCCACACAAATATTTCTTTTCCGCTAGGTGTACAATTTAAATTTTTCATTTTTTATCCTTCTATGCATTTTTATAAAATATTTTCCACGTAAGCCATGCTGGAAAATACGCTAGTACTGCTAATGCTTTATATGGTGCTTCTTTTATCTGACTTTGTTTTGCCAAGCGGCAACCTACCATATATAATATTGTCTGCATATATCGCTCTTTCCACGTCTCAGAATACTGTATCGTCTGCTTCTTTAATCGCGCATAACTCTTTGGATTATTTTTTGTCAATTTCCGTACATTTTTAGTGTACCCATCCTCCAAGTATTTACATACTATAACAATCTCTGGTAGTAACGCCATACAATAATTTTGATCTATTTGCTGATATACATATCCTTCCCCAATAAATTTTTCATCCTTAGCAACCCAATATGGAAACTGTTTTAAAATTTCAGTGCGATATACAAGAGATGTGTCTCCTCGAAATTTATCTTTACTATACAAATCACTTAACGTACTATATTTTCTTTTCGGCATATCTGTACCTAAAGGATTTTTTTCATCTTTTCCTCTCAAGGCAATAATTCCTGCCACATTTTTGTCATCACAAACTTCTTTCCATTTTTTCAGTATCTTATCTACAGAATCTTTTACAATATAATCATCTGAATCCACACATATAAAAAGTTCTGTATTACATATCTCTACCCCTTTATTATGCGCTCTTTGCTTTCCTCCGTTCCTCTGTTTAAAATATCTTATAGTTATTTTTTTTTCATCTACCCATTGTTTTACTACCTCTTCGGTGTTATCCGTAGATCCATCGTCAACAATTAACCATTCAAAATTTTGATTTATCTGTTCAATTAAGCTAGCATATAATTTTTTCAAAGTATATGCCCTATTATAAGTAGGTGTAAATATCGTCAATTTTTCTTCTCGCATGTTTTTATTCTACTTTCTTTATATAAAACATTTCCATTTTTTTTGCCACAACTTTTATATCATAATTTGCATCAACAATCCATGCTTGCCTATCCTTTCTTTCAAAGACAGCCATTTCTTTTATAATTTGTTTCTTCCAATATTCAGTGCCTCTTTCAATTGGATACCTCCATACATTTGGTGTAACACTTGCTTCTTGCGGAACAGCATCAGACATAAATGTCGGTAATCCAGCTGCCTGTGCTTCTATTCCTACAATTCCTAATCCTTCGTATGTAGAAGGAAATATAAATATATCAAATAGATTCATAAGATCTGGTACATCTTTTCGTACTCCTAAAAATCTGACCTGTTCAGCTAATCCTTTTTCAAAAACATATTTCTGGATTACCTTTTCTTCACTCCCCCTCCCAACTAATACTAAAATTGCATTTTTCTCTGTTTTATGTATTCTATCAAAAATATCAATAACAAATTTATGATTTTTTTCCGGTGAAAATCTACCAACATGTCCTATTATCAACTTGCTTTCAAGTCCATATTTTTTCTTTAGTTTTTCATGCCGCTCCAAAGTATATTTATATTTTTCACTGTCAATTGCATTATTAACAACTTCAAATCGTTCCGAATTAATTATCTTATTTCCGAATCGATCAATTCCAGCTTGTTTTGAGCATGCCAAAAAATAATCTGCAATATATCGAACCCTATAGGAAAAGATATTAAAAATAAAATTGTCTAATTTTCGATTTGATTTTGTTGCATGACTATGAGCAATCACATAAGCACCTCTTTTTTTTGCTGCTTTTAAATATGCCGGCGCCAAACTACCAATATGCCCATGAACAACCTTATATGGATGTTTTTTAAAAAATTTTCTAAATTCTTCGCATAATCTAAAATAATTATATCCTTTGAAAGCGGGCATATGATAAATATTTCCACCTAGCTGTAGTATTTCATCGTCATAATCTCCTTTTTCAGCAGAAAATACCATAAAATCAAACTGAACTTTCGAGTGATCAATATTTCTATATATATTCATTATAATTGTTTCCGCACCCGCACGATCCATTTTACCAATAACCTGAAGTACTCTAAGCATTATTTTTTTCTATTCCTTTCCTACTTATAAACATCTCCAAAATCAATAACGCATGGTGCATGATTCACTCTTTGCTCTATTGGTGGTAATTTCATATAGTCTCCATATGTCCGTTTTAAATGTTCATCAACATTATTCATAACATCAATTGTCATATTTTCAAATTCAACTTTCTTCAATGGAAATATTTTGTTGACTGTAGAACAATATTTTAATGAACTTCCATCACCAAAAGAAGTTACAACATCGGTACCTATCATATTATATTTCGTACATTGCTTTACAAACAATCCGTAAATAAATCTAGGTGATAAATGAGTTATCTTTGTAATATAATGTGCACACCAACAAATTCCTGCTGCCATATGATATTTAATTCCTGTATAAGGAATAATCGGATGTGCAGAACCACATAAATATATTAATCTGTCCAAAAAAAGTGTTATCAATTGTTGTTTTCTTGCCTGTTTTTTTTCAGGTGCAATGCAATCAAACGGAAAAATATCTATAAATATACACTGATCACATTCCAATTTGTCGCTGAGATATGAAATGAATTTCGTACCTTTTCTTTGGAATTTTGTAACACAACAAGCATAATTTTTATCAATTTCAGGTGTCATAATTTGATATTTATCACCCATTTCTTTTTCAGCAGCTTGAATAAAAATATCGTAGTCTTTTCTCAACATTCCAACATCAATATCATCATCCCATGGAATAAATCCCTTATGTCTAACAGCACCAAGTGCTGTTCCAAAAACTGCAAAATATTGTATATCATATTTTTCGCATATTCTTTGTAAATCCTGTAACATTTCCAATTGAAGATTATGTAATTTTTCAAGAATCTCCGGTTCATACTCCTTATTTCTTTCTATATTTTTCATTTTATTTACTCAACTTTCTATAATACTGATTTTATAACTGGTATTTTTTTCAATACAGCCGTAAATATCATTCCTGTTACGAAAACTACTATTTCCATAATAATCATACTAACTATAGGATGTATAATTACAGAACTTTTACAATATAATGGCAAAAAAATATCTATCCATAAATCTCCCATAACATATGTTCCCAAAGTTAAACTTCCCAAATAAGTAATTGCATGTTTCACCTTTTCGTTTAACATACATTCATATTTTAAATATAAATACTTTAGCGCAAAAAAGACACACACTGATAAAATCATAACATTAATATATTCTTTATTGCTATAAAACAAATAATCATTCGGCGATGTCAACTTACCAGCTTTTTTCAAATCATTCCATTCAATATATGTTAAGCCCACATTAATACATGTTTCACTACCAATGATTAATAACAACCATTTTATACAGCCATTCTTTAAATCAACATATTTTTCTAAATAATATCCAAGAACCACCATTAAAACATATACACTTAACATAGAGTCTGTAATAAGATTACTTATTCCCGATTCATCTAACCAATGTGCAATAACCGGACAAACACTTAGCAGAATAAATCCACTAACCAACATATACATATAATCCTGTTTTTTCATGGGCTTAGTCATTTTCTGCAATACAGGTAAAATTAATAAAATCCCAATATACATATACCATAAGCAATTACTCATAGGTCCTTCTATCACTCTTTTTACAAATACAACTATATTAAATTCTAATGATATTTTTTTACAATCATATATGTAGTATACCAATGATACTCCTATTACTATAATACCTGATTTCTTTACGCGGTTAAAACTTTTTTTTACAACTGTCCTCTTTTCCAAGTAAAACAATTCCAGATATCATTAAAAAGACTGGAACTGAAAACTTACTCAAAAAGAATACAAACACACTCACACACCACGTCTTTCCTCCCGGCAAATAATCACAAAAAACATATGACATAGTATGATTAACAATCACAAAAAAACAAGCAATTATTCTCATAAATTCAAGATATATTTTCTTATTCTTCATATTATTCTTTCCATTCAGTAGTATACAATCTAAATTATTATATCACACTTTGTATAACAGGTAAAGAAAGACTGTTGTACTAACTAAGTTATTCTGATGAGACTGATGAGGGAAATTTTTCTGATGAGCAGAAGGAAATTGCCCGTCTCAGACGTGAATTACGTGATGCCCAAGATGCACTTGATGTGTTAAAAAAAGCAATCAACATTCTGGGAAAATGACGGAAGCCATTTATCTCGAAGTGACTGAGAAGACAGAAGCTGCCAAAAAGGCTGGACGCCAGGTTTCCGTCTCCGGAATGTTGAAATTTTTAGGTGTCTCTCGCTCAGGATATCTT
>ENA-ORTY01001270-ORTY01001270.1-human-gut-metagenome-genome-assembly--contig:-NODE-1270-length-28892-cov-4.418005_pt1 | contig 28892 bp, 27 predicted proteins | sample MGYA00241917_ERZ509198 | MGnify/ENA primary metagenome ERZ509198 (study PRJEB26280, sample SAMEA2338857) | human gut metagenome | biome: human gut; feature: human-associated habitat; material: faeces...
ATTATCCCTATAATTTAACGAATACCCCCAGTAATTCAACGATTACTCGGCTGTTTAACGATTACGACGGTACAGAAAGCCTCAATTCCCATAAAACGCACGAAACCCCGCCGCAGAAATGCTCTGTGACGGGGTTTATTATATGCCGGAACAGCCGAAAAGCCTTATTTCAAGCGGTTTTCGGGCATAGAAAAAAGCCACCGTAATTCTATCAAAATTACGGTGGCATTATGGCGGAGGACATGGGACTCGAACCCACGGGGCTGTTACACCTTACTTGATTTCCAATCAAGCTCCTTAGCCACTCGGTCAATCCTCCAAGTTTGTGCCGCTCAGCGACACCTATATTACTATAGCATATCCGGACCGGCTTTGCAAGCAAAATTTCGACAAAGCTGCATTTTTTCTTTCAGGAAAGCCGCGTTTTTTTTCATAGTTTTCTGTCGTTTGCTTTTTCAGGCTTTTCACAGCATTTTTACACTGTACGAGTGCACTACCCATTGTCTAAAGCCAATGGGCCTCCTGCTTCCATTCTCTTTCGGCAAAATGCGTCGGCGCGAAGCATTTCATCTCCATGCCTGTATCCAGAACCAGCACATCTTTTGGCATCGTCAAAATACGATAGGTCACAAACAGATCGCCTGCCGCACCGCTGACATTGAAGATCTGGATCGCATACAGATACCACCAGTATTGCTCCGGTATATCTCGCAGCAGCAGGGTCAGTACAATGCCCCATACCACGATCGGCGCCAGCGCAATGATCATGTACGCCGTCCTGCGAAAAAAGAACCGGCTGCTCGCATAGGCCATACCCGCTCGCAGCTCGAAGCCATACTGCGCCGGCACACCGGTGAAGAACTTGATGCACATGCCATGCACGCCCTCATGCAGAAAGAGGTACACCACAAAACCGACCAGTGTTCCCAGCGCGGCAGCCGCAATCTGCACCGGATGCATGGAAATTGCTGTTTTGAAAGCATGCGCGGGCAAAGCCATCGCGATCATAGCCGCAATCACTGCCAGTCCGCTCAGCGCAATCCGTTTCTGCAGTTTCGGGTCCTTGCCAAGATCGATCACTTCATAAAGCTCATAGCCCTGCGACAAGGTTTCATGGGCATACTGACGTTTTTTTCCCTGCTTCATGTCTATTTCAGTGCGTCCAGCACAGCCTCCGGCATCGCTGCCGCATCCACCACGCCGGTGTGGCGAACCGGTTTCTGATCCAAACCCGCAAGCCCATACGGTACCGGCACATCGGTCTCTTTCGCAAGCGCCGCCACATAAGCGAATCCATCGGCGCAAGGACCGATGCCAATCGCCGTTGCCACGCTCTCCGCGAACTTGTATGCGCTTGCTGTCGATGCGATGACCGTCGGCGTTTCATCGCCGCTCTCCTTGCGGTAATCCTCATAGACCTTATAAGCGACTGCCGTATGCGTATCCATCAGGTAATGATTTTCTCGCCACATCCTGCCGATGGTCGCGAGTGTTTCCTCCTGTGTGCAATAGCCGCCGTAAAAATCAGCCAGCCCCGCCCGAACCTTTTCATTGACCGCATACACCTTGCTCTTGTCCAAACCGTTCATCCATTCCGCGATCAGCGCACCGTCACGACCGCTGAGCAAATACAGGAGTCGTTCCAGATTACTGGAAATCAGAATGTCCATGGACGGAGAATTGGTGCAGTAGAACTTGCGCACCTCGCCGCGGATATCATAAGCGCCCGAACGGATAAAGTCGGTCAGCACCTTATTGTCATTGGATGCACAAACGAAATGCCCCACAGGCAGTCCCATCTTCATGGCATACCAGCCTGCAAGAATATCCCCGAAGTTCCCTGTCGGCACAGTAAAATTCAGCGCCTCGCCGTTTTTGATTTCGCCCATGCGTACCGCCTGCAAATATGCCCAGAAATAATATACAATCTGCGGCACCAGTCTGCCGATGTTGATGGAGTTCGCCGAAGAAAATTGGAATCCCTTCGCCGCCAGCTCCTGCTCCAGCGCCTTATCCGTGAAAATGCTCTTTACCGCCGACTGCGCATCATCAAAGTTCCCCTTGATGCCAACCACGCAGGTATTCGCGCCCTCCTGTGTATTCATTTGCAGCTTCTGCACGGGGCTAACCCCATCCTCCGGGAAGAATACCATAATTCTTGTACCCTCCACGTTTGCAAAGCCCTCCAGTGCCGCCTTGCCTGTATCGCCGCTTGTCGCAGTCAGAATCACAATCTCCTTATCCAGACCGTTCTTTTTCGCCGCGGTTTTCATCAGATAAGGCAGTATGGAAAGTGCCATATCCTTAAATGCCAGTGTTCTCCCGTGGAATAATTCCAAAAACAGTGCATCGCCCTTTTTCACAACAGGCACAATCTCAGGTGTATCGAATTTCTCATCATACGCCCCCCTGATGCACGCCTTCAGCTCCTCCTCTGTGAAATCCAAAAACTTGCTGAGTACCTCATACGCCAGCTCCTGATAGTTCAGCTTGCCCAGCTCCTCCAGAGATTTCTCCATTTTGGGAATCTCCTCCGGAATATACAGCCCCCCATCGGGACAAATCCCCCGCAGAATCGCCTCGGATGCTGTTGCCTTGATGCTTCTGTCTCTTGTACCGATATATGTCAATGCCATTTGTTCCACTCCTTCTTTTCTTTTATGTCTGCCTATGATAGTTCTATTTTACAGGCGATTCCGCATTTGTCAACAGGAATCAAACAAATGTCTGTCTATTGTACACATTTTTATTCCCATTTCCAGCTGACAGCGTATTTATTCTTCAAGCGTCCCTTCTGCCGTTTTGCCCAGCCAAGCGGAAACCCGTCCACGCAAACCAGTGTCCAGCCATCCTTGCCTTCCGCCTCAACCGTTTCCCCCTTCAAATATCGAATCACCCGTTCATCCTCCAGAGAAAAATCCGCCGTATGCTTCACTTCTTCCCTACGCAGTCCCATTGCAAATGCCTGCGAAGGCTCAAACCGCCCCTTTTTCAGCGTTCCAAGCATCCATCCCGTCCGCAGTACGCGCAGCTTTTCCAGCTTCGGTGTCCCTTCCGGCAGAAGATACAGCCCCTCGCCGTAAATTTTATAAATTCCCTTCGGCTTCTCCTGCAAAACCTCCTTTGCAAAGTCCCCAAAGGCATCCATTTCCTTTGTCCATCCGCCGCTTTCCGCAGGAATCGCCTTGCCCTCTGCCGCCTCCTTCTTCCGCAGCAGTGCCAGAAAATGTCCCTCGCCCTTCAGCCTGTGCGGATAGAGTCTCGCGCAGTCCGTATACGGTGCAAGCCCTTCCGCAAAACCGTTTTTCTTTGCAATCGGCATCAGCTCAAATTCGGGATGGCGTTCCAGAAAATCGCCAATGCTTTTTTCGTTTTCCTCCGGCGAAAAGGTACAGGTGGAATAAAGGAGCATCCCGCCTGTCTTGAGCATCGGTGCGCATGCCTCCAGAATCTTCGCCTGCTCACTGCGGCAAAACGCAAGCATATCCGCATCCCAGCTTTTCACCATATCCGGCTCCTTACGGAACATTCCCTCGCCGCTGCAAGGCACATCCACCAGAATCTTATCAAAAAAATTTGGCAGCCGCTCCGCAATCCGCTCCGGCGTTTCGCTCATCACAATCGCATTGCGTATTCCCGCAAGCTCCACATTTTTCAGAAGCGTCTTTGCTCTGCCTGCACTGATGTCATTCGCAACCAGAAGTCCCGTTCCGCCCAGTCTTGCGCCAAGCTGCGTGGTTTTCCCTCCGGGTGCGGCACAAAGGTCAAGTACCCTGTCCCCCTTCTCAATCGGCAGCGTTGCCGCAGGGCTCATGGCGCTTGGCTCCTGCAAATAATACAGCCCTGCATGGTAATACGGATGCTTGGCAGGGCGTTCTGCCCCGTCATAATAGAACCCCGTTTCGCACCACGGCACAGGTCTAAGAGAAAATACTCCCCTCGCCGCCATTTCCTCTGCGGAAAGCTTCAGCGTGTTCACGCGCAGTCCATAAAATCGCTCCTCGTCAAAAGAGGCGAGATATGCGTCGTATTCCGCCCCCAGAAGTGCTTTCATTGTTTCGGTATATTTTAAAGGTAGCTTCATCGTTCTTCTCCTATCGTTTTTGTTTGATTTTATCATACCGAAGCCATGTCGGTTTTACAAGTAAAATTCATTTTTTCTCTTTACAAACCGCCTCGCTTCATACTAAGATAAGCAGTAAGAAACCCATGAAAGGAGTACAACACTATGGGAAAAGATATCTGGAAACCGGGGACTGTCATTTATCCCGTCCCTGCCGTTATGGTCTCCTGCGGCACAATGGAGCAGAAAAATATCATCACCGTAGCATGGACAGGCACTGTCAACAGCGACCCTGCCATGACCTACGTTTCCATCCGTCCGAGCCGCCATTCCTACAATATCATCAAGGAAACGGGCGAATTTGTCATCAATCTGGTTACGGAAAGGCTAGTGTATGCCTGCGATTTCTGCGGCGTGCGCAGCGGCAGAGATTTGGATAAATTTGAAGCCATGCACCTCACCGCAAAGAAGGGCGAAAAGGTCAATGCACCCATCATTTATGAAAGCCCTGTAAATATCGAATGTAAGGTAAAGGAAATTATCCCCCTCGGCACGCATGATATGTTCCTCGCGGAGGTTGTTTCCGTGCAGGTCAGCGATGAATATTTAGATGAAACAGGCAAGTTCCATTTCGACCGTGCAAAGCCTATCTGCTACTCGCATGGCGCGTATTACGGTCTGGGCAGAAAAATCGGCACCTTCGGCTATTCCGTCCGCAAAAAAGAGGAAACCAAACCCGTCAAAAAACCCGAAAAAAAGCCTGCAAAGGGCAAAACGAAAAAATCATCCGTAAAGAAAAAATCAAAGAAAAAATAACAGCAAAAAGGTCTCTTGGATATTTCGTCCAAGAGACCTTTTATTTATGCCGTTTCCTTGATTTCTGTTTTTTCTGTTTCTTCTGCTTTATCGGCATTTTCTGCTTCAACTTCTTCCGCTTCCGCCGTTTCTTCTGCTTCCTTTTCGGCTTCTGCCCCCAGAACCGCCTCCACCAACTGTTCTACATTGCCTTCCTCCAGAGCAGTCTCCTCCACATCGGGAGCATCCGTCTCCGCAATGCCTGCCTCGGCATCCTTTCTGTCCTGCTCCTTCTGCAAAATATTTCTGCCGACCATAAATAACAGCACTGCAATCACCGCAGGGGGAATTGCCGTCAATGCCATCCGCACCAGCCGTAGTTCCTCACTCCAGCGGAAGAACGGCAAAAATACGCCATAAATCATCGTATAAAGTGCCGCAAGCAGAATCAGCACGCCTGCCAGTGTTTTCTTTTCCTCAAAGCGCTTCAGCGGGTCGCTTTTCACAAACGCAACCACCGTATCCCAGCAATCCTGGTCCTCAAATTCGCGGATTTCCTCAGGCAGCTTTGCAACATGGAAGGTATCAAAAAAGCAGTAGCACCAGATAACGGGCAGCAAAAACGCAAGGAATTTCCATCCAATCGTCAGCGTCAGCCCCGTAACCGCCGTAAAAAGTGCCATCACCATTGTCCCCTTCTTCATCATGCCGAAGTACATATAGCCGCCGCCGGGCCAAAGGGCACAAAGAAATATCCGTATTTTTTTCCTGTCGATATTCACTCGCCTGCCTCCTTATAGAATCCGCCTCGGACAAAACGCAATATAATCCGCCGCAATCAGCGCATAATCAATGCCTTCCCGTTTTCCTTCAAATGCCGTTTTATGGCTTGCCGCGCCATGCAGATGCCCATAAATCACCTTTTTGATGGGATATTCCCGAAATAACGCCGTAAATGCAGAATCCTCCTGCTTATCATTCATCGGCGGAAAGTGCATCATGAGTATGATTTTTTCCGCACCATCGCGCATGGCGGCATCCAGAGACAGCCTGAGCCGCACCTGCTCCCTTTCATAAATCTTTTTATCCTGCTCCGTAAACTGCACATCATTCGGGCAAAGCCAGCCCCTTGTGCCGCAGATATGCCAATCCGCATATCGATCAAAATTGTTTTTCAGAAACCGCATTCCGGGGTATCTCGCCTCTAATTTTGAGGAGGATTTCCACCAGTAATCATGGTTGCCGCCAAGCAGAATTTTTCTCCCCGGCAGGCTGTAAATCACATCCAAATCCGCCGCCGCTTCATCAATCCGCATCCCCCAGGAAAGGTCTCCCGGCAGAAGAACGGTATCTTCTTCGGTGATATGCTCCTTCCAGCTTGCGATGATTTTTTCACTATGATTCTTCCAGTTTTCCCCAAAAATATCCATGGGCTTATCCACGGAAAAGGCAAAATGCAGGTCTGCAATGGCAAAAAGTGCCATTTTCTCCCTTCCTTTCTTATATCCGATAAACCTCCACCAGCACATTCAGTCTTTCGTTGAATTCGCGCAGTTTATCAATATCGTTGCTGTTCCATACATCCGAAAATTCCTTATTGATGGCGCTCATATCCTCCAGATTCAGCATAAAATGCAGCTTCCGGATGTTATCCAGAATATTCGAGGTCATCTTTCTGCGGATTTCATTCAGCCGCTGTGCATTCGTGATTTCCTCGCGAATCGTAGACATTTCCTGATCCAGATGAAACGCCGCCTCCGCGCAGTTATGCAGTCTGTCCTGCAGCTCCTGCGGAATGTTGCCGCTGTATTTATACCGCAGGGAATGCTCCGCCGTTGCCCAGAAATTCATTGCGTTTGTGCGAATCTGAATTTCCGCGAAAACCTCCTTCGGCCCCAGCGCCGTGCTGAGCGGATAGCGGATGATGATGTGGTAGCTGCGGTAGCCGCTCGCCTTCGTATTTGTTATGTAATCCTTCTCCTGCACGATGGTCATATCCGTGCGGGAACGCACCATATCAACCACCTTTTGGATATCCTCCACGAATTGGCAGAGAATGCGAATGCCTGCGATATCCTCGATTTCCTCCTCGATATGCTCGGGGGCGATATGCTTTCTGCCTGCCTTATCCAGAATACTGGCAGGGGTTTTCAGCCTGCCCGTGACAGAATCGACAGGAGAATAAATGCCTAAATGTCGACATTCTTTATCCAGATTTTTGAACTTTAGCAGCAGCTCCTCCACCGCCTGCTCATAGGGATAAAGTAATTCTTTCCAATTTATAATTTCCAAAGGGGTTCCTCCTTCGACTAAATTGCCATATCTCTTCTATTTTATTGTACTACAAAATCCTGCGGCTATGCAACGGGAGATTCTTTGAAACTAGGCGAAAATATGCCAAAATTCAACAGCTGTCCGCAGGGTGTCCACTTTTGCGGACTTATGGACAGAGTGGACACCAAGTGGACACCTCTTTTCAGCCGTTTTTGCAGATGTGTCCACTGTGTTTTTCCACTGATTCTTCGCTCCGATTTCAGCGTTCCAGTAATCCCCTGACCTCTTTTTCCGTTCCTGCCGCCAGAGCCCTTCGCGCAAGCTCCGCAGTCTGCTTTGCGGCAAGCCCTCGCACCTGATAGCGCACCGCCGCAATTTCATTAGAGACCATGCTGAATTCATCCAGACCCATGCCAAGAAGGAGCGGCACCGCTCTTGCATCTGCCGCAAATTCGCCGCACATCCCAACCTCCTTGCCCTCCTTATGCCCTGCCGCGATTATCTTTGCCACCGCACGCAGCACCGCAGGATGAAAGGGGCTATAAAGCTTGGTCAGCTTCTGGTTGCCGCGATCTGCCGCAAGGATATACTGTGTTAAATCATTCGTGCCGATGCTGAAAAAATCAGCCTCCTTCGCCAATTCCTCCGCTATAAAAGCCGCCGCCGGCGTTTCTACCATGATACCCGTGCTGATGCTTTCCCGAAACAGCAGCTTTCGCTCGCGCAGCTCCGCCTTACATTCCTCCAGAATGGCATTTGCTTTACGAAATTCCTCTACGGAAACAATCATGGGGTACATGATGCGGATATCCCCGAAGGCGGCGGCACGCAGGATCGCCTTCAGCTGTGTTTTGAACACATCGCGCATATCCAGACAGAAGCGAATGGCGCGCCACCCCAGAAACGGATTTTCTTCCTTTTCAAACTGATAATACGGCAGATTTTTATCCCCACCGATATCCAAGGTACGAATGGTAATCGGCTTTTTCAGCATTTCCGCCGCCTGCTTATAAATTTCAAACTGCTCCTGCTCTGTCGGGAAGCGACTGCTTTCCATATATAAAAACTCACTGCGGAACAGACCGATGCCCTCCGCGCCATGCTTTTTCGCCAGCTCAATATCCCTGAGACTGCCTGCATTGGCAAAAAGCGCGACCTGCCGCCCATCCGTTGTAGCAGCAGGCAGGCGGTTCATCTCCTTCAGCTTCCGCTTCACCTCCTTTTCCGCCTGCTGCTTTTCCTGATACGCCGCCTGCGTTTTGGCATCGGGAGAAAAAATCAGCCGCCCCTCCTTTCCATCCAGAATGACGGCTTCGCCCTCCCGTACCCTTTTCAGAATCCCTTCCACCCCCAGAAGGGCAGGGATTTCCAGACTGCGCGCCAGAATGGCAACATGGCTGGTCGCGCCGCCCTTTTCCGTCACCATCCCTCGGATGTATCGAAAATCCATCTGAGCGGTATCGGAGGGATGGAGCTCCTCTGCAAAAAGAATGGCCTTCTCGGTGATATCCCGAAGGGAGGTCTCCGAGACTCCCTTGAGCGCCGCCATCATCCGCCGGCATACATCACGCACATCTGCCGCACGCTCGCGCAGATAGGCATCCTCCAGACTTTCCAGCATCCCGGAAAGCTCCTCCGTTTCCTCCTCCAATGCCCATTCCGCATTTTTCCCTGCGGCAATTTTTTCTTCCACGCCCTGCAAAAGCGTTGCATCCTCTGCCATATCCAGATGGGCGGCGAAAATAGCGTTTGTTCGCGCAAGCGGGCGCAGTGCCTCCCTCACCTGCTCCGCCGCACGCCGAAATGCCGCCTGCTCCTTCTCAGCTTCCGCCGCAGTGATTTCACGCCGCTCCGCCGCCAAATCCGGCTGCTTCAGCAAAACAGCCTTTCCGATGGCAATGCCGCCGCTCTGCTGCTCCGTTCTGATTTCTTCCATGCTTATCCCTCCAGACTTATCCCTCCAGAATCGCCAGAAAGGCTTCCAGTTTTTCCACAGAATGCTTATCCCCTTCGCCATCCGCAGAAAGCACAAGCTCACTGCCCTCCTTTGCCCCCAACGCAAGAAGCTGCAGGATGCTGTCTGCCGCGGCTTTTTTGCCGTTATGCTCCAAATAAACCTTGCAGGGCAATTCCTTCGCGAAGGCAACCAGCTCCGATGCCGGACGCGCATGCAGCCCCGTCCGATTTTTTAAAACCACTTTTCGTTCTATCATTTCTTTTCCCTCCCGAAAATCATTTTTCTTAGTTTCTCTGCTTTCCCGAAAAATATGAGCCATTCTCAAGGAATCGGCTTTTTGAGAATCTTTTTCACATAAATTCCCTAGGAATTGCTTGACATTCTTTTTTCCGCATGCTATGATAGGCGCATAAGTTAGTTATGGCTAACTAATCTTTGAAAGGAGGTCATCCTCATGAGCGTTGTCATTGTAGGCGGACATGACAGAATGGTTCGTCAATACATGGATATCTGTAAAAAATTCAACTGTAAAGGAAAAGTATTTACACAGCTACCCGGCAATTTCAAGGGACAGATTGGTCAGGCGGATTTGATTATCCTTTTCACCAGCACTGTTTCCCACATCATGGTAAACGGCGCAGTACAGGAGGCAGAAAAAAACAATATTACCATTGAGCGCAGCCACAGCAGTTCTTCTTCTGCATTAAAGCGTATTTTGGGTCAATATTGTTGTGCCTGAGTTATATTTTTCACCAAAAGTTAGTAACAGCTAACTAATAAGGAGGTATTTCATGTCTGATTTTGAAAAAGACCTGTTATATTTTGCCTCCCCCGCCCTTTTGGGCAGAAAGCAGGCAAACCTGTTCTCCTTTTCGATTAACTGCCTGACAGACTATCGCAAGGAAATCGACAGATATAAAAAAGAGCTTGCCCCCCTGGGCATTTCCGTTGAATATCTTTACTGCAAAAAACAGCGGGTATATCTTCTTGTTTACCGCAAGGATATGATGCTGCATTATTTCAAGCAGCCCGCTGTAAAGGAATTCCTCATCAAGCAGGGATACCCCAAAACGCCGGATGAGGAAGCCTCCCTTTATGAAACCCTGTGCATCCTGCGCAAGCGTATCATTCAGGGCGCAGAATTTCCGCACGAGATCGGGTTCTTCTTCGGCTATCCCGCAGAGGACGTTTTCGCATTCATTCGCGAAAAAGGGCATAACTACAAGCTGGTTGGCGACTGGAAGGTTTACGGCGACGGCAAGGCCGCCCTGCATACATTCCGCAGCTATGCCAGATGCAGAAAAAGACTCTTGGAGCAAGCTTCCGCAGGTGCAGATATCGTGTCTCTTTTGACACCGGCACGCACCGGCGCAGCGATATAAAAAACACAATTACATCTCAAAAATTACATCTTAGGAGGCAAAGCATTATGAAAAAAGCAGTTATCTATTGGAGCGGCACAGGCAACACAGCAGCAATGGCAAGTGCAATCGCAGCAGGTATGGGCGAAGGCACAGAGCTGTACTCCGTAGATCAGTTCACAGGCGATATTGCAGAATATGACAAAATCGCTTTCGGCTGCCCCGCAATGGGTGACGAAGTTCTGGAAGAAGGCGAATTTGATCCCTTCTTCTCCTCTATCGAAGGCAAGCTGGGCGGCAAAAAGGTTGCTCTGTTTGGTTCCTACGGCTGGGGCGACGGACAGTGGATGCGCGACTGGGCAGAAAGAACAACAAAAACAGGCGCGAACCTGTATGACGATGGTCTGATGGTAAACGGTTTCCCCGATGCTGATGCAAAAGTGCAGTGCACAGCATTCGGCGAAGGCTTCGGCGCATACTAATTCGTTAGATAGCATCTGACTCAGATGTTTCTATAAATCTTCGGCAGATGCCGAAGGTAAAAAACTCCTCAAATAAACTCTCTTAAATTTAAACTCTATTATCTCTCTAAAAACGAAAACGAGTCCGCATGGGCTCGTTTTTGTTATGCTTTTTTCGGGATGCTCTCCCCTGCTCATGCTCCCACCCTCTTAACTTCCCTGCTCTTCGCGCTTTGGGGCAGTGTACTGGATCGGTGGTGGTGTTCTTTCCCTCTTGTTCCGCTGCGAAAGAGGTATAATGTTTTGGATGATTGGGATGGGGATTTATTCGTCCTCTCTGCGGCTGTCAGATGGGTTTTGATTTTCGGATGACTGCGAAGTCGGGTTGTGCCGCGAACGCCTGTCAGAGAGGAAATTACAGCGCGGACAGGACGCGCCTTTTCTGCAAAACGGACATATAAAATGCCCCTCACAGGAAGTTCCTGCAAGGGGCGGAGAGAGGATTCGATATTTATTTTTCTGTATGACAGTCACAGCTGTGGTCAGAATCACCGGGGTGATGCTTCTGGCAACGTGTGGAATAGGGGCAACCTACGCATGCACCTTTCTTTTTCTCTTTTCTGATGTAGAACAATGCTGCACCAATAATAATTACCACTAATAAACCAACGATAATATCTATCATACTTATGACTCCTTCTTATGCGAACTTATGCGCTCTTTGCGCTATTGCTCATGTTATTGCCAAGCGCATATTCCTTTGCAATACTCTTGTTTGCTTTCACAATCAGATGTGCAATGAATGCAGCGATCAGGATAACCACAATCAGGCCGGGGATGAAGCCATTGCCCAGAGAGCCGGTTGTGATCAGTGTACCAATCTGGTATACGAAGAATGCGATTGTGAAGCCTGTTGCAAACTGCAGACCAATGCCGCCGAACAGCCATTTTTTGCTCTTGATTTCAGAGTTCATCGCACCCATTGCCGCGAAGCAGGGAGGTGTATACAGGTTGAACATCAGATATGCCAGAGCAGCTACCTTTGTCAGACCCATAATGGTTGCAACCTGATTGCCGCCGCCTACCAGTGCCAATTCCTCTGTATCAATGAAGTTTGTTACACCATAGCAAACTGCCAGCGTACCAACTACGTTTTCCTTTGCGATAAAGCCTGTGATTGCTGCTGCTGCCAGCTGCCATGCGCCGAAGCCCAGAGGAATCAGCAGAACTGCGAAGGGAGAAGCGATAGAAGCCAGAATGGAGGTATGCTCCATGCCCTCTTCTACCAGCTGCAGCTGCCATGTGAAGGACTGCATAATCTGTACGACTGTGTTACATACCAGAATTACAGTACCGGCTTTTACGATATAAGCCTTACCACGAGAGCACATGGAATAGAATGCTCTTTTCAGGCTGGGGATTTTGTATTCGGGCAGTTCCATAATGAAGAAGGATTTTCTTACTTTATGACCTGCGATTTTGTTAATCAGCAGTGCGCCGACAAAAATCAGAATAATACCTACGAAGTACATCAGGGTACCAACCCAGGATGCGTCTGCGAAGAATGCACCTGCGAACAGCGCGATTACGGGCAGCTTTGCACCACAAGGCATGAAGGATGTCAGCATTGCTGTTACTCTGCGTTCTCTTTCATTTCTGATGGTACGCGCCGCCATAACACCGGGGATTGCACAGCCGGTACCGATAACGAAGGAAATGACGGATTTACCGGACAGACCAACCTTTTTGAAGATGGGGTCCAGAACCATGGATACACGCGCCATGTAGCCGCAGTCCTCCAAGAGAGCCATCAGGAAATACATTACCATTACCAGAGGCAGGAAGCCGACAACGGCACCAACACCGCCGACGATACCATCTGCTACCAGTGCCTGCATGAAGGGAGATGCGCCGGAAAGCTTATCTGCAACGAAGCCCTGGAAGGACTCAATCCAGCCTGTCAGAATATCTGCCAGATAGGGCCCCAGCTGAGACTGGGAGATATTGAATACCAGGAACATAACCACAACGAAGATTAAGATACCGCCGATGGGGTTTGTCAGAATGGCATCCAGCTTATCCTGACTGTTTTTCTCTCTTGTCAGAATCTTTCTTGTTTCCACCTGCTTTACAACGCCGTTTACAAATTCAAAACGCTTTCTGTCGGATTCTGTAACTGCGTTCTTATCGGTCAGATCTACATTGCCTTCCCAGTAGGGTGCCTTCTGCTCTTTGCCCTTCTGCGCTACGGCTGCCTTTACAACCTCCAGAAGCCCCTTATCGGATGCGGTAACGGAAACCGTTTTGATAACGGGGCAGCCCAGCTTTTCGGACAGCAGCTTTTCATCAATCTTTGTTTCCTTCTTTTCGTTGATATCGCTCTTGTTCAGTGCAACAACAACAGGAATACCCAATTCCAGCAGCTGTGTTGTAAAGAACAGAGAACGGCTCAGATTTGTTGCATCCACGATATTGATAATAACATCGGGATGTTCATTTTTAACATAGGTACTTGTGATGCTCTCCTCAGATGTGAAGGGAGACATGGAGTAAGCACCGGGCAAATCGACTGCAATCAGTTCCTCTGCGCCATCATAGAAATTCTTCTTGATGTGAAATTCTTTTTTGTCTACCGTAACACCTGCCCAGTTACCAACACGTTCATTTCTGCCTGTGAGCGCATTGTACATGGTGGTCTTACCGCTGTTGGGATTCCCCGCCAATGCAATTCTCATTTTTCTGTTCCTCCTATGAGCTTTTGATCTTCTTTCTACTCCTTTAGTTTTCCCGCTTCGGTTAGCTGAATCTAACCCAAGCACAAAATATATGTGGTGAATAAATCCACCACTTATACTTCATTCTTTTTCTTACTTTTTCTTTCACTCTACCTCAATGGCCTCTGCCAGATGATTGTCGATATTATAGCGACCATCCTTGATGGATACCACACAGCCGCCCTTTACACGCCTTACAACTGTAATGGGTTCGCCTGCATAGCAGCCCAAAGAAAAAAGAAATGCATCCATTTCTTCATCATCTGTCACAATCGCCTTGACGATATGTTCTGTGCCTTCTTGCACATGTGTCAGGTTCATTGGATCCTCTCCTTCTTTTGTTAGTTATAACTAATTTAATTAGAGTTTACCATGACTAATTTTCTCTGTCAACCCCTTCTTATTGAGAAAAAATGTTTATTTGTGAAAAATTGCAAATTTTTTCCGCCTGCTTTTCCGTAAAAAAAAGAAGTGCACAGAGGAAAGAAAAATACCCTTCTTTTCCTCTTGCACTTATCCCATAGAAATCCTCTGAAAAGAAAATTTCGCCAAAAATTTTTCTATTTTTTCTTCTCACAGTGGCTACAATCTCCACCGCAGCCGCCACAGCCCGAATTCCTTTTCAAATGCCGCACTGCCGCAAGGATGCCGACTGCAATTCCTGCAAGAATGAGGTAATCCAAAATTCCCATGCGCCTTCCTCCTCAGAACAACAGGCTTAAGCCCTGATATACCAAAAAGGCAGCTGCCCACGCAACCACGCACTGCAGCACCACGACGCAGCCTGCCAACACGCCACTGCCCAGCTCTCTCTTTACTGCCGCAATCGCCGCCATGCAGGGGGTATATAATAAGGTAAAAACAAGAAAGCTGATAGCAGAAAGCGGCGTAAACAATCCTGTCAATGCCGTTCCCAAGGTCTCCATAGAGGTTCCCGTCAGAACGCCCAAGGTGCTGACCACTGCCTCCTTTGCGGAAAAGCCTGTAATGAGTGCTGTGGGAATCCGCCAATCATCAAAACCAAGTGGTGCAAAAACGGGTGCCAGCCAATGCCCCATCATGGCAAGCAGGCTATCTGCACTATCCGCCACCACATTCAGACGGCTGTCAAAGCTTTGCAGGAACCAGATTAACACGGTTGCCACAAAGATAATCGTAAATGCCCTTTGCAGGAAATCCTTCGCCTTATCCCACATGAGAAGGAACACGCTTTTTGCGGAAGGGAAGCGATAATTCGGCAGCTCCATAACGAAGGGAACAGGATTCCCTCTGAAAACGGTTTTGCCAATCAGCAATGCCATCAGAATTCCGACAAGCATCCCTGCGGCATACAGTCCAATCATCACCAGTGCCGCACGCTGCGGGAAAAATGCCGCTGCAAAGACCGCATAAATGGGAATCTTTGCGGAGCAGCTCATAAACGGCGTAAGCAGAATCGTCATGCGTCTGTCTCTATCCGAGGAAAGGGTACGCGTTGCCATAACGGCAGGAACGGTACAGCCAAAGCCAACCAGAAGCGGCACAATGCTTCTGCCGGAAAGTCCGATTTTTCGCAGCAGCTTGTCCATCACAAAGGCAATCCGTGCCATATAGCCGGTATCCTCCAGAATAGAAAGGAAGAAAAACAGCACCACAATAATCGGCAGAAAGCTTAGCACACTGCCCACACCTGCAAACACACCATCAATCAGCAGGCTATGTACCACAGGGTTAATGCCATAAGCCGTCAGCGCCTTATCCACCACTGCCGTTACCCAATCAATGCCTGCCGCCAGAAGGTCGCTCAAAAACGCCCCGAATACGTTAAAGGTCAGATAAAACACCAGAAACATCACAACAATAAAAATCGGAATCGCAAGGTATTTATTCGTCAGCACGCTGTCGATTTTTACACTCCGCAGATGCTCCTTGCTCTCCTGCGGCTTAATCACCGTTGCGGCACAGACCTTCTCGATGAAATCATACCGCATATCTGCCAGAGCGGCATTTCGATCCATGCCATGCTCCTCCTCCATCTGAATGATGCTGTGCTCAATCAGCTCCAATTCATTTTGGTCAAGGCTCAGCTTTTCGGCAATCGAGGGATCTCCCTCAATCAGCTTTGTTGCGGCAAAGCGGACAGAAATACCTGCCTTTTCCGCATGATCCTCAATCTGATGGCAAACAGAATGGATACAACGATGCACAGGGCCAGAGGGGCAAAAATCATAAATCTGCGGATATTGCCTGTTCCTTGCAACATGGAGCGCCGTTTGCAGCAGCTCCTCAATCCCTTCATTTTTAATCGCACTGATGGGAACAACGGGAATCCCCAGCTCCTCACTCATGCGGCTGATATCCACTGTGCCGCCATTATTACGCATTTCATCCATCATATTCAGCGCCAAAACCATGGGAATGTTCATCTCAATCAGCTGCAGGGTCAGATAAAGATTTCTCTCGATATTGGTTGCATCTACGATATTGATAATGCCATCAGGCTTTTCATTCAGAATAAAATCTCTGGTAACGATTTCCTCACTGGTATAGGGACGGATGGAATAGATTCCCGGCAAATCTACCACCGAGCAATCCTTCTGCCCGCGGATTTCACCGATTTTCTGATCTACCGTTACCCCGGGGAAATTGCCGACATGCTGATTGGAGCCTGTCAGCTGGTTAAATAGGGTCGTTTTGCCGCAGTTCTGATTGCCTGCCAATGCAAAAATCATGCGGGTTCTCCCTCCTTCACTTCAATATTCTTCGCATCCTCAATACGGATGGTCAGAGTATAGCCACGCAGACGCAGCTCGATGGGATCTCCCATCGGCGCTACCTTTGTAATTACAATTTTCGTTTTGGGAATCAGCCCCATATCCAGCAGACGGCAGCGCAGCGCACCTGCTCCGCCTACCTTCGTAATAACAGCGGCTTTCCCGACAGGAAGCTCATTTAATGTCATAAAATTCCTCGATTCCATATCTAATGATAATTTTTCTCAATTTTCTAAGACTGAGTATATCATGGCTAACTTTTTCTGTCAATGAAGCAAAAGCACCGAGATCAACAGACCTCGGTGTTTTTTGCTGTTCGTAATTAAATTTTATGATAAAAGCTCCTCAAGGTTTCCTTCTTTATAGCCTGTGACCTCTTTCATCAGGCTTTGGAGACTTTTGTTCTCCTGCCGCAAAGCATCCATCCGTACATCTGCCGCAATTTCGCCATTTTTGAGAATCAGTGCGCGGTCGATGAAATTTTCGATTTCATCAATCTCATGGGTGGTGATGAAAATGGTTTCCTCGCCTGTCAGGCTGCCTGCCAATGCCTGCATGAAATCCTGCCTTGTGAACATATCCTTCCCGATAAAGGGTTCATCCATGATAAGGATATGCGCCTTTTTCGCCATGCCTGCGGCAACCTCGGCTTTTGCCTTCTGCCCCTTGGACATCTTCTTGATTGGCTTTTCCTCTAAGCCGAAGAAATGCAGGAGCTTTTCATAATACGCCATATCAAAGGAGGGGTAGAAGTCCGCCAGAAAAGCACCATATTCCCTTGGGGTTAAATCCTTCAGATAGGTGCCGGCTTCGCTGATGAAGGCAATTTCTGCATTACATTCCCGAATTGGCTTGCCATTGAGCCAGACACCGCGTTCCGGCTCCTTCTCTCTGGGGCGGGGCGGCAAAAGCCCTGCCAGAACTTTCAGTAAGGTTGTCTTGCCGACACCATTCGCGCCCAGAACCCCGACAATCTCGCCCTTCTCTACGGAGAAGGAAATATCCTTCAGCACAAACTCTCCCCATTGCTCATAAGAAAACCAGATATGCTTTACTTCAATCATATTTCCGCCCCCTTTCTTAAAAATCCACCTCGAAGCTCTCCACCTCTTGACCTACTACCCAGCTTGTTTGCTTTGCAGTGCCGTCAACAGGCAAAAGCATTTTGAAGTATCTCTTTTTTACGCCAATACTGCTATATCTTATCCAGCTTTCTTCATCCCTTCTTTCGGTCAGCGGCTTTTCTCTCTGCCCGATATTGATTGCATAAAGCGCTCCATTATAATCCTCAGCAAAATCTGTTTTCAGTTTGCCACGATAGAGCAGTTCATTTGTTTTTGCATCCGTCACTGTAATCTCATACCCATCCATCATATATCCGAAATAATCTGCCGCAATATGCTCCGGCTTCGTGCCATACAGCTTCAGCACCTTTCCATCCTGCACATCTACATATTCCGCACTGCCGTCTATCGCAATCTGTGCAATGGCTTTCTCCTGCACAACGAAGCATTTTGTGCCTTCTACCCGTTGATGAACCGTACCGTCCTCATCCTCTTGGAAGGTTTTGCTCAGATTCAGCCAAAGCACCAAGCCATCCGCACGCTGCAGCATATTGACAAAGTCAATATCATATTCCGATACCTTCTGCACGCCTGTTTCCAGACGATCAAGCAGTTTGCCTTCGGTGTCATACAATTCCAGAATCAGTGCGTCCTGCTCCGTTCTTGCCAGAAGGAGCTGATTATCGCCTGCCTTTTCCAGTGAAAGAATGCGATTTTCGGCATTGACGGAAAAGGTCTGCAATGACTCTGCCTTGCCATACTGCTTTGTGGAATAGAGTGCATCCTCGCCGCTATAGGGAATATCTGCCATACCATCCTTCGGGATACGGAAAATCGAAACCTCGCCCTGCCCATCTGCACCCGTTTGAGGAATGGCATACCACGCATCATCCATCTTTACGGTACAAAGGATAACCTCATTCCTGCCGTCAAACCAAGAGGATTGATATGTTGTATCTCCCTCCTTTACCTTCGCAGCCTGATATTCCCCACCTTTTAATTGCAAGCCTGTAAAGAAACGGGTTTCTCCGCCGGTATAATTTTTGACTTTGCCGTAAACATCCAATGCATCGGCAGTCACGCCCTGTACGGTATCTCCATCGAAATATTCTCCGAGATATTCTCTGGCACTCTCCGATAAATCCTCCAGACCGGAAAGCCTGCGGACATTGGCATCCTTGGCGGGCGCAAACTCTGTATCCGAAAAATACTCAGAACGCGCCAAACTTCTTTTTTTGAAATATCTGCTGATACCCTTGCTTCCGTCCCGCTCCTGTCGGATGATATAACGCATTTCATCATTTGTAGCGGCATAGTATTTTGTTTTCAGCTCGCCATTCTGCCAGATATAGTAAATCTGTCCGTTATCATCCCCTGCAAGCCCTTCAAAGGCAAAGGCATTGAGAGCGGTTCTGTCGCCTTCGATATCCTCAAGGGCGAATACGCCGTTATCCTTCGCCGCAAACATATAGCCCCAGAAAACCACAACCGCAAGAGCGGCGCAAAGAATGGCTTCCAATACACGATTTCGTTTTTTCATATTGCACCCCTCCTTATAAATCGGTTCGCTTGCCGAGCTTCTGCACGATGGAATCCTGCCACCAGATTGCCGCCACTAAGGCGATTATGCCGAGAATCAGCTGTCTGCCAATGGGTGGATTTGCATAAAATGGGTTGAGAGATTTGACGACATCATGCAGATACAGATAGCCGCCGCACAGAAGCATCGCACTACTGCCAAGCACAGCGGTCACTTTGTTTTCCGTACAAAAGCCTGCGAAGAAAATGCCTGTGAAGATTAAGGCAAAGCCGCCCAGCGCAGGCACAACCCTCCAGAAAGAGGAAGGAAAGACCATATCCAGAAAGGTGCTTCTGTGGAATGCGAGAAACAGCCCATTCGTCCGGGAAGCATCCAAGCCTGTGACGATATTGTCCTTCGTCAGAACGAAAATTTCCTTTGCCGCCTGCATTTTATAGAAGGACATCAGCGGAAAATACGCCGCCACCATAAGCACCAGCCACAAAAGATAATACAGCGCGACTGCCGCCGCCGCGGAAAGCACGAAGGCAAGATAGACCTCATGCCGCTTCATGGGCAGAAGAAGCATGGTATAAATTCCCTTGCCGTTTGTGGAAAAGCCTTTGATCTGCACGAAAATCCCAATCAGAATCAAAACCAGACCAAGCGCGAACAAAATCGGCAACAGGCTATGGTCAATCACCATATCGTAAGAGCGAAACACCTTGGGATAATAATCATACGCCTTCGGGTCTCCTGTCGGCACTGCGGCGGCGAACAAAAAGCACACCGCTAAAATCATGCTGACCAAGGTGACAGCCTTCGTCCATTTCTGCCACAGCCAGCCATACAGATAATTACTCAGCTTCCATACATTTTTCATACCTCGTCCCCCCATTCTTCCTGCAACAGCTCCGTTACTGTCTGCAATGTCAGTCCGTTTTCCTTTGCCTGCGCGACAAAATCCGCCACCAAGCCTGCCGTCAGCTCGCGCCGCAGTCTTGCGAAAACAGCATCATCCCAATGAATGACGCTGACGGCATGGGGCGGTGTTTCTATGATTTTTTCCTCCTCCATGAGCCGGAACGCCTTCTGTACCGTATTGGGATTGATTTTTAAGATTGCCGCAAGCTCTCTGCGCGAGGGAAGGGATTCGCCCTTTTCCGCCGCTCCTGTGAAAATCTGCCGCTTTACGAAGGAAACTATCTGCACATAGACCGGTTCTGTGGTATTCAATTCCAGCTTTCTGAAATCAAGCACAGGTTTTCCTCCTTCCAACTGTATTACTTGAGTCATACACTTCTTAACTGTATTATAGCCATAATACACCCGCCCGTCAATGGTTTTAAGAAAATTGTAAGAATTTTGCACAGAAAAAAGGACTTGGAAATGCCAAGTCCCTTTGATTTATTCCTGTTCAAATGTCACCGTAATACAGGAAATGTGCCAATCCTCTTCTGTATATGCCTGCCAGCCCATTTCCAGAAATTCCTTTGGATTTTTCCACAAATCCCCATGAAATTCCTCATAGCAATACACAGCATCCATCTGGTACAAAAGCGGTATCGGCTGTCCGTATACAACCGCGCCGCCATCTGTCCAGTAAATGCGCCGTTCCCAGGGCATGGTAGCAATGCTTCTTTCGACAGGTGCGAAATTGCCGCTTTCCGCCTTTTGAAACGCATCATCCGCTACTGCAACATTGTATCCATCTCGGATATCATTCCCGACGGAAAGTGCGAAGCTTGCCTTGCTTTTCTCGTGTATCAGCTCCTCGGGCGTGCCGATTGGCTCCCATGCTCCATCCTTTGTCAGGCTCCACGTTTGGAAGGTTGCCTGCTTGATTGGCTCTCTCCCCTGAAAATCGTAGAATTTTCCGTTCCAATTCAGAATATGGAGTACATTCTCCGTTTGCGTTTTGAGTTTTTTTGGCGTTAGCGTCATGGATGCTTCCCCTGCACAGCCTGTCAGCAGGAGCAGGCTCAGGCAAAGCAACAGTTTCCTTTTCATACGGGCAGCCCTCCTTTTTTTCAGCATACCAATAAAGGGAAGCACCGTCAATCTCATTTATAAAATTGTAAGAATTTTGCACAGAAAAAAGGACTTGGAAATTCCAAGTCCCTGTAATTTTTGTTTTTTATTCAACTGTAACGGATTTTGCCAGATTTCTGGGTTTATCCACATCACAGCCGCGTTCCACTGCGATATAATATGCGAACAGCTGCATGGGCAATACGTCATAGGATGCGGTAAAGAGATGATTTACCTTCGGCAGATAAACCACTTCATCGGCTACATCCTCGATGGCGGTGCAATCCTCTGCGGCAATTGCCAGCACCTTTGCGCCTCTCGCCTTGACTTCCTTCACGTTGCTGACGGTTTTCTCCAGCAGGCTTTCCTGTGTTGCGATGGCAACCACCAGTGTACCATCCTCAATCAGAGAAATGGTGCCATGCTTGAGTTCCCCTGCGGCATAGGCTTCACTATGGATATAGGAAATTTCCTTCAGCTTCAGAGAGGATTCCATTGCGACTGCATAGTCCAGACCACGTCCGATGATGAAGGCATTTTCGCATTTTGCATATTTCTTTGCGATTTCCGCCATTCTTGCATCTACCTTCAGCACCTCTGCTGTTTTTTCGGGCAAATCATGCAGCTCCTTCACTGCCGCGGTATAGGCTTCTTCTGTCATTGTGCCGCGCACCTTTGCGAAATACAGCGCAATCAGATACAGCACAGACATCTGTGTGGTATAGCCCTTTGTGGTTGCAACGGCGATTTCGGGGCCTGCCCAGGTATAAATCACATCATCGCTTTCTCTGGCAATGGAGCTGCCTACCACATTGACAATCGCAAGCACCTTTACGCCCTGCTTCTTTGCTTCGCGCAGTGCCGCAAGGGTATCTGCGGTTTCGCCGCTCTGGCTGATGATGATGCAAAGGTCATTTTTCGCAAGGATAGGGTTTCTGTATCTGAATTCGGATGCGATATCCACCTCAACGGGGATACGGCAGGTTTCTTCAATGACATATCTGCCGACAACCCCTGCGTGCATGGCACTGCCGCAGGCAACAATATGAATTCGTCCGCAGTTTTTGATTTCTTCCTCTGTCAGAGAAACATCCTCCAGATGGATGCCGCTTTCGGTCACTCTGGGCTGAATGGTCTTTTTCAGCGCTTCGGGCTGCTCCATGATTTCCTTCATCATGAAATAATCATAGCCGCCCTTTTCTGCTGCCGCGATATCCCATGTGACATGATAAACCTCTTTCTTAATTTCCTTGCCGTCTATATCATACAGCTTTACGCCGTCATTTTTCAGCACGGCAATTTCATTTGTTTCCAATAAATAATAATCTCTGGTGTATTCCAGCAGGGCGGGAATATCGGATGCGATATAGTTTTCGCCCTTACCCAGACCAATCAGCAGAGGGCAGTCCTTTCTGACTGCAACCAATGTATCAGGATGATCCGTACACATAATGCCCAGAGCGTATGCGCCGCGGATTTTTTCCAGCAGCTTTCTTGTAGTGGAGACCATATCCCCATCATATAAATCCTCAAAAAGCTGTGCCACCACTTCCGTATCCGTTTCGGATTTGAAGGTATAGCCCTTTTTGATGAGCATATTTTTCAGCTCCAGATAATTTTCAATGATACCATTGTGTACCACGGAAATTTTGCCGTTCTGGCTATTATGGGGATGGCTGTTTATTTCATTGGGCACACCATGGGTTGCCCAACGGGTATGCCCGATGCCGATATGAGAGGATTTTTTATCATCCTTCTCCACCTTTTCTCTAAGACCTGCCAGCTTCCCCTTTACCTTGATGGTATGAATTCCATCATGATAAACGGAAATACCGGCAGAGTCATACCCACGATATTCCAATTTGGACAGACCGTTCAGCAATACGGGAACAGCCTGATTTTCACCAATATATCCTACGATTCCGCACATAAATTTCAACCTCCAACATTTTATTCGTTCGTTGCCTTTCTTTTGTCGGGAGCGTTGACCGCTCTGTTTTGTAAAAAGGCCTGCGACCCTGAACGAAAGGGCGAGGAGCATCCGCCGAATTTTCGATATGGAAAGCAAAAAAATACTTAAAATGCTCTCTGCACTCCTGCCTCGTCAGCCGCCCAATCTGCGGCTCTGGCGCTTAAAAACTCTTTTAACCTTCCTTTCCTTTTATACTGACCGATTGGCAGCCCTTGCCGAATTATGTGGTATACATAGTTCGACATGATATTATAGCATTTTTTCCTTCTGTGGTAAAGCCCTTTTCTTATCTTATGCGGCATTCGCCCGTCCCTGTGTACGAAAAAAGACAGAATCTTTATAAATTTGAAAGACTTTTGTTATGGAAATTTTAAAAAAATACGTTATACTATAAGTACAAAGAATTCCGAAAAAAGGATATTGCCGAAAAGGAGGAATATAAAAATGAAAAAATTACTGGCACTTTTCCTTGCCTGTACGATGGTGCTTGGCTTAGCATCCTGCAAGGAGCAGGATGAGGAAGAAAAAAACACCCTTACCACAGAGGAAACGGTAGCAACCATGCAGGACCCCATTGACGCACTGGCACGGTGCATGGTGGAAAATAATTTGGAATACAACCCCGAAGATCCCAATTTCTTCTGGACCGCACTGTATTATTTTGCAGGCGGCTATGGTCTGAAGCATGAGGGCGTAGAGGAATTAACGGATACATATCAGCTAAAGGTTCCTTCTACTGTAATGGAGGAATATGCGATTGCGCTGTTCAGCGACTACAAGGGACTGCCGGAGCTGCCCGAAATCATGCAGGGCAATGTTTCCTACGATGAGAATGCAGATGCATATCTGCTTTCCGAAGGGGATATCGGCCTTTCCGAAACAAAGCTTGGTGATATCAAGGAAACCAAGGACGGCTATACGCTGGTTGCAGAGCTGACCGGCACGGATGAAGAGGAGGAATTGATTGCATCCTTTGATGTTACACTGATTCGCAACACCTTTGCGGATGAAATCGAAAATCCCCTGTATCTGTGCAGCGTTTCTTCCATGAAGATGACACAGAAAGAGGGTGCGGATGTTTCCGAAGGCGGCACAGCAACACTGATTCCCGACGAAACCATCACGGCAACCTTCAACGGACTTTCCGATGCACATACTGCGGAAATGACGCTTTCCGAAGGCAATATTCGTGCATTTCAGTTTGATGCGGAATCTGCCGCAGGCAAAATCATCAGCGGTCTGAATGAGGGCGACGTTGTAACCTTCGGCTATATCGTGGATAAGCGCAACGGCTCTTATGTGATTGTAAGCGCGGAATAAGGAATTTACGTCGAAAGCGGGGCTTTCGACCCGAAAAACAGAAAATACCACATTCACAAACGCGAATGTGGTATTTTTTTATTTCATCCAGCCATATTTTTCTGCAATTTTTTCTGCGACAAAAATGCCATCCACTGCCGCGGAGACAATGCCGCCTGCATAGCCTGCGCCCTCACCGGCAGGGTAAATGCCCTGCTTGCAAAGGCTCATGCCTGTTTTATCGCGCAGAATACGAATCGGGGAGGAGCTGCGGCTTTCCACCGCCGTCAGAACCGCATCCGCGCGGTCAAAGCCCTTGAGCTTTCTGCCCATGGCAGGCAGAGCTTCCCGCAGGGCTTCTGTCATGAAGGCAGGAAAAATCTCATCCAGACTGCTTTCCCTTACGGCAGGACGATAGGTTGCTGTGACCTCTGCGGCTTCGACTTTTCCTTTGCCCAGAAAGCTGCCGACCGTCTGCACAGGTGCGGTATAGCTGCCGCCGCCTGCCAGAAATGCCTTTTCCTCCAATTCCCGTTGGAAAAGCATCCCTGCCAGAGGGTGATCGCTCCCGAAATCCTCAGGGAAAATCTGCACCAGTAAGGCAGAATTTGCATTCTTCCCATCTCTGGCATGCTCACTCATGCCATTGACGGCAAGCCTGCCTTCTTCGGATGCCGCCGCCACCACATAGCCGCCGGGACACATACAGAAGGTATAGACACCGCGGTTTTTCTGCGTAGTATAGGTCAGGCGATAATCTGCCGCAGGCAGAAGTGCTGCTGCATCACCATACTGCACGGCATCAATCATAGCCTGGGGATGCTCAATCCGCACGCCCATGGCAAAGGGCTTCTGCTCCAGTGCAAATTTTTCTTCATATAATAAGGTAAACGTATCCCTTGCGCTATGCCCCAAGGCAAGCACAACGTCCTCCGCTTCGATTTTCTCTCCATTTTGCAGCAAAACCGCCTGCACGCGGTCATTCTCCCACTGAAAGCCTGTCACCTTGGCGAAGAAGCGCACCTCACCGCCCAGAGAAATGATTTTTTCCCGAAGCCGCTTTACCACGCCGCGCAGCAAATCTGTCCCGATATGCGGCTTGGCATCATAAAGAATTTCCTCGGGCGCGCCTGCAGCCACCATTTCCTCCAGAACCTTGCGGCAACGGGGGTCTTTGATGCGCGTGGTCAGCTTGCCATCGGAAAAAGTACCTGCGCCGCCCTCGCCAAACTGCACGTTGCTTTCCACATCCAGCTTGCCTGTTTGCCAAAAGGTATCGACCGCCTGCTTACGGCTGTCCACATCACCGCCACGCTCCAGTACAATGGGCTGCAAGCCCATTTCCGCCAAAAGCAAGGCAGCAAACATGCCCGCAGGCCCGAAGCCAACCACAACGGGACGCTTTGTCGGGCGATTTTCCCCCTTTGGCAGATGATACGCCAAATCGGGTGTTTTGGAAATGTGTTTCTCCTTATTTTTTTCCAGAATTTTATTCTCGTTCTTCACTTCTGCATCCACCACATAAGCATAATGGATGTTATCCTTTTTTCTGGCATCCAGAGAACGCTTGAAAATACGGTATGCCTTGATTTCCTCCACAGGCACGCGCAGTGCCTTTGCCAGCTTCTTTTCCAAAGCCTTTTGATTGCCTGTCACAGGCAGTTTCAATTCAGATACACGAATCATGCTTCGCTGCCGCCTTTCCAATCCTCATAAAATACCTCGCGCAAAAAAAGTCCGCGGCTAGGTGCCGTAAAGCCTGCCTGTTCTCGGCTTTTTGCCAGTAAAATCTGCTCTGTTTCATCTGCGTTTTTCTTCCCCTCGCCAACCTCGATGAGCGTTCCCGCAAGGATGCGCACCATCTGGTAGAGAAAGCCGTTACCGTAAAAATGCAGGGTCAGCTTATCCTCTGTTTCCTCGAACACGATATCGTAAATCGTGCGGACGGTTGATTTTTTCATTCTTTTATTGGCGCAGAAGCTTTTGAAATCATGCGTGCCAATGAAGGCTGCCGCCGCCTGCCGCATTGCCTGAACATCAAGCGTTTCCGTACAACGGAAGGTATATTTTCGCTCAAACACAGGCGAATGCTTGCCAATCCAGATGGAATAGGAATAATGCTTCGCCTTTGCACTGAGTCTGCTGTGGAAACGAGGGGGCATTTCCGCGACGGAAAGCGCCGCGATATCCTCGGGCAGCTTCGCATTGAAGGCATCCAAAAGCTGCTCGGCTGTGCCGTTCCAGTTAATATGGAAATTCATGACCTGCCCTGTGGCATGCGTGCCTGCGTCCGTTCTGCCGGAGCCGAAAACCTCTGTTTCCGCACCGCTGATTTCCTGTAAGATGCGTTCCAGCTTTTCCTGTATGGTGTTTTCCGTATTGCCCTGCTTCTGCCAGCCGTTATAGCGCGTGCCATCATACACCAGAACCATTTTATAATTCTTCATAGCTGTCCCTTACTGCTGCAGCACATGCAGAACACTGGGAACGAACTGTTTCTTTCTGGAAACCAGACCAGGCACATGCACCCAGTTCTCCTGAGGCTCGCCAAATGCGGTTTCCACCAGTTCCTTTGCGCCCTCGCCTGCGAATACCAGATCGGAGGATTCTGTCAGGATATTTGTCAGCAGGAAGAACAGCATTTCGCCTTCCTTGACTGCGCCTTCCATATAAGCCGCGATTTTAGGACGCAGCTGCTCCAGCTCTGTCTTATCCATGGAAGAAATCTGCCCTGCGCCAAAGTTTTTATCGTTGCCGCTGAATTTTTTGAAGTCCTGATAGAAAATTTCTTCGGGTGTTTTATCTGCAAGGCTGCTGCCGGCGCGGAACATTTTTTCTGCATGCTCCTGAATTTCAATACCTGCGATTTTCGCCAGCTCCTCTGCCGCCTTTTTATCCTTCGGGGTGCAGGTAGGAGAACGGAACATCAGCGTATCGGAAATGATTGCGGAGCAAAGCAGCCCTGCGATTTTCTTATCCACTTCCACGTTATTTTCCTGATACAGATCATAAATAATCGTACCTGTGCAGCCTACAGGCTGATTGCGGAAAAATACGGGCAACGCCGTTTCCATACTGCCCAGTCTGTGATGGTCGATAATTTCCAAAATTTCCGCCTCATCAATGCCATCAACTGCCTGCCCCTTCTCATTATGGTCAACCAGTATAATTTTCTTATTATCCATATTCAGCAGGGAGCGTCTGGAAAGCATACCGCAATACTTCCCATCTCTATCCAGAACAGGGAAATCTCTGTGGCGGATTTTTGCCAATGTATCACGGATGTCGCTGATGAAATCCTCTCTGCTGAAGGTAATCAGATGATCCTTTTTCATAAAATAACGCACGGGTGCAGACTGAGAAATCAGTCTTGCTACCATCAGGGTATCATGCGGTGTGCTGATGATTTTGCAGTTATTTTCCTTTGCCAGCTTCTGAATTGTCTTAGAAATAGGTGCGCCAGTACAAACCACGATGCAGCCTGCGTTCATCTCGATACCGCAAAGCTGATTTTCAAAACGGTTCCCGGTCAGAAGCATATCGCCATCTTCTACATAGTTTTCCAGCAGATCAGGATTTGCCGCACCAATCAGAATTTTCCCCTTTGTAATTTCTTCCTCGGAATCGCCGACAATCATTGTACCATCAATCGCATCCAGAACATTCGTATATTTTGTGTGGGATATTGCCAGAATCCGTGTTTCGTAGATGTCCATATTCGCCGTTGCGATATCCTTAACGGAAATAATGCCCTCCAGCACGCCATCGTTTACAATGGGCATGGTGGATTCACGCAGGTCTCTCATTTTATTCCACGCATTTTTCAGGGAAATACCCTCATTCAAGGAGGGAGTGGGCTTAATCTCCACATCCTTCACCTGTGTACCGACATGACCGATGAATTCAGGCGTTTCCACATCGAAAAAATCCAGCACGTACTTTGTTTCGTTGTTAACCTCGCCCGCTCTTTTCGGTACAAATACACCATCATCCGTTTTATTTTTCAACGCTGCATAGGCAATCGCAGAGCAGATGGAATCTGTATCCGGATTTTTATGCCCAATGACAAATACCTTCTTTTCCTTTAACATTTTTATTCCTCCCTAAAAATTTCTACTCTTCATATTGGAATTTCCAATATTTAACCAAGTTTAGTATATCCTATAAAACAGCAGAAGGAAAGCAAAAACCTGATTTTCGTGAACTTGCCTACTTCGCCAGTCTTTTTGTATACAGAATACGGTAATTATAAACATTCTGTCGTTCTTTTGTTATTCTCTTACATAAAAAATGTCCTGATTGGAAAATCAGGACTCAAGAGGTGCCACCCGGATTTGAACCGGGGGTAGAGGTGTTGCAGACCTTTGCCTTACCACTTGGCTATGGCACCATATTCAACTGTTGTTTATAAGTATACTCTCCTTTTTGGGTTTCGTCAATCCTTTTTTCTTTTCCCAACAATCTGCTTTTGTGCAAAAGAAAAAGCCTCGGCTTTCAACCGAGGCTTGCGAGGCGCCACCCGGATTTGAACCGGGGATAGAGGTGTTGCAGACCTTTGCCTTACCACTT
>ENA-ORTY01001272-ORTY01001272.1-human-gut-metagenome-genome-assembly--contig:-NODE-1272-length-28868-cov-2.799986_pt1 | contig 28868 bp, 18 predicted proteins | sample MGYA00241917_ERZ509198 | MGnify/ENA primary metagenome ERZ509198 (study PRJEB26280, sample SAMEA2338857) | human gut metagenome | biome: human gut; feature: human-associated habitat; material: faeces...
CTGTGTTTCCAACTTCGGCAGAATACCAAATCGGATGTTCATGACCGGCTCCGCCGGATCCTCTCCGTAAATGAGAAGATTCATGGAAACACTATGTTCCTCCAGTACTTTTACTTTAAATATAAAATATCGTTCTTTTCTGGAAAGGAACTCCGGGATCAAAATGCCGGCTCCCTCTTTGTCCAGCTCCAGCAGCGCACCTCTGTCGTTTGTCTCCAGAATTTTTGCGCCGTTTGTCAGTCTGTCTTTCCCAATACAAAAACTCATTTTTCCGTCCCTCTCTTTCCGGTTAATTTTCTATATCTGAATCACTTTTCACGCAGCCAGGCAGCAAGTGTTTTACTACTGCCTGAACTGTCATCGCTACATTGTTTTACCTTCATTTTAGAACCCGCGTACTTTTTTTCTACACCGAAATTTTAAGATTCTGTCCACTCTTTTAAGGTATTTAAAATTTTTCTCACATCTCCCATGTTACTGCTGCATTGCGGTCGCAGACAAGATTTTCTCCTTCTACTTTCAGTTCCGCCACCTGTACAACCGCTTTATTTCGATCGCGCTCCGTAAAACGTGCTTTCTCTTCGTCTGTAAAGTCGCCTTCATTTTCACCGGCATACGGATGACAGAAATAAAAGATAAACGCTCTTCCATCCTTCACGAGAACATCCGCGTGATGTCCCATTCCGGTGTCCATCGCTCTTGTGCCGGATTCCCGTAAAATATCCTCACACCGTGTCCAGTGCGTATAATCTTCCGATGTATAAACTGCAAGCCCGTTCCAGAAATCCGAAATCATCCAGATTTTTCCGCCGAGTTCAAACACATTCGGTCCTTCCTGACCGCAGTCCGCAACCTCTTCTCCAACTGCATCCCAATGATACAAATCGTAGCTGACTGCTGCGTATGTCCTGCTTTCCTTGTCCTCGTCCTTGTACCACATCTTGTATGTATGCGGTGCAATTTCATAAACGCAGGCATCAATCACGCGCTCGGAATCGAGATCAACCCGTCCTTCAAATCTCCAGTCCCAGAGGTTTGTCGAAGTATAATGCAGCATCCATCTCGGATACTCCCAATCGTTTGGAATGCCGGTGATGTAGGAGACATACATGTGATACAAACCCTCTGCCTCGATGATCTCCGGTGCCCAGAACGTATTGTGTCCCGGCTCAATATCAAGTCCCTCAAGTGTTCCGCGGTACAGCCATTTTGTGCCATCCCGGCTTGTTGCAACGCCAAGGGCTGTTCCATGCACCCAGGACACACCGATCGGAACATCCGTGGCACGGCGCTGGGTGTAAAGCAGGTACCACTGTTCTTCTTTTTCATTCCAGATGACCGTCGGATCGGTTGGGCAGTCGTAAATCGGATCCCGGAATAACGGGGATGGTAATGTGACTTTTTGTTTCTGCTCTGCTTTTATGTTCATTGTTTTGTTTCTCCCTTTCACGTTCAAAATTCCTTCTGATTTATGGATTTCCGGAAAACTGTCATCCAAACTCTTCTGTTTGTTTCTATTTTAAAAGTTTCACTCTCTTTTGGGTATGGAATATTTTCATCTGTTTTTGTCAATTTTTCAGCACCTATGGCAACGTTCCGCAAGTTCGCGTGCAGGCACGGACTTCGAATCGCTGACCGCCGAAAAAAAGAATCCCGCTGGCATACCACAGATACAGCGGCAACCAAGCGGGCTTTTCAAATGATCACAGACCAGTCGATCAGCCTTTTACGCTTCCGACCATCACACCTTTTTCGAAGAATTTCTGTGCAAACGGATACACAATAATCAGTGGCAATGCTGACAGAACCATGCAGGCAAGCTCAATGGTTTTGTAGTTTGCCGCAGAATTTGACATGGTTGTCAGGACACTCGATGCGCCGGCACTCATGGTCTCCCCAAGAGATGCTGCAGAAGCACTTGCCTTGGTAATCGAGAGCATATAATACGACAGTGTCTGAATATCTGCAGACTTTGTATAATACAACGTCTGGGTATAATCGTTCCATGTTCCGACTGCGGTAAAAATACCCAGTGCAGAAATAACCGGTTTGGACAATGGAAGAACCATTTTAAAGAAAATGGTATATTCTCCTGCTCCGTCAATTTTTGCCGATTCAATCGCACGGTAGGCATATCCTTCCCGATTTACATCCGATGAAATCAGGGTTTCGCTGCAGTTGCGGAAAAAACCGAATAATGCAGCTCTTTCATGTCTGGATTTCATCCCCTTCCTCTGACGGTCAGAAATCCTCCGGCAGAAAACGCATTCCGTGGTAAACGATTGGATTGGTAGAAATTCCATGCGCCCATGCAACCTGTCTTTCCTGTATTCCTACAGATATTTTCCTAAATCAGTTTCCTCACAATATTCCATCACCAGTTCCCCGTTTTCCACCTTCAGTGGATATGCCACATACCCCGATTCGAAGTAATTTTCCGCATTCCAGCGGTCTCCGATGTAGAGGAGCTGTCCGTTTAAGTTCAGCAGAAATGCTGCCTGGCTCTGGTAGGTAGTTTCGTCGCCAATTTTTTTCAACATGCCCCAGTCGCCTTCCATACTGTCTGCTACGGCGTATTTTCCCTGGTTCGGCGCCCAGCCGGTGCAGAAGGAGGTGATCATGTAGTATTTTTCTTCGCTTTTGATGACTGACGGTGCCTCGCGGTATTCGCCCTGCCATAGACGGTGGACGAGTTTTTCGACGTTTAAATAGTCCTCACTTAGGCGGTATACGTGGAGATCCGCGTTATCGCGTGCTGCGGAAATGAAGTACGCGGTGCCGTCCTCTTCCTGGAACATTGTGCAGTCTCGCGACATATAGCCATATGGATTGAAGTGACCATGGTATACAAAATCTCCGTCCGGTGTGTCGCACTCTGCGATTCCGATGGCAGCGTCTGTGTAATCTTTTCCGTTTTCAAAATGTACCCATAATACAAATTTCTCCATCTTTTTGTTGTAGAGCACCTTCGGCCGCTCCAGATTTACTTTTCCGCCAGTCTCGCTTATAAGCTGCAGTTTCGTTCGCACGCGGTACGGCTCCATTTTCGATTCCGTCGTCAGAATGTGGTTCCGAAATTCCCAGTTCCGCAGGTCTTTCGAACGGTAGCAGCTCACATAATAATTCTCTCTCCGGTCCTCACCGTACCAGTAAAAATAGCCGCCGTATGAAAGCATCCATCCTCCGTGCGCGTGAATCGGGTTTCCATCAATATCATTCCATAAGGTTCCGTTTTTAAACATCTTATCTCTCCTTTTCTTTTGCATCTGTAAACTGGATATTTCTGCAGTTTTTCACACAAATCGTACCGTGAATTTTTCCGCCGCGAAAAACGAAATTCGATATTTCAGGTCCCACCGTTTCGAATTCGGTCAGCTCAACGGCATTGCAGGGAACCATATTTCTCTCCGTCGTACGGTAAAAAAATAAAGATATTTTTTCTTTCATTCTGTTATCCTCTGTGCGTCCGCCGGTACTCATTCGGCGTCACGCCATATTTTTCTTTAAAAATTTTTGAAAAATACTGGCTCTTCTGATATCCTACGCTTTCCATGATTTCATGTACCCATCGATCTGTTCCGCTGAGCAGTTCTGCCGCTTTTTCCATCTTCACATCCGTAATATACGCGGAAAGATTTTTCCCTGTCTCTTCTTTAAATGTTTTTGACAGATACGCCGGATGCAGATGCGCCACTTCTCCTAAAATTTCCAGTGAGAGATCTTCGCCCACATGCTCTGCGATATACTTTTTCACGGCCGAAATACCGTCGTCTGGAAAACTTTCTTCTTTTTCGAAAAATTTTTCCATCACATGTTCCAGTGATATCTGGAAATCCTTTTTCAGGATAGGCTTTACGAGGTATTCTGTCACTCCATAGCGGAGCGCCTGCTGAGCATATTCAAATTCACTGTAGCCGGACAGAATAATTGTTTTCGTCGGATAATTTTTCTCGTCAATATACTTCACCAGATCCAGCCCTGACACGCGCGGCATGCGGATATCTGTCACCAGAAGTTCCGGCTTTTTCTGCTCAATCAGATCGCGCGCAATAGAGCCGCCCGACGCCGTCAGTACTTCTTCGAAGCCATAGCTTTTCCAGTCCACCAGTTTTTTGAGATACTCGGTCATATAGGACTCATCGTCCACCAACAATACTTTCATAGGTAATTCCCCCATCTTTTTCTCTGTGCTCCGGAACCTTTTGTTTTTTTCTCCGCAAAAACTCCAGATTCTCACAGCCTCTTTACAGTCTTTCTTTCCCGTCAATCACAAAGAAAACGCACAATCCCTTCCAAATACTTCCTCCAAACTGCAGGCTGCTCTGTTCCCCATAATAATTGACAAGCCGCTGATTTACATTCCAGAGGCCGACACCCTCTTTTTCATCGCGGTTTTTCCTTGCCAGCCGTTCTTTCAGTGCCGCAATCTGTTCCTCTGTCAGTCCATTCCCGTCGTCTGATATTTCGAAACAAATTTCGTCTTTTACTTTTTGATACACCTTTACATAAATATGCTTTGCATTTTCCCGCTCCTCGATCGCATGCTCAATTGCATTTTCGATGATCGGCTGCAGAATCAGCGGTGGAATTTTACATGCAGCAAGTTCTGGATCGGATTCTATTTCATACTCGATGTTTTTTCGCATCGCCATGATTTCCAGATACGACCGCGCATAGTCAATTTCCTCCTGAATCGTCGTAATTGACTTTTTCCGTGTACAATAACGGTAATACTGCGACAGATGCACTGCCATCTCTGTCACGGCATCGGGATTGTCCGCCGCGGTGACAATGAAGGAAAGGCTGTTGTACAGAAAATGCGGGTTGATCTGAAGCTGCAACTGCCGCATTTCTGCTTCGTTTCGAAGTTCCTGTTCTTTTACCGTTGCCTCCAGCAATTCATGCGTGCGGCGCACCATATGGTTAAATTGACGAAATACATAGGCGAATTCATTTTTCGGCATTTTGTAAATCTGCACGGTCAAATCTCCCACTTCCACCTGTTTCAGTTTTTCAGTCAGCAGATTCATCTGCATCAAAATATTTTTTACAAACAGAGAAATGTAAATCATTCCAAAAATCAGAATTGCCCCGAGCATAATGCCTGAGATCGTCATAATATTCCGCACCTGCCGCATCATCTGCCTTGTCGGATAATAGGAAACCAGCTGCATTCCATTTTTTGTTTCATCTGAACGCACAATCTGATATTTCTGTTTTCCCACACGCACCTCGCAGACTTTTTCATTACTCTGTCGTATGATTCCTGCAATATTCTGCTCCACAGATTTCTGCGAAAGCACATTGATTTCTCCACCAAACATTAAAATACTGCCTCCCTGGTCCATTCCCGCAGCCATCTCCTTGATTTCATACAGAAAATCCTGATCCATTCGGAGCACCAGCCAGACCTCCTGATCTTCTCCCATCCATTCCACAGTTCGTCTTCGCATATAAAAAATTTCCTGTTTATTGGCTGATTTCCACTGACTTTCCTTATTGTTTTCCCAGAAAGAATCCTCAAAATATCCCTGCCGCAGCGTGCTGATCTCCCGCCCGGATTTCGGCCAGTACAGCGTCATACCACTCATTCCGACCGTTCTTCCCTGACGTTCCTGAAAAAAGCTTTTCATTTTATTAATTTGCTGTACATATTCATAAACATCGTTGTTTTCAATTGCCGCATAGAGATTCTGCATATTTTCTCCATATAAAATACCATCTGCTTCAATTTCAATCTCTTTCCCCTTTTGTTCCAGAAGCGTTGCTGCATATTTTGTCTGAAGCTGTGCCGTCTGAATCAAAGATGCTTTCAAATTTGCCGTGCTCTGCCAGGACAGAAGCAGAAAGCTGGCAAGAATGATCAACAGAAAAACGGTAAAAATTCCAAAAATTGAACGTACTCTTTTCATATGCTTCCCCTCTCATTTTCTGCCCCTATTTTATCAGATTTTTCTGCTGACGCAAACCATTGTGAGATGCAAAGGCAGGGAATCGCCATGTTTTGACAACTCCCTGCTTTTTATTTTTGACTTTTCGGATCTTTTCGATCAGGCAGCTCTTATTTTACCGACTGATACCACTCATTAACCTCTTTTGTGATATCATCGCCGCCCTGTGCTTTCCAGTCTTCTACAAACTGATCAAATGCAGACGGATCTTCTTTTCCATAGATAATGTTTGTGTAAACCTGTTTCTCCATGGTCTGGAGCTGCTCCCATTTTTTCTTCATAGTATCGGTCGGAGCCGCATTGAACAGACTGGTCAGAAGTTCATCCTGATGCTCTGCTGCAATAACATAACCTTCTGCCATCGCCGGTGCGCTCTCAAAATACGATAATGCCGTTCTCTCAGCACCTGTTGTCGGTTCTTCCCCTGCCTGAAGCTTCAGATACATTTCTACGCTTTCAACAGGTGAATTTTTCAGTACAGTAGATTTTCCAGGCATAAATGGATCTGTCACCGGCGGATCAAATTTGGTTGTATCATACACAACTTCACCGTCTACAATATCGTAATCATAACCTTCCAGATAGCCATTCACAAAATCTCCTGTGCCGAATACAGCGTCATACAACCAATCATAATAAGTAAAGAAGGCTTCCATGTTGTTAAAATTTTTGTTGAACATCAGCCAGCCATCGTTGATCTGTCCCATCTGATAAGTCGGCTCACCATTCTCCTGCAGAATATTCGGATATCCTTTTACAACCGCATTTGGATCAGCAGAAGTAACATCTGCAACAGAGTTAATTGTCCACGGTCTTCCAACAAAGATACCTGCTTTTCCTTCGGTAAACTGTGTCATGGCATCCCACGCACCCGTTGCTGCAGCTTCCTGGAAAATCCAGCCATTTTTATGCCATTCGGCCATACGGGTCAGTGCTTCTTTATTTTCCTCGTTGATGGAGCCATACTGCAAATTTCCATCTTCATCTTCCTGCCATACGCCCGGAATGAATTTCCCGGAATACGCAGAGAACACGTTGACCGGATCAGAAACCCATCCGGTATTGTAAATATCATTTCCGGAATAGGTGAATCCATACGTATCATCTTTGCCGTTTCCATCTGGGTCGTCTTCTGTAAACGCCTTGATGACAGCTTCAAACTCGTCCAGATTGGTCGGTGCCTGAAGCCCCAGATTGTCCAGCCAGTCCTGACGGATGACCATGATTTCTTCTGCATCCATGCACGGTGTGCAGGCAATTCCATACGTTTTTCCATCCTTCATAACCGGATAGAAGGTTTCCGGATATTTATCATAGATCTCTTTCAGACGATCCGGCATATATTTTTCGATATCGTCATCAATTGCTTTGACCTGTCCGGATTCAATCATATCGGAAATCATCTGTGTTCCATAAACAGGAAATATATCGGGAAGTTTTTCAGAACCTGTCAGTGCCAGACGCAGCTTGGTGTCATAGTTGCTGGCATCTCCGCCGAGAAGCGTTGTTTCCATCTTTAATCCCAGTTTTTCCTCGGTCAGACGCGTCATCGGGTTATTGTTGATGTCCTCTCCATCACCATATCTTCCTGTGTTCTCGTCCAGCTGTTTTGCAATGGTAATTGTCAGTGTCGGCTCGTACTTTCCATCTGCATTTTTCGTTGCGGTTTCCTGCTGCGCAGATCCACCATCCTTGCCGCACCCACTCATCAACATCATTGCTGCCATTGCCGCTGATAAGATTACTGTACTCTGTTTTCTTTTCATGCCTCTTTTCCTCCATCATTTATTTTATAATGTTACAGCACGTTTTTCAAACCGGATTTTTTCAGAAAAATCTCTCTCATAAAATTATTCTTTGACTGCTCCCATAACGATACCTTTTACGAAGTATTTCTGCAGGAACGGGTAAACCAGAAGAATCGGAAGCGCTCCGATAAATACCTGTGCCGCTTTAATGGTACGTTCCGACATAGCCAGCGCAGATGCCGGATCCAGCGACAGATCCTGATTGTTTCCCTGCACAACGATCACCTGCAGGAAGGATGCCAGCGGATAGTTTTTCGTATCGGACATGTAAAGGATTCCGGTGAACCACTCGTTCCAGTAACCAACCATGATGAACAGTGCTACGGTTGCGAGACCTGCTTTGGAGAGCGGAAGGTAAATCTTTCGAAGTACGGTAAAGAAGCTCGCTCCGTCGATCAGTGCCGCCTCTTCGAGGGATTTCGGAATCGACTTGAAGAAGTTCATGATCAGAATCAGGTTGTAGCATCCGAACGCTCCCGGAAGAATGTAAACCAGGAAGTTGTTTTTCAGTCCTAAAGAAACATTGACCATGTAGCTTGGGATCAAACCGCCGCCGAACAGCATCGTGAATACGAAGAACCACATGAGCGGTGTTCTGCCGCGGAATTCTTTGGAAAGTGCATAGCCTGCTGTCGTGATGACGAACATGCTGAGCAGTGTTCCAAATGAGGTTCGGAGGAATGCAATGATCATGGACCGGATGAAGTTATTGTTGTTAAAAGTTTTTACATAGGCCAGCGGTGTGAAATCGATGGGCCAGAAGGTAACGGCTCCGCTGTTTGCAGCACTCTTTCCGCTGAAAGAGATTGCCAGCAGGTTCCAGAGCGGAAGGATGCAAAGCAGTGCCATGGTTACCAGAAAAATCGTATTGCAGACAACGAATACTTTTCTGCTTGTCGATGTATGACGCATGTTTATGTCCTCCCTCTTAGAAAATTCGATATCCCGCTACCTTATAGGCGATGCGGTAAGAAGCAACAGTAAGCAGCAGACTGATTCCCGATTTGAACAGGCCGACGGCGGTACCAAAGCTGTACTGTCCATTGATCAGTGACTGACGGTAAACGTAGGTGTCGATGATATCACCGGTGCTGTAAGTCAGTGGGGAATACAGGTTGAAGATCTGGTCGAACCCGGCATTCAGGACGTTTCCAAGGCTTAACGTTGCCATGACGATGATCATCGGCATGATGCCCGGAAGTGTAATGTGCCATGTCTGTTTCCAGCGGTTAGCGCCGTCCATCTCGGCTGCCTCGTAGAGGCTCTGGTCAATGTTGGAGATGGCTGCCAGATAAACGATCATTCCAAATCCGAAGCCCTTCCACAGGTCGGACGCAACGACGATCTGTCGGAACATGCCCGCCTCGCCGAGGAAGAAAATCGGATCAATACCGAATTTCTGAAGTACCATGTTGACGATACCGTCGGTTCCGAGGATATCGCGGAGCATTCCGGCTACAGTAACCCAGGAAAGGAAATGCGGCAGGTAAACCAGCGTCTGGATTCCTTTTTTCAGTCCTATGTTATGTACTTCATTCAGAAGCAGTGCCATGATAATCGGAACAATCAGTCCCAGAATAATTTTGCTGACAGCGATGATCAGCGTATTGATGATCGCCTGATACGATTCTTTGAATTCGAAGATCTGTCGGAAGTTATCCATTCCTACAAACTGTGAACCGGTGATGCCAAGCCACGGCTTGTAATCCTGGAATGCCATCACCAGACCGCCCATCGGCACATAGCAAAAAATAATTGCCAGCACGAACGATGGTAAAATCAGTACATACAGCGGCCAGTTATGCTGAACTTCCTGCTTCCAGGTTCTCTTCTGCTTCAACGCCGTTCCTTTTCCTGCTTTTTTCATTACAGCTCTCCCTCTCTTTCTTTCCTATTCCGAATCAGGAGTTCCGCAAAAAACATTTCGCTGCCATATCTGATTCTCAATAGTTCCGTGAATTTGTTTCTTTTTCTTTGTGGTTTTATTATATCTCCGTCATAGTGCCGAAAAACACACCACAAAATTAAGGTTGTGACCACTGGATTAATGTGTTTTGGGATATTATTAAAAATAACGCATGAAATTTTCTACTCCAAATCGCAAAAATTTCATACGCTATTTTAAAATTTTTTCTTATTTTCAAATGTCTGTTTTCTGCTTTTTCAAATTCTTTAATCGTCGTTCTCTGTCACATACAATCCATGGTATCTTCCTTCATATGAAGCTGCGCCCAGTGCTCCGGTTCTTCCTTATCCTTGATAAAAACGCTCCTGTATTCTACCGATGGAAAATCTGTCCGCACATCCGATTCTTTCCGGCAAAGTTCTTCTTTTTCTTTTATCGGCACATCTGCTCAGTAATACCATGGGGAAACGCCTGCGAAGCGGCAGAAATCATAGATTACATAAATAGTTCCGCGCCGGTTTCTTCTTTTAAAACTGCCTTGGCCTGTAATATCTTCTGCAAATCATCCGCCAGATTCCGTGCTGCAATCTGAACCTTCAAAAAACCTCCAAACTGAATCACTCTGTATGATTTCAGTTTGAAGGTTCTGGTCATTCTTTATTCCAGGTTCATGCATAATCCCCAATCCTGGTCATTGGCATACGGATCGGCAAAATCGGTTTTCTGGCCGTTGACGGAATACGGATACACGTACGCACAGGTCGCTGTTCCATCCTCAAAGAACATGGACAGCACGCCGCGCAGGGAATGCTCACCGCGGATATTATATTCTTCGTTTCCGGTCAGGCGGGCATAGCGCTGGAAGGTCCGACCGTTTTCTGCGCTCCAGTAGTGCGGGAATGTGTCGCCGAAGACTCTGCGTTTTCCGAACCAGTAGCCGTCCCAGTGGCGGATTGCAGTTTCATGCAGATGGTAGTCCGGCTGCTGGCCGTCGAAGAGTTCGAGGACGGCGATCTGCTGCTCGGCTCCGCGCAGGTATTTTTCTTCCCCGGTCACTTCGTAAACCTGAAGAATGACTTCGGCCGCCGGCTGTACGATCGATTGCTCGTAATTTACCTCCGAAGCCGGATAAGCCGTTCCGATCTCAATCAGTTGGTCGGCATGACGTCGGAACAGATCTTTTACTGTTTTCAGATCCTCCTGTTCTCCTGCTTTTTTCAGCTCTTGACAGAGCATCACAATCGGCATTTCAATCGGATAAAAACGGAATCCATCCTGTTCATAAAATTTCTCTGTGATATGAACTGCTGTCTTCAAATCTTCTTTTTCTCCCCACAGCTTCCAGCATTCAAGAAAGAATGTCACTGCCCATGGGTAGTTGTAAAGCCGGAAATAGCTGTTGTCTTTTCCTGAGCAGTTGCAAACAAGACCTGTTGCTGCATTTACCAGCTCGCGAAGATAGAATGCATGGTACTCACGAAGGCTTTGCTCCGCTTTTTCCCGGTCTTTTAAAAGATTCTGCTGCAGTGCCCGTGCAATCAGCACACCCATACCGGTACGCTCCCGTCCGGCATTGAAATCGTTTTCCGGCGTGCAGACGAGAATTTTTTCTTCGTTATCATACGGCAGATAGGCACCCTGCAGTTCTTTGATCTTTCCATGATACTGCTGGTGATCGACGATAAACGCACACCGTTTTGCCGCCAGTGTTTCCGGCCGCTCCTGCACGAGAAGACGGCAGATGGTTTTCACCTCGTCGGCACAGATCGAAAGCACATACTCTCCTGTTTTTTCATTTTCAAACAGATATTCATAAACACCATTTTCCGTCTTTTCCAGCGATGCTCCGTTTACCGTTACCTTTTCTGCCTGAAATACCGGTTCAATGGTTACCTTACTCGTCTCTCCCGGATAAATCACATACTGCTCCGCATCCACCAGAATCACCTGGGAAAATGCTCTTAATTTCTCCCGGAAATCTTCGCGTCCCTGATGCGGAAATACTTTCCACTCCAGCGTCATCGTGTCTCCCGGCGCAAACTCCTGTGCAGACGGATGCAGCCAGAAGCAGCCTCTGTCATTGCTCTGCAGTTTCAGATCGCGCTCAATACTGTAAGCAGAAAGACTGCCTTTTGTGAGCACCATTCCCAGATGCGGAGCCGCACCACCCATGCGGAGCGCCATAATATAACTGGTATTCTCCCCACAGAAAACATGTGCATGGCACCGGTAGTCACGGCAGGTCACACTGTCCGTGTAGCGGTCCTGCAACGGAAATGAAACCCCAATACTTCCGGCATTTGTAAAATACGGATGCGCACCGTTGTAAGAAACCACAATCTTCGTTGTCAGCACATCTCCGTCTTTCTCATTCTGCACCTCCGCTGAAAACTCCGGAGGACATTTCACTTCGGCATACGGAAAATCCTCACGCAACCAGTTCATCTGTTTTGGATCTTTCGAAAATACAATTTCTTTCACGTTTCCAACTCTCATTTTTTCTTTGATCCCGCTTTTTAAACTCCATGTAAAATTTATTTGCTGCTTTGATCATACTATATCTACATGCTCTTTTCTATATCTCTTTTTCCATTACCGTTCACTCCTCTTAATCTGACAATAACCCTCACAATCCTCTTTTCCAGTTTTGTTTTACAAAAGAACGGTTCCATACGCCTGCATCATTTTTCCGTTTTACTTTATTTTTTCTTTCTTGCCGATAGTATTTTTTCTCAATTTTTGTTATACTGAAAATGTATGCGTATCAAACTCCGGCATTGCTCTTTCAAGCTGCCGACACATACATAAACTTCATAAAAGGGGGTATCTTTTTCATGGATACGTATGTCATTTTAAAAGACCTGGCAATCATTATCGTATTCGCAAAATTGTTTGGTATTCTTGCCAGAAAATGCAAGGCTCCGCAGGTTGTGGGCGAGCTGATTGCCGGTATTGTCCTTGGACCCAGTGTGCTGGGACTCGTTCAGCAGTCTGACTTTCTCGCACAGATGGCGGAGATCGGTGTCATTTTGCTGATGTTCTCCGCAGGTCTTGGCACCAGCCTGAAGGATCTGCTCCGCACCGGAGTGAAATCCCTGCTGATCGCCTGTGCCGGTGTTTTTGTTCCTCTCGTTCTTGGAGCCATCTTATACATGAGCTTTTATGGCTTCTCTGCTGTCGGAACGGAAGAATTTTACCACGCTGTTTTTATCGGTGTTATTCTGACTGCAACATCGGTCAGCATCACCGTACAGGCCTTGAAAGAACTCGGCAAGCTGAAAACAGAGGTTGGAACAACCATCTTAAATGCGGCCATCATCGACGATGTCATTGGTATCATTGTGCTGACTGTTGTCATCGGTTTTAAAGATCCGACATCCAATCCGCTGAAAGTAGCAGCCTCCACCATTCTGTTTTTTGCCCTTGCGATTGTGCTCGGTTTTCTCTGCTTTAAGCTGTTCAACCGCATGAACTCCGTATTTCCGCACACCCGCCGTCTCCCGATTCTGGGTCTTGCGCTCTGCTTCGGACTGTCCTACATTTCCGAAAAATATTTCGGCATCGCCGATATTACCGGTGCATACGTTGCGGGCGTTATCCTGTGTTCCCTCGATTCTTCCGATTACATCGAAGAAAAAATGGATATCAGCTCCTATATGATTTTCGGACCGATTTTCTTTGCAAGTATCGGACTCAAAACAACGCTCAGCGGCATGAACGAGAAATTCGTACTCTTTGCCATCTGTTTCGTCATCGTCGGCCTTGCCGCAAAAATTATCGGCTGTGGCCTGATGTCAAAGGGATGCGGCTTTACCTGGGGCGACAGCCTGAAAATCGGTGTCGGTATGATGACCCGTGGTGAAGTCTGTCTGATCGTTGCGCAAAAGGGTCTGAATGCAGGCTTTTTATCCGGCGATTTCTTCAGTGCCGTGATTCTGCTGATTCTCTTCTCGAGTATTGCAACACCGATTATGCTGAAAATCTTATACGAGAAAATGCCGACGGCAAAAGATTCTGCAAAGGCATCCTGACTTTCCTTTTACCAAAACAGGGCGCTGTGCCATTTCCTGCACAGCGCCCTGTTTTTTTCATATCAACCGGTAAGTTCTGATTTTTTCTACCACAGAATCTTCTCTGCCTCAGCTCCATCCGCAAACGGTCCCGGCATTGCTGCCACGCCGCGGTGCTCGCCGAGATAGTCCTGATCGAAGATAATCGTGCTTCCGTCCGGATCTTCGAATCTCTGCTCCGGCTCGAAGGCGTATCCTAAAATATCACTGTTGATAATTCCCGTCCGGAAATCCTTCAGGAACTCATACACGTTCGTCTTGATGGAATAGTGGCCGTCTTTTTCCACAAGTTCCACCTTAACCTGGTTCTCGTTATCCATAAGATTCTCTTTTTCATTCACACACGCCTTTGCTCCGTTAAAGTAAGCGTTTCCGTTTACCCAAACCGGCAGATGGCACTTGTTGTGATACGGCTCCAGCTTGCTCATGTCGGCCGGTTTATCCAGCTCAAAGTGGCTGATCCACTCGTCATAGGTCGGATACTCGTCGAACACATGCGTTCCGACCTCCTGGTTATCCTCCATCTTGAAGCCCATGTCCTCAACCGTTTCTGTTTCCTCAACCGGGTAATTCTGGATAAAGATGTTGTTGTAGAACCGGTCATCGCCATGCAGGAATGTCATGAATCCGGCAACCTCGGTACGGTGACGGATGTGATACGGCGTGTAACGGTCTCCTGTTCCGCCGCCAACTGCAGTTAATGAGCCAAGCATCAGATTGTGTACGCAGGCAATACCATCGGTCGCCATACGAACGCTGACCGGTGAGAGCATAATGTTGTTATCGATCAGGGTCGGACCATGGCCAACCTCGATGAAAATATCCTGACTCATCATTGCGCCCTCTGCCTTTGGTGTTCCCTCCGGCGGGCAGTTGTCGTGCAGCAGGTTCTGGGTCAGGCGTGTTCCCTGTGCCTCCCAGTCGCACCAGATGCCCATCGTGCAATGATGAATATGATTTCTTCTCATCACAACATCGATCGCTGCATGCATCTTGATACCGGAAATCTCGGCTCCGCCAAGCTGCTGCATATTGTTGATGTTGTGAATGTGGTTGTCCTCAATGATACTGAACACACCGCCCATCCGTCCGACAATACCGGTCTGCTCACAGTGATGGATGTGGCAGCGGCGGATGATATGGCTTCCGATGTTCTCCTTCGTCCAGCCGTGATACTGGCCGCGGCACACAGCATCACGCTCCATCTGGGTCGGGCTTTTTACGTGTTTTCTGGTAAAGTAATGGTCGTTCTCCGGATCGTAATATTTTCCGAGCGAAATACCGCAGCACTTGCTGTTGCTGACCTCACAGTCCTCAATAATCCATCCCTTCGACCAGTGCGGACCGATCATACCGTCCTGATAAGCAGCCGGCGGCGCCCATGTCGTTGCCGCCTTGCTGACATCAAATCCACTGAACGTAATATAATTTACGCCTGTTTTCGACGGCATAAAGCAGTTCCGGCGCACGTTGATTTCTACTTTTTCCTCCGTCGGGTTTTTACCCTGGAAGTTTGCGTAGATGACCGTCTGATTTTTCTCTTTGTCCTGCTCGGTATACCATTTGTAAACCGACCACTCCGGCTCCCAGGACGGCGCATAAACCTCGCCCTTGATACACTCCTCGAGTGTCTCTGCCTCGTATAACTGGCGGTCATTCAGATAAACCGCGCCGGTATGGCGTACCACCGGTGCAAAATACCAGTCACCGCCGACCATTGTCGTGTATGGGTTATAATTGCCAAACACTCCGTTGTCTACACGGCATACCCACACATTATCTTTGTAATGCTCCCAGTCATTCATCGTTTCCGCACCGGTGATCTTTGCGCCGAGCGGCTTCTCACTCTTATAGACGATTCTCGCATCCTCGGTTCCGCCGTTGACCGGATCAACATATTCATGGTAAATACCAGGTGCAACCAGAACTTCATCTCCTGCCTTTGCAATTTTTGCCGCATCGTTGATGAACTTGAACGGCATCTCTTTTGTTCCGTTTCCATTCTTCGGAGCGGAATTATTGACATAGTAAATCATTTCTCTATACTCCTTTTTGTTATAGTAAAACCCGAAAACACTGCAAAAAAGGCTGTGACGCAGTCATTCACTCTCTGCGGCGCTGAATTTTTTACGCTATTTTTTTGCGGGTCTATAGAATTTCTTTACGATAATGCTTCTTCCGCAGCCTCTTTTGATGCAAACGGGCCCGGCAGCGGATGAATGCCCTGACGGTTTCCGAAGTAGTCATATCGGAACACGATCGGCGTTCCATCCGGATTCTCATATTTCTGTTCCGGCTCAAATGCCATGCCAAGCGTCTCCGTTGAGATCACTGCACAGGCATTCTGCGGCAGATAATCGTAAACATTGGTCTCCAGTTTCCACTTTCCGTTCTCTTCTTTTACACCGATGGTGATTTCATGCTCGGTATCCACTACAGCGTCCTGTTCCTGCTCCGCCGGCTTCGCCCCATTGAAGTAAACGTTGCCGCCAAGCCATACCGGCAGCTTCTCGTAATACAGATCCGGTGACTTTCCGGAGCCCATTCCGCAGTAGCCCTCAAATCTTGCCACGTACTCCTCCAATGTCGGATATCCGCTGTACGGCACGGTTCCTGCTGTCAGATTTCCGTCATCCCATTCATTATCCCCAGTCAGTTTACGGATTTCTTCCATTCCCGCACGAACCGGCTTCTGGATGAAGATATTATTGTAGAACCGGCAGTCACCGTGAAGAACTGTCATAAATCCGTTGATCTCCGTGCGATGCGGCACATGGTACGGTGTGTAGCGCGGCGACGGCAGCTTGTCGGAGCCATTGTTGACACCTCGGCCGACAGCAGTAAACGATCCCGCGATCAGGTTATGTACTACCGCAACCCCCTGCGTTGCCAGCTTCATCGCGCGGTCCGAAAGCAGTACGTTATTGTCCACCAGTGTCGGTCCGTGGGAAATTTCAATAAAGATATCCTCGCCGATACCGTCCATACCTTCTGGATTTGCATTTTCCTCGTTCGGCAGCGTATTGTCATGGAACAGGTTCTGCGTAACACGTGTGCCCTGTGCCTGCCAGTCAAGCCAGAGGCCTCTCGTACAGTGATGGAAATGGTTTCTTCGAATGATCACATCGATCGCCGCATGCATCTTGATGCCGCCGATCTCCGCACCCGCAAGGTTCTGTTTGTTGTTGATATGGTGAATATGATTGTCCTCAATGATCGAGAACACACCACCTAAGTGGCCTACAATACCCGTCTGTCCACAGTCGTGGATGTTGCACCGGCGGATGATGTGGCTTCCGATGTTTTCCTTCGTCCATCCCTCTCGCTGCGCCTGGCAGATACAGTCACGCTCCGTCTGTGTACCATCTTTGAATTTCCATTTGAGCCATTTATTGTCATTGTTCGGCTGTCTGTATTTTCCAAGTGAAATGCCCGAGCACTTCGAATCTGAAATCTCACAATCCTCGATGATCCATCCCTTTGACCAGTGCGGGCCGACCATTCCTTCCTGATATGCCGTCGGCGGAGCCCACTGAGTTGCCGCCTGTTTTACAACAAAGCCGGCCAGAGTGATGTAACCGATGCCCTCCTTCGACGGATAAAAGCAATTCTCGCGCACATTAATTTCCACCGTTTCCTCATTCGGGTTTTTCCCCTGGAAATTCACATAGAAAACGGTCTCATTCTTCTCTTCGTCCTGCTCCACATACCAGGTGTAAACCGTGAATGCCTGATCCCAGGATTTTTTATAGATCTCCGGCTTTTTCACCTGATCCAGACTTGTCACCTCATACATAGATTTTCCATTCAGATACACTTCTCCGGTGTGTGCCGTGTAGGATGCGATAAACCAGTCACCGCTGACCAGTGTCGTATATGGATTGTAATCCCCAAACAATCCGTTCGAAACGCGCGCTGTCCACACATCACCTTCCAAATGCTCCCAGTTATCCACAATTTCCGCACCGGTAATCACAGCTTTTCCCGGTTCCACAGAACGATACACAATTCTTGCATCCTCACATCCCGCATTCGCCGGATCTACATATTCCCGATATACGCCAGGCGCTACAAGCACCTCGTCGCCGGACCTTGCAATTTTTGCCGCCTCGGAAATCGTCTGAAATGGATATTCCTTCTGCCCATTTCCGCTTCGCACAGCATTTCCATCTACATAAATCTGCATTTTTCGCTTACCTCTCACTTCTTCACTTTTCATAAACTTTTATTGTGAATTTTCGCCAAAATCACATCACTCTTTTTCCGATTTCTGCCGTTCTTCACAATTTTCATATCTTAACCATAATACAGATCCTCGTAAAACACTACTTATATATTGCCGATCATTGCCCAGATGTTTCGATTTTTTCTATATTTTTTCTCTCTTCTGTTGTATAATACCGTTTATCAGATACGGAGGATTCTTTTGCCATGAAAAACGATTCGACTTCTTTTTTCGAAAACAATCATTTTGCTAACAGCTATGTTTACGATATCTCTATTTCGCATGTCCCCGCCTATTTCGGTCTGCACTGGCATCACTATATTGAAATTGTGCTTGCACAGGATGACGGCATTATCTATGAAGTAAATGGAGAAACCTTTCCGCTAAAGCCCGGTGATCTTCTTTTTATCTGGCCCGGCGAGCTGCACGCTGTTTCCACAACCAACAGAGAACATCGCCTGATCATGCTTCAGCTCGATGCAGATTTTCTGGAAAAACGCGTGGATTTCCAGTCTGTTGCTTATCTTTTTTATCAGATCCGTCTTCTGAATCAGAACAACTTCCCGGAAATCGAAAAACTCCGCGGATTTCTGACAGAGCTGCGCAGGCTCTCCCTCTCCGGTATCAGTTTTTCCGAGCTGCGCGGATGCGTTCTGCTGTATCAGTTTTTTATTCTGCTCGGCGAAAATCTCTCCGTGCCGACCGAAACTGCCGCACCGCAAAAAACAGGCCATTCCGCACAGGTACACCGCCAGATGATTGCTGCATGTACCTGGATCTCGAGTCACTGCACCGAACCGGTTTCCCTGGAAGAAGCATCAAAGGTCGCCGGATTCTCCCGCTGCCATTTTTCCAAGCTGTTCCGCGCATACACCGGCCTCTCCTTCACGGATTTCGTCACCAGGGAACGGCTCCATATCGCCGAAAACCTGTTAAAAAAACCGGATCTCACGATCACCGAAGTGTCGCTCGAATCCGGTTTTAACAGTATTTCTACGTTTAACAGAGTCTTTTTGAAATCAAAAAATGTAAGCCCTACCGACTTCCGTCAGATGTACCTGCAATCCTATCAGAAATAGGCTATGAATTCGGCATGGCCTCCGGTCTTTCGCAGGTGGATGGAACCTTCTCAAATGCACCCGTTTCCGCACTCTTCATAATCTGATCGATCGTATCGAGTACGTGATATGCCATTTTGGCATTCGCACGGTTTGGTCTGCCCTCTGCAATTGCTTCTGCCATCTCGGACGGACCGAGGCCGCGGCTGTTTTCGCTGTAGGCAAAGCCATAATCCAGCACTTCCGGAACTGCCTGCTGTGTCCAGTCCTTCACGCCCGGAATGTAGACGATATCGCCGCCGAAATTGTTCGGGTCCACCAGCTTTAAAATACCTTTTTTGCCGTAAATTGTGAATACCGCCTGATCGTTGATGGTGCTGTCGCCATTGACACAGAATGTGCCGGTCACGCCGTTTTTCATTTCCAGAATCGTGAAAGCCTGGCTCTCATTGCTGTAGTCAAATTCCTGTCCGTATTCCGGGCTGTCCGGGACGACATTGACGCGCTTCGGCGCAAGGTTGCGCACGGAGGAAACGACACGGTCCACCGGGCCGAAAAGACTGACGATGGCGGTCAGATAATAAACACCGAAATCGTAGCAGATACCGCCACCCGGCATCCGCAGAAAACGGAAGATGCTCGCCAGCAAATCAAGATCGCGGTTTGCGCATGCTTCGAAAGATGTCACCTCGCCGATCAGCCCGTCGTCGATCGCTTTTCTTGCGGTCTGCAGTGCCGATCCAAGGAAGGTGTCCGGTGCGGAACCGAGATAGAGATGTTTCTCCTCTGCCAGCTCGATCAGTTTCGCTGCCGTTTCCGGTGCGAGGGTCATTGTTTTTTCAGTGTAAACGTGTTTTCCGGCTTCCAGTGCCTGACGGATCAGCCCCTCGTGGGTCGGTGCCGGTGTCAGAATGACTACCATTTCAATCGACGGGTCTGCCAGAATTTCCTCGTAGGTACAGCCCTTGATGCCATACTGCTCTGCTTTCTTTTTCGCATGTTCAAGATGGCCTGCGCAGCATGCTGCTACCTCAAGATTCTCAAAGTTATGAATCATGTTCGTCAGATAAATATCACTGATCGCTCCGCAGCCGACAACGCCGACTCTCATTTTTTTCGTTTCTGTTGTTCCCATTTGTAAAAATCCCCTTTACTCTTTGTTTTTTGATTCTGTTCTGATAAAAACCCTTATCTTTTTTATACAACGAAATGTCTGAAAAAACAAGCATTCCGGCTCATATTTCACTTTCAAAATGAAAAAACCGCCCACGGTTTCTGCAGATTCTCTGCATCACCGCGGACGGCCTTTTTCTGTTGTTTACTCCACGCTTTTCAGCGATTCAATCATATCAATTTTTCTTAACCGGTAGAACATCATAAAGTTGACGAACAGGGCAAACGCCAGGGTAATCAGGGCGCTCCAGCCGTAGCTCCGCGGGAACACGTTTCGTCCGAACATCATCATATCGACCTCGACGGTCTGAATTACGCAATGATGTAAAAACGTTCCAATTCCCATGCCCGCGATAACGCCGAACAGTGTCAGCACCATGTTTTCCCGGTACACGTACGATGCCACCTCGCCGTCGAAGAAGCCGAGCACTTTCAGCGTTGCCAGCTCTCTCTGTCGTTCGGTGATGTTGATGTTGTTCAGGTTGTACAGCACCACAAACGCCAGCAGGCCCGCCGATACGATCAGCACCACGATGACGATGTCGAGGGAACGAAGCATGTTGTCAATCTGATCAATCAGGTCGGATGTGAACGAGATTGCCGCTACACCGTCGTACGTCATGATTTTTTCTCCGAGTGCTGTCTCATAATTGCTCGACGTGTCCTGATATTTCATCAGAAGCTGGTTGTAATCCGGCGCTCCGCCGAACAGCTCCTCGTAGAGATCCGGGGCCAGATACAGGTAATGGCGCACGTAGTTTTCGACGATGATCGAAATCTTTACGTCCACAATATCGTCGCCTTTTTTCAGCTGAACCGTGTCGCCTGCTTTTACGCCGAGCATCGTTGCTGTCTTTTCGCTGATGGCTGCGCCGCCGTCGGTCGGGAATTCGTAAACTTCTCCGCTTTTCCGGTCTCGGAAGGCATAGAAGTCATTGAAATTCGTCAGTTCTTTCGGCACTTCAAGCACTGCATCCACGGTCTTTTTGTCGGTCTGCAGTTCGATGTTCTGGCAGTACATTTCCAGCAGCTCATCGATGCCGCTGTGGTTTTCCAGATCGGTCTGCAATGCTTCTTTTTCGGATTCATCCACATCTGAATTCAGCACAGCATTCGCCTGATAGGTGAAGAGGCTGACGAACTGGTTTTTCGCAATCGCGGTGATGGAATCCTGAAGGCCGAAACCGACGAGGATCAGACCCATGCATCCGCCGATTCCGATAACGGTCATGAAGAATCGTTTTTTATACCGCACCAGATTCCGCACGGTTGATTTCTGCGTAAAGTTCAGATGTTTCCAGAGTACGCCGATGCGTTCCAGGAAAATCCGTTTGCCGTTTTTCGGTGCTTCCGGCCGCATCAGCTCTGCCGGACCTGCGGCGAGTTCTTTGTAGCATGCCGCGATCGTCGCCACGCCGGTGCAGGCTGCACTCGCCAGAATCGCAAGGCCTCCCTGCTCCCAGTTCAGCGGGGTCATGTAATACGGGAGTCCGATATACAGCATGCCGTAGGCATTCATAATAACCCAGGGCAGGATTTTTTCTCCAACCACCACGCCCGCGAGAGCGCCGGATACGGTGGAGAGCATCGCGTATGCGAAATATTTAAAGGCGATCACGCCGTCGGAATAGCCGAGGGCTTTTAACGTTCCGATCTGCTGACGCTGTTCCTCGATCATTCGTGTCATCGTCGTCAGGCTGACGAGAGCAGCCACGAGGAAGAAGATAACCGGGAAGAATTTTCCGATATTCGAGATACGGCCGGCATCCTGACCGAAGCTCTCAGTTGACGTTACCTTATCCCGTCCCCAGACGTACCACGTTGGTTTTTTCAGGTCTGCGAGTGTTTTCTCACCGTCCGCAATTTCCTGCTTCGCATCTGCGATTTCTGGTTCGGCGTCGGCTTTTGCTTTTTCGTATTCGGCTTTGCCGTCCTCAAGTTCTTTTTCTTTATCGGCAATTTCCTGTTTCGCATCCGCAAGGGAGATTTTTCCGTCGGCGATTTCCTGTTTCGCGTCGGCAAGCTGGGTTTCTCCGTCGACAATCGTCTGCTTGGCTTCGGCGAGCTGACTTTCTCCATCGGCGATCGTCTGCTTTGCTTCGGCTAACTGGGTTTCTCCGTCGGCGATCGTCTGTTTCGCGTCGGCGAGCTGACTTTCTCCACTGGAAATTGTCTGCTTTGCAGCGGCAAGCTGGGCCTCACCCGACTGAATCGTCTGTCGGTACGATGCAATCTGCTGTTCCCCATCAGCAAGCTGGGCTCTGGCAGCCGCAAGCTGAGTTTCTCCGTCTTTTAATTTACTGCGGTTCGTCTCAATCTGAGCTTCTCCGTCGGCAATCGCTGCTTTGGCGGATGCAAGCTGGGCTTCGCCATCCTCAATCTGTTTCTGATAAGCTTCTGCCTGTGCTTCTCCATCCTGAAGCTGGGCAAGAGCCTCTGTAATCTGAGCTTCGCCGCTTTCCAGTTCTTCTTTTGCAGAAGCAATCTGTGCCTCGCCTGCGGCGCATTCCTGCTCTTTTTCTGTTAATTGTGCATCTGCAGCGGCAAGCTGACTTTCTGCGTCGGTAATCTGAGCTTCTGCAGCCGCAAGCCGGGCTTCCGCATCAGCGCTTGCTGCTTCAAACGCTGCGATGTTTTGTTCCAGAAATGTTTTCTGCTCCTGCATCGTGAAAAGCTGCTGTGCTAACTCTGTCTGCTTTGCTTCCAGCGCAGTTTTCTGTTCCACCAGGGATACATATGCTTCATCTTCCTCTGTCAGTCCGTCAAGCTGAGCCTCAATCACCTCGATCTGACCAGTCACTTCTGTCTGCGCAGCCTCCACCATCGGAAGCTGACTGGAAATCTGGGCTAACTGATCCTTGGCTGTCTCATACTGACTCTTCTGTTCTTCATACGCTGCCTTCTGCGCTTCATACTGTGTGCGTCCTGCAGCGGTTTCTGCTTTCTTGTTGTCCAGTTCCTCGCGTGCAGCGGAAAGCTGCTCCTTTGCAATATTCAATTCCGTTTCTTTTTCGGAAAGCTGCTCTTTTGCAGTATTCAGCTCCGTCTGCTTCCGAGTCAGTTCGGTTTTTGCCGCCGAAAGCTGCGTCATTTTTTCCTCTAACTCTTTTTTGCCGGATGCCAGTTCTGTTTCTTTCTCTGCAAGCTGTGCTTTTCCGTCGGAAAGTTCTTTCGCTTTTGCCTCAAGTGTGGTTTTTCCACTTGCAAGTTCATCGGCTTTCTGATTCAGCTCCGCTTTTCCGCTTTCCAGCTCTGCCGCCTTTGCTTCCAGCGTCGCTTTTCCGCTCGCAAGTTCCGCCTCTTTGTCTTTCAGCGTTGCCTTGCCGGATGCCAGTTCCTGCTCTTTATCGGCGATGGTTGCTTTCGCACTGAGAAGTTCCTGCTCTTTGTCGGCAATGGTCTGTTTTCCGTCAAGGAGTTCCTGTTCTTTCTCAGCAATCGTCTGCTTTCCGTCAAGAAGCTCCTGTTCTTTGTCCTTTAACGTCTGTTCGCCGTCGAGAAGTTCCTGCTCTTTGTCCGCAATCGTCACTTTCGCGTCGGCAAGCTGCTGTGCACCGTCATCCAGCTCTGTTTTTGCGTCCGCTAATTTCTGCTCTGCATCAGCGACCTGCTGTTTTGCATCATCAATCTTTTCCTGTCCTTCGGTTTTGACTGCCGTATACCGCCGGTCGCACGCCGCATCCTCGAGCGCTTCAATCTTCGTCTGTACAGCTTTCACCGTCTCATCATACGCATCGCTGTAGCTCGCCTCTTCCTGTGCGCCGTCCGCCTGGACGTAAATCTCTGTATAGAGATCCGAGGTAAATGTCTCCGGAAGCAGCAGTGCAAAACTGTTGATGCTTCCATTTCCAATCGAGCCCGTTCCGCGGTTCAGATCCATATAATAAGGGAGCGTCGCCGAACCAACAATCGTAAACGTATCCCCGGTCAGCGAATCTGAGAGCGGATCCTCCGTTCCGGAAGTGAACGTTACCTGATCCCCGATCTCACAGCCGGAACTTTTCAGAAACTGCGTATCAACAAGAATTTCATCCTCTTTCTCCGGCATCCGTCCCTCGACCACGCGCGGCTCATTCACACCGTCCGTCAGCGCAATCAGTTTCACAACCTGCTCGCTCTCGCCGATGTCATGCAGCACTTCCACCGTCTTTCCGCCGTAAACCGCTTTCACACCGTCCGTCTTCGCGATATCCGCCAGATCATCGTCCGTCAGCCCCAGCGTTCCAAGAACTCTCAAATTCATATAATTTACTTCATCATAATACCGGTCCGCCGAAACCTTCATATCTCCTTCCGCCGACCGGATGCCCGAGAAAAACGCCGCGCCAAGAAGCACGATGAAAAAGACTGACAGAAACCGCCCCTTGTTCTTTGTGATTTCCCGGATAAAGTCTTTTCGAAATGCTCTCATCGTCCACCTACCATTCTATCTCTTCCACCGGTGTCGGGTTCTCATTTGTTTTCATGCCCGCCACTTTTCCGTTTCGGATTTTAATCACGCGGTCCGCCATCGGTGTCAGCGCCGAGTTGTGAGTGATGACAATGACCGTCATCCCCTTCTCCCGGCAGGTATCCTGCAGCAGCTTTAAGATCGCTTTTCCCGTCACATAATCGAGCGCGCCGGTCGGCTCATCGCAGAGCAGCAGTTTCGGATTCTTCGCCAGCGCACGCGCAATCGCCACACGCTGCTGCTCTCCGCCCGAAAGCTCGAACGGCATTTTGTAGCTTTTGGCCTCGAGGTCTACGAGCTTGAGCACCTGGTCGATCCGTTCCCGGATCTGGTCTTCGCGCTTCCATCCCGTGGCTTTCATTACGTAATAAAGGTTCATGAAGACATTGCGGTCGGTCAGCAGCTGGTAGTCCTGGAATACGATGCCGATCCGGCGGCGGAGGTAGGGGATGTCGCGGCGCCTGAGTCTGCGCAGGTCGTAGCCTGCCACGCGTCCTTCGCCGGAGAGCAGCTGCACCTCGGCGTAGAGGGTTTTGAGCAGGGTGCTCTTGCCGCTGCCGACGCGTCCGATCAGGTAAACGAATTCGCCCGGAGCCACACACAGGTTCACATCCGACAGCACCATCTCTCCCCGGCGCATCAGCTTCTCGGCCGAGGTGCTGCCGAACGGGTTGTCCGCATGGTAGATGGCTGCGTTTTTCAGCCTTACGACATATTTTTCGCTCATAGGTTCTGGTCGCTGGAATTATTTTCCAAAGATAGTCAAAATATCCGTACGGGGATGCCGTCCGGGAGAAAAAAACGCCGTAAACCGTCCCGGGACGACGGTTCCGATGCTTTCCGGCCGGAAGTATATAACAAAAAAGCCCTTTCGGCTGAATGAAAACAACCGTATAATTTGCATTTCCGCCCGAGGGTGATTAAATTTGCACAACGGGCCGTGACGCCTCGGCCTGACAGTAAGCAAAAAATCTTTGAATGAAAGAAAACGAGATCCTGCGGGAGATTATGCGGGATGCCAAAATCGGTTGGTGGCAAGCCGACCGTAACCGCCGCGTGTTCCATATTTCGGAAGGGCTCCGCGACCTGCTGGGAGTTTGCTCGTGCGAAGTGACCTACGAAGAGTTCGGGAAGATGATAACTCCGGCCTACCGGGAATACGCCCTCGCCTCGATCGGGGTGCGGGGCGGCGCCGAACGCCTCTATCCGCTGCAAGGGGCGGAGGGAGAGATATGGTGCTACTGGAAACTGTTGCGCGAAGAGGTCGCCGACGACGGGGGAATGCTGCTGACGGGCTATTTCCGGGTGGTCGACCCGCCGTCCGAAGTGGTGAATTCGCAGGAAAAGCAACGCATCAATGACCTGCTGTTCCGGCTGAACAGCATTTCGCAGACGCTGCTTTCGCTGCTCAAGGTCGACGACCTGGATGCCGTGGTGAACAAAATCCTGGCCGACGTGCTGACCATGTTCGATGGCGGCAGGGCCTATATCATCGAATCCGACCCCGAACACCGCTTATATAATTGCACCTACGAAGTCACGGCCGAGAACGTCACCGGGGAGCAGGAGCTGGTAAGCGGCATTTCGATGGACGAGGTGCCCTGGTGGACGCAGCGCATCGCCAACGGCCAGCCCGTAATCATCTCTTCGCTCGACGAATTGCCCGACGAGGCTTTCCGCGAGCGCGAAGTGCTGGCCATGCAGGACATCAAGTCGCTGATCGCCGTGCCGCTCCTCTCGCGGGACAAGGTCTGGGGGTATGCCGGCATCGACATCGTGAACAGGCCCCGGATATGGACGGGTGAAGATTACCAGTGGTTTTCGTCGCTGATCAACATCATCAGCCTCTGCATCGAATTGCAGCGCTCCGAGCGCGAGGCGCAGTCCGAACGCAAATACCTCCAGAGCCTCTACCACCACATGCCCCTGGGGTATGCCCAGCTGCGGGTCATCCGTGACGAGCAGGGGAAACCCGTCGACCTGCTGGTGCTGGATGCCAACTACACCGCCGACAAGATCATGGGTGCCAAGCGCGAAACCTATATCGGCAGGCGTATCTCCGAACTGGGACTGGATATGGAGCAATATCTGAAAACTTTTACGGAGGTGCTCCGCAGCGACGGATTTATCGAGCGCGACTCCTTTTACGAGATCTCGAAACGCTGGATACACTCCATCCTCTATACGACCCGGCCCGACGAGGTGATCAGCCTCTTTTCCGATACTACCGAAATGCGCAATGCCCACGAGGCGCTGTTCAACAGCGAAAAAATGCTGCGCAATATTTTCGACAACGTTCAGGTCGGGGTGGAGCTTTATGACAAAGAGGGCTGCTTGGTCGACATCAACACCAAAAACCTCGACATCTTCGGCATCGAGGCGAAGGAGGATGTGCTGGGGGTCAATTTCTTCGAGAACCCGATCGTGCCCGGGGAGATCGCCCGCAACGTGCGCAACGGGCTGGAGCAGAGTTTCAGGCTCGATTACCCCTTCGACCGGCTGGGCGGCTACTATCCCTCCCGCAAAAAGGGCAGCGTGCAGATATATACGAAGGTGACCATGCTGTACGGCATGTCCGGCGAACTGGTCAATTTCCTGGTGCTCAATATCGACAATACCGAGATCAACGAAGCCCACAACCGGCTGGAGGAGTTCGAAAGCTCCTTCTCGCTGGTGAGCCGCTTCGGCAAGGTGGGGTATGCCCGCTTCGACCTGGTGACCCGCGACGGGTATGCCGTGCCGCAATGGTACCACAACCTGGGCGAGGAGAGCGACACCCCCATGACGCAGGTGATCGGCATCTACAACCACGTCAACCCCGAAGACCGCGAGGCTGTATTCCGGGAGATCGGGCGGGTCAAGGCCAACGAGTCGAACGGCTTCACGCTCGACCTGCGGGTCGGGCTCCGCGACGGCAAGAACGGGTGGACGCGCGTCAACGTGGTGCGCAACCCGCTGAATACCGACCCCTCGAAGATCGAGATGGTATGCGTCAATTTCGATGTCACGGAACTCAAGCAGACGGAGAAAAGCCTGATCGAAGCCAAGAACAAGGCCGAGGTCAGCGACCGCCTGAAATCGGCCTTCCTGGCCAATATGAGCCACGAGATACGTACGCCGCTCAATGCCATCGTGGGGTTCTCGAACCTGCTGGCCGAAACCGACGAAATCGGCGAGCGCCGCGAGTACATGCAGGTCGTCGAGGAAAACAACGACCTGCTGCTCAAATTGATATCCGACATCCTCGACCTTTCGAAGATCGAGGCCGGGACGTTCGAATTCAATTACGGCATGGTCGACGTCAACCGCATGTGCGAGGAGGCGGTGCGTTCGCTGCGCCTCAAGGTGCAGGACAGGCCCGTCGAATTGCTTTTCGGCGACCATGAGGAGCAATGCCGCATCGTCGGGGACAAGAACCGGCTGATGCAGGTCATCACCAATTTTATCAACAATGCGGTGAAATTCACCGAGCAAGGCTCCATCACGCTGGGCTACCGCCGGGAGGCCGGGGACTTGCTGTTCTACGTCGAGGATACGGGAAAAGGCATCTCCGAAGAGCATCTGCGCCCTGTTTTCGACCGTTTCGTCAAACTCAACAGCTTTGCGCAGGGCACCGGGCTGGGGCTTTCGATCTCGAAGAGCATCGTCGAGCAGATGGGCGGGCATATCGGCGTCGAGTCGGAGGAAGGCCGGGGCTCCCGCTTCTGGTTCACCATACCTGCCGTGGCATGCAATGCCGGGCCGGACGACGAACCGTCCGTTGTGGCTGAGGCTCCGCATCCCGTGTCCCGTCAGGACGGGAAACTCCCGTTGCTGCTCGTGGCCGAGGATACCGACAGCAATTTCCTGCTGGTGTCGCTGATGTTCCGCAAGGAGTTCGACATCGTGCGGGCCGTCAATGGCGAAGAAGCGGTGCGGATATGCCGGGAAATGAACCCTGCGGCCATCCTGATGGACATCAAGATGCCCGTGATGGACGGGTTCGAGGCTACGCGGCAGATCCGCAGGTTCGATCCCGCCGTGCCGATCGTCGCGGTCACGGCATTCGCCTACGACCGCGACCGGCAGAAAGCCCTCGCCGCCGGAGCGGATTCGGTAATGGCCGGTTCGCTGTTCGCCGGTGTAGAGGAATCCCCCGGAGAGACGATCATCTACAACGGTCGTAAATTCAAGACTTACCGGGGCATGGGTTCACTTGAAGCAATGCAGCACGGCTCGAAAGACCGC
>ENA-ORTY01001273-ORTY01001273.1-human-gut-metagenome-genome-assembly--contig:-NODE-1273-length-28836-cov-2.821445_pt1 | contig 28836 bp, 24 predicted proteins | sample MGYA00241917_ERZ509198 | MGnify/ENA primary metagenome ERZ509198 (study PRJEB26280, sample SAMEA2338857) | human gut metagenome | biome: human gut; feature: human-associated habitat; material: faeces...
TTCGTGCCCATGAGGACCATCACGAGTTTATCATCGGGGAAGTGAAGGATGCCAAAGGATTTGTGGATGTGGCAGGCATTGAATCTCCGGGACTTACCAGTGCGCCGGCCATCGGTAAAATGGTCAGCGGTATTGTGGCTGAGATGATGCAGCTGGAAGAAAAAACAGATTTTATTCCGAACCGCAAAGGGATCGTCAGCCTTTCGGAGCTGGACAGAGAGGCGCAGAAAAAGCTGATTGAGGAGAAGCCGGAATACGGCAATATCATCTGCCGCTGTGAAATGATTACCGAGGGCGAAATTCTCGATGCGATCCACAGACCTCTGGGTGCCCGGTCTCTGGACGGTGTGAAACGCCGTACCCGTGCCGGTATGGGTCGGTGTCAGGCAGGGTTCTGTTCACCGAGAACCATGGAGATTCTCGCACGGGAGCTTCATGTGAGCCTGGCGGATATTACAAAATGCGGCGGCGATTCCCGATTGATCGTCGGAACCGTGAAGGATGAATTATAGAAAGGGTGGTGTGGCACATGTTGAATTATGATTTAGTAATTGTCGGCGGCGGCCCGGCCGGACTGGCGGCAGCAGCTTCTGCAAAAAGAAACGGCATTGACAGCATCATCATCCTTGAAAGGGACCATGAGCTGGGCGGTATTTTAAACCAGTGTATCCACAATGGATTTGGACTTCATACCTTTTTAGAAGAGCTGACAGGACCGGAGTATGCGGCGCGGTATGAAGAGATGGTATATGAAAGAAGGATCCCTTACCTGCTTGATACCATGGTAGTGAATGTGCAGGGCGGAGATCCTTGCCGGGTAACTGCCATGAACAGCACACAGGGACTGTTTACACTGGAAGCGAAGGCTGTGGTACTTGCCATGGGCTGCCGCGAGAGACCGAGGGGTGCCATGAACATACCGGGTTACCGTCCTTCCGGCATTTATTCCGCAGGAACAGCGCAGCGCTTTGTGAACCGGGAAGGCAGACTTCCGGGCAGGGAAGTCGTGATCCTGGGATCGGGTGATATTGGACTTATCATGGCGAGAAGAATGCATCTGCAGGGTGCCAGGGTAAAGCTGGTCGCAGAGATCATGCCGTATTCCGGAGGACTTAGGAGAAATATTGTGCAGTGTCTGGACGACTTTGGCATTCCGTTAAAGCTCAGCCATACAGTAACAAAGATCCATGGAAAAGAAAGAGTGACCGGTGTTACGGTATCCAAAGTAGATGAAAATTTAAAGCCCATTCCGGGCAGTGAAGAATATGTTTCCTGTGATACTGTCCTTCTTTCCTGCGGTCTGATCCCTGAGAATGAGCTGTCAGAGGGAGCAGGGGCGGAAATGGATCCTGTGACAAAGGGACCTGTGGTCAATGCCAGTCTGATGACGACAGCAGAGGGTATTTTTGCCTGCGGCAATGTACTGCATGTGCATGATCTGGTGGATAACGTATCCAAAGAGGCAGAGCAGGCAGGATTTCATGCGGCAGAATATATCCGGAATAAGCCGGAGGGCTTTGGCGGGGCAGTCCGGCCGAAGATCCCTGAGAAGTCGAAGAGTGTGATCCCGGAGGGAAGAGATGCCAGTAAGACACTGATCTGTATCGGCTGTCCGAAAGGATGCATGATCACAGTAGACAAGGAGGAAGACGGCAGTCTTGTCATTACAGGAAACAGCTGCAGGATCGGTGAAAACTACGCCAGAAATGAAATGACAGCACCAAAGAGAGGCCTGACCAGCATGATCCGGGTAGAGAAGGGCTATGACCCGGTGGTGCCGGTGAAGACCAGGGGTGAAATCCCTAAAGATAAGATCGAAGACTGCATGGAGATCATAAGAAATACTACGATTACGGCACCTGTGAGGCTCGGAGAGGTTCTGATCAGGAATGCTGCAGGTACGGGGGTAGATATTGTAGCGACCGCGACCGTCATAGACAGATAAAAGAGAGGGTATGCTTATGGGGAAATATATCATGGCACTGGATCAGGGTACAACCAGCTCAAGATGTATCCTGTTCGACAAGGGGGGAAACATCTGCAGCATGGCGCAGAAGGAGTTTACCCAGATTTATCCAAAGCCCGGCTGGGTAGAGCATAATCCGGTAGAAATCTGGTCTTCGCAGCTCGCTGTCCTGACAGAAGCCATGGCGATGGCAGGGGCAGATGGGGAGGATATCTGCGGAATTGGTATCACCAACCAGAGAGAAACGACGATCGTCTGGGATAAGGAGACGGGAGAGCCGGTTTACAATGCTATTGTCTGGCAGTGCCGGAGGACAGCACCAAAGATCGATGAACTGGTGGCGGCAGGCTATGGAGAGATGATCAGGGAACGCACAGGTCTTGTGCCGGATGCTTATTTCAGCGGCACGAAGATTGCCTGGACAATGTACCGGGTGCAAGAGAAAGAGCCGAAAAGGGAGAGCTTCTTTTTGGAACGGTGGATTCCTGGTTGATCTACAATCTGACCAAGGGTAAGGTGCATGTGACCGATTACACCAACGCATCAAGAACCATGATCTTTGATATACATAAGCTGTGCTGGGATCAGGAGCTGCTTTCCTTATTGAAGATACCGGAATGTATGCTTCCGGAGGTGAAACCCTCCAGCTATATCTATGGGTATACGGATGCATCCGTGACCGGCAGTGAGATCCCGATTGGCGGAATTGCAGGAGATCAGCAGGCTGCATTATTCGGTCAGTGCTGCTTTGAAGCAGGACAGGTGAAGAATACCTACGGAACAGGCTGCTTTCTTCTGATGAATACGGGAGAACAGGCGATCGCTTCCGGGCATGGGCTTCTGACAACCATAGCAGCAAGCTGCACAGAAAAAGTGGAATATGCCCTTGAAGGCAGTGTGTTTGTGGCGGGCGCTGCGATCCAGTGGCTGAGGGATGGCATGCGTATGGTGAAAAGTGCATCCCAGACCAGTGAATATGCAGAAAGAGTACCGGATACCACCGGTGTTTATATTGTTCCTGCCTTTGCGGGGATGGGAGCGCCCTACTGGGATCCCTATGCCAGAGGAACGATCGTTGGCATTACCAGGGGCTGTGAAAAGGAGCACTTTATCCGTGCGGCGCTGGAATCCATTGCCTACCAGACTGTGGATGTGCTCCGGGCGATGGAGGAGGATGCTCAGGTAAATATTAAAGGACTTAAGGTAGACGGTGGTGCCAGTGCCAATGATTTTCTGATGCAGTTTCAGGCAGATATTCTTGGCGGCAAGGTTTACAGACCTGAGTGCATCGAAACTACAGCACTTGGTGCGGCATATCTTGCTGGCCTTGCCACAGGCTATTATAAGAGCCGGGAGGAGATCAGCGAAAACTGGAGGCTTTCCAGAGAGTTCGGCAGCGAAATGACAGAAGCTGACAGAGAAAAACTTCTGAAAGGGTGGAAAAGGGCAGTCCGGTGTGCCCTTGCCTTTGCAGCGGAGGAATCCAGATAATCAGGGAGGGATCATTTTTTGGAAATACAGGAAATTAAGGAAGAACTAAAAGACTCACTACAGAAGATACTGGCATATGCAGACTGTGATAAAAAGCTGGAGGAGGCATTTGCCAAAAGCCTTATCAGCTATAAGAGACTTTCACAGAAGAGCAGCAGTGATGATGCTGCCAGGATACTGCGGCATGAACTGACGGGATTGTTTTACAAGCTGTACGAAAAGGTGTTTGGGACTTTCGTAAAGACAGGAAAGCTTCCTGTCGTGATCCGGATGTTCCTGGAATTCGGATATGTGGATGAAGAGCTGGCAGGGATGGAAAATGCAGTTTATCTTTATCAGCTTGTAGAACAGCTTCCGACGAATCCGGGAGAGGGCGTATATTCTCTGTTTCAGTGGCTGGTAGCGGTTTATGCCGGCAAGAAGGAGCCAAGCCGGAATGAGCTGGATATGGATTACCGGGAATATTTAAGAGAAGAGAAAAGGATGAGACGGATTTCTCCGGAGGAGGAAGAAGCACTTCTGAAAAACAATCTGTCCCGTGTGAATTTTGAGATCAGAAATATGTTCATGTCAGTGAATAAGATCACCTTCGGACAGCCGACTACCTTCTGTCCTGTATTTTCGAAGCATACGGTATTGAAGAGCTTAAGCAGCAGCCTGGTGACAGCTGAAAAGGTAAAAGCAGTACTCGATAAGATAAGAAGTATTGATTTCGGCGTGTTTTACAGGGACACACTTTACAGCAACCCGGATCGTGGACTGAATGGTCTTATGATCAAAACAGAGGTGCTGCCGGATGTGATCCTTCTTCCCAATGTAGGAAGCCGTGGTGTTATGTGGCAGGAGATCGAGGGAAGAAAGAGAGATACACCGGGGCGTCTGATGTGTTCTATGTTCCATGTGGAAGATCTGGAAAAGACATTTATGGAACTTGCGGGTGATTTCAGGTGGGAAATGTGCAAGCGTATTCAGGGAGGAAGATGGAATGACCTTTCAGAACCTTCCCTTACCAGTGAATACTGTGATTATGTGCAGTTCTTTAAAAGGAACCGGGATCTGTCCAGTGATACGAAGGAAAAGATCAAAATGCAGATGGGGCGTGCCAGAAATAATTACCGGCAGATGTTTGTAAGTGATTATGTACTGTGGCTCCGGTATGAGAGTACCGGCTCACCGAGATTGAATAAAGTAGTACGTCAGATCCTTGCGGTATATTGTCCATTCAGTGCAGCTGTCAGGAATAAGGTGGCAGTGAATCCTCTTTTTAAAGAGCCAATTGAAAAATATGCGATCATTCATTCCAAAGAGGTTCATAAGATTACACTTCTTTGCAAAAAGATGGAAACAACAGGAGGTGTTCCTACAGAACTTGCAGAATATCTGCGGTATCTGGAGAGCTGACAGGATGTCTGCATTTCCTGGGGCGATGGGAGAATGCTATGAAAGAGAAATTTACGGCTGTTAGGAAGCTGACAGATAACAGATTCCTGAATTTATATGAAATGGATGCACTTGACCAGAAGGGACAGCCTTTTTCCTATTATTTCGCATCCAGGAACCCGGAGGATCAGCTTCCGCTAAAGACAGGAGAGGTTCCGAAAAACGGAATTGTGATCTATGCACTTCTGAAGGAGGATCCGTCAAGGCTTGTAATGATCAGACAGTACCGGTATCCACTGAATGATTATCTATATGAACTTCCGGCAGGTCTGATCGATCCAGGGGAAACACCAGGGGAAGCGGCTGCAAGAGAAATGAAAGAGGAAACAGGGCTTAGCTTTATACCGGCAGAAGGTGTTGATCCCGGATTTACAAAACCATATTTTCTTGGAGCCGGACTTACGGATGAAACAAGTACATCTGTATTTGGCTATGCAGATGGGGGCATTTCCACGGCTTTTGCAGAAAGTACGGAAACGATAGAAGTGCTGACAGTTGATAAGAAAGAAGCTGTGCGGATCCTGAGGGAAGAGAAGGTTTCCCTCAGGGCAGCCTTTCTGCTGATCATGTTTTTACAGCAGTGGGAAGAAGATCCTTTTGCTTTCCTGAAAAATGTCACAGGATGATAACGTATCGCCTGCGGCATTTTTGTTGTAAACAGCAATTTTTCTGCTCTGCTGGCGAAAAATGACGTTTTTGCAGCCTGCCTTAAAATGTCTTAAAAGTGGGAAATTTAACATTGAAAAGACATTGATCTGATTGACATTACTAAAAATTACCTTATAATTTAGTTAAATGGTTTTTGCGTAAAATGAAATTTGGAGGTTTTATGGCAGCAGTTTTTTTGGAAGAAGAAAAGATATTTAAGCTTGATACGAGAAATACAACTTATGTTATTGCAGTAGTAGATGACGAGCAGTTTTTAGGACATGTTTATTACGGAAAGAAGCTGAAGGAAGTCCATTTAGACGGTCTGCTCCGTATCCATGAGAACCCTTTTGTCCCTTCAAGGAATAACAGGGACAGGGTATCCTTCCTTGACAGCTTCCCGATGGAATATCCGGCACACGGACTTGGTGATTACAGAGAAAGCTGCATCAATATCCGCACAGAGAAAGGAAATGTGGGACTTGCCCTTTCTTACGTGTCACATAAGATCACGGAGGGAAAAGATGGACTTGAAGGTCTGCCGGCATCCTTTGGAAAAGCAGGAGAGTGTGAGACTCTTAAGATCCTTTGCGAGGATAAGGTAACAGGACTTCAGGTGATTCTGCAGTATGGTATTTTTGATGAAGCAGATGTAATCACAAGAAGTGTAAAGGTAGTGAACACAGGTAAGGAAGATCTTTATCTGACCAAGGTATATTCTGCCTGCCTTGATATGGATAATAAAGATTTTGAAGCGATTTCCCTGCATGGTTCCTGGGCAAGAGAGAGACAGATAGAGACAGTACCGGTAAGTCATGGCAAATACAGTGTGGAGTCCATACGTGGAGAGTCCAGCCATCAGGATCATCCGTTCCTGGCACTGAAGACGAAGAATGCCGATCAGGAAAATGGTGAAGTATATGCCATGCATTTTGTATATTCCGGCAATTTCAAGGCACAGGTACAGTCTGATCAGTTTGATCAGGTACGTATGACCATGGGAATCCATCCGGAAGATTTTACCTGGAAGCTGAAAGAGGGAGAATCCTTCCAGGCACCGGAGACCGTGCTCGTCTATTCTGCGCAGGGACTTGGACAGATGACGAGGATCTTCCATGATTTCTACAGAAATCATCTGATCCGCAGTGAGTACAAGAATCAGAAGAGACCTATTCTGATCAACAACTGGGAAGCTACTTATTTTGATTTTGATACAGACAAGCTGATCGCTATTGCAAAGCAGGCGTCAGTCCTTGGCATTGAGATGCTTGTTATGGATGATGGATGGTTTGGAAACCGCTGTGATGACAACAGAGCGCTTGGCGACTGGTTTGTCAATGAAGAGAAGCTGAAGGGCGGACTGGAATATCTGGTTGACGAGGTCAATAAGCTTGGCATGAAGTTCGGTATCTGGTTTGAGCCTGAAATGATTTCCCCGGATTCTGACCTTTATCGCGCACATCCTGATTATGCCATTGCGATCCCAGGCAGGGAGCCCAGCCTCTGCAGAAATCAGTATGTGCTGGATCTGACCAGAAAGGAAGTCAGAGATTATGCTTATGAGTGCGTAGCGAAGATCCTTCGCAGCGCCAATATTGAATATGTAAAGTGGGATATGAACAGACAGCTTTCAGACATCGGTTCCCTTGAGCTTCCAGCAGATCAGATGGGTGAGCTGTATCACCGTTATGTACTGGCTGTTTATGAAATGCAGGAGAGAATGATGACAGAGTTCCCACACCTTCTTCTGGAGAACTGCTCCGGCGGCGGTGCAAGATTTGATCCGGGTATGCTGTATTACAGCCCGCAGATCTGGTGTTCTGATGATACCGATGCGATTGAAAGACTGAAGATCCAGGAAGGTACGGCACTGATCTATCCATTGTCCACAATGGGAGCACATGTTTCTGACTGCCCGAACCATACAGTAGGCAGAGTGACTCCTTTTGAAACAAGAGGGTATGTGGCACTGGCAGGAACCTTTGGCTATGAGCTGGATGTAACGAAAATCCCGGAGAGCGACAGGGAGCAGATCCCCGCACAGGTTGCCATGTATCATAAATATAATGATCTGGTAAGGGAAGGAGATTATTACAGGATCGCTTCCTATGCGGAGAATCATTATTTTGACTGCTATGGCGTTGTCAGCAAGGATAAGAAAGAAGCGCTGTATACCTATGTACAGGTACTGAATCGTCCCAACTATCACAGCAGAAGGATCTATCTGAAGGGACTGGCAGCAGAGAAGTACTATGCGATTGAAGGAGAAGATGGGACATGGTCAGGAGAACAGCTGATGAATGCCGGACTTCTGGTGCAGAATCCCTTTGGTGACTTTAAAGGAAAATTAATTCACCTGACAGAGGTGTAAACATAGAACAAACGGAAAGGAACAGATAAAAGATGGCATCAGAATATATCAATCAGTGGATCAGGATAGAGGAAGACGGGATCTATCTGGTATTTGGAGTGACAAAGGAAAATCAGCTGAAGTTATTTCATTTTTCAGCAAAGCCTCTTTCTGAACAGGAAGAAAAGAAACTGACAGAGAATGAAACATTTTTGCGGGAGGGTTTCCAGCTGGTACAGGTCAACTTCTCAGGCTATAACAGACCTTATGAAAAGCATGGCAACAAGCATATCGTAACAGCACCTGGTTATATGCTCACTTTCGTGGATATGAAAGATGAGCGCAACGAGACAGGAAGAGTGCTGACATTTATCCAGAAGGATGAGGAAACCGGAGCCAGGGTAGTGACAACCTGGCAGTTTTATCAGGGAACCACTACGATCAGGATGCAGAGTGAGGTGACCAATGAAGGAACTGAGGTGCAGACGCTGGAGTACATTTCGTCTTTCTATTATCTTGGCATCGAAAAAGAGGGAGAGATGAGCTCCGATGACAAGATGCAGCTCACCTTTGCACATAACGGCTGGCAGAAGGAAATGAATTTCCATACCTACAGCTTCCCGGCACTGGGGCTTCCACAGACTCAGCCTACGGTATATCAGAGGACGTCAAAGACGATCGAACTGACCAATACAGGAAACTGGTCGACTAAGGAATATCTTCCAATGGGCTATCTGTCCAATGAGGAAGCAGATACTGCCATTTACTGGCAGATCGAGCATAATGGTTCCTGGCATGCAGAGATCAGTGATCAGAATGATCATTTTTATCTGGCGCTGAGCGGTCCGACCGAGGTACAGTCCCACTGGTTCCAGAATTTAAAGCCCGGTGAAAGCTTTACGACCGTGCCGGTGGCAGTTGGTGTATCAGATGCTGATTTTGCGAAGGCCATTGGGCAGCTTACGAAGTATCGCCGTATGATCCGCAGAGTAAATAAGGATGATGAGAATCTGCCTGTTATCTTTAATGATTATATGAACTGCCTTTTCGGAGATCCGACCACAGAAAAGGAGCTGCCTCTGCGGCAGCAGAGGCGGGTTGTGAGTATTATGTTATTGATGCCGGCTGGTATGCACCGGGACTCTGGTGGGACAGCGTTGGCGAATGGCAGGAATCCAGAGAACGTTTCCCGGGCGGAATCAAAGAAGTAACTGATTATATCCGCGGCAAGGGAATGGTTCCCGGTGTCTGGCTTGAGCTGGAGGTTATGGGTATCAACTGCGAGAAGGCAAAGAATGCTCCCGATGACTGGTTTTTCATCCGTCATGGAAAGAGAGTCTTTGACAGAAGCAGGTATCAGCTCGATTTCCGTAACCCTGCTGTCATTGATCATGTCAATGAAGTAATAGACAGGGTTGTCAATGAGTACGGAGTGGGGTATATTAAAATGGATTACAATATCGAGCCCGGTATTGGTACAGAGCTTGACGCGGATAGTGTGGGAGCAGGACTCCTTGCCCATGAAAGAGCATATCTTGCCTGGCTTGACAGTGTATTTAAGAAATACCCTGATCTCGTGATTGAAAACTGTTCCAGCGGTGGTCTGCGTATTGACTATGCGCTGCTGTCCAGATACAGCATCCAGTCCACAAGCGATCAGGAGGACTATCAGAACTATGCTTCCATTGCAGTCAATGCACCGGCTGGTCTGACACCGGAGCAGGCGGCGGTATGGTCTTATCCGCAGAGAAATGGCGACAAAGAAGAAACCATTTTCAACATGGTCAATGCCATGCTTCTGCGTATCCACCAGAGCGGCCATCTGGCGGAGCTTTCTCCGGAGAGAGTGGAACTGGTGAAGGAAGGAATTTCCTATTACAAGGAAATCCGCAGTGATATTAAAAAAGCACTTCCTGACTGGCCGATCGGTCTTGCTGATACAAGAGCTACTTTCCTGTGCGGTGCACTGAAGACAGAGAACAAGGCTTACCTTGCTGTATTCAGAAGAGATAAGGACGAAGAGGATGACAGAACCATGGTAAGAATTCCTCTGACACATCTGTTTGAAGGCGAAAAGAAGCTCAGTGTAAAGCTGGCTTATCCACAGGAAGCAATGAAAGAAAATGTGGAGTATACTTATGAAGCCGACAGAAAGGTTCTGGCAGTTGACTTTAAGAAGAAAGTAATGGCCAGGATATTTGAAGTAACGGCCGAATAAAACGTGTAAGAATCCGGAAAGTCTTACATATATGTGGAGGGGAACATGGCGAAGGCAGTAAGACTTGCCGATATAGCAAAGATTTTAAATGTAAGTACAGTAACCGTCTCCAAGGCGCTTTCTGATCAGAAAGGCGTCAGCGAAGAGATGAGAGATAAGATCAAGCAGCTGGCGGAGGAAATGGGATATCAGTCTCCGTCAGAAGCAAGAAGAATGAAGGAACGCAAAAGCTACAATATCGGAATCATTATTTCTGACAGATATCTTGACCAGTATGAATCCTTTTACTGGAAAATGTACCGCGCAGTAGCGACCAAAGCAATCAGTAAAGAGTGCTTTACCATGCTGGAGGTACTCAGTGCGGAGGCAGAACAGGAGCGCAGGGAGCTCCCAAGGCTTCTTCAGGAGAACAAAGTGCAGGGAGTGATCATCATTGGTCTTCTGAAAGAGGATTATCTGAATATGTTGATCCGTGACGCACAGGTTCCTATGCTTTTTCTGGATTTTTATGATAAGGGACATGACTGTGACTGCGTGGTGACAGATAATTTTTACGGAATGTACAAGGTGACGGATTATCTGTTTGAGATGGGGCATAAAGATATTGCCTATGTGGGAACGCTTCTTTATACGGGAAGCATCACAGACCGCTATTTTGGTTATGCAAAAGCACTTCTTGAGCATGGACAGCAGGTGAGAGAGGACTGGGTGATCGAGGACAGGAATCTTTCTGATGGACAGAGAGGTGATGATTTTGAGTTCAGACTTCCAGAGCAGATGCCGACAGCATTTGTCTGCAACTGTGATCTGACAGCGGGGATTCTGATCAATATGCTTGAGAAAAAAGGCTACCGGGTACCGGAGGATATTTCCGTTGCGGGATTTGATAATTTTATCCATCCAGGGATCTGCAATGTGGAGATCACGTCCTATGAAGTAGATATCAAGGAGATGGCAAGAAAAGCGATCAATACCCTGATCAAAAAGATGAACGGGGAAAGCTATAAGCAGGGGATCACTGTAGTAGACGGACATATGGTGGTCAAAAGCAGTGTCAAAAGAATTTAAGGTATCATGCCGGTCTGACGATAAACAAGAGGAGTCAGACCAGTATATTTTTTGAAAAGAGAAATAAAGTGGTTTGTGTTGTCAATACCGACAGCACTTCCAACTTCGTGGATTTTTAAAGAGGTGGTGAGCAGCAGATGCTTTGCCACCTTTATTCGTTTCTGATTCAGATACTGGAGGGGAGTCTCGCCAAAGGCAGTACCAAATTCACGGCAAAAGCGGTATTTACTTACATGAAAGCGCATGGCAAGCTCATCGAGGGAATAATTCTCCTCAAAATGATGATCAAACAGTATCCTGGCTTCCGTAAGATAGGAAGGCAGCAGAGGCTGGGGATCCTGATTGGCATGTCTAATAATACCTGCGACCAGAATATCTGTCAGCAAAGCATGGGAAAGCAGAGAACTCTGGTCAGAGGAAATAGCTGATGGAAGCTTCTGCAGATGCAGGGCAGTGTCTGAAAAGGGAGGTACATCCATGACAACAGGCTCCTGATCCTTTGACAGCAGTCCTGCGTAGCTTTTCAGGGAAGAGCCGGAGATCAGATACAGGGAAAATGCCCAGGGAGACAGGGCAGCATCCAGACGGAAACGTTTTTCACAGCTGCAGAAGACCATTGTGTTTTCAGTCAGGGTAAATACCTGGCTGCCAAACAGGAGCTTGCCACAGCCCTTACTGGTATAGAGCAGAAGATAACAGGAAAGAGGGGCTGCTTCATAGAACCAGGGAGTGTTGGCCTGACAGCTGCCGCTAGACAGAACATGCAGGAAAGGATTCTGCATTTCGACAGTGGAAGCGGCGGCAGCTATGGCATCTTTAAAAACGGAGGTTATCATTTCCATGGTTCTGTTCCTTTCTGAAGCCTGTGCCGGCTTTTCTTTGCATGATCCTGAGTGTAGCTGAGGTAATTTCATTGTATTATATTTTAGGAAAAGCTGCAAATAACAATCACACGCAATGAGTCTGAAAACAAGACAATTAAGTTAACATAAATTTACCTAAAAAACAAGCTAATAAATAAAATTTAAGCAATAATAAATCCACTTCAACGAAAATGTTTTCGTGAAAATAGATAAAAATACTAGGTTAAATTTGGTAAAAAAGAAGAGATGAACAATGAGTGCAATAATATAATATAAAAAACAACAATGAGTGATGATTAAAAAGTTAAATTAAATATAATTAAAATTAACCTACAAAATTAAGTTAAATGTTAAATCTGAATAACTTATAAGAAAAGGTTTATAAAAAAGGAGGATATTTTATTATGAAGCTGAGAAAAGCATTAGCACTCGGACTTGCAGCAGCCATGACTGTTTCCATGATCGGCTGCGGAAGCACAGCAGACACATCAACTGATACTGCTGACACAACAGAAGCTGCCGAAGAAACGACAGAAGCTGCTGATACTACAGAAGAAAGCACAGAAAGTGCAGACGCAACAACAGATGGCGTTCCCGGATATCTGGACATCAATCTTGATGATTACACAGATCTGACCGCTTCCATCAAGTTCCTTCACTGCAGAACTGACCGTGAGGAAGATGGTTCCATGGCAGAGATGATTGCTAAGTTTAATGAGAAGTTCCCTAACATTGAAGTTAAGACTGAGGGTGTTACAGATTATGCTGAGGATGCACTTCTTCGTCTGTCCCAGGGTAACTGGGGTGATGTTATGTGGATCCCTGCAGTTGATAAGAAGGATCTTGGCTCCTACTTCATGCCTCTTGGTTCAACAGAAGAAATGAGCAAGTCCCTGAACTTTGTTGATTCATGGTCATACGATGGAATTTCCTATGGTATTCCTGTATGGGGAAATGCACAGGGTGTTGTTTACAATAAGGCAGTATTTGAAGCAGCTGGCATTACAGAGCTTCCTACAACTCCTACAGAGTTCCTTGAAGACCTTCAGCTGATCAAAGACAATACAGATGCTATTCCGCTGTATACCAACTATGCAGCAGGATGGACCATGGGTGCATGGGACGCTTACGTTGGTGTTGTTTCTAACGGAGATGCTACATATATGAACCAGAAGTTTGTTCATACAGCAAATCCCTTTGATGATCCCGGTGATGATACCGGTATCTACAACCTGTACAGAATTCTCTATGATGCAGTTGCTAATGGCCTGATCGAAGATGACTATACAACAACTGACTGGGAAGGCTGCAAGGGTATGATCAACAATGGTGAGATCGGTGCTATGGTTCTTGGCTCATGGGCATATTCACAGATGGTTGAAGCTGGTGATCACGGTGATGACATCGGTTACATGCCCTTCCCTATGACTGTTGGAGGAACACAGTACGCACTTGCGGGCGGTGATTATAATTACGCAGTAAATATCAACTCTTCCGATGAGAACAAGACCGCTTCTCTCGTATTCATCAAGTGGATGCTTGAGGAATCCGGATGGTCTGTAAGGGAAGGCTGCTACTCAACAGTGATCGGTGGCGAGAACCCCGATATGTACTCTGCATTTGATGGCTGCGAGATGCTTTCTGATGAAGCTGCTATTGCAGGTGAAGAGGATTTCTTAAATGAAATGAATGCTGAATCCGAGCTGTCCTTCAATGCAGGTGGTAACGCTAAGGTTCAGAGCATTGTAGAAGCAGCAGCAACCGGCAGCAAGTCTCTTGACGATATCATGGCTGACTGGACAACTGCATGGAATGATGCGCAGGATGAACTGGAGATCGAAGTTTTATACTAATCAGAAATCCTGAAAGAAATTAAGTGATATTGTGAGCCGGGGAGGGAGTTTCTCCCTGGCTCTAAATGCGTCAGAGGACGTGCATTATCGTCGGGAGGAAAATTATATGGCAATGTCAAAGACGGTTGCCCCTTTAAAGAAAAGAACCTTTTTAGAATGGGCAAGAAGCAGAGATGGACAGAAGGTTTTTGTTATGATCGCATTTATGGTCATTCCTCTTGTTCTTCTGTTTACCTTTACCTACCTGCCTTTTGCAGAAATGTTTGGCTTCAGCTTTTATAAGATGAAGTATGTAGGTGAAAGAAAATTTGTAGGATTAAAGAATTATATTAAAGTGTTTGAGAGAGACGATTGTTTCGGAGCGTTAAAGCTGAGCCTTTATTATATGGCCGGTTCAATCGTGCAGCTGGCACTTTCCCTTTATCTGGCTACCGTACTCAGTTTTAAGGTAAAGGGCGGGAATATCTTCAAGGGATTCATGTTTTTCCCTTATTTGATCAATGGTATTGCAGTAGGCTTTATTTTTAAGTTTTTCTACACCAGGGGCTTTGTGTTCGATACTGTGCTTCAGTGGTGTGGCTTTCAGCTTGACAATCTTCCGTATTGGTTAAAAGACCAGAGTATCAATAATATTTCTCTGGTGGCTACTTCTGTATGGCGTTATTTCGGACAGAACATGGTGCTCTTTATCGGTGCGATCATGTCTGTGGATTCTGAGCTTTATGAAGCGGCAATGCTGGACGGTGCAAATAAATTCCAACAGTTCATTTATATTATCTTACCAAGTATCAAGACGATCATTACCTTAAATGTGATCCTGTCCATTACCGGATCCTTAAGTGCATTTGAGCCGCCTTATGTTATCACAGACGGTGCCAACGGAACGGGAACCTATTTTGTGGTCATGCACGAGATCGCGCATACCCAGCAGAAGGTAGGTCTGGCATCTGCCATGGCGATCATCCTGCTATTGATCATTTTCGTAGCAACGATCCTGCAGAAGCTGTTCTTTAAGTATGTATTTAAGAATGCAGAGGACGAGGATATCAATGCAGCGGTAAGAAGAGAAAAGAAGCTGGCAAGGGCTGCAGCTAGAAAGGCAGGTAGATAAGCATGAGCTTTCGCAAAATTATACTTCATGTTCTGACAGCATTAAAGTATTTATCACTGGTATTCTTTTCCTTTGTTGCGATACTGCCGATCATATCCTGTGTTGTCACTGCTTTTAAGACAGATGCAGAGTACCAGAGTACCAATGTTATGACCATGCCGGAAAGCTGGCTCTATTTTAAGAATTTCGTTTATGCATTCGAAAATGCACATATGGGTAAGGCATTTATCAATTCTACTATTATCCTGGTCTGTGTACTGATAGTGTCTACGCTGGTGGGTACACAGCTTGCTTATGTGCTGAACCGTTTCAAGTTTCCGGGCAATAACCTGATCCGTAATCTGTTCCTGTTTGCCACACTGCTTCCCGGTGTTGCGATGCAGATCTCGGTTTATGAAATAATGACGAAATTAGGCTTTATTAATTCCCTGCTTGGTTATATCATTATGATGTGTGGTACTGATGTTATTTCCATTTATATTTACATCCAGTTTTTTGAAAATATTGATTATTCACTGGATGAATCAGGAATTATGGACGGAGCATCCTACTTCACGATTTTCTACAGGATACTGCTTCCTCTTTTAAAGCCTGCAATTGTAACCTCCTGTATTCTGAAGGGTGTTGGCACTTATAATGAATATTACAATGCCAATCTTTACCTGCAGGACAAGAAGCTGCTGCCAACCGTGGCTACCTCCCTGTATACCTTCGTAGGACCCCAGGGAAGCAAGTACAACCTGATCTGCGCGGGTGTTATCATTTCCCTGCTTCCGGCACTCCTGGTATTTATTACCTGCCAGAAACAGATATACAGCGGACTGACTGCAGGTGCAGTCAAGGGCTAAGAGACAGAATCAGTTCCACAAAATGGTAAAGGAGAAGGAACAAAATGATGATGTTAGAAGAAGTAAAAGCACATTTGCTGAATGATATCATCCCTTTCTGGAAAAATCTGAGGGATGATGAATTTGGCGGTTATTATGGTTATATGGATTATGACCTGAAGGTGGATAAAAGGGCAGTGAAGGGCTGTATTTTAAACAGCAGAATCACATGGTTCTTCGCCAATGCCTACACGCTTCTTAAGGATGAGAGTCTTCTTGAGGAAGCAAAGCATGGATTTGCCTTCATGAAGGAACACTGCATGGATAAGGAAAACGGCGGTATTTTCTGGTCCATGAAGTATGACGGCACACCGGAGGATACAACCAAGCATACCTACAATCAGGCATTCTCTATTTATGCACTTTCCTCTTATTATGAGGCAACCCATGATGAGGAAGCTCTTGCCATGGCAAAGGAGCTGTTCCATATCATTGAGACGAAGTGCACTGATGAGATCGGTTATAAGGAAGCTTTTGACAAGGAATTCCATGAAGTGGAAAATGACAAGCTTTCTGAAAACGGTGTTATCGCTGAGAAGACCATGAATACCCTGCTTCATGTATTTGAAGCCTATACAGAGCTTTACCGGGTAGCAAAGCTCCCTGAGGTAAAGGAAAGACTTGAGTGGATCATGGATACCTTTGCTGATAAGGTATATAATCCAAAGCTCCACAGACAGGAAGTATTCTTTGACAGGAACATGAACACCATTCTGGATCTGCATTCCTATGGTCATGATATCGAGACGGCATGGCTGATGGATCGTGGAGTTGAAGTTCTTGGGGAGAAGAAATATGAAGAGAAAATGACACCTATTACCAAGGATCTGACAGCAGAGATCTATAAGGTAGCCTTTGACGGACATTCCCTTGCAAATGAATGTGAGAAAGGTGTTGTAAATGTACATCGTATCTGGTGGGTGCAGGCAGAGACCGTGATCGGTTTCCTGAATGGCTGGCAGAAGGATCCTTCCAGGACAGAGTATCTGGATGCAGCAAAGTCTGAATGGCAGTTCATCAAGGATCATGTGATGGACAAGAGACAGGGATCTGAGTGGTTCTGGGAGGTAGACCCAAGCGGAAAGCCTTACGAGGGAAGACCTATCGTAGAACCCTGGAAATGCCCGTATCACAATGGAAGAATGTGCTTTGAGGTAATCAGAAGATTAGAAGGAAAAGAGATCTGAGAAAGGAGAAAGTGAGCATGTTACATCAGAAGTATGAAGAAGAATTAAAGAAATACGAAGCACTTATTAACAGGAAAAATGAAGTAGATCCTGATTTTTACAACGGGATATATGACCGCTATGTGAATCCGGTACTGACTAGAGAGCATATTCCGCTTACCTGGCAGTATGATTTAAACCCGGAAACCAATCCGTATTTTATGAAGAGACTGGGAATCAATGCAGTTATGAATTCCGGTGCGATCGAACTGAATGGAAAGTATTATCTGGTAGCCAGAATTGAAGGAGATGACAGAAAGTCCTTCTTTGGCGTAGCAGAAAGTGACAATGGAATCGATGGATTCCGTTTCTGGGATTACCCGATCCTGCTTCCGGATACCTGCAAGGAAGAGACTAACGTATATGATATGCGTCTCACCAAGCATGAGGATGGTTACATCTATGGCGTATTCTGTTCAGAGAGCAAGGATACCACAGTCAATGATCTTTCTGCAGCAGTTGCTGCAGCAGGTATTGTAAGGACAAAGGATCTGAAGACATGGGAGAGACTGCCTAACCTGGTAACCTTAAACTCCCCTCAGCAGAGAAACGTAGTACTGCATCCTGAATTTGTAAATGGCAAGTATGCTTTCTATACAAGACCGATGGATGACTTCATCGAGACAGGATCAGGCGGCGGTATCGGATTCGGACTCTGTGATGATATTACCCATGCTGTTATCGACGAAGAGAAGATGACAAGCCTTCGTAAGTATCATACCATTACTGAGGCCAAGAACGGTGCCGGTGCAGTGCCGATCAAGACAGAAAAGGGCTGGATCCATATTGCACACGGTGTAAGAAATACAGCAGCCGGACTCAGATATGTAATTTACGCATTCGCAACTGACTTAAATGATCCTTCCAGAGTGATCGCAGAGCCTTCAGGCCTGCTGATCGGACCAAGGGGCGGCGAGAGAGTCGGTGACGTATCCAACGTTGTATTTACCAACGGTGCGATCGCAAATGAAAAGGGCGAGGTATTTATTTACTACGCATCCAGTGATACAAGAATGCATGTTGCAACTACAACTGTTGACAAGCTGATCGATTATGTATTCAATACACCGAAGGATCCCGGCAGAAGCGTAGAGTGCGTAGCACAGAGATGTGAACTGATCAAAAAGAACCTGGAATTTCTTTCCAAATAAGACAAAAAGCCTTTGAGGCGTAAAGGAGATAATATGAGCGAAATTAAAATGATTGCCCCTCCGGTAAAGAATGTTCCCTGGCAGGAGAAGCCGGAAGGACTGACCGGAGCGCCTATCTGGAGATATACAGAGAACCCGATCATCGGACGTAATCCTGTAGAAGGCGTTGCCAGAATTTTCAACAGTGCCGTAATGCCTTATGGTGATGAGTTTATCGGCGTATTCCGTGGCGAGCAGACAAACGGCATCCCTTATATCTATATGGGAAGAAGCAAGGATGCGATCCACTGGGATTTTGATAAGGAGAAGATTCCTTTCGTGGATGAAGAAGGAAAGCCTTTCATGCCGAAGTATGCTTATGACCCCAGACTGGTAAAGGTAGAAGATACCTATTATATCATCTGGTGCCAGGACTTTTATGGTGCATCCATCGGTATGGCAAAGACAACTGATTTCAAGACCTTTACAAGGCTTGAGAACCCTTTTATTCCTTACAACAGAAACGCAGTTCTGTTCCCCAGAAAGATTCATGGAAACTACATGCTGTTGAGCCGCCCTTCTGACAGCGGTCATACACCCTTCGGTGATATCTTTGTCAGCGAGAGCCCTGACCTTGTTTACTGGGGAAAACACAGACACGTTATGGGCAAAGGCAGCGAATGGTGGGAGTCCGTTAAGATCGGCGGAGGTGCAGCTCCTATCGAGACAAGTGAAGGATGGCTGCTGTTCTATCACGGCGTAAGCGGAACCTGCAACGGCTTTGTATATTCCATCGGAGGTGCGATCCTGGATCTTGAGAATCCTTCTATCGTGAAGTACAGATGTGAGACCTTCCTGCTGACACCCGAAGAGTGGTATGAGGAGAGAGGATTCGTTCCCAACGTATGCTTCCCCTGCGCTACCATTCATGATCCTGAAAGCGGAAAGATCGCTATTTACTATGGATGTGCAGACAGCTATGTAGGTCTTGCATTTACCAAATTTGATGAGATCGTAGCATATATCAAAGAGCACAGTGTAGTAACAGAGGCTGATACAGAGATCGGTATCAGATAAGAAAAGGAACAGTGAAATAGTTTTAAAAAGGGCTTGTTAGATTCGTCAGCAGGCCCTTTCTTAATATTTCATGATTATAAAAAAGCGAAAAGGAGCAAAACGATTATGGAATATCAGGTTAAGTTTGATCAGGGAATGATCAACAGAGGAAACTGGAAAAAAATCAAGGAATGTATGAAAAAGGCAGAGAGAGGAGAGGACATTACCACAGGTTTTCTTGGCGGTTCCATTACTCAGGGAAGTCTTTCTTCCACACCGCAGACCTGTTATGCCTATCTGGTATATGAGTGGTGGAAAAAGAAATTCCCGGAATCAGAGATCACCTTTGTCAATGCGGGAATTGGCGGAACCACATCCCAGTTTGGTGTTTCCAGAGTAAAGGAGCATCTGCTTTCCTATCAGCCGGATTTCGTGCTGATCGAGTTTGCGGTGAATGATGAAAATACGGAATTCTTTGAGGAAACGTATGAGGGTCTTGTAAGAACCACACTGTCAGATGCCTGCAGACCGGCTGTTATGCTGATGAACAATGTCAGGTATGACGACGGACTGAATGCAGAGGAAATGCATCTGAAGGTGGCAAAGGCTTATGCACTTCCCATGGTCAGCATGAAGGAAACAATCTGGCCGGAGATCGAGTCTGGAAGGATCAAAAACAGAGAGATCACACCGGATGACCTTCATCCCAATGACGCAGGCCATGCACTGGTAGCTAGAGTGATCACTACCTTCCTTGAGAAGATATATGAGGACAGAAACAACGAGGAAGAAGCTGCCTTTGCAGAAGGGACACTTCCTGCACCGATCACAGAAAATGCCTATGAGCATTCTGTGAGATATCAGAATCATAATTCAGAGCCTGTTCTTGCAGGATTTGCGGCTGATCTAGAGCCTCAGGACAATATTCTTGAGATCTTCAGAAGAGGATGGACAGGAAGCCATGTGGGCGATAAGATTACCTTTGAGATCGAAGGAACCGGCATTGCGGTACAGTACCGTAAGAGTGTCAAGCAGCCCACTCCCATTGCAAAGGTTACAGTAGATGGCAGAGAAGATACAGCTATGGTATTAGATGGAAACTTTAAGGAGACATGGGGAGACTGTCTGTATATTGATACGGTGACAAGACATATGGAACCCGGTATACATAAGGTAGAGATCGAGATTGTGGAAGCAACAGAGCAGGATGCAGTTCCGTTTTACCTGGTATCCGTCATTGGATCCTGCTGACAGGGAAATTCGGAATAAAAGGAGATAAAACTATGTTTCGTGATGATTTTGTGTGGGGCGTTGCCAGCAGCGCCTATCAGGTAGAGGGAAGAGATCCGGAGGATGGATGCGGTAAGAACATCTGGGATACCTTTGCCGAAGAGGGAAGGATCCTGGATGGCAAGGATGCGTATACCGCCTGTGACCACATGCACAGATATAAAGAGGATTATAAGCTGATGAAGCTGCTTGGGATCAAAGCGTATCGCTTTTCCATGAGCTGGGCGAGGATCCTGCCGGAAGGTACGGGAAAGGTGAATGAAAAGGCCATTGCCATGTACAGGGACATGATCCTTTCCATGAAGGAGAACGGGATCGAGCCGTATATCACCATGTATCACTGGGAATTTCCGCAGGCGCTGCAGGACAAGGGCGGCTGGCTGAATGAGGATGTGATACAGTGGTTCGGAGAATATGCGAAGGTAGTGGCAGAGAATTTCTCTGATATCTGCGAATATTTCATTACCTTAAATGAGCCGGAATGCTTTGTGGGACTTGGACACCTGTCGGGAGTGCATGCGCCGGGGCTAAAGCTTCCTTATAAGGATGTATTTAAGATCGCCCACAATGCACTTCGTGCCCATGGCCAGGCAGTTATCAATCTCCGGAAATATGCCAGCAGACCGATCAAGGTAGGCTATGCGCCGACCTGTGGCATGGCATATCCTGCTACTGACTCACCAGAGGATATCGAGGCAGCAAGAAAGACGCTGTTTGGCTTCCACCAGCCCATGGACAACTGGACCTGGAATGTGGCATGGTTCAATGATCCGGTATTTCTCGGAAAATATCCGGAAGAGGGACTTAAGAAATTTGCTGAGTATCTGCCGGAAATTACAGATGAGGATATGGAACTTATTTCCCAGCCCCTTGATTTTATGGGACAAAACATTTATAACGGATATATGATGAGACAGGGCGAGGACGGAGAGCCGGAGTATGTGGACAGGGAAGCAGGCGCTGCCAAGACAGCAGCAGGCTGGCCGGTTACGCCGGAGTGCTTCTACTATGGCGTGAAGTTCCTGTATGAGCGGTATCATTTACCTCTTTACATTACAGAGAACGGCATGTCCTGTCATGATGATGTGTCACTGGATGGCCGTGTACATGATCCCAACAGACAGAATTTCCTGGATCTGTATATTTCTGCACTGCAGAGAGCAAATGATGACGGGGCTGATGTGCGGGGCTATTTCCTGTGGACCTTTCTTGATAATTTTGAATGGGATAAGGGATATACCGAGCGTTTTGGTATCGTGTATGTAGACTTTAAGACACAGAAAAGGATTGTGAAGGATTCTGCATTCTGGTATCAGAAAATCATAGAATCCAACGGAAGGGAGTTAACTGTGAACAAGAAGACAAGGCCGATTTTGTTTTTGAATCCTGTGTTTAAGGAAATGATCTGGGGCGGCAATCAGCTTGCCGAGAAGTTTGGCTATGAGATCCCCAGTGACAAGACAGGTGAGTGCTGGGCAGTCAGCGCACATCCGAACGGAGACTGCACCGTAAGAGAAGGGGAATATGCAGGCAGAAAGCTTTCCGAGCTGTTCAAAGAGGAGCCGGAGCTGTTTGGAAACCTTCCTCTTGACCGGTTCCCTCTGCTGATCAAGATCATTGATGCTAAGGCAGATTTAAGTATCCAGGTACATCCTGATGATGCCTATGCCAAGGTACATGAGAACGGATCTCTTGGAAAGACAGAGTGCTGGTATATTCTGGACTGCCCTGAGGATGCGACACTGGTGGTTGGCCACAATGCAGGCAGCAGAGAAGAGCTGAAGGAAATGATCGATCAGAAGAGATGGTCAGAGCTGATCCGTGAAGTACCGGTGAAGAAGGGGGACTTTATCCAGATCAATCCCGGAACTGTCCATGCGATCAAGGGCGGCCTGATGATTCTGGAAACTCAGCAGAACAGCGATATTACCTATCGTGTGTATGACTATGACAGACTTTCCAATGGAAAGCCCCGTGAGCTTCACGTACAGCAGAGTATCGATGTGATCACTGTACCGGCACCTTCTGCAGAGGACAGTGTAAGTCATGCAGCAGATCTGCCGGCAAACACTATGAATGAGCTGATCGCCTGTGATTATTACAAGGTATACAAATTAACCGTAACAGAGCCGGTATCCTTTGAACAGGAGCATCCTTTTCTGATCATGAGCGTGATAGAGGGCGAAGGTCTTGTTAATGGACAGATGATCAGAAAGGGAGATCACTTTATTCTTCCTTCAGGCTTTGGCAAGGTGGAACTGCAGGGAGATATGACACTGATCGCATCTTCTGTAAAATAATGAAAGCAGGAAAGACTAACTATGATCAATGAACAGTACAAAAACATGCTTGGAGGAAAATCCGTAATCAGGGAGTTTTCCGAATTCGCCACAGCGAGAGGAAAAGAGATCGGATATGAAAATGTATTCGATTACAGTCTGGGAAATCCGTCTGTACCGGTGCCGGACGATTATACAAAGGAGATGGAAGAGCTCCTTAAGACAAAGACTTCCATGGAGCTGCACGGCTACAGTCCAAGTCTTGGACTTCCCGTATTCAAGGAAAGCGTGGCTGCGTCCCTGAACCGGAGATTTGGCATGAACTATACACCGGAATATATTTTCCCGACATCCGGTGCTGCAGGCGCTCTGGCACATGCCCTGCGCTGTGTGACAAAGCCGGGGGATGAGGTACTGACCTTCGCACCCTATTTCCCGGAATATGGTCCCTATGTCAATCTGACAGGAGCTGTTTTAAAGGTGGTTCCTGCTGATACGGAGAGCTTCCAGATCAATTTTGAGAAGCTTACTGAAATGCTGAACGAAAATACGGCAGCAGTGCTCATCAATACCCCGAACAATCCGTCCGGAGCTGTTTACAGCGCAGAAACACTGGAAAAGCTGGCAAAGCTTCTGACGGAAAAGCAGCAGGAATACGGACATGAGATTTTTATCATTTCTGATGAACCTTACAGGGAGATCGTTTTTGACGGGGCAGAGCTTCCTTATGTTTCAAGGTTTTATGCCAATACCCTGTCCTGCTATTCCTATTCCAAATCCCTGTCCCTTCCCGGTGAGCGTATCGGATATGTGGCAGTGAATCCGGCATGCAAAGACGCAGAGCTTCTGGTACCCATGATGGGACAGATCTCAAGAGGGATCGGACATAACTGCCCGTCCTCCAGTATCCAGCTTGCGGTAGCAAAGGTAGTAGATGAAACAGCGGATATGAAGGTATATGAGACCAATATGAAGCTGCTTTATCAGGCACTGACAGATCTTGGCTTTTCCTGTGTCAGACCGGGAGGCACCTTCTACATTTTCCCAAAGGCACTGGAAGAGGATGCAGTAGCATTCTGTAAGAAAGCGCTGCAGTATGACCTGATTTTGGTTCCCTCTGACAGCTTTGGGGTTAAAGGATATTTCCGTATGGCGTACTGTATTGATACGGAGAAGGTGGAAAGATCCCTGGAAGCCCTCCGCAGATTCGTGAAAGAGAATTATTAGGTGCGGATAGCTTTAAAGACTGCCACGGGCAGCAGAAAAGGAGTGAGTGTATGTACCAGGCAGGACTTGTTTTGGAAGGCGGTGGTATGAAGGGTGTGTATTCATCCGGCGTACTGGACTTTTTCCTGGATAAAGGGCTGGAATTTTCTTCCTGCTACGGCGTGTCTGCAGGAGCCTGTTCCCTGTGCAGCTTTCTGTCAAAGCAGCGGGGCAGGGCTTATCATGTGAATGTGGATTATCTGGATGATAAGAATTACTGCAGTGTATACAGTCTGCTGAAAACGGGGGATCTGTTCGGGGCAGAGATGTGCTATCACAGGATTCCGGATGAACTGAATCTGTACGATTATGATACTTTTAACCGGTATCCGGGCACCTTTTACAGTGTAGTTACGAACATAGAAACAGGACTTGCCGAATATATTCCTATTAAAGATATGAAGAAGGATATTGAAGTGGTCAGGGCATCGGCCTCACTGCCTCTTGTAGCCAATATCATCAGCTGGAACGGCAGAAAATATCTGGATGGCGGAATTTCTGATGCTATCCCGATCCGGAGATCCATAGAGGATGGCAATCAGAAAAATGTGGTGATCCTGACAAAGGAAGCAGGGTACCGCAGAAAGCCGACCAAGGTGGCAGGACTGGTTAAAATGAAGTACCGGAAATATCCAAAGCTTTATGAACTCATGAAAAACAGATATCTTACCTACAACGCCACACTGGATTATCTGGAGGAACAGGAAAAGGAAGGCAGGGCCTTTGTTTTAAGACCACAGCTTCCAAGTGGTGTGGGAAGGATTGAGAAGGACAGAGGAAAACTGCAGAAGCTGTATGAGACCGGCTATGCAGATGCAGAAAAAAATTATGACAGGCTGATGGAATATCTGAAGGGAGAAACAAAATGTTAGAGATCATAAAGGCAATCGTCTACGGAATCGTGGAAGGCATCACGGAATGGCTGCCGATCAGCAGTACCGGACACCTGATCCTGGTAGAAAGGCTGATCCCGTTTCAGGAGACCAGTGATGGATTTTTCCAGATGTTTGATGTGGTCATCCAGCTTGGGGCGATCCTTGCGGTTGTAGTTCTGTTCTGGAATAAGATCTGGCCATTTTACAGCAAGAAAAATCTTCGCTCCAGAAAGGGTGGCATCGTGAAGAGCGCCAAGGATCCGGCAGTGGGAAATGTGGCGCTGAGCATGGATGCCTTCTGGATGTGGGTCAAGATTGTAGTGGCCTGTATCCCGGCAGTGATCTACGGACTTCTTTTTGATGATATGGTCAGTGCTGCTTTTGAAAAGGAGATCGGAGAAAGCGGTGTGACTGTACAGGTGATCGTGGTCGCTGTGATGCTGGTCCTTGTAGGTATTCTGTTTATCGTGATCGAGAACTGGAATAAGAACCGGACACCGGTGACAACAAAGCTAACCAAGCTAACCTACAGGGATGCACTGATCATTGGTCTGTGTCAGCTTGTGGCAGCAGCGCTTCCAGGCACATCCAGATCCGGAGCTACTATCCTTGGTGCGATCATGATCGGTATTTCCAGAACGGTAGCGGCAGAGTTTACCTTTTTCCTGGCGATCCCGGTCATGTTTGGTGCAAGCCTTCTGAAGGTAGTAAAATTTGGCTTTGACTTCAGTGGTATGGAAATGGCATGCCTGCTCACCGGCACGGTGGTATCGTTTATTGTCTCTGTGTTTGTATTGCGGTTTCTGATGGGCTATATCAAGAAGCATGACTTTAAGGTTTTTGGCTGGTATCGTATTGCTTTAGGCATCCTGGTACTTCTGTATTTTGGCTTATCTGCCTGAAAGTTGACAGGATTTCAATTATGGAGTACACTTTCATCATGATATAGATACTAATTCATGCAGGTGAGAACCCTTACGTGTGCCAGCGTATCTGCTTTCACCGGCTGATTGACATGAGAGATCTGCTCTTGTGTGAAAGGAGTCATTGTTATGGAAGAAGTTAAGAAGACAACAGCAAAGGTAGTTGCCAAGGCAGCACCAGCAGTCAAGGCAGCAGAAGAGAAGAAGCCTGAGGTCAAGGCAGCAGCACCTGTTAAGGAGGCTGAAGCAAAGAAGGCAGCGCCGGCAGCCAAGGCAGAAAAGAAAGCGCCTGTCAAGAAGGCACCTGCTAAGAAAGCTGAAGTAAAGAAGGCAGCAGCACCTGCAGCTAAGGAAGAGAAGAAGGCACCTGTTAAGAAGGCGGCTAAAGTAGAAGAAACCGTAAACTTTCAGTTCAGTGGCAAGTCCTATACACCGGATGATCTGATGAAGATCTTCAGGGATGTATGGAAATATGACATGAACGGAAGAGAAGAAGATATCAGGAATGTAGAGCTTTATGTAAAGCCTGAAGAGAATACTACATACTTCGTTGTAAACGGCAGTATTACAGGAAGCTTCTTTATCTAAAGTAAGATATCGTACAGCGAAAGAAGATCCGGCGACTGATCTTAAAGGTCGGAATATATGAGAAAAATTAGAAATCCTGCAGGATTTTCCTGCAGGGTTTTTCTTTATAATCTTTAGAATTTTTTAATAAATATTTTCGTTATAGCTGTTGACAATACCCATAGTAAGTGATAGTTTATGTTATGTAGATATTAGCACTCTAATGAGTTGAGTGCTAACAACCATAAAAGAAAGAGTTGGAAAGGGGATGACGGATATGCAGCTGGATGACAGAAAGATTAAGATCATGCAGGCTATTATCCGTAATTACCTGGAAACCGGGGAACCGGTGGGAAGCAGGACCATTTCCAAATATACAGATCTGAATCTTAGTTCGGCAACGATACGGAACGAGATGGCTGATCTGGAAGAGATGGGCTATATTTTGCAGCCCCATACCTCCGCAGGAAGAATTCCTTCTGACAAGGGATACCGCTTATATGTGGATACTATGATGGAGAAGAAGGATAAGGAACTGGAAGAACTGAAGGAGCTCATTCTGGAGAAGGAAGATAAGATGGATAATCTGCTGAAGCAGGTAGCAAAGCTTCTGGCGGTGAATACCAACTATGCCTCCATGATCTCGGCACCGGCAGTTCATAAGAACAAGATCAAATTCCTGCAGCTTTCCAGAGTAGATAAGAATCAGCTGCTTGCTGTGATCGTTATGGAAGGGAATATGATCAAGAACAATATCCTTCCCGTAGCAGAGGAGCTGGATGATGAAACACTTCTGAAGCTGAACATCCTGCTGAATACACATTTAAGCGGGCTGGCACCGGAGGAGATCAATCTTCCGATGATCACAAGGATGAAGCAGCAGGCAGGCATACACAGTACCATCGTTGGAGACGTGGTAGATGCGCTTGCAGAAGGGATTAAAGAGGAAGAGGATCTTGAGATCTATACAAGCGGAGCCAATAATATTTTCAGGTATCCTGAATTGGCAGACCAGCAGAAGGCGAGTGAGCTGATCAATACCTTCGAAGAGAAGGATAAGCTGACAGAGCTTGTACAGGACAGCCTTTCTGATAATAATGAAACAGGCATTCAGGTTTATATCGGAAACGAGACTCAGATCCAGTCCATGCAGGACTGCAGTGTGGTAACTGCCACCTATGAACTGGGAGAAGGCATGAGAGGTACGATAGGAATTATCGGACCAAAGCGTATGGACTACGATAAGGTAATTGGAACTTTGAAGACCATTACGCATCAGCTTGATGAGCTTTACAATAAAAAGACATAGCAAGGAGAGGAATGAAGCAGATGGCAGATGAAAAGGATATTAAGAAAGAAATTGAAATAGAAACACCGGAAGAGGAACCGGAGACACCCGCAGAGGAAACAGAAGCAGAAGTGGAAGAAGCTTCTGAAGAGACAGAAAAAGTGCAGGAAGAGGAAGCCAAAGAAGATAAGAAGGCTTTCAAGAAGAAACAGAAGGCAGACAAGAAGCAGGATGCCATGAAGGAGAAGATCGAAGAGCTGGAGGATAAGGTCAGACGCCAGATGGCTGAATTTGATAACTTCCGTAAGCGTACCGACAAGGAAAAGACAGCAATGTTTGAAACCGGTGCGAAAAGTGTGATCGAGAAGATCCTTCCCGTGGTAGATAACTTCGAAAGAGGTCTGGCCACGATCCCGGAAGAGGAGAAGGGTACTCCTTTTGCAGAAGGTATGGAGATGATCTACAGACAGCTCATGACAGAGCTTGACAAGATGGAGGTAAAGGTCATACCGGCAGTGGGAGAGGAATTTAACCCGGCGCTGCACAATGCAGTGATGCAGGTAGAAAGTATGAGTCCGGTGTGATTGCTCAGGAGCTTTTAAAGGGCTATACTTACAGAGATGCTGTAGTAAGGCACAGTATGGTAGCAGTAGTTGTTTAATAAAGGAATCACAGTTATTTTTCAATGTAACAGAACAATAAAAGAGATTAAACTTTCAGGAGGAGAGAATTATGAGTAAGATCATTGGTATTGACTTAGGTACAACAAACAGCTGCGTAGCAGTTATGGAAGGCGGTAAACCAACAGTTATCGCTAATACAGAAGGCGCAAGAACAACTCCCTCTGTCGTAGCATTCACAAAGACAGGAGAGAGACTGATCGGTGAGCCTGCAAAGCGTCAGGCAGTTACTAATGCAGAGAACACCATTTCTTCTATTAAGAGAGATATGGGTACTGACAGAGGACGTACAATTAATGGTAAGAAGTATTCTCCTCAGCAGATTTCAGCTATGATCCTTCAGAAGCTGAAAGCAGATGCT
>ENA-ORTY01001276-ORTY01001276.1-human-gut-metagenome-genome-assembly--contig:-NODE-1276-length-28755-cov-3.452439_pt1 | contig 28755 bp, 30 predicted proteins | sample MGYA00241917_ERZ509198 | MGnify/ENA primary metagenome ERZ509198 (study PRJEB26280, sample SAMEA2338857) | human gut metagenome | biome: human gut; feature: human-associated habitat; material: faeces...
GAATCCACCATGGGCGCCTATATTTAAAAAACAATCAGCTTCAGTACATACACATGGTGCCTATGATCCAAAATATGAAAGCGACCAATTTTCAGAGGAAGATTTAAAATATTCCTTTAACAAAGGCGTATCTATTTATGTAGCAACACCGTCATAATTATGTTTATGGTGTAGATAATAGTGAGGAGATATGTGATGATATTCCGTACGATCCTAATCATCCCGATGTTAAGGATAAAAACAATGATGAAAAGAAAACGTAAATTGGTTATAATTGTCTCATTGGCTACTATTATATTAATAATTATATGTTCTGTATTATTGAATAAATCAGAGCAGGTACAAACGTTTAACATTAAAACCTATGAACAAGAAGTTGAAGAATTTTCTTCGCAAAAAATATTTGGCTACGCAAGATATGTGGGAAGTATTAAAAGTTCTAATATGGCTAAAAAATATGCACTGGAAATTTGGTTGGATATATATGGAAGAGGAGTTTGCAAAACGAAGCCGTATAAAGTTTATTGGGATAAAGAAAGCAGAACTTGGTTGGTTACTGGCACATTAAAAGACTCTTTTGGTGGTGTACCATATATCATTTTTTCTGAAAATGAGGGAGAAATTATTGCCGTTTGGCATACAAGGTGAACTTTTAAATTTATTTCCCAGAACAATTCCTTTCAAGGAAAAACATGAACGAAAAACCTAATTTCGGTCAGTTCATATCCGAGCAAAGGCATAAGTTATCTATGGAAAGTCAGGAACTCGCTAAGGTGATTGGAATCTTAAACGCATATCTATCTCAGCTTGAGAAAGGAATTCGCACTTACCCAAGCACTGGGCTTCTTGACAAAATAGCAAATATTCTGTGCTTGAATAAAACAGAAACATTTTTAAACTGTTTTTCTATTTATTTTCTCCGTTCTGCAATAAGTGGAACGGAGATTTTTTATACCCATACAAAATTTAATAAGTAATCAGAAAAAATGAGGATATAAATATAATCGTTTTGCAGAAATTACAAAGCGAAGTATTTTACATTCTTGTTTTGTATATTCTGATTAAAATGATTTTAGCCTGCGTACATAGTATGCGGGCTTTTTTATGTCCTCTTTTCTGAACACGAATAAAGGATAATAAAATGATCTTTAAATACAAATGGCTGTGCATAACAGCCAAATATCCATAGCCTTCGTTTGATTTCAGATTAAACGGAGGTGAGGATATGAAGAAAAACACAGTTTATGTTTATGACACGATTTCGGGGAAATATACAGAAGTTGAGGTAAGCTGTGAAGTATGTACGCAATATAACAGAACAAAATGGGCTATTGAAAATAATAATAGTTCGTTCTATAACCATGAAATACAGTTTTCAGCGTTAATTGGCGGTAAGGATGGTTCATTTGAAAATTTCAGAGAATTCATAACTGAATACGATGATGTCGAGAAAAAGGCAGCTCATAAAATTCTTGTTGAAAAGCTTTATGACTGCCTTATTTTTTTGCCCGAATCAGAGCGTGAACTGATAGAAATGCTGTATTTTGAAAATAAAACGGAGCGTGAATGCGCTGAAATTTTATGTACAACTCAGCAAAATGTGCACAAAAAGAAAAGGAAAATTTTATGCAAGCTTAACAAACTTTTAGAAAAGGAATAAAAATATGGTTGTCAAAACGCTGTTTTCTTACCGTATACAAGCGAAAGAAAAAATAATTCCTTTCAGGAAACTTGAAAATTGAATATACAGCATCGGGAAAACGTTAATCCTGCGGGCGGTCAAAAAATCGTCAGCCACAGAAGCCATACGCTTGCGGTAAATATGCAGCTTCAAGACTGAAACAGCTTTTCAGGGGCAATGAAACGCAGGAGGACAATGATACTTCCGTCCAGTCATAGAAACAAGCAATGAGGGCGGCTTCGGGAGAACCTCGGAGGGATGAGATTTTCATGAGACTGATACGCTGTCAGTCGTTCTCGATGTTCCGCTGCAACGGAGATTGAGGATAAATATTGCGGAAAATCGTCTGAGAAATCGGACGAAGGCAAAACGTAAAGTTATACCGCACTGCTTTTGCTGTTTTTACAGAACAAATTTATGCAGTGCGGATATAACGCAAGTGCGGGAACAAACTTTACTGCATTTGCGTTATATATAAAAAATGGAGCGTGATAAGTTGAAAGAAAAATTAAGCTGGAATGAAATCAGAAATCTGATTTTAAATATAAAATCAAGTAAAAAGGAACATTACGGCAGTGATTGCCGAAAATGCGTCTGGGCAGATACAAGATCCGGAAAAATTTTGTGTTCCAGGTACAAATGCGTAAAGGAGAGAGGTCGATGAATAAGTATGGACAAGCCGAATATGCCTATGGGGTTCTTCAGCAGATTTCAGAGAAACTGCTTGCCGAAGGAATCCTGACAGAAGAACAATTGAAACAGCTGAATGCACTAAACAAAGAGGACTGCTTTAGTCGGTTCTGCACAGCTCTGGCGGCGTAATTTCGTTGGGTTTGGTGATACCAATTTTCTCAAGAAAGTGGTATTGTATGTAGTGAAAAAATAGATTGGAGGCGCTGATATGAATCCAAATGTGACTGTAATTCAGCCGACAATTGCAGCAGGACAAGAGCAGAAAATCCGAGTAGCGGCATATTGCAGAGTCAGTTCCGACTCCGCCGACCAGCTGAATTCGTTCATGGCACAGATGCGGTATTACGAAAATTTCCTTGCCGACAGTAAAACAGAAACACTGGTTTCCGTCTATGCAGATGAGGGCGTGACCGGAACACGAATGGACAAGCGTGAGGATTTCCGGCGAATGCTCAAAGACTGCCGAAGAGGCAAAATCGACCGTATAATATCGAAGTCAATATCCCGTTTTGCCCGAAACACAAAGGAATGCCTGACCGTATTACGGGAACTGAAATTTCTCGGAATTACGGTGCTTTTTGAAAAGGAAAACATAGATACGGCAAACATGTCCGACGAAATGATGATAACTGTTATGGGAGGTCTGGCTCAGGAGGAATCGACTTCGATTTCAAAAAATTTAAAATGGAGCTATCAAAAAAGAATGAAATCAGGTCAATACATAACTTCCTGTGCGCCATTCGGATACAATTTAATTGACGGTAAGCTGTATATAAATGAAAGTGAAGCAAAAATAGTATCTGAAATATTCGACTATTTTCTAAATGGACATGGCATACAAAGTACAACTGAATATTTTAACGAAGTGTATGCACACATTAAAAAATGGTCATTATCAAGCATGAGATACTTATTAACAAATGAAAAATATATAGGCGATTCGATGCTGCAAAAATATTATACCCCTGATGAAATTGGTGCAAAACATCAGGAAAATAAAAATGCGGCTGATAAATATTATATTGAAAATACACACAAGTCAATTATTTCGAAAAATAAATTTTATGCAGTACAGAACTTATTGAACAGTCGGCGTACCTCTAAAATGTCGATTGGCTCATATCCACTGTCACAAAAGTTAAAATGCGGAACATGCGGATTACATTTTCGCAGAAAATTATGTCGTGGAATTGTTTACTGGACATGCAATAATCATGATAAACATGCCAGTATCTGTAATCAGAAACGAATCCCTGAAATAGCGATATATCAAGCTTTTATCTGCCTATATAATAAACTGAAATGCAATTTTAAAAGTATCTTCCCTTCCCTGCTTTCACAGCTCCAGGAGCTGAAAAACCGCAAATTCAGCGGCAATCAGCAGTACATGGAGATTGCAAAGGAAATCGCCAAACTCAAGGAGCAGACTCACGTCCTTGCCCGACTGAAAACAAAAGGATTTCTGGACGAGGCAAAGTACCTTGAGCAAACTGCGGAAATCAATTCCAAGATTAACAAACTCAGTCGTGAACAGCGTAAAATTGTGCGCTCCGATGATGAGGACGATATGATAGAGCAAATCAAGGATATCGCTTCAATAATTGAAAACGGAATCAATTTGATGACCGAATTTGACGAAGTTCTATTTGAAAGTCTGGTTGAGAAAATCATTGTGAAAGACCAAATTACGCTGGAATTTTATTTATACGGCGGTCTGAAATTTACAGAAAGGCTGGTGTAAAATATATGAAAAACAGAATAATCCCATTTGGCTATATGATGCAAAACGGAGAAATTCAGACAGAGCCAACCGAAAGCAAAGCAGTTCAGGAGATATTTAAAGCTTACTTAAACGGCAGTTCCCTGCTTGCAATTGCAAATCTGATGAGCAGCCAAGGCGTGTCATACAACGGCGTTAGCTCCGCATGGAATAAAAACATGGTAAAGCGGATTCTTGAAAATGAGAAGTATCTCGGCAGAAACGGCTATCCTGCAATAGTCGATGAAGATACGTTCCGCAGAGCGAATATGCGGAAGAAAATTAAATCGACTACAGTCGCCGAGATTTCAGAGGAACTTAAAGTAATTCGCAGTCTTACATATTGCACAGAATGCGGTCATCGAATTTCCAGAATCGGAGGCAATACTCGCTCTGAAAAATGGGACTGCCGCAATCCGGAATGCTCACGATTCAGCCACAGAATTACCGATCAGATGCTTATCGGCGCAATTTTAAATACGCTTAATACGGTGATTGCAAACCACGATTTGATTGACATAAATTCAGAAATCAGCGGTTATACGCCGAGTATTGAAGTAACCCGTCAGCAGAACGAAATCAGCCGCTTGATGGATACTCCCAATGTTGATTTTGAAATTGCGAAAGAAGAAATTTTCAGGCTTGCGGAACTGAAATATGACTGCTGCACCTACAGCTACAAACCTCAGAAAACAACGCAGTTAAAGGATATTCTGGAAAGCTGCGAACAATTGAATACGATTGACATCGGCTTGCTGAAATCCTGTGTTTCACGGATTCTGGTAAGCCATTTTTGTACCGTTGAAATCGAATTCATCAACGGCGTCACCATTAAAAATATTACAGAGAGGATAGATGAAAATGACCACAGCGCCCAATGTCAGGATAATTCCTGCGAAGCCGCAGACTGCGGAAAACAGGGATAAATACCATCAGCTCAGAGTGGCGGCATACTGCCGTGTATCGACAGAACAGGAGGAGCAGCAGAATTCCTATCAAGTTCAGATCGCATATTACACCGATTTAATCAACCGGAAAAAGGAATGGACTCTCGCTGGCATATTTGCCGACGAAGGGATTTCCGGCACCCAAGCGAAGAAAAGACCTGAATTTCTGAAAATGATCCGGCTGTGTAAGAAGCAGAAAATCGATCTTGTCATCACAAAATCAATCTCACGTTTTGCCAGAAATACCGTGGATTGCCTTGAATATGTCAGACAGCTCAAAGACTTAGGAATAGGCGTGATTTTCGAGAAAGAGAACATCAACACTCTGACCATGACCTCGGAATTTATGATTGCAATGCACGGCTCATTTGCTCAGGCGGAGAGTGAATCGATTTCCAAAAACGTCAGCTGGGGTAAGCAGAAAGCCTACGCAGAGGGCAAGGTTGCGTTCCAGTATTCCAAGCTGCTGGGCTACCAAAAGGGCGCTGACGGAAAGCCGGAAATTGTCCCAGAAGAAGCGGAAACGGTGAAGCTAATATTTGAATTATTCCTCGACGGATACAGTCTCACAAGCATAAAAAATACTCTTGAAAGCAAGGGTCTGCCGACCGCAACAGGCAGGAAAATCTGGAATCAGTCGCTGATTCAGAGCATTCTGAAAAACGAAAAATATGTAGGCGATGCACTTTTGCAAAAGACATTTACATCTGACTGCATTACCAAAAAGGTTGTGAAAAACAACGGCGAACGACCCATGTATCTGGTTACAAATCATCATGCGCCGATCATCGACAGGGACACGTTTAATCGTGTTCAGCAGGAGCTTGCAAGGCGTTCCAGTAAACGAAAGATTTCTGATAAAACGACTACCGAGCAGGGCAAATATTCCGGTAAATATGCACTTTCTGAACTCCTTATCTGCGGACATTGCGGCACTCCTTACAGGCGGCAGATGTGGAAATCAAACGGTAACCGTTATGCCGTCTGGCGGTGTATCAGCCGTCTCGACCACGGAAGAAGGTACTGTACAGATTCTCCGACCATTCATGAGGATAAGCTGCACAGAGCAATTTTGCAGGCGGTGAACGAATATCTCGGCTGTAGGAATGAGATTGCAAAAATCCTGAAAGCAAATATCGGTTCTGTTCTGGAATGCAAAAATCAGCAGGAAATTCTGAACATGGAAAATAGGCTGAAGAATTTAGATAAAGCCAGAAACGACCTGATATCGCTGATTTCAGAGGGCGGATGTGACGAGGATACGCTTGATGCAGAATTTGCGAAAATTCATACGGAGGAACAATCGGTAAATGAAAAGCTTTCGGAACTCCGAAAAAATGCGGAGATTTCAGCTGATACGCAGAGTAAAATTGACTCCACAATGGAGGCTCTTGAGCATGAAAAATTCGAACTCGATGTGTTTGATAACATTATAATCCGCAAGCTGATCGAGTGCATAAAAGTGATTTCAAAAACTGAACTTCTGATTATTTTCAAGGGCGGTATTGAAGTGAAAGCTGAAATGGAAGAATAACGAAATATCGAGGGATATGGCCTGCTTGTAGGTCGTTTTTATGGGAGATGATAATTTGTCAGGAAATTTTGATGGAATAAAAACACAAAAATTCGGCGTGGAAATCGAGTGTACAGGTCTGACCAGAGCTGCCGCCGCAAGGGCAATTGGAAAGATTTTAGGCAATTCGCCGGAGTACTTCGGCGGCAATTACGACAAATATTACATCATCGATGATAAAGGCAGAAAGTGGTCTGTGGTTTACGATTCCAGCATCAAATGCGTGGACAAAAACGGTAATTCTGCGTCGAGAAATTATGCTGTTGAGCTTGTAACTCCGGTATTGGAATATGGGGATATTCCGCTGCTTCAGGAGGTTGTCCGTGCAGTCAGGAAAGCAGGGGGCATTACCGGAGCTGAATATCGTGCCGGAATTCATATTCACATTGATGGAGCTCCTTATACGGCTCAAAGCCTTAGGAACTTGGTAAACATTTTTGCGAACAAGGAAAATTTCCTGTTCGATATGCTTCAGGTGTCACCCATGCGTGAAACCTACTGCCAGAAGGTAGACAGAGATTTTCTTGAAAAACTGAACAAAAAGAAGCCCAAAACCATCGAAGAAATTCGGAAATTGTGGTACAGAGGCGACATGAATGAGGTTCATCATCACTACAGTTCTACTCGTTACAGAGCTTGCAATTTACATAGTTTTTTCGCCAACGGCCATTGGGAGATGAGAGCTTGTAATTCATCTTTGCACGCCGGAGCTATCCGATCTTACGTGACGCTGGCGCTTGCAATTTCAAATGCGGCGCTGACGAAAAAATTCTGTTCTCCACACATTTCGGAAAGCGATAATCTCCGATACAGCGCAAGGGTCTGGCTGATTAATCTGGGGCTGAACGGAACGGAGTTTAAAAACTGCCGCAAGCATCTGATTTCCCATCTAGACGGCTGTATTTCATGGCGGCATCCGGAGGACGCAATTGCTCAGAGAGAACGGCTGAAACAGGAGCGTGTCGCCGCCCGTGAGCAGCGTGTCGAGCCTGTAAGCGAGGTTCAGGAACAATGCGAAAACATACCCGATGAACCGGAAGAAGCCGTTACAAGCGATTTTGAAGAGGAATACGAGGAAGAAGAAAACATGGGATTTTCCATGTCGATGTAAAGGAGTTTTTATGGATAAGAAAATTTTATACGCTGCATACGGCAGCAATATTAATTTGGAACAAATGGCGTATCGCTGTCCGAATTCCACAGTTGCCGGAACAGCGATGCTGGAAGGCTATGAGCTGCAGTTCCGGCATCATGCTACGATTAAGCCGAATGAGAAAAGCGAAGTTCCGATTTTACTTTGGGAACTGGATTCGCAGGATGAGCGTTTTTTGGACAGATACGAGGGATGGCCGAAGTATTACCGCAAGGAAAGCATTACCCTCGAACTGAACGGTAAATCCGTTGAAGCGATGATTTACATCATGAACGGTGACAGACCGTTGGAATCTCCGACGGCGCAGTATTACGATATAATTGAGCAAGGCTACAAAGAAAATGGTCTGGATACAAGCTATCTGGAAACGGCTCTGGAGGAGGCGATTCAGTCGGAAAGCCTTGAAATGGATGAGGAAATGCAGATCGGATTCGATATTATTTATTGACATTATATCATACGAATCAGGATAGGTCAATATAATTTGAAAGGAAATGAAAGTATGTTATATCACGGATTTTATGTGAAATTTACTTCTCTGGAAAATATTCAGAGGGAGAAAAAAGACGGCAGTATCGATCTTTGTGGCGGTTTTCAAATTGAAATTTTTTCTGACAGTTCGGAGGAAATTCCAGTGGATGCATTCACAGCAGCAGTGGGGTTTGAAATTTTGAACAATTCTGTGCAGGATGTGAAGCAGTTTGCGAAGGATGTCGTTGACAGCGAGGAAAAGGGGTATTTGAAATTGTTGGAGGAATATAACAGAAGCAGTACGTAGGCGATTATTCACCATGATATCAATTGCAGCATAAAATATGTGGAGCACGTATTCACGAGGTGATATTTATGCTAATGTGTGCTGCTGTTCTGGAAGTGAACGAGAACAGCTTGCTGGTTCGTGATAATGCCACGTCTCAGGAGGTTATTGTACACAAACCTTGCGTATGTAAATTTCATGTTAACGACAGAGTTGGGATTGTTTACAACGGGATAATGACTAGGAGTATCCCTCCGCAGATCAACGCTTCCAGAATATTCAGAATGCCTTTTAACAGATGTTTTTGATAGCTATTACAGAATGAGAGACAGGAATAAACAAACTGTCTCTCATTGTTTTTTACCCGGTATTTTATGCTAAAATAATACAAAGAAGTATATCTTTCGGCAGAAGTAACAATAAAAAGCAGAGTTTTTGTGCAATCATACAAATTTCTCTAAAAACTGTAATTTTTTGGAGCGTTTTAGGATTATTAATAATAGAGAGAAATTTACAAGGCTTTTCAATCAATTGGACAAGTATTGCCGAACTTCAATATGAAAATATGCACAAAATACTTAATAAGTTTTATATCAATTAGTAGAAAGTCAAATATACTTAGCAAAAAACAACTGGAAACTATTGTAAATTTATTGGTTGTATTGTATAATTATATCAGATTATATACGCTAACGATTGATAATTGTATATTATATCAATCTTGAGCTTCTTTACTAATTATAAATATGATTTATATTAAACCAAAGGAGGGATATTAATGCTATTAAGAGATAAATTATCAAAAAATAGTATTCTATACAGTAAATTTATAAGTTTAGAAAACAATGCTCGTCATCTACTTGAGTATTCTCAGGGTGGATCTCATCTGCAGTATACTCCACATGGATTATCTCACGTTACAATAGTAGAAGATAATTATGATTGGCTATTGTCAGAAGATATAGAAAAATTTAGCTATACTGAGATATTTATTTTGTTGTCTGCAACATATTTTCATGATGCTATGATGATTCCTAAATATCTAGGAGATGAAGAAAAAGCACGAGCAAGTCATGCTGAACGTGCAAATGATTTTATAACTAAACATTATGTTGAACTTGGATTGCAGTTAAATGAAGCGGTGGCAATAGGACATGTTATAAAAGGACATTCAGTAGATGCTTTAGATGAATTACAGGGATCACTTGTTTTAGGGAGTGATAAGATTGATATACATAAATTAGTTGCATGTTTATCAATTTCAGATATTTGTCATGCAGATGAGAGCCGAGCTCCGTGGATCGTCAAAGCGCACCTAGAGATAGATGAAGAGAGTGAATATCATTGGAGTAGACATTTACAAATATCGGGAATCACAAGAGATAATGAAGATTTAATAATGAGTGCCATAGTCTTTAGTAAAGAGGGAGAAAAGGCCATTTATGCTTATAAAGAAATGATCGAAAAACAATTGATAATTTGTAGACCTTATTTCAACACAAAATTAAAGCCCTTAAACAGTGTAAAATTAAATATTACATATTTAAAATCTCCTCTAGATCAGCCTTTAAAATTTAATACAAATATGCCAGAAATATTAAATTTACTTATAGAAGGCGTTTATTCACAAGAAGAAGTTTTTATTAGAGAATTGGTGCAAAACAGCATTGATGCTTGTACAATTTGTCGAGCTAGAAGTTACCAAGTCAATATTCACTATCAAGCTAAGATAATTTTAAGCATTTATACGGTGGATAAACAAGTGAGGTCTGTTCGAATTGATGACAATGGCATTGGAATGAGTATAAAAGATGTAAAAGATACTCTTTTATGGATCGGAAGTTCAATAGGAAAAAATAAGGATATAGAAACTTTTGTAAAAGAGAACACAGGGAAACAACTTATTGCTACTTTTGGAATAGGACTTCTTTCATGTTTCCGAGTGGCTGATTATATATTAGTTACATCACACAAAGAAAATGAATCGCCACTAAAATTAAAATTAAATGGAATTTCAGATACTATTACCCCTAAAGAATCGAATGACCTATCTGTAGGATCAACTTTTTATATAGAATTTGATTCAAAAAAGTATACCGTTACTGTCGAAGAATTGATGAATATTTTTTCTTACTATTTTAGAGATGTCAATCAAGTCGAATTATTATGTATGGAAATGCCATTTGATGAAAATGCACCAACAAGATCTCGAGAGAATGTTTTTACTATCGCTCGTTCTGAAGCAAAAGAGATTAGCCATATTGCCACTCCATTAACCAATATTTTATATCAAAAAAACATCATAGGATCAAACTTTAACGGCTTATTTTGGATAAACAAATCAAATGATGAAAAGTTGTTGAGTAGAAAGGGAAAGATTCAAATATTAAGTGAAGGGATTTTTGTAAAAGAAGATTCAGTGGATAATTGGCTTCCTAGCCATATGTCAGTATTTGAAGGCAAACTAAATGTTTCAGCTAAAGCACTTGATCTTACAGCATCGCGTGATTCAATCAAAGAAAACCACAAATCGAAGATGTTGAGGGATGAACTTCATAAAAAGAGTTCAAGTTTATTTGAAGGTCTAGTTAAAAAGCAATCTGAAGAATTGCTGTTAAGGTCACAATTATCATTACTAATTATGGATATAATAAAACGTGCAAATAAAGAATATTGCGATAATCTATTGCGAAAATTAGATTTATATTGTGTTAAGATGTCAGGAGTTAATAAGTTTGTTTCGTTAAAAGATATATCCAATGTGGTGTATGTTGAATATCCAATTGGTCGTTTTGTAAATGAGTTGACTGAGTTTGAGGGTAAAACACTGTATCATAAAGATGCAGAACTTACTCAGTTGCAAACAGCATTAATGCGTCAAAAAGGCGAGATGGTAATATCTGCAATTAATAATGATTTAATTTCCTACAGTTCCTATGAATCATTAAACGAATTAGAATTGATAACAAAATATTGTGATTTAAAAAATATAAAAGTAATAGATTTAGTTGCGCAAAATATAATTGAAGGAGAACTTCGTTCTAAAAAATTAAGTAGTAAATCTAGAGAACTCATTGGAACACGAGTGAAATTTGTCGAAATACCAGAACTTCCAAATAAAAAAGTATGGATAGTGGGCGAACATGTTTGGGTAAACTTATGCAATGGATTTACAAAAAATCTTTATGATGTTTTAAATGATTCGAATGTAAATGTGACTACAAAAAAAGTAGCGAAATCGATTATAGATTGCTTAAGTTATCAATTTGATGATGTTATTTCAACCTTATATGATATATTGAAAGATAATGAATAATTTTAACGAATTCATCTATTTTAACGAATTCATCTATTTTATAGTAGCAAGTCAAGTTAATTGGACAAATCTGCTCGTAAAAACGGGCAGATTTTGTTATATTGAATAAAAAATGTGTATTTTCAATGATGCGAGGTTTCTTTACTTCGTATCATTTTTTATGTCAGGAGGTTATTTTTTATGAGTAATCAAAAACGAATTTCATTTGGGTATACAAGAAATGCTCTAAAAGAGATAGTAATTTATAAAGAACAGGCAGAAGTAGTAAAACTTATATTTGAGCTTTATTCGTTCGGTCAATCATTATCATACATATCTAAGCATTTGGAAATATATCATATTCCTTCTCCAAGTAATAAAACTTTATGGGGTAGACAAATTATCAATAATGTTCTTTCAAATGAAAATTATCTTGGCAATTTTGACTATCCTCAAATTATAAATGAAGAACTCTGGAATGCAGCACGGGATAAGAAAAATAACAGCGGCTATTCAATGAGATACAGCAGGAGCAAAACGGTAGTTTAAATATCTGGATTTTCGTAAAGGTTTTAGTGTAAATACTTGATTTCAAAGTAAAAAGCTGATATACTTATATTAAAGGAACGGAGGTGCAGCAATGGGTATTTATTTAAATCCGAGCAATATTGATTTTCAGCGTGCTATCAACTCTGAAATTTATGTTGACAAAAGCCAATTAATAGAATATACGAATAAGAAATTATTTACAGAGCAACAGTTTATCTGTGTAAGTCGTCCAAGACGATTCGGAAAATCAATGGCGGCAAATATGCTGACGGCATACTACAGCCGTGGATGTAATTCGGAAGAAATGTTCAGCAAGTTGAAAATATCAAAAGCTGATACATTTGAAAAGCATCTGAACAGATATAATGTAATTCATATTAATATGGTGAATTTTCTGGCACGTTCAAAATCTATTGACGATATGCTGGATTACCTCAGAAAGCGTCTTATTCATGAAATAAAAAAAGAAAACGGAGATGTAGATTGCTTCGATTGGAATGACTTGATTTCTGTACTTGATGAAATATTTCATGAGAAAAAAATTCCGTTTATCTTTATAATAGACGAATGGGATTGTATTTTCAGAGAGCATCAAAACGATACTGATGCTCAGAAAAAGTATCTAGATTTTCTGAGAAATTTATTGAAGGATCAAAGCTATGTAGCGCTCGCATATATGACCGGAATTTTGCCAATTAAAAAGTATGGCAAGCATTCGGCTTTAAATATGTTTACAGAAGTTTCCATGACAGATCCCCGCGAATATGCTGAATTTACCGGTTTTACAGAATCAGAAGTGGAACAGCTTTGCGATGAATACAAAATGCCGTTTGATGAAACAAAACGTTGGTATGATGGATATAATCTAATGGGAGTTTCAGCTTATAATCCACGTTCAGTGGTTATGTCCATGACAGGCGGATATTTTAATAATTACTGGACTTCAACAGAGACTTATGAAGCGTTGAGGGTCTATATCGAAATGAATTTTGACGGTTTGAAGGATACAATCATTGAACTTCTTGCCGGACAAAAAGCAGTAATTGATACGACAACATTCTCAAACGATATGGTAACTTTTGAAACAAAAGACGATGTACTGACACTTTTAGTTCATCTTGGGTATCTGACATATGATTTTTATACAAAGGAAGTATCGATCCCAAACTACGAAATTTCAGAACAGTTTGCAAGTACTATTAAGGTAATGGGTTGGTCGGAAGTTGCAAATTCATTGAAATTATCAGATGAACTTCTGAAATCAACTCTGAACTGTGACGCAGAAAAAGTTGCAGAACTGATAGACAAGGCACACAGCGATAATACGTCAATTTTAAAATACAACGATGAAAATTCACTTTCTTGCGTGATTTCACTTGCATATTATTCTGCACGAAAAAGTTATATAGTTGAACGAGAACTTCCTGCCGGAAAAGGATTTGCTGATCTGATTTTTCTACCAAGAAAAAATAACAGTAATCCTGCAATGATTGTTGAGCTTAAATATAATAAATCCGCTGAAGGTGCAATAGAACAAATTAAGAAGAAACAGTATGCAGATTCCTTGAAGGATTATTCAGGAGAAATTTTGCTGGTGGGTATCAATTATAATAAAGATACAAAAAAGCATGATTGTGTGATTGAGAAAATTGTAAAATAGTTTTTAATGCAGTGATGGTTGCCCATCACTGCATTTTTATCCGAAACATAGGCAAAAATACATTCATCTATTTTGTAGTCACAAGACATCATGCACTGACAAAATAGATGACAGTGCCGTAAAGCCCGTAAATACGGGCTTTTTTCGTGTTTTGAGGACGAAAAAAAGAGGTAAAAAACCATAGATGCTTTTGGGCGATTTTGGGCAACTTGAGGGATTCGAACCGACACGAAAGGAAAAATGAAGAAAATAAAAGCAGATTTGAGAAAGAAAAACTCAAGTCTGCTTTTTGTTATATGTAGAAAAAATTCTGCGTTGTAAATAGATGTGACCCAATTTAGGTAAAAAATAAATACAAGATACAGTACAATGTTTTTGAAATCCTTTTGCGAAGAGCGTAGCGGAACGAAAAAGGATTTCAAAAGGCTCGTTTATGCCGCTAGCTTCTCGGCGAGAATTTGAATCGGACTTTTATTGCCGAGTGTCCGCATTGTCTTGTTGTTACTCCACACCAGGTGCTTTTCAAGTTTTTTATTTAATTCTTCTACGCTTCTAAAGGTTTCCCAATCATAAAAATATCTCTGATCATTTCTATGACTCCTTTCTACTTTTCCGTTGTGCCACGGCGTTCTAGGCGGTATCAGCTTGTATTTATAGGTGAATTCTGTTCCGTTATCGGTTTGTATTGTTTTTATCTTGAACGGAAATGCTTGTATCAGCATTTTAAGAAACTTTACTGAGTTTTCGGGTGTGTGTTCTTCAAAGCTGTATACAAACCGCATTCTGGTGCATTCATCTATTCCTGTCCATTGATACAAATGCTTTCCGTCCCTTAACACTTTACCTCGCAGACAGTTATACGGCACTTCTTTTACATCTATCTGCACCTTTTCGCCCGGCTCAATCAACTCCGGATACCGTCTGTGTACTCGACTTCTCTTTTTCTGCTTCTTTTGCTCCGTAAGCCCCAGCCTTTTGGCTGCATATACCATTCCCGAAAAGCTTCGGGTATATCCTTTCCTCGATAAATCGCTGTATACTCCGTCCCAACCATACCTGGCATAACTTTTCTTAAATGAATTCTTTATCTGCCGCTCTTCTTTCGGTGTATGCTGTTTCGGATGACTGTGCGGTCGATGTGACTTTTCTAACAGCGATTTCCATGTCCCGTCATATCTCTTGCACCACCGTTTTACGCTCGGCAAGCTGACACCGTACTTTCGGCTCGCTTTACTTTTTCCGTTCCTTTCTGCATATTTTACTACCGCTTGCTTTTTCATTGCTTCTTGTGCTATTATATTTATGAGAAGTACTTCTTTCTTGGTTAATGTTTTTGTGGTAAATCCATTATACCATATTTTGAAGTTACTTCTCCTTTTTATTGGGTCATATCATTTTAACACATACAGCTTTTTGTTATATGTAGAAAAAATAAAGCCGTTTTTGTTGCTTATCCACAAGAGGAAAAGCAAAATCAAGAACGGCTTTTTTTATTGTCTGAAAGAAGGGATGCAGAATGTGGAAGTAAGAAATAATAAAAAATGAAATTTGGAGGGAAATAAATTTGGTATACAATGAAAAAAAGGTAGAACTGCTTAGGCAGAGATATCCAAAAGGGACAAGAATATGCCTTGACAGTATGGAAAACGATCCGTTTCCAATACCGTCAGGCTCTAAAGGAACAGTAGATTTTATAGATGATGCAGGAAATCTAATAATGAAATGGGACAGCGGAGGTTCACTGTCGCTGATACCCGGAGAGGATAAGTTCCATACAATAAGTCAGGAAGGGACAGAAGAAATGAATATTAAGGAAAGGATCAAGGCATTTGACAAATCGAATTCTCCGTTATATATCGTTGATCACGATGACGGCAGGTTCAGTCTGTGCCTTCAGCTTAAGGAATACGGTCAGGAGGCTTTTAATGCTTATGCAGAAGAGATAGGCGATCCTGTTACGGAGGACGGACAATTCTATACCCATGGAAACGGATATGAGTGGGAAACAGTATTTCGCAGAGCCTTTGCAGATGAACCGAATCTAAGTAAGATTTATTTTGACTGTGAGGCAGGCGGATTTTTCTGTTATGCAGACAGTCTGTCACTAATGGAGGACTTAGGAAGTCGATTCAAGGCTATGATAGACGATACTGAAGACTTTGCCAATCTTGTGTCATCGGCGCTCAAAGAAGCCAATCAGGATCAAATTGAAGAAATAACGGAAGAAGTACAAATGGATATGTCGATGTAGGCGGTTAGGTCAAAAAAGACTTAACCGCTTTTTTTGTGCCAAAAAGCAGAAGGAGAAGATATGAATGATTCGTGTATTTGAAGCGTTTGCGGGAATCGGAGGATTCCGAAGCGGATTGGAAAGAGTAGGAGGATTTAAAATAGTAGGCTGGTGTGAGATAGATAAGTACGCTAAAAGGGCATATGAAGCAATGTATGATACAGAAAGAGAGGTGTATTATGAAGATGCAAGAAAGATTGAACCAAATGAGTTACCCGATATCGACCTTATATGCGCAGGATTTCCTTGCCAAAGCTTTTCGATTGCTGGAAAACGGGGAGGATTTGAAGATGCAAGAGGAACGCTGTTCTTTGAAATTGCCAGGATCGCTGCCGTTAAAAAACCTAAATATCTGCTGCTTGAAAATGTACCCGGATTGCTGTCGCATGACAAAGGCAGGACATTTGCGGTCATCCTCAGTACATTGGATGAATTGGGGTACGATGTCGCATGGCAGGTGCTTAACAGCGCAGATTTTAATGTCGCCCAATCCCGAAAGAGAGTGTATATTATCGGATTTCTTAGAGAAAAGTGCGCCGGAAAAGTACTGTCTTTCACGGACGCAAATCCAAAAACTCTTGTACAGCGCATACCCGGACGAGAGGGATGTAGGGTATACTCTGCCGAAGGACTGAGTATAACGCTTACCAGTCAGGCAGGTGGATTCGGCGGTAAAACAGGTCTGTACGAGATCATGGGTCTTCCCATAAAAGTCAAGACAAAGTCGGGTTATCAGATAGCTCTGCCAGGTGACAGCATTGACCTTGCCTATCCGAATCTCAATTCAAGGCGAGGGCGTGTAGGACACGATATAGCGCATACGCTGACAACAAGCTGTAATCAGGGATATTACGCTATGTTCATAGATATGAATCCTAACCCGAAGATTACAGAGCTTGCAAGGTGTATAACCACAAGACAGGACAGTGGAATAAGCAAGCATAAAGGAGAGCATTCGGGAGTTATAGTCATATCAGAACCGATAGCGGTTCTTACTCCTGGGAAAGAAAAGGTAAGGCAGCAGGGCAGGCGGTTCAAGTTACCCGATGAGCCGATGTTTACGCTAACCGTTACTGATAAGCACGGTGTGATATACTGTGGTCTTATCCGCAGACTAATGCCGTTGGAATGCTTTCGTTTGCAGGGTTTTACAGATGAACAGTTTAATAAAGTCAGGGAGGCAGGTTTGTCAGATGCACAGCTGTACAAGTTAGCCGGAAATGCAGTAACGGTAAATGTTATTGAGGCGATAGGAAGAAATCTGCTTAAATTTGATAAGGAAAGGGATGTACGGAAATGAAGTTAAATGCAAATGATGAAACTTATGAAATACTTGAAATATGCGGTCAGACAGTTTTGTTCACAAGTGCAAGAATAGACAGGGAAACTGTACCTGACGGGTTATATGCATATGATCTTCGTCATGATGATGAGTGTCAGGGAGATATATGTGAGATAAAGCCGTCAATAGCAGTAAATCATTGGGGAACAATTATATGCAAAGAACCGATAGAAATGAATGAACTTGGATATCATCCGGTGTATAAAGAAGAATATAACTATACAGGAGAATCAATGACATTGGAGGACTTTCAGGAAGAACAGTCAATGGATATGGGAATGGAGATGAGTCAGATATGACAATAACAAGGATAGAAGCCCGGCAGCTGAGAAATATGGAAAACCATGAGGGATTGGTGATACAGGGCTGCGGAGGTGATCTTCAGGAATGGGTTGACGGAATAAATGAAATGCTGACAGAAGCGGATATCTTGAAAAACGGCAGTAGGTTTGAAAAATGCTATGCATTTGAAAATGAAAATTTAACATGTATGCTGTTTCCGTTTGAAGATGTGCAGCTTGATATAGGAAAGCTTGCAATGTGGAGATTGCAGACGCATGATCAGTTCGGAGGTAAATGGCTTTCAGATTATGTTCCAAACAGACTTGGAGGATTTATTTCAGAACAGAAAAAGCCTGAATGTCCACTAATAGGTCAAAACGGGAATGTATTTAATCTCATGGGGATCGCATCAAAAACGCTGAAAGAAAATGATATGGCAGATGAGGCAAAGGAAATGTGTGAACGGATAACCTCCTCAGGCAGCTATGACGAGGCGCTATGCATAATAAGCGAATATGTAGAAATAACATCAATAGATGAATATGAAGAAGAAACAGAAGAAATGGGAATGGAGATGATGTAAATGGTATACTTATTTATAGGAATGGTGATAGGAGGTACGGCAGGATTGTTTACAGGCTGTCTGCTGACAACAGCAAAGAAGCCGACAAGGAGATAGAAAGGCTAAATAAAGAGCTTGCTGACCAGAAATATATTGATCAATAATAAAGTAATATTTTAAAGTCGTTTTGCCGACTGCAGAATAAAATCTGTTGCTGGCAAAGCGGCTTTTTTTATTGTATAAACTTTTCTGCGGTCGGCAAACGCAGAAAGGAAGTAAATGAACAGCTTTATGTCATGGGTGGGAGGAAAGAAAGCTTTGCGTGACGCAGTATTTGCAAGATTTCCTCCGTATTATGAAAGATATATTGAGGTATTCGGAGGCGCAGGCTGGGTATTATTTCATAAACCGCCCGGAATGGATTTTGAGGTAATAAACGATTACAATTCAAATCTCGCCAATCTGTACCGCTGTGTGAGAGATAAGCCGAATAAGCTGAAATACAAACTGAGATATGTTCTCAATTCAAGGGAGGATTTCAATTGGATATCAGGCTTACATAAAAACGGATTATTTTCACGCTTCTATGATGTAGACAGAGCGGCAAAGTTCTATCAGCTGATAAGATACAGCTATGCAAGCAGTTTAGACAGCTTTGGAAGTCAGCCGCATTCAATGTGGTCGGATTTTCCGCAGATAGATATGGCAAGTAGACGATTACAGAAGGTAGTGATAGAAAATCGAGATTTTGAAAAGCTGATAAGGCAGTATGACCGTCCCGTCAGCTTTTTTTATTGTGATCCGCCGTATTTTGCAACAGAGAATTACTATAAGGATGTAGGGTTTAAAACAGCGGATCATATAAGGCTGCGTGACAGTCTGTTGGATATAAAGGGAAAATTCCTTGTATCCTACAATGATTGTCCTGAGATACGGGAGATATGGGATAAACCGAATATTCACATTGAAGAAATAAGCAGACTGAACAATCTGGCACAGAGATATGAGGGCGGCTGTATGTATGAGGAGTTATTTATATCAAATTACGATATGAGTGAGAGAAGGAATATGATAAAACAGTTCTCACTTTTTGATGAAGAAAACGGAGGTTAAGTATATGAAAGAAAAGAATGAAATTACAGGGTATGCAGAGGTTGAAAACGGAATGATCCATATACCGAAGGTATATATGCCGGAGGGAGTGAAGCTGAAATTCAGATTAGAACTGGACGGAGAATTTGAAATAGCGCTTTTTCTTGATAAGGCTGAAGATGAGGACAACTGAAACGGAGTGTTAGGATATGAATGATATAAAGGTGTTTGAAAACAGTGAATTCGGTAAGTTAGAGGTATTATGGGAAAATGGAAAAGAATATTTTCCTGCTAAGAGATGTGCAGAAATACTGGGATATTCTAATCCGCATGAAGCAGTACGCAGGCATTGTAAGGGGTGCGTGAAACGCTCACTCCTAACAAACGGAGGTAAACAAGAGAAAAAATTTATTTCAGAAGGAGATCTATATCGTCTGATAGTAAGATCAAAACTGGAATCTGCACAACGATTTGAATCATTTGTTTTTGATGAGGTGCTTCCGACAATACGCAAATACGGAATGTATGCAAATGCGGAAGTCCTTAAAAAAATGATATGTTCGCCTGAAAATGTGATACAGATATGTACAATGCTTGTGAATGAGCAGAAGAAAAATAAGAAGCTTGAAGCTGATAATGCCAAGCTTGCCGAAAAGTGCGGTTATCTTGATAAGATACTGCAAAGTAAAAATGCAATACCCGTAACAGTAATAGCTAAAGATTACGGAATGTCGGCACAGGTGTTCAATGATCTGCTTCACTTTCTGGGGATACAGTATAAGCTGAAAAGCGGAACATGGGTATTGTATCAGAAGTATGCAGACTGCGGATATACAAAGTCAAAGACATATCAGTATGACGAGGATAAGACAACTGTCCATACATATTGGACTCAGTCGGGAAGAATATTTCTGTATGATTATTTGAAAAAGTACGGATATCTGCCAGTGTGTGAACGGCAGTCATGAAAATGTAAAGGAGAAATTAAATATGAAAGTAAAAGCAACGATCAACAGAATAACGGATAAGCCTGAATCAACGGTAAAGGCATATGCAAGCGTATCATTTGACGGAGCATTTGCAGTACATGGGATCAAGGTGTGTGAAAACGAGAAAGGCAGATTCGTATCAATGCCGTCATCATCGTATAAGGACAGAAACGGAGAAACCAAATACAACGAAATATTCCACCCGATATCAAAAGGAGCAAGGGAAGCTCTGAATCAATCAGTGCTGAACGCATATGATTACAAGCTTCAGCAGATGCAGGCAACGGAAATAGAGATAGAAGAAACTCAGGAAGAAGCAGAGGAAGCCAAGGAATATCCCGAACAGGAGATAGGAATGTGATGTTATGATAAGTATTCGTTCACCATGTGAATGTTTATTATGATATTATTAAAGGTGCAGCTCATATAAATACAGTTAATTAGCATTTTAAGACCAATGGTAAGAAATCATTGGTCTTTTTTTATTAAAGGAGGAAAAAGCTATGAAAAAACAAATGACAAGAATATTATCAATAATGATGACGATCGTAATGATATTAACAATGCTGCCGATAACGGCATTTGCAGAAGAAACAAAGGTACAGATAGTAAACGCATACGAGCTTGCGACCAAAAGCAAGATGACCATAGGAGACGGATATACACTGAATGCAGAGGACTACTGGTGCATGATTCATACATCAGACAGCACCAGAGCCGTGTACTGTATTGAACCCGGAAAACACGTTTTAAGCGGAGATATGTATAACGAAAATGCAGCGGAGGACTATCTTAACAAGGTAAAAAATAAGACGCTGTCAACTGAGGAAATTCAGACGGCGCTCAGAAGAACATTTCTGTATGCGTACACGGGAAAGCTTGACACAGCGGAATCATATATGAAATATACTGCAACTCAATTGCTTGTATGGGAAGTTATAGTAGGACAAAGGGATTTGGATTTCAAGCGTGTAAGCAACGGGTATACGTCGGTTGAAAAAATGCTGAGTAATTTTAAAGACGATTATGCAGGACAGCAGGTAAGCAATTATTATTACGATTATGAAGCAAAAATACAGAAAGATAAAAAATCAGTATCCTTTGCAAAGATTTCAAAAGAATCGGCGAAAGCCTCGGCGGTAAAAGCAGGAGCAGACGGAACATATACATTTACCGATAAGAACAAGCAGCTTGAAAACTTTGATGTGACTGTTAATAACGGAAGTGTTGTATCAAAGTCGGGAAACAGTCTGAAGGTCAAAACAGATGACGGAAAAACAGCAGTTGTAACATTAACGCAGAATAACCTGAGCGATTCAGGCGAGTTTACCGGATTTCTGACATTGACAAGCAATTCAAAGCAGACGCTAGCCAAACTGAAAGCAGGAAAAAGAAAATATTATGCGGCTGTCAAAGGACTTGAAAACGGTAATTTAGAGATTATTAAAACTTCCGAGGACGGAATTGTTTCAAATATAGAATTTACGGTAACGGGAAACGGTAAAACATACAATGTAAAGACAGACAGTAACGGAAAGATAAAAATCCCAAATTTGACAGCAGGAGAATATACCGTGACCGAAAAAGTTCCTGCCCGATATGAAAAACAGAAGTCGCAGAAGGTAAAGGTACAGGCAGGCAAGACAGCTTCCGTTTCATTTTCAAATACTCTTAAAAAAGGAGCAATAAAGATAAACAAACAGTCTGAGGACGGTGAAGTAGGAAACCGAACATTTGAAATCAAGGGAAACGACAAGACATACATAATTAATACAAACAGTGACGGAATTGCAATGATCTCGGATATTCCCGTGTATGACAAGGATAATAAGAAGATCACATATACGATAAGCGAGAAGAATGTTCCGATAAAGTATGTTATTCCTGCAAATCAGAAAGCAACCCTTACAGCAGACGCCACAACGACCAAGACATTCAAAAATGTGCTTAAGAAGTTTACGGCAGAGGTAATCAAGCAAGACAGCGAATATGACTCAGCACAGGGTGATGGAAGTCTTGCAGGAGCAGTTTACGGTATTTACAAAGGCGATGAACTTGTGGATACATATACAACCGATGAAAACGGATATTTTAAAACAAAGGAATATGTCTGCGGAGATAACTGGACTATCCGTGAAATTTCTGCGTCTGAGGGATATCTACTTGACGATACGGTTTATTCGGTAGGGGCTGAAGCCAAGAATTATACGGTTGAAAAGAATACTGTTAAAATGACCGTAAAAGAGGACGTTATCAAAGGCAAGATTTCAATTATAAAGCACAGCGATGACGGTACAACGCAAATCGAAACACCTGAACAGGGAGCGGAATTTGAGGTGTATTTGAAATCATCAGGTTCTTATGAGAACGCAAAAGATAGCGAAAAGGATCATCTTGTATGCGATAAAAACGGATTTGACGAAACCAAGTTTCTCCCATACGGTATTTACATTGTTCATCAGACTAAGGGCTGGGAAAACACCGAATGGATGCAGGATTTTGAAGTTGTCATCAGCGAGAATGAAAAGAATTATTTCTACCTCATAAACGACGCCGTTTTAACTTCACTTGTGAAAATAGTGAAAAAGGACGCTGAAACAGGTAATATTATTCCGGTTTCGGGTATCGGTTTCAAGGTATGGGACTGTCAGAATGAATGCTATGTAGAGCAGACGATCAACTATCCGACGCAGATCACAATAGACACATACTATACAGACGAAAGCGGATCGCTTATGATGCCAAGCGAGCTTGTTTACGGAAATTACGAGCTTCACGAGGTACGGACAGCAAACGGATATGTGCTTGATGAAACTCCTGTTCCATTTGCAATTGACGGTCAGGAAGAAGTAATTACGGTAGAAAAATTCAATACTGCTCAAAAGGGGAAAATAAGTGTTCGGAAAACAGGAGATATATTTACAAGAGTAAACAAGGCTTCGTCAGCATATACAGACGAGGATGGAAATCTGATTGAAAATCCTACGACATATACTCCGGTGTTTGAGATAGGAAATCTTGCAGGGGCAGTATTTCAGGTGATAGCATCTGAGGACATCATAACAGCAGACGGTACGGTAAGAGCAAAGGAAGGAGATGTAGTTGCAGAACTTATCACTGATGAAAACGGCTATGCCGAAACAGACTTGTTGTATCTGGGCAAGTACGAAGTTAAGGAAATCAAAGCTCCTGAAGGTTATGTGCTTAATTCTAAATCACAGTTTATTGAACTTGTCTATGCAGGACAGGAAATAGAAGTAAGAGATACAGTAAATGCGGCATTTGTCAACGATTATCAAAGGGTTGAAATCAGTCTTGAAAAGATTTTAGAACAAGACGAAACATTTGGAATCGGGACAAATGAAGAATACAAAAATGTCAGATTCGGATTATTTGCAGAAGAAGAAATAACAGCGGCAGACGGTACTGAAATTCCTGCAAATGGTCTAATATCTGAAATCAGTCTTAATGAAAACATGAAAGCGGTATTTTCGGTAAAGCTTCCGTTTGCAAAGTATTATGTTCGGGAAATCGCAGCAGATGAGCATTACATTCTCAGCGATGAAAAGTATTCTGTAGATTTTACCTATCAGGGACAGGAAACAGAGGTAGTCTGCATAGACTGCGGAGAGTTTGAAAACAAGCTTAAAAGAGGAACGGTCAAAGGACTGAAACTAGACGAGAATAATGAACCTCTTGAAAACGCAGTGTTCGGACTTTTTAAACCCGACTGTACAGAGTTTACAGAAGAAAACGCATTAATGACAGCCAAGTCGAATGACAAGGGCTGTTTTTCTTTTGCCGATATTCCGTTCGGTGAGTTCTTAGTTTGTGAAATTGAAGCTCCGACAGGATATATTTTGTCAGATAAGCAGTATTCTGTAACTGTGTCAAAGGACGGAGATATTATTGAGATCACAGCTGAAAACAAGCCGATAACCGTTGAGTTTTCAAAGAGAGATACCGAGGGCAATGAGCTTAAAGGAGCTAAGCTTCAGATAGTTGATGAAAAAGGTAATGCAATAGAGGAATGGATTTCAGACGGTACAAATCATATTGTTAAAAAGCTTAAGGCAGGGAAATATGTGCTTACCGAAACCGCAGCTCCGGACGGTTATGAGATAGCCACAGATATCAGCTTCGAGGTCTTTGAGGACGGTACGGTCAAGGCAGGAAATACAGAAACAGTTGCTGTATCTAAAGACGGAAATCCGCTGATAGTTATGGTAGACGAAGCGGAAGAAAAGCAGATAACTCCTCAAACGGGAGATAACCGCAGTAAGCTTCCGGGAATCCTACTGACAGGAACAGGACTTTCAATACTTGTTATTCTTATACTGAAAAGCAGAAAAAAGAACGGAGGAAAAGATGAAAAGTAAGTTATTGAAAATAGCGGCGGTCATATCGGCTGTCGCTTTAATTGCAGGAGGAATATATTTTCTGTTTTATGATGATCTGGCACAGAAAATAAGCTATGAAAAGCTGAAGCCGTTTATGCCCGATATTACTGTTCTGAATATTTCTTCCACAGAACAACTCAACACAAGTGACAGATTGAAATTAAAGGAACAGGTTCAGGAACTGAATCAGAGCTATGACGACTCAATAGGATGGATATATATTCCCGATACAAATATCAATTATCCGATAATGCAGGCGGAGGATAATGAATATTATCTCCACAGGTCATATGACGGAAGTTATTTGTATTCGGGTTCGATCTACCTTGATTGGCAATGTAAATCGGATTTTTCGGGAGATGTGAATATGCTTTACGGTCACAATATGCAAAACGGAAGTATGTTTGCGGATGTTCTCAACTTTTTGAACGAGGATTACTTTGACAGTCATAAATACGGCTGGCTAACAACGGAGGACAGCGTATACAGAGTAGAATTCTTTTCGGTTTCACAGCCACAGAGTTACAGCGGAGTATACAATGTTCAGAGGGCAGGAGATAAGTGGCTTAAAAAGCTCAAGAGTTTCAATGTGATAGACAGAGAAATAAAAATCGAAGATGATGATTGTATGATCTCGCTTTCTACCTGTACAAATTCTGAAGGAAGTTCAAGAACTGTTCTGACGGGTAAATTGATTGAAGTTTAACGGAGGGATGTATATGAAAAAGAAGAAAGTACTTATATTTATAATTACAGCAGCAGTAATGGCGGTGTTGTGCAGTATTACAGTGTTTGCGGACGGAGAGGTAGCAAACGCAGTAAGCAATACATGGACTAAGGCAAGAGGACAGATAAAATCGATCGTAAACGATGTGGTGTTTCCCGTGATAGATGTCGTTCTGGCAATACTATTGTTTGTTAAAATATCTACAAGCTACATGGACTATCGCAAGCATGGTCAATTCGAATGGACTGCTCCGGCGATTTTGTTCGGCTGCCTTATATTCTCCCTGACAGCTCCTTTGTATATTTGGTCTATAGTGGGAATGTAATAAAAGAACAGGTTTGAGGCTGAATATTTGTTGGATATTGGTATAGCTATTTTTGAAACTATTTGATATATTGTGTTGCGGAGGTGAGGCAATGGACATAGCGGGCGAGCTGTACAATAAGTATGCAGACGAGATCTCAAGGGAGGCGGTGAGTAATGAAAGGTATCTGAAGCTAAAGAGTAAGATTCAAAGTATATCGGACGAGTTTGAAAAGCTTGATGATGAAATAAAGGAAACTGTCGACGGGTATATTGATATAATCTCACGGGAAAATGATATCTATTCGAAAGCCGCATTCCATATGGGATTCAGGCTCGGACTCAGAATACAAAGGGAAATGAAAGAATAAGAAAAAGCAGTCTTGGGGCTGCTTTTTCAATTGGGGGTGATGAAATGCCGTATATACCGTATACGGACGAAGAAAAGCAGCTTGCAACAGTTTCTGCATATGAGAGGAGAAAAACTGGAACGTGCCGGACGGGAATACAAGCTGATATATTATGACGGCAGCGGAAAGCATGACAGTATAACGATAAACGGCTCAGCTTGGTTTGACCATAAGAATCAGGTAGGCGGGGGAGCAATAAAGTTCATGCGTCATTTTTACGGTATGGATTTTCAGACGGCAATGAACGAATTACTTGGAAGAAGCGTTTCAAGTATATGCCGAAGTCCTCCCAAAGCGGAAGTAAAGGAAGAAAAGCCTAAAGAGTTTAAACTGCCTGAGAAGAATTCAGATATGCACAGAGTGTATGCCTACCTTATTAAGCAACGATTTATTGCTCCGGAGATCATAACTCATTTTGCAAGACAGCATACACTGTATGAGGATAAGGAACATCACAATGCGGTGTTCGTAGGGTTTGATGAAAACGGCGTTCCCCGTCAGGCACATAATAGGTCGACCAACTCTTTCGGAAAAACATTTCGAATGACCTGTGAGGGTTCGGATACACGGTACAGCTTTGCTCACTTTGGCGAATCTGAAAAACTGTTTGTGTTTGAAGCACCTATAGATATGTTGAGTTATCTCACTCTCTATCCGCAGGATTGGCAGAAGCACAGCTACATCGCTATGAACGGGGTGTATGAAAACGCAGTTTTAACGGCGTTGGAACATCATTCAAGCCTTGATGAAATTATACTGTGTACCGATAACGATGAAGGAGGAATCGATGCAGTTGACAGATTGACGGATATTCTGAAAGAACACGGGTATGAAAATATTTCTCGTATTGCTCCTGAAAATAAGGACTTCAATGAAGATTTAAAGGAGAGAAACGGTATAGAGCCGTTAAAAGCTGTTCCTCACAAACGAAAGGATATATATTATGAAACTGTTTCGGATTTACAGCATTTTAAATGTAATCCTGACCGATTAATTGACAGGCTGTCAAAAACATTCAGAAACGGACAATATCGTTATCTTGCCGAGTATGCGCTTGCAGGCTCGGCATTTTTTATAGGGAGAAAAAACGAAGATGCGATGTTTGAAAAGCTGAAAGCAAAGATGTCAGACGAATACAGGGCATATTCCGATAAAGGCAAGATGTATTCTAAAGAAGATAACCTAAAGAGAATGTACCAATCAGTGATGAAAGATTTAAGGCATACTCAGGCAAGAACAAAGGAACAGATAATTCATACTGCAAAATCGTTGTATGAACTTGCTGACTGTGCAGTCAGATGTGAGGTAGAACAGGAACTGTCCTCTCCTCAGATAACACAGGAAGAAACGCCTCAGATGGAAGAACCGTCTGAGGCACTTTGTATGGAGTATGGGTAATTGTAATTTTATGTTAAATATGATATACTAAATAATATCAAAGCAGACAAGGGGTATTAAAATGTCAAGGAAAAATCATAAAATGATAGACGGCAGATTGCTTAGAACAGACAAAAAAATGTGCCATTTGAAAGGTAGACAGATAGAAAAGATTTCTGCATGGCTGAAATCCGAGTTTTTTAAAATTGCCGATGAGAAGCAGAGAAAGCCAACGAAATCCGAAATCGACAGAATAACAGAAAAAGTATATGAAAAAATTGAAGAAGCACAGATTTGGATTCCGTATTATGAAGTACGCAGATATATGAGTTCCAGTCTAAAAATACAATTTACTGTAACACTAGTAAAATTGCGGTTAAACAGCGTATTTGCGCTATTTACCAAAACCTATAAAATTAAAATAAACTATAAAAAACTATTATAAATGTCTCACTTGTGTCTCACCTATTCGGCGTCAATTTTCATTTGTTTTCTTAAAACATCAATATCATTGTGAACATAAATAGCAGCTGTAACAGATATATCTGAATGCCCCATGACTTTTTGTATTGTGTAGATGTCAACACTATCTTCACGCAATAAAGTGCCGAATGTATGTCTCAATTCATGGGGCGTCAAGACTGGACAAGATATTTCTGTTGCCATGCTTTCCATATAATTTTTGAAGTTTGTAGCGAATGTACTTGGGCTTTGCGGTTTACTCGTGCCAACCACATACTCATATTGGTTATAATTTAACTTTAAATATTCTGCAAAATCGTTGGAAAACGGTATAAATCTATCTGATGTTTCTGTTTTAGGCTTATCTATTATAATTTTACCCTTTGTTTGGGTGACTGCACGTTGAATATGCATAGTATTATTTTCAAAATCAATATCATTTATATTTATTT